>Ga0315271_10002707_pt1 | contig 11138 bp, 8 predicted proteins | sample C3_top_MG_FD_204664 | JGI IMG/M metagenome (GOLD analysis project Ga0315271, IMG submission 204664) | Sediment microbial communities from Yellowstone Lake, YNP, Wyoming, USA - C3_top | ecosystem: Environmental > Aquatic > Freshwater > Lake > Sediment | place: USA: Wyoming | collected 2017-08-01
GCTACCACGACGCCGGCGAGGGCGGCGTGGATCCATCTCATTGAGCGCCTGGCCACGAAGCGTCCCTCCCCTGCCCTGGGTGTCGACGTCTCGTCGCCCTACTCGTGCTTTTCCTTCAGCGGCACGTGCTCATGAATGCCCTCGGCCTTCTTCTTGGCGGCCTCGAAGTCGAAGGCGTAGTCCGCCGCCATGGTCGGGCAGCCGCCCTTGACATGGCACGCGGCGCACTGCTCGGCGGTCGGGGGCGTCGTCAGACCGAGGTCCTTCACCGCCTGCCGCTTGTAGTCCTTGTGGTCCTTCTTGTACGGGGCGTAGAGGCTCCCGGGACCGTGGCAGGCCTCGCAGCTCCCGGTGGCGTTGAGCGTCGCGCGGGCTTCCTCTTCCGGGGTGAAGGCCTTGCCCTCGACGACCGCCGGATAGCCGCTCTCGGTGCCGTACCCGGTGGTGTGGCACTTCAGGCACTTCGCATCCTTGGTGTAGTCGACCGCCGGGTCGAGCTTGGCGGCCGTCTTCTTGTCGGCCGACTGGCCCGCCTTCAGGTGCTCGAAGGCCTGCGCCATCGGCGTCTTCTTCCACGACGAGTTCTGCTTGAAGTGGCACTTCTTGCAGGCATCCGCACCGATGTACGCGGGCTTCGCGGCGTCGGCAGCGGCGACCTCGCGCGGACCGGCGACGGCGGCGATCCCCGCCACGGTCGCGACGGCCAGCGCCGACCAGATCCAGGTACGCGTCATCCGAGTTCCTCCTTGGTCACCGGGGGGCGCAGCACGGGCGCTCTCCGGCGATCGTGGGCTCTCCGCCGAGCCCTGACCTTCATGTGCGGACGTAGCCAGATAGATACCGCGAAGAACGTGCCTTTGCATCCAATGAGTCCCGCCGCAGCGGCGGGACTCATCATTTCGGACATGCTCAGTCTGAATTGAGCGCTCCCTCGGACGGCCGGGCCGCGCCCGGGAGAGCGCTTCTGGATCAGCCAGGGGCCCCCCCGGCCGGCCCGCCGCGGTCGGGGCCCCCGTGGATGCCGTCGACGAGACGAGGGGGCGAACCCTGCACCCGCGCGCCGCCCTCGCGGCGGCCGACGAGGGCTGGATTCCCGCGACGGCTCCGCGCGCGGCGCCTCGGCGCGGGCTGCCGCGCAGCGGGTGCGGGGGATTGCGCAGCGGGCTCGCGATGCCCCGAAGTCGAGTGGACCTCGCGGCGGCCGGCGTCACCGCGCGTGCGGATCGGGAAGGCTCGGACCGCCACCCCCGTACGCGCGACCGAGCGCGAGCGTCGCGAAGCCGGCGACGAGCACCGCGCCCTCCACGAGGTAGAGCGTCTTCAGCCCGTTCCAGATCCCGCCGGAGAAGCCGTACGAGTGGAGGCCGATCTGCAGCAGGTTCACCCCCCACCAGGAGAACGCGATCACGAGCCCCTGGGCGACCGACGCCATCGCGACGCCGAAGGCGCGCAGGTGTCCGCCCATGCGGAGGTGGAGGATCGCGAGCTGCGCGAGGCAGATCAGCAGGGCGCCGTTCTCCTTGGGGTCCCAGCCCCAGAAGCGCCCCCACGACTCGTTCGCCCAGATCCCGCCGAGGATCGTGCCGACGACCGAGAACACCAGGCCGAACGAGAGCATCCCGTACGTCATCCGCGCGAGCGCTCGATAGCCTTCGTCGCTCGCGCGCTTGACGCCGAGGGCGCGGCCGAGCACGTGGGCGTTCCCGAGCAGCGCCGCGACGAGCCCGCCGCTGTACCCGATCGTGATGCACGTGACGTGGAGGGCGAGCCAGAAGTTGGTGTCGAGGACCGCCACCAGCTGCGGCATGGTGTCCTCGCCCTTCATGACCTCGAAGCGGTTGGCGACGAACTGCGTGAGGCCTCCCATGATCGGGGCCGCCGCGAGCGCGATCCCGCGCCGGGTGATGCGCTCGGCGAAGAGGCAGGCGATCCCCCCCAGCGCCGAGATGAACAGCGTCGTCTCGTAGAGCGTGCTGATGGGCGGCCGCCCGCGGAGCACGCACCGGATCACGACGCCCGCGACCTGGAGCCCGACGGCGGCGAGGAGGCACCCCCAGGCGAGGCGGGTGAGCCAGCGGCTCGGGCGCAGCCAGGTGACGGCCACCGCGAGGAACGCGAGGACGTAGAGCCAGACCGCGCGGTAGAACGGGTCGAGCCGGTAGAGGAAGACCTCCAGGTCGACCTTGTCGTACTCGCCGCGGCGGGTCGCCAGCCCGGCCGCGGCGTCGTGGAGCCCGTGGGCCTCCCGCTCGAAGGCGCCCAGGTCGTCGCTCGAAGCCTGCATCGCGGCGAGCCGGCGCACGATCTCGACCTGCTCGGGCGCGGGGGATCCGCCCTCGACCAGCGCGAAGAGGATGTGGCCGGGGGTGAACCAGAGAGCCCGGTCGGCCTTCGACTCGGCGGGCGGGACGAGGGAGAGCACGGCGGCCGCCTCCGCCAGCGCGCCGACCCGCGCGCGGAGCGCGGTCGCGGCCGCCCCGTCGGAGCCGGCGGGCGCCACGGGGCTCGCACCGCCCGCGTGGGGGTCGCCGGCACCGGACAGCGCCCGGACCTCGGCCGCCGCGTCGACCACCGCCATCACGGGGACCGTGCGGCGGCCCCCGAACAGGGCCGCGAGCCCCGCCGACCCGTCCACCCGCAGCTCGGCCCGGGCGAAGTCGAGCGCGTGGATCAAGGCGTCGAACGTCTCGAGGTCGTCCGAGAGCGAGGCGATCCCCTCCTCGGCGGGGCTCCTCTCCTTGCTCTGCTTGCCGTGCAGGCGCTCCGCCAGCCGGCCGAGCCGCGGGCGGGCCGCGGCCAAGTCGTCGTAGGCGTACCGGTCGCGCTTCTTCTTCCCCTCGTGGTCGAGGCCGACCGAGTCGAGCACCTCGGACGAGTCGACGGTGAAGCACGCGTACCGCCGCGCGAGCTCCGGGCGGAACAGGACGTCGAGCAGCCACTCGATGGAGGAGAGCGTGTTCCCGTCGAGGTCCTGGCACGAGCGCTTGTGGTTGAGGCGCAGGAGGGCGAACTGCGCGTAGGTGTCCAGCGGCTTGACGCGGCCGCCGTCCTGGACGGGCAGCGTGCGGGCGAGCTCGAGGATCGCCGACGACCACCGCGGCGCCCTGCGCGCGGCGGGGGTCGACGCGGACGGCCCGTCGCCCGCGGTGGCGAGCGGCCCGGCGAGGGCAGCGAAGGGCAGGGAGAGCAGGATCGCGGCGACGAGGCGGCGGCGGCGGGCCCCGCCGTGGAGCTGCGTGCCTTGGGCGGGCGGGGGGGCGGCCGGGATCATCGGAGGGCTCCTTGCGACGTCGAGGCTCGGTTCGACGCGGCCCGACTCGATTCGGCGCGCACGTGCAGGTAGAGCTTGCGGCCGAAGTGCAGCAGCAGGCCCGCGGCGATCACCAGGCAGGCCAGGAGCGGCACGCGGTCGGAGGGATTGCGCACCACCGCGAGGGTGGAGAAGAGGCGCTCGCCGGGCTTCGCGTCCCGAGGTCCCCAGCCCGACTGATAAAAGGTGTACCCGGCGTGGCGCAGGGGCTCGTTCATCGTGATGTGGGCCTCGCGGTCGGCGCCCCCCTCGTGCTTCGTGACGTAGGAGGAGAACTCGCTGTCCATCCGCGTCCCGGGGTGCTCCTTGTGGACGAACTTCGTGAGCTCGATCGCGAACGGCAGGGAGAAGCGCCGCGTGCGCAGGTCCACCTCGAATCGCCGCCCGCCGACGCGCGCGACCCACGGGCGGGGGCCGTCGCCCGCCCCGTAGATCGACGCCCCGCCCCAGAGCAGCGTGCGCAGGGGGGCGCCCCCCGCCCGGGGCTCGAGCGTCACACGACAGCCGGGGATGTTCGTGGCGTCGGAGCTCGTGGCCGGCGGGAGGTCCTGGAGCACGATCCCGTCCACGGACGTCGCGACGCCCGCGCCCGTCCCTCCGTGCCGGGGCTCGCAGCTGCGCTGCCAGCCCTCGACGGCGACGTCGAAGGGGAGCCGCTCGTGATGGAAGCGCGCGACCTGCGCGGGGGCGAGCCCGTCGAGGCGGGCGGCGGGCAGCACCCACTCCGTGGCCTTCCCCTGCGCGGGACGCTCGAGGACCGCGATCTCCCACGCGTCGTACGCCTGGAACTCGTCCAGGGTCTCCCCCGCGCGCAGGGTCATCTGCCCCTTGTCCGACGCCAGGGACTCGACGAGGGAGCCTCCGAAGAGCAGCAAGATCCCGAGGTGCGCGATCAGCACGCCCACGGTGGCCATCCCCTTGCGCATCCGGATGACCCCGCCCAGGAGGAGATTGAGCGAGAGGAGGGTGAGCGCGAGCGCGCCTCCCGGCCAGGGGATGCGCACCGCGCCGAACTCCAGCCACGTGATCCACGCCGCGAAGTAGGTCCGCTGCACGTCGAACAGGCTCATCCATCCCTGCGCGAACGTGCCGTAGGCCACGATGACCATCAGAACCAGCAGGAGCGTCGCGGCGGTGAGGTACGACCCGAAGAAGCGCAGCGCGCCGTCGACTCGCCGGGGCGGCTGGGGCCGGCGAGGCCGCAGGGGCGCCGGCCCGACCGCAGGGACGGGGGCGCGGGGGGGCTCGATCGTCAGGGGAGGAGTCATGGAGGCGCTCGGGGAGGGCAGAGGATGGGCGGCGGGCGGCCACCGACTCGGGGCCTCCGCGGCCCCCAGGGGCTCTACGGACGCTGCGCGTCGAGAATCGGGAGCGCCGGCGTCTTGCATCACAAATGTCGCGCCAAGCGGTGCGGCCACGGGCCGTCGGAAGCGCGCGCCGCGAGGACGCCGACGCCTGCGGCTCAGCGCGCCCGGCGATCGTGGACGAGGATGACCGGGACCGTCGCCTGGCGGACGACGTCCATCGCGACCGAGCCCATCAGGATCCGGCCGAAGCCGGTCTGCCCGTGCGAACCCATGACGATCGCGTCGACGCCCAGGCGCCCGGCTTCGGCGACGACCCGCGCGGCGACGTTCGGGTCGTGGAAGACGAGGATCTCGGTTCGCACGCCCTTCGACGTCGAGTCGTCCGGGACCAGCCACCGCATCTGCCCCTGGAGCTTCTTCTCCCGGGCCGCGCGCGCGCTCGGGGCGTCCCCGTAGCCGGGGTCGGGGGGACCCACGACGACCGCCGGTTCGCTGACGTGGAGGAGGTAGACGGTCGCCTCGGGGCCGGCGAGGCCGTACGCCACCGACACCGCGTGCTCACCGACCGGGGAGAGGTCGGTCGGGCACAGGATCTTGCGGTAGTGCGAGGTCATGTTCAGCGGCTCGGCGCCAGATCGGTGGGAGGGACCGGGGGCAATCCCCCACCGTCTCCATGCAAGGCGCTGGCCGTTGCGTGGACGGAGGCGGTCCGCCGGTCCCAGCGCGTCGCTTAGCCAATCCTGTGCCACGCCCGACCTCGGGAGCCACTCGTCCGCGGGCCCTCGATCCTGCGGACGGACACCCACCTTCCTGGGGAGGGGTCCGCATCGGGGGGCGGCCCGTCGGGGCTCCCGCCGGCCCCGGCGCCCAGGACGGGAGCTCGGCGGGGCGCGGGTATAGTCCGCCGCCGGAGACCCCCGGATGCCCGCCAACCTCCTCTTCGTGGAGGACGACCCCCTGATCCGCCGCGCGCTCGCGGCGAAGCTGCGCGCGCTCGGGCATCGGGTCCGAGAGGCCGACAGCGTGGCGGCTGCGGTCAAGGCCCTGCCGGCGGAAGCCTTCGACCTCGCGCTCCTCGACTACAGCCTGCCCGACGGGACCGGCTTCGACGTGATGAAGGAGATCGAGGAGCGCCAGCCCGGGGTCCTGTCGCTGATGCTCACGGCCCACGGCTCGGTCGAGCACGCCGTCGAGGCGATGAAGCGGGGGGCCTTCAACTACATCCAGAAGCCGGTCGACGCGTCCGAGCTCGAGGTGCACATCGCGAAGGCGATGGAGACCTCCGACCTCCGGCGAGAGAACGTCCGCCTGCGCCGCCTCACCGAGCCGGGGCAGGGGGCGAACGCGTTCCTCGGCGACTCGACGATCGCGCAGACGCTCCGCGACCAGATCCGCCGCGTCGCCGCCTCGCCGGCGCGGGCGGTGCTGCTCGAGGGCGAGAGCGGCACGGGCAAGGGCCTCGTCGCGCGCGCGATCCACGAGGAGAGCGCCCGGGCCGGCAAGCCCTTCGTGCCGATCACGTGCAGCGCGATGCCGGAGCACTTGCTCGAGTCGGAGATGTTCGGGCACGAGCCGGGCGCCTTCACCGACGCGCGCAAGCGGAAGATGGGGCTCCTCGAGGCCGCCGAGGGCGGCACGCTGTTCCTCGACGAGATCGGGGACATGGCGCCGGCGCTCCAGGCCAAGATCCTCGGCGTGCTGGAGGAACGTCGGTTCCGCCGCGTGGGAGGCATCCAGGAGATCGAGGCCGACGTGCGGGTGATCTCCGCGACGCACCGCGACCTCCGCACCCTCGTCTCGGAGGGCAAGTTCCGCGAGGACCTGCTCTACCGCCTCCGCGTCGTCCCCATCAAGATCCCCTCGCTCCGCGAGCGCCGGGAGGACATCCCCGCGCTCGCCGAGCACTTCGTCGCCCAGATCGCGGCCGGCTGGGGGCGCCCGACCATGCGGATCTCCCCGGAGGCGTCGGCCGGCCTGGGCGCGAGCGCCTGGCAGGGCAACGTCCGCGAGCTCCGCAACGCCGTCGAGCGCGCGGTCATCCTCGCGCGCGGCGACGAGCTGACCGCGGCGGACCTGCACGAGGAGGTGGGCGAGCCGGCCGGACGGCGCGGGGGCACCGCGGCCGGTCCCGTCCTCCCCGCGGAGGGCCTGAAGGTCGAGCCGTGGATCGACGAGCTGCTGCGCCAGGCGCTCGAGCGCACCCAGGGCAACCAGTCGGCCGCGGCCCGCCTCCTCGGCATGAGCCGCGACCAGATCCGCTACCGCATGCAGCGCCTCGGGCTGCTCAAGGCCGGTCAGGAATCGACGGAGGCGCTCGACGCGTGAGATCGGACGGGATCGACTCCATCCGGCGAAGCCTCCAGTTCGGCGCGCGGGAGGAGGCGCTCCTCCGCTCGGCCGCGCCCCGCCTGCTCCCGGAGATCCCGGGATGGACCGAGCGGTTCTACGCGCGCGTGGCCGTCGACCCCGTGGCGATGGCGCTGCTGAAGGACGAGGGGCGCATCATCCGCCTCAAGCGCTCCTTCGGCGCGTGGCTGCACGAGCTCTTCGCGCTCCCCTTCGACGCGGCCTACGAGCGGGCGCGCGCGGGCATCGGGCGCACGCACGTGCGCATCGAGATGCCGCAGTACCTGATGGTCACCTCGATGGGCGGGGTGCGTCGGGACGCCGCCGAGTCCGTCGCCCGCCTGTGGGCGGCGGAGCCCGAGACCGGGCACCGGGTGATGTGCGCGCTCGACCAGGTCCTCGACCTCGAGCTGGCCCTCATGCTCGAGCAGTACCGCCGGCGGTCGCGCGAGGTCGCCCACGAGGTCGATCGCGCGCTCTTCACCCAGCGCTTCGGCCTGCGCCTCGCCCGCGACACCCGGACCGCGGTCGACACGGCGCTCTGCTACGTGGAGCTCCTCCGGCGCGCGACCGGCGACGAGGGGCGCGACCGGTGGGCCGCGCGACTCGAGGAGGCGCTCAAGGGCGTGGCGCGCGCCAGCCGGCGCGTCGCCGCGGCGCCACCGGGGGCGGCCGACGGACCGGACGCGTGCCTGCTCGCCGACGTGTGCGCGCGGGCGCTCTCCAACGTCAGCCTGCCGGACACGACGAGCGTCGAGGTGACGGTGGATCCCCCCCACCTCTCGGCCCGCGTCCATCGGTCCGTCCTCGAGCTCTGCCTCGAGGGCCTGGTGCGGGACGCGGCGAAGCGGGCCGACGCCGGGACCGTCCGGCTCGCGGTCGCGGCGGCCGCCGACCGGGTGGTCTTCGAGGTGACGGACGCGGGGCCGGCCTGGCCGCCGGAGGTCCACGGCCCCGAGGACGCGCTCGACCTGCCCGCGGGGCCGGCCCTCGCGCTGGCCGAGCACGTCGCGGACCTCCATGGAGGTTCGATCGAGCTCTATGCGCCACCGGGCGGAGGAGCGGGCGTCCGCGTGCGGCTCGGGCCCCCGCGCGACGCGAAGGAGATCCCCGATGCGGATCTGGTTGAGGATCCCGGCCGAGCCGCTCCGTAGGGCTCTCGCCGAGCTCCTCGTCGACGCCGGACACGACGTGTCGGCCGCGGTCGCGCCGACCGTGCCGCCGGACCTCCGTATCGACCAGGGAGAGGCTCTCGAGCACGATGCGGGGCCGGGCGGACGGACGGTCCTCCACCTCGGGCCGCGCCACGCGCAGGGGGCGCGCGACCCGGGCGCCGCCCTCGCGCACGCGCTCGTCCACGGCGGACGCGTGACCTGGCCGTCGCCGATCGAGCCTCGCCGCCTGCTCGAGGCGCTCGCGACCCGGGGCGGACGGGCCGCGGAAGATCCCCGGGAGCATGCGCCGTCGGAGGGTTCGCTCGGCGCCGCGCCCGACCCCTGGCTGCTGCTCGACCCCGTCCTGCGCAGGATCTCGTGGGCCAACCCGGAGGCGCGCGTCCGCCTCGGGCTCACGGCCGAGGACCCGTCCCTCGCGCTGGGGCAGCCGCCGCTCGCCGCGGTCGCCGAAGAGGTGTTCGCCAGGCTGGAAGGCCGCAGCCGAACCGACCACGCGGGAGTCGCGGGGCTGGCCGTGTGGTGGACCGACGAGCACGGCCGGCGGGTCCTCGGGCTGTTCGGGCTCCCGGTGCCCGCGCTCGAGGACCCGCGCGGGAACACGCGCGCGATCGCCGAGATCGGTCGCCTCTCCGCGACGCTCGCCCACGAGATCCGCAACCCGCTCGCGGCGCTCGTGGGCGCGCTCGACCTCCTCGAGGGCGACGTCGAGCCGATCGAGCGCGCCGAGATCGTCTCGCTCGCCCGTCAGCGCCTGCAGCAGATGAAGACGCTCCTCGACGACACGCTGCGCCTGGTGCGCCCGTTCCGCGAACCGCCGGCCCCCCTCGACGTGGTGGCCGTCGTCCATGCCGCCGTGGTCGGGATGCGGACCGACCCCTCGTTCCGGCGCGTGACGATGCGGGAGGAGCTCGGCGACGAGCTGGTGTCGGCGTTCGGCCACGAGCAGCCGCTCCGACAGGCGGTCACGAACCTGCTCGTGAACGCCGCGCAGGCGCAGGAGGGCGACGTGCGCGTCACCGTCCGCCTCGCGACGGAGGGCACCTGGGCCGTCCTGCGCGTCGAGGACGACGGGCCCGGCATCCCTGCCGACAAGCGGGAGAAGGTGTTCGAGGCCTTCTGGACGACGAAGGCCGCGGGCACCGGCCTCGGCCTGTCCTTCGTGCGGCGCGTCGCCGAGGCCTCGGGCGGGCGGGTCTCGGTCGAGGACGTGCGCACGGGCGCGTGCCTGCGCCTCGACCTCCCCCTGGCGCCGTGACGCGCGCCCCGGCGGACGCGGAGGGGACGCCGCGCGCGCGCGCCGGACGCGTGCCGCTCGGGGTGAAGTGCGCCTACACGGCGTTCGTGGCGGTCCTCGTGCCCGTCTATTGGGGCCACTACGGCCCCAGGAACTTCCTCTACTTCTGCGACGTCGCGCTCCTGGTGACGCTCGCCGCGCTCTGGACCGAGAGCAGCACGCTCGCGAGCGTCGAGGCCGTCGCGATCACGCTGCCGCAGACGCTGTGGATCGCGGACTTCCTCGCGTTCCTCCTCTTCCGCGTCCATGTGCTCGACCTGACGGGCTACATGTTCGACGGCGCCCTGCCCCTCTCCCTGCGGGCGCTCTCCTTCTTCCACTTCTGGCTGCCGCTGCTGCTCCTCTGGATCGTCCGGCGCCTGGGCTACGACCGGCGCGCGTGGCGTCTGCAGGCCGTCGCGGGCAGCCTCCTGCTCGTCGCCACGTACGTCCTGACCCCGCTGCCCATCGACCCGCGGGTCGGCAACGTCAACAAGGTCCACGGCCCCGCGGCCGACGCGCCGCAGACCTGGATGCCCCCCCTGCTCTGGCTCGCGCTGCTCGTCGTCGGGACGATCGTGCTCGTCTACCTCCCGACCCACGCCCTGCTCGCGCGGTGGATGCCCGCCCGTCGGGACGCGCGCGCCTGACGCCCGCCGGGGGACGGCAGGGATCGAGGTCCGAATGCGGCCAGACGCGGGCGGTCCCGTCGTCTACCGTCTCGCCGTGACGCTCGACCCCGCCGCCTGCTACCCGGCTCTGCGCGCGCGCGACGCGCGCTTCGACGGCCTCTTCTTCGTCGGCGTGACGTCGACCGGGGTCTACTGCCGCCCCGTGTGCCCGGCGCGGCTCCCGGCGGCGGCCCGTTGCGAGTTCTTCGAGCACGCCGCCCAGGCGGAGCGGGCCGGCTTTCGTGCCTGCCTGCGCTGTCGGCCCGAGCTCGCCCCGGGCCACGGGAGCGTCGACGCGGTCTCGCGGCTCGTGCGCCTCGCGGCCGTCCGGATCGGCGCCGGAACCCTGAACGAGCGCTCCGTCGAGGCGCTCGCCGCCTCGCTCGGCGTGACCTCCCGCCACCTGCGCCGCGCGATGGAGGCGGAGCTCGGCGTGTCGCCCGTCGAGCTCGCGCAGACCGGGCGCTTGGCGCTCGCGAAGCAGCTGGTCCAGGACACCGCGATGCCGATGGCCCGCGTCGCGTCGGCCGCAGGCTTCGCGAGCGTCCGGCGGTTCAACGCCGCGTTCGGCGCGCGGATGGGGCGCTCCCCCTCGGCGCTCCGGCGCGCGTCGGGGCCCCGCGCCGCCCCGGGCGACGCGGGCGAGGCGATCGCGCTCCGCCTCGACTACCGTCCGCCGTACGCCTGGGACGAGCTGCTCCACTACCTCGCGGGACGCGCGATCCCCGGCGTCGAACGCGTCGTCGACGGGGAGTACCGGCGAACGGTGGTGCTCGGCCGGCGGGTCGGGTGGCTCGCGGTGGCGCCGTGGGAGGGCCGCCCGGCGCTCCGCGCGCGGGTCGCCCCGTCGCTCGCGCCCTGCCTCATGGAGGTCGCGGCCCGCCTGAGGGCCGTCTTCGACCTCGACGCGCGCCCCGACCTCGTGGCCGCGCACCTCGAGCGGGATCCGACGCTCGGCCCGCTCGTGCGGGCCCGACCCGGGCTCCGTGTCCCCGGGACGTTCGACGGCCTCGAGCTGGCCGTGCGCGCCGTGCTCGGGCAGCAGATCTCCGTCGC
>Ga0315271_10002709_pt1 | contig 11135 bp, 9 predicted proteins | sample C3_top_MG_FD_204664 | JGI IMG/M metagenome (GOLD analysis project Ga0315271, IMG submission 204664) | Sediment microbial communities from Yellowstone Lake, YNP, Wyoming, USA - C3_top | ecosystem: Environmental > Aquatic > Freshwater > Lake > Sediment | place: USA: Wyoming | collected 2017-08-01
CCGGAACCACAGGCCGGGAAGTGACCCCGTTGTCTGCCGCTAATATCGGCTGACTGCCCGCCGCAATGCTAGGATGGCGGCCATGAATACGAGCCCCCGCGCTGTACGTCTTTCGATCGGTGGCATGAACTGCGCCGGCTGTGTCGCCACAGTCGAGAAAACCCTGAAGAGCGTGCCCGGGGTCAGCGAGGCAGCGGTCAGTCTCGCCGAGCGCACTGCCAGCGTTTCCGGCACGGCCGATGCCGGGGCGCTGATCCGTGCCGTGGTTGCGGCCGGCTACGAGGCGGCGGAACTCAAGTCGCGCGCCGCCGAGGACGAGAAAGTGGCGGCCGAGGCGGCGTATTACCGCAGCCTGCAACGCAAGACATTGTTCGCGGGTATCGTGGCCGCACCGCTGTTCGTGGGCGAGATGTTCATGCTGTTGCCGGCCCTGCATTCTCCCGGTGGCCGGCTGTATGGGCTGATCGCGGGGCTCGTCACGCTGTCCGTGCTTGTCTATTCCGGCGGGCACTTCTTCCGTGGCGCCTGGAAATCATTCCGCAATCACAACGCCAACATGGATACGCTCATCGCGCTCGGCACGGGCGCGGCCTGGGTGTATTCGATGGCGGTGGTGGCGGCGCCGCAGCTCGTGCCGACGCTGGCGCAGCACGCCTACTTCGAGGCCGCGGCGGTGATCATCGCGCTCATCAACCTCGGCCAGCTGCTCGAAATTCGCGCGCGCGGCAAGACCTCGCAGGCCATCAAGCGTCTGGTCGGCCTGCAACCGCGCACCGCGCGCGTGGTGCGCGAGGGCAAGGAACTCGACATTCCGATTGAAGAAGTGGGTCTGAGCGAAACCGTGCGTGTGCGCCCGGGCGAGAAGATCCCTGTGGACGGCGTGGTTCTGGATGGCCACTCGAATGTGGATGAGTCCATGCTCACCGGCGAGCCGCTGCCGGTCACCAAGAAAACCGGCGACGCCGTGACCGGCGGCACGCTGAATGCCTCCGGGTCGTTTCTGTTTCGTGCCACCCGCATCGGCGAGGAAACGGTGCTGGCGCGCATCATCGAAATGGTGCGGCGCGCGCAGAACTCCAAACCGGCTATTGGCCGGCTGGCCGATAAAATTTCCGCGGTGTTCGTGCCGAGCGTGCTGATCATCGCAGTCTTGACCTTCCTCGTCTGGTTCAATATCGGTCCGGCACCGGTATTCGGCTTTGCGCTGGTCGCTACGATGACGGTGCTGGTGATCGCCTGCCCGTGCGCGCTCGGACTGGCTACGCCGATCTCGATTATTGTCGGCGTCGGCAAGGCCGCCGAGTCCGGCATCCTTATAAGGAATGGCGAGGCCCTGCAACAGGCCAGCCGCCTGACCACCGTGGTACTCGACAAGACCGGCACCGTGACCGAAGGCCATCCGGCGGTGGTCGGCATTACTGCGGCCACGGGCTGGAAGAAAGAGGATGTGTCGCGTCTGGCGGCGAGCATCGAGGCCGGGTCCGAGCATCCACTCGCACAAGCGGTGGTGCAGGCGGCCACCACACGTGGTCTCGTATTGGCGCCAGCCATTGGTTTCGAAGCGCTATCCGGTTTCGGCGTGCGCGCCCAGGTCGAAGGCAAGACCGTGCTGCTTGGCAATTCGCGCCTCATGGAGAACAGCAGTGTGGACATTGGCGCGCTCTCCAGCCGCGCGCAGAGCGCGGCGCTGCTCGGCCAGACGCCGATCTACCTGGCCGTGGACGGCCAGGCCGCCGGCATTGTCGCCATTGCCGATCCGATCAAGCCCGACTCGCAGGCCGCCATTGCGCGCCTGCATGCCCTCGGCCTCAAGGTGGTGATGCTCACCGGCGACAACGCCGCCACCGCGCAGGCCGTAGCCGGACAGGTGGGTATTGATGAAGTTCTCGCCGAGGTGCTGCCGGCCGACAAGGCGGCCAAGGTGATTGAGCTGCAAGCACGCGGTGAGATCGTCGGCATGGTGGGCGACGGCATCAACGACGCGCCGGCGCTGGCGCAGGCGAATGTCGGTTTTGCCATCGGTACCGGCACCGACGTCGCCATCGAGTCGGCCGACGTCGCACTCATGCGCGGTTCGTTGCACGGCGTGGCCGATGCCATCGCCATTTCTACGGCAACGGTGCGCAATATTCACCAGAACCTGTTTGGCGCGTTCTTCTACAACGTCCTCGGTATTCCGATCGCGGCCGGCGCGCTCTACCCACTGTTCGGCCTGCTGCTCAACCCGATGATCGCCGGCGCCGCCATGGCCATGTCGTCGGTGACGGTGGTGAGCAACGCCAACCGGCTGCGGCGCTACCAACCGCCGCGCGCAGAAATGTAGGGCGCGTTCCACGCACCAATTCTTCTTCCCCAAATTGTAACTGCCACTCTGGAGACGCCATGAGCAATACCGACTACGCTGCCCTGAACAAGCGCTTCGCCATACCCGGTCAACTGGATTTCGCGCCCGGTCCGGGCGGGCTGGCGGTTGCAGAAGTGAATAACGTGCATGCCAGCGCCATGATCGCGCTGCAGGGCGCGCATGTCATGACCTGGGTGCCGCGCAAGCAGCGGCCGGTGATCTGGCTGTCGAAGGCTGCGACGTTCGCGCCCGGCAAGTCGATCCGCGGCGGCGTGCCGGTCTGCTGGCCGTGGTTCGGGCCGCACGCGACCGAGACCAAGTTCCCGGGGCACGGCTTTGCGCGCACCGTCAAGTGGGAAGTGGTCAAGACCGAGGCCTTGCGCGACGGCGCCACGCGCCTCACCTTCCGCATTCTGCAGGATGACGCGACACGCGCGCAGTGGCCGCATGCCAGCGAGGCATACAACATCGTTACCGTCGGGCACTCGCTCGATATCGAGCTGGTCACGCGCAACACCGGCAACACCGCCGTCACGCTCGGTGACGCCTTCCATACCTATTTCGAGGTGGGCGACATCCGCCGCTGCACGATCCATGGCCTCGGCAATTGCCCGTATCTCGACAAGGTGGATGGCGGCAAGAAGAAACAGCAGACCGGCCCGGTCACCATCGATGGCGAAGTGGATCGCATTTACCTCGACTCGACCGCTGACGTGCTGATCGACGATCCGGGCCTGAATCGCCGCATCCGCGTGAGCAAGCGCGGCAGCCGCTCGACCGTGGTGTGGAACCCGGGGATCGAGAAGGCTGCGAAAATGGGCGACTTCGGCGATCACGGCTACCTTAATATGGTGTGCGTCGAAAGCACCAATGCCGCCGACGATGTGGTGCAGATCCCGGCCGGTGGCGAGCACCATTTGTGGGTGCGTTACAGCGTCGAGTCGCTCGGTTGACCGGCCGATGAGTGCCTTGGCGGTTGATGACGCGGGATTGGTTGTCCTCTCCCGCAAGCGGGATGGCGGGAGTTCGTTCCGCGACGGAGGCAGGTGATGACAACAGCCTTGGTGAATGGCGCGGGGCTGGTGTTGGTTGGCATCATCGTCTGGTGGTTCTGGATGTCGAAACCAAAAGCACAGCGCGCGGCGCGCGGCGTGATCGACGTCCTCGTCGAAGGCGGCGTGTACACCCCGGCGCGCATCGAAGTCGTGACCGGCCAGCCCGTGACATTGCGCTTTCTGCGCAAGGACCCGAGCCCTTGTGCCGAGAAGGTGCTGTTCGACGACCTCGGTGTGAGCGCCGATCTGCCGATCGGCCAGTCGGTGGAGTTGACCCTGACGCCGAAAGAAGCCGGCGAGCATGCCTTTACCTGCCAGATGCAGATGTACCGCGGGACGCTGGTGGTGAAGTAGGTGTAACCCGGCGGCCGCGATATCGCGGACCATGAGGCTGCTTCTGCGCAGCGCTTTGCGTTGTTGGTTTGTTGATCTGTGTCAACGCTATTGCTGGATGATTTGCATGACAATCCAGCCGTCCCTTCGCAAAAGGGGATCGACCGAAAAGGTGTCGGTGCGCAAGGGCGAAACCACGGAACGGGAAATAAGACTTGAGGAGTCAATGGACGGCGTCCATGACATGCAGCACTTCCCTCATCCGCTGAGAAAGGGGCGGTCAACGGTTTCGGTTTGTTGAATCAACAAAGCATTTGACTGGAGGTATATTAGCATCGGTTGATCAACCACTTCTCGAGAATTCCAATGAAACATCTTGTGCTGGGTATTGTGTTGTCGGTGGCGCTGGTTGGTTGCTCGGATAAACAGGAGTCAACCACGAAAGCCACCTCCGAGAAGCAAGCTGCGGCGGATGTTGTTGCCGGCAAAGCCTACGCGGAGCGGGAATGCACCGGGTGTCATGGCTTGAATGGCGGCAGCACGGCTCCGGCGATTCCACACCTGGCGGCGCAACATGAGCGTTACCTGCTCGCGTCGATAAAAGCGTACAGGGAAGGAAAGCGCACGCATGCCGCCCTCAAGCAGATGGCGGAACACATGAGCGAAGCGGACGTTCGCAATGTGGCCGCGTACTATGCCAGCCTTCCGCCTGTTGCAACCACATCGGCAAAGGATGCCAAGGTCTTCCTGCCCTATGAAAACGGCAAGCGGCTGGCGGCAGCCTGTGCGAAATGTCATGCCGAAGATGGCAACAGCAAGATACCCGGCACGCCCAGCTTGGCCGGCCAGCAGCCCCGCTATTTCGTCGTTGCTCTTCAGGAGTACCTGCACCGGGAACGCAAGATTGATCCGATGCACGCGCTGTTACCTCGCTTGAGCAGGCTGGACATGGAAAGCCTGGCGCTGTATTTCGCGTCTCAGACCCCAGCGCAACGTGCCGCGCCGTCGGTTGGTAATCCGGCGGATGGCGAACCGCTAACCGCCGTGTGTGGCGGTTGTCATGGTTTTCATGGTGTGAGCGCCGACGCGGCGACGCCGAGCCTCGCGGGCCAAGATGCCCGGTATCTGGTGAATGCGATGAAGGCCTACCGGAAAACCCGCGAGCATGAAGGGATGCGGCGTTACGTCGCTCCTCTCAGCGACAAGGACATCAATAATATCGCCGCCTTCTACACGGTGCAGAAATCAACAGCCGCCGACAAGGGCCAGACGTTTGTGCAGGAGCTGACCGACAAATGCGAACGTTGCCATGCGGCCGCCGTGGACAACCCTGCGATGGTGGTGCCGAAAATCAACGGGCAGGACAGGGAGTATCTCATCATGGCCCTGAGGGCGTATCGCGACAATAAACGCGATAGCACCACGATGCACCATATGATGGGTGTACCGTATAGTGACTCGATCATAGAAAGTTTCGCGTCCTTCTATGCCAGTCAGCCGGCAAAATGAGGCGCACCCTGTCGAGCGAACGTCGATGATACGACGCGTGCGGAATCTTTACCGGATTGCATTCGTGGTCATGGTTGTTGCAGGTGCGGCCATCGTGAATTATTCCCCGGGCGCGAAAGCCCAAGCCGCGAGCGCCGGAGCGGACAAGAAAGACGGCCTCCAGGCCATGTATGCCACGGCGGCGGAGGTAGCGGAAGGCAAACGTATCGCGCAGGCCACGTGCGTTCGCTGTCACGGTCTGGACGGCATCAGCACCGCCAAGGGCGTACCGCATCTCGCCGGCCAGCGCCCGGCGTATCTTTATCTTGAGCTGCGGGCCTACCAGTCAGGCGCCCGCGGAAAAAAGGTGATGGACGGAGCCGTCGAGTTCCTGAGCGACGACGCGCTGGTCAAGGTCGCTGCCTACTATGCGAGCCTCGATCCCGCGCAACCCTTCGCAGCGCGTGGAGCAAAGCCCGTGCCCGACCCGGTGCAGGCGGGCAAGGCGGCCGCGGCTGCCTGCGCGGCTTGTCACGGCGAGGGTGGCATCAGCAAGACGCCCGGCATGCCGAGCCTCGTCGCGCTGGAGCCGAAATACCTTGTTACCGCCATGAAGGGCTACAAGAGTGGTCAGCGCAAGCACGATCTGATGAAGTCTCTGCTGGCAGCCGTGAGCGATGCGGACATGAATAATATTGCGCTCTACTATGCGCTGCAGACGCCGGCCCGGGCGCAGACCCCGGCAGCCGGTAATCAGGCGGCGGGCAAGACCGCTGCCGTGGCCTGTGGCGGGTGTCACGGCAACCAGGGTGTCAGCGCGAATCCCGCCTTCCCGAGCCTCGCGGGTCAGGATGCGCAGTACCTCGCGACCGCGCTTCAGGCTTACAAGAACGGATCGCGCCGCGACGAAGCGATGAAGGGCTTGGCGGCGGCGCTCAATGACCGTGTGATGAAGGACATGGCGGCCTTCTACGCGGCGCAGCCGCCGCAGCCGCTGAACATACGCAGGCCGCTGACGACCGCCGAGTGGGCACAAAAGTGTGACCGCTGTCACGGCGCCAACGGCAATAGCGTAGACCCGTTTATGCCAGCTCTCGCGGGACAGCGCATGGAGTATCTGGTAAAGGTATTGCACGACTATCGGACGCGCGTGCACCAGAGCTCGGCGATGGCTGCCATGTCGGACGCGCTCACCGAGGGGGACATCGAGAACCTCGCGGCGTACTACGCGCGGCAGAAGGCGCGGACGGTCGTGTTTGTGCCGGTGCCGGGCAAGTGACCATTTCCGGCCGACAAGACCAACAGGAACGGATCATGAATGACGCTCCACTGCATAAGCTTTATCACCACTACTCGGAGCTGCCTTGCAGCCTACGCGTACTGTACACCTCGGCGCTCGTCATTCTCGGCTTCGGCTACCTGTTCGCTCTGATCTACGTTTTCCACGCGCAAGCCGGGCGGGACGGGAATCCGAACACACTGTCGTACGAGGATATCGTGATTGCCTACCGGGGCAGCGGGAAGGGCTCGCGACTTGAGGGGGCCTTGCGCGGACCCATGTCCACAATGCTGCCGGCCGACGAGAGCGCTTCCCTCATCACGTGGGTGCAGGAAGGCGCGGATCGCTCCAATTACGAGACGGTCATCAAGCCGTTGCTGGACAAGCGCTGCGCGACCTGCCACGACGGCAGCAATCCGCACCTGCTCAATCTGGTCGGGTACGAGAATCTCAAGAAGGTGACCGAGAAGGATACCGGTGCCGGAATCTTCACGCTCGTTCGCGTGTCGCACATTCACCTGTTCGGGTTCACCTTCATCTTCTTCACTCTCGGCCTGATCTTTAGCCATGCCCGTGTGCGTCCGGTGTGGTTCAAGTGCGCCGTCGTTGCGATGCCCTTTGTCTGCACCATGCTGGATGTCAGCGCCTGGTATATGACCAAGCTGTATGCGTGGTTCGCCTGGATGGTGATCATCTCCGGCGTGGTGATGGGCCTGTGTTTCGCCTTCATGTGGGTGGTGTCCATGTATCAGATGTGGTTCTCCCCGGCACCTTCGCAGGTCGTGAAGGGGGCGGGCGGCGATGTTGGGTGACCGGCCGGTAAGCGTTCTCGTGGTGGACCGTTCGTGTAAATCGTGACAAGCGTACTCATAAATATAAAATGCACTCAACTAGGAGGAAATTGACATGAAACTCATGGCGATCACGATTACCAGCCTGGCGGCGCTGCTCGGCAGCGGGCAGGCGTCTGCCGCCGATGGCAAGGCAGTGTTCGACAAGTCCTGCGTCGGTTGCCACACGGTGCTGTCTCCGAAAATGACAGGCGAAATGGCCAATTGGGAACCTCGTCTGAAGCTGGGTAACGACGCGCTGGTCGCCTCGGTGATCAAGGGCAAGGGAGCGATGCTGCCGAGGAGCGGTAACGCTTCCCTCACCGATGCCGACATCAAGGCTGCTGTTGACTACATGGTGACTCAAATCAAGTAGGGCGGTTCTCCGGGCCGAGATTCGTTTTTTTTCAGGCGGGGGGCGCTGCCTTTCTGTTGCGTTGAATGGTCGTCGAGCACAAACCCATCCCCTGGCGGAGCGCCGAAGGCCAACTTGAATGCGCGTCGGGAATAACCAGAATGGCAACGACTCTGAGAGCCGCGAGACTGGGCATCGGGCCGAGGCGCTTGTGCTGAGCGTGCCGGCATATAGCGCCACGATGCAGCCTGTGTGCCGGCCATGACTGACATCATCATCGTTGGCGGCGGCATCTCCGGCCTGAGCTGCGCGTGGTTCCTGCGTGCGCGCGGGCAGCGGGTGCGCGTACTCGAGGCCGGGCCACAGCCCGGTGGCTGTCTCAGCAGCGCGCAGCACGATGGCTTCCTGGTCGAGGGCGGACCGAACTCGACGCTGCTGCGCGACGGCGCACTGGGCACCCTGGTACACGAACTCGGGCTCGATGCCCAGCTGATCGAGGCTAACCCGGCGGCCAGGCGCCGTTATGTCGTCAAGAACAACCATCTGGTCGCGCTGCCCGGCAGCCCGGCGGCGTTTATTCGCTCACCGCTGTTCAGCATGCGGGCGAAGCTGCGCCTGCTGCTCGAGCCGTTTCACCGGCGCGCGGCCGGCGAGGAGTCGATCGCGCAGTTCGTGCGCCGCCGGCTCGGGCCGGAGTTTCTCGACTGGGCAATCGATCCGTTCGTGTCCGGCGTGTACGCCGGTGATCCGGCACGGCTATCGGTGCGCGCGGCGGTGGCCCGGATCTACGCACTCGAGGCCGAACACGGTTCGCTGATCCTGGGCGCGCTCGCACACCGGCGCCAGGCGCGGGCCGTCGGGCCGATGCCGGTCGGCCGGCTGATTTCGTTCCGCGAAGGCATGCAGACCCTGACGCAGACGCTCGCCGAGTCGCTCGGCGACGCCGTGCAGTGCGGCGCCGGTGTCACCGCGATCCGGCGCGACGGCCGTGGCTGGCAGGTGGAGACGCCGGCCGGTGTGCAGCGCGCCGCGCACCTCGTACTGAGTGTGCCGGCTTATCGCGCGGCGACGCTGCTCGAACCGCTCGACGCTGAATTGGCCGCGGAACTGGCAGCGATCCGCTATCCGCCGCTGGCCTCGGTGGCACTGGGTTTCGGGCGCGAGCAGGTGGCACATCCGCTCGACGGCTTCGGCATGCTGATGCCGTCGCGCGCCGGCCGCCAGACACTCGGCGTGCTGTTTTCCTCGACCCTGTTTCCCGGCCGCGCGCCGGCCGGGCAGGTGCTGCTCACGGCGTTCATTGGCGGCGTTCGCAACGAGACGGTCGCGACGCTCGACGAGGCGGAAATCGTCCGGCAGGTGCTCGCTGACCTGACGCCGTTGCTCGGGATTCGTGCGGCACCGGTATTCGAGCGTGTGCGCCGCTGGCCGCACGCCATCCCGCAATACGAGCTCGGCCACCTCGAGCGTCTGGCACGCATCGACGCCCGGCTGGCTCGCTTGCCGGGACTGCATGTGCGCGCCAACTGGCGCGACGGGATCTCGGTGGCCGATTGCGTGGCGAACGCCGCGCAGTTCGCCGGACGACTGTCGGACTAGGCTGTCGCCGCGCGTCGGGCAATTAATTCCTGCGTGCCGGGGCTGGCGTCGATCGTGACAGCGAGCTCGTGGTGTTTTATTTCTCCAGGACGTCGGAGGGTCGTGGCAGCTGCCACGTGCGCGACGTTACCCATGCGCTGCCCGGATTCCGTCGGCGGGAACCATCAGGACCCTAAAGATTTCTTTGCGCAGTATCAGTTTCGCGGTCACAGTTTTATGGTTATCATTATGCCAAATGACAGCGGTCAAACTTTAGAAAAGGGAGTAAAACCATGAACAACCGCCATAACATCACGAGTCTTCTGGTCGTCGCGCTCTTGGTCGGAGCCGGCTGCACAAAGCAGGTGAGTTTCAGTCAGAACGTCAGGCCGATACTGAATGCCAAATGCCTGACCTGCCATGATGGCAGTGGCGAAGGCTCTACCCAGTCCGGTTTTAACGTGAAGACCTATGACAGCCTGATCGCGGGCACCAAGCTTGGCAAAGTCATCGTACCCGGGGACGCCGTGTCGAGTACCTTGTTCCGATTGATTTCGCACCAGGCGAGCCCCGAGATCCACATGCCGCCGCATGGCGGACAATCGCTGGCGAAGGGCAAGGGCGAGCCGCTCACCGACGGCGAGATCGACACCATCAAGCTGTGGATCAATCAGGGCGCAAAAAACAACTAGACTCTGTGCGTCACTGGCCGTCTGCGCCAGCTGGCGCCGTAGGTAGTGCAATTCCCGCCTTTGGTTTGAGCGGGTTACCTCGCCTGGCGTTTTAGAACACTTGCAGTAACTCACCAGGCGGCGAAATGCCACCTCAAGAACCTTTGGGCAAGTACCAAAAAAAGAAGGCCCCTCCCCCTTGAAGGGGGAGGGGCCTTAACTGTAATCATCAGAGGTTCTCTAAGAAACCCGTTGTCACCAGAAGAAACCCACTGACACCAGGATCAGCAGCACCAAACCAACAGCAATCAAGGTGATGCCCAATATCTTCGATCCGAGCGTCATGGGCCGTGACGGGGCGTCCACCAGATACTTCTCCAACTGTCCGGATTCGACCAAGCGTTGGTACTGAAGCGCATGTTCGTGCCTGAACTCTTCCAGCGACTGGGTACCGGTGAACATCACGACATCCGGGGGCGGCAACTTGTCCGGCCGGAAGTGGTTGTTGAAGAAGTGCACCGTGAACAGGAACACAGCGGCCAGGAAAGCTTCCTCGCCGTGCACCAGTGCGGCCACGTTGAGCACCCATCCCGGGAAAATCGACCCGGTCACGTGAGGGAAGGCCAGCATCATCCCGCTGCCGCCAATGGCGGCCATGCCCCAGAACACCGCCCAGTAGTCGAATTTCTCCCAGTAGGTCCAGCGGTCGAACACCGGCCGCGACCCCTTGCCGACGAACCACTTGAACATGCCCACGGCATCCTTGAGGTCCTTCCAGTTGGGCACCAGCGAATCCGGCCCGAACCAGCGGAAGGTTTTGCGCTGGCGGTAGATGCTGATGGCGACGCCGATCAGATGCAGGAAGAAGATACCGAGCATGATCGCCGCGCTGGTCCGGTGGATAATCGCCGTTACCTGTGGGCCACCAAAGACCTTCATGATGACTGGTGCCCAGGGGATGTGCGAGTAAAACAAGCCCATACCGGTCAGGATCAGCGTCATGACGCTCAAGGCGAACAGCAGGTGGGCGATCCGCCAGATACGTCCGAACCGCCGGACATGTTTGGTTTTCCCCCGCAGCAATTCGTCCGTTCGAATATGCGGCTGGGCCTTGCGCTCCTCGCGATGTTTGTATTCGCGATACCACCACAGCAGCGAATGCGCCCAGAAGTAGGTGAACACGAACACGAGCAGCCAATGCA
>Ga0315271_10002710_pt1 | contig 11133 bp, 11 predicted proteins | sample C3_top_MG_FD_204664 | JGI IMG/M metagenome (GOLD analysis project Ga0315271, IMG submission 204664) | Sediment microbial communities from Yellowstone Lake, YNP, Wyoming, USA - C3_top | ecosystem: Environmental > Aquatic > Freshwater > Lake > Sediment | place: USA: Wyoming | collected 2017-08-01
CGCGATGTGGCGGCCGGCGCCGTCGGGGTGGGGGAGCTCTCGAAGCGCTTCGGATTGTCGATCAAGAAGGCGGACGGTACGCGGCTCAAGCTCGACGATCCGGAGCTCGATCCGATCTGGGATGCCTGCGCGCGCCTCCATCTCCCGGTGTTCATTCACACCGCGGACCCGGCGCAGTTCTTCCAGCCGGTGGACTACTCGAACGAGCGGTGGCTCGAACTGTCGCTCTTCCCGAACCGCCGCTATCCCCCCGACAAGTTCCCCTCCTTCGAGCAACTCCTCGCGGAGCGCGACAACCTCTTCCGCCGGCACCCGAACACCACCTTCGTCGCGGCGCACCTCGGATGGGAGGGCAACGATCTCGCGCGACTCGGCCGGTTGCTCGACGAACTGCCGAACGTGTACACGGAGGTCGGCGCGGTGCTGTACGACATCGGGCGCCAGCCGCGCGTCGCGCACGACTTCTTCATCAAGTACCAGGACCGCATCCTCTTCGGGAAGGATTCCTTCCAGCCGGTCGAGTATCCGTTCTACTGGCGCGTCTTCGAGACGCACGACGACTACTTCGACTACTATCGAGCCTACCACGCGTTCTGGAAGCTCTACGGGATCGACCTGCCCGACGACGTGCTCAAGAAGCTCTACTTCAAGAACGCGCTGAAGCTCGCGCCGCGTCTGCCGCAGACGGGCTGGCCAGATTGAGCGCGCGATAGTCTGGTCCCTCGTCGGTCGCGAGGCCGACCCTGGCTCCCGGGGCTCTCACGGCGGCGCTTGTCGCGACTGCCTGGGCCAAGTATCTTCGCCCCCCCGTCCACCCCGAGCCCACTCCTGATCGACCTGACGCCGACCTCTGCCGACCAGCTGCCGCAGAAGAGGAAGTCCGAGCGGATCCTCGATCCGCTCGACCGCATCTCCGAGATCATCTTCGGCCTGATCATGGCGCTCTCCTTTACGGGCTCTCTCTCCGTCGCCTCCGCCGGACGGGGTGAGGTGCGCACCATGCTCATTGGCGCGCTCGGTTGCAATACGGCGTGGGGGATCGTGGACGGCGTCATGTTCGTGCTCGGGAAGCTCCTCCGGCGCAATCGCCTGTGGATCCAGCGCCTGGCGGTCCGGAGCGCCACCGATCCGGTGCACGGCCGCCGCATCCTCATGGATGAGATCTCCCCGGAGTTCGCCGCCCACCTGCTGCCGTCGGAACTGGAGCGCGTGCGCGCCGCGATCGCCGCCGAGTCGCATGTACTGCCGAAGCCCGGCATCACCGGGCGCGACCTCCTCGGTGCCGTCGCCGTGTTCCTGCTCTGCTTCCTCTCGACGCTGCCGGTCGCGCTCCCCTTCGCGCTGATATCGGACCCCGCGCGCGCGGTCCGCACGTCCAACGTGATCGCGATGGGGATGCTCTTCCTCGCCGGCCACCGGCTGGGCAAGTTCGCCGGCATTGCGCCGTGGAAGTTCGGATTCGTGATGCTCCTGCTCGGCGTCCTCCTTGTGCTGGTGACGCTCGCGCTCGGAGGCTGAGCCGGCGCTTCAGCGCTTGACCGCCGCCTCTCCGCCGGCCGTGAACTCGTCCACCGCATCGGCGAGCGACATCTCGTGATCGACCTTGCCGATCTGCTCTTCGAGTCCGGCCTTCTGGAGCATCTCGCGCACCGTTGACCGCGCCTCCACGGCGCGGAAGGCGATGCCGCGGTCGGCCAGCTCCCGCTGCAGTGCGGCGAGCATGCGGACCCCCGCCAGATCCACGGTGGGAGAGGTCGAGAGGTCGGCGATCACCTGTCGTACCGCGGCCCCCTCCGCCTCGACGCGCGCGAGCACCGTGGACATGACGTGCTCCACATTGAAGTACAAGAGCCCGCTCTCGACGCGGACCAGGAGCAGCCCGGGTACCGGCTGGTTGTCCGGGCTCGCGGCCTTGTCCGAGTAGCGGCGCAGTCCGGGAATCCGCCCGAGGATCGCGACGTGTGGGAACGCGGCCCGGTGCAGGAGCATGAGGATGGATGCGATCGCCGCGAGAAGCACTCCATTCAGAATGCCGAGCAGGAGCACGCCGACGAGTGCCACGCCGGCGACGCGGAACTCGAGCCGGCTCACGCGCCGGAGCCGGAGGATCTCCGGCACTCTAATCAGGTCGCTCACCGCATAGAGCACGATCGCCGCGAGCACGGCCTTCGGCAGATTCGCCACTAGTCCGGTGAGATAGAGCAGGCAGACGGCGAGCGTCGCCGAGGCGAACACCAGGGCGAGCGGCGACTTGGCACCGGCCTTGTCGTTCACCGCGCTCTGCGAGAGCCCGCCCGCCGCCGGATAGCCACCGCCGAAGGCGACCAGCAGGTTGGCGCCGCCGAGACCGAGCAGCTCCTGGCGCGCGTCGAGCGCGTAGCCGTTCTTGGCGGCGAAGGTGCGCGCCGCGGAGACGCCTTCGATGTACGCGAGCAGCACGCACGCGACGGCGAGCGGGATCACGCCATCCACGTCCCGCAGCCGCAGGTCGGGGAAGCCGAGCGCCGGGAGCCCGGCGGGCACCGTGCCGACGAGCGTCATCCCGGCATCATGGAGTGAAGTGCGCGCGACGGCGGCGATCGAGAGCGCGACCACCACCAGTGCCACCGGACGGCCGGGGAGGAACCGTCCACCGAGCACGAGCAGGGAGAGCGCCGCCAGCCCGACGAGCACGGTCGGCGGGTGGATCTCTCCGGCGTGTTGGATCGCCCACCAGGTGCGGGAGAAGACGTCGCTCCCGCCTGCGGGAATGCCGAGGAAGGAGGCGAGCTGCGTGCTTGCGATGGTGAGCCCCGCTCCCGCCTTGAAGCCGAGCAGGATCGTCTCGCTGATGAAGCTCGTGAGCGTGCTGAGCCGGAGCAGCCAGGCGATGATGCAGAGTGCCGCCGTGGTGAAGGCCGCGAGCGATGCGATCTGCAGGGCGCGCTCCGGATCGCCGCCGGAGAGTCCGGCGAGCGTCGCGCCCACCGTGAGCGAGATCGCCGAGGTCGGTCCGATCGCGAGTTGGCGCGACGTACCGAAGAGCGCGTAGCCGATCCCGCCGAGCAGGTAGCCGTAGAGCCCGACGACGGGCGGCAGTCCGGCGAGTCCCGCATAGGCGAGCGATACCGGGACGGCGTACGCCGCGAGCGTGATGCCAGCGAGCAGATCGTGGCCGATCCACGCGGCCTTGTACTCGCGCAGCCACGCGGCGGGGGGGAAGACGGATGTGAGACTGACGCTCACGATGCGCCCCGGTGGGACGCGACCTCTCTCGTGCGGTCTGGCACTGGCCCTCCGCGTTGGGCAACAATCATAGCGGACTTCATGTGCCTATGGAATGCCTGATCATGGAGACCGGTCGCGGCCCCGGACAGGACCGGCGTCGGAGGCCAGCACTGATTGCGACGCGCAACGGGTCCTGCTAGTCTAGACGGGCCGTCGATACGGTGACCGGCTGCTTTGATCTCTCTCGGCGGGTACGCATCATGCGCAAGTCGATCGCCTTCGCTGCGCTTCTCATGACACTGCCTGCTGGCGCCGCCGCGCAGGCGGCCGCGACAACGGCGCGGAGTCAAGCGCCGGTGTGGGAGTTCGCGGCGACCCTCTATGGCTTCGGGATCCCCGACGGCACGTCGTATCTCCTGCCGATCGTGACGGCCGATCGGGGCCATCTCCATGTCGAAGGGCGCTACAACTACGAGAGCCTCCGCAGCGCCTCGCTGTTCGTTGGGTGGACAGTCGAAGGAGGAGAGAAGTTGCACGCCGTGGCGACGCCGATCGCCGGCATCGTGGTCGGTGATCTGGACGGCGCGGCGCCGGGACTGGAGTTGACGCTGGCCCTATCGCACTTCGAGCTCTACTCGGAAGCCGAGTACGTCTTCGACTTCGCCGGAAGGGCGGGGGACTACTTCTACGTGTGGTCCGAATTCACCTACGGGATCTCACCGGCCTGGCGCGCCGGACTCGCCGCCCAGCGTTTGCGAACCACCGAGAGCGGGCTGAGCGTGGATCGCGGGCTGATGGTCGGATGGCAGCCGGGAAACTGGGGCGCCAGCGCGACGGCCTTCGATCCATTCACGCCGGATGTCTTCTACGCGATTTCCGCGAGCGTGAGCTTCTAGGGGGCACGCGCGCCCAGCGAGCGCGCCCCCTCCCGGTGACCCGAGCGGGGGCGCGTTGGCATCGCCGCGGCGATGCCCGACCTACGGCGCGGTGAACAGCTCGCGCAGGAGCGTCACGTTCTTGTCGTACTGCTTCTGCTGCTCTTCCGTGAGCAGCGCGCGATTCTCGGCCATGTGCTTGCGGACGATGCGGACGCGGGCGGCGATCGTGGCGGAGTCCATGGTCACGGTGCCGGCGAAGGCCATGCGGTCCTCACGATGCGAGGCCATCAGCGAATCGAGCTTGTGCTTCTGTTCGGCCGACAGCGTGATCCCGCGGAGGAGGAACTCCGAGAGCTTCTTCTGGAACTCGGAAGCTTGCGCCACCTGTGCCGCCTTCGGAGCAGCGGGAACGACAGCGACGGCGGCCGGAACGGCCACGGCGGCGGATTCAGCCTTTTGTGCTGGAGCGGCTGCCGGTGCCGGGGCGGGTTCCGCCTTCGGGGTGGGAGCGGGTGCCGGCGCTGGCGGGGTCGGCTGCTGGGCGGCGGCCGTGCCGACGGCGATCGTCATCAGGAGCGTGGCGACGAAGCGGAGTCTCGAGTGCATAGAACCTCCTTGGAACGCGACCATCTAGTGTCGGGGGCTCGCACGACATTGAACAATGATCCAGCTCCCGTCGCCGCGCAGTCAGCTTCGACCCGCAACGGCGCTCGGGAAAAGCAGAAAGCGGGCCAGACACCCTGCGGCGCCTGACCCACTGTCTTAGGGGCTCCTGCCGAGATTACGGCAGCGTGATCGTGTTGCTGGTACCGAGGGAGACGCCGCCGTTGCGCGCCAGAGCGCGGCCGGTGAGCGTCGCGTTGTCGACCAGCGTGATGCTCGTTAGCGCTACGACATTGCCCTTCATCGCGCTGCCGACGCCGAAGGTCGCCGACGCGCCGATCAGCCAGTACACGTTCTTGGCCTGTGCGCCGCGGAGCAGGGTGACCTGCGCCGTCGCGGTGGTCAGCGAGCTCGCGACCTTGATGACGAACTCGGCGTTCGGATCACCGATCGCGTCGAGGAACATCTCGCCGGTCAGCCCCTGTGAGGACAGCGAGCAGTACACGCCCGGCTGGAGCGTCTGTCCGCCCAGGTCGGTCGTGATCGTCGCGCCGCACGGGACCGCATCCAGCTGGTTGTACAGTGTGGTCAGATCGCCCTGCGAGGTCTGGGCGGTCGCGTCGCCGATGTGCTGTACGCCGGAGATGGTGCAGGGCGGGAAGCCGGTGACGGCGCTGCCGGGCCAAAGACTGACGGCGGCGCTGATCGTTCCGAGGTTGACGCACGACACGGTCGAGCCGGCCATGATCCCACTGGTCGCGGTCGAGCCGAGCCCGAAGACGGGCGGGGGAACCGCGACATTCTTGAGGACGACGGTCGCATACCCCGAGATCGCACCGCTGGTGGCCTTCACCGTATTGAGGTAGGTACCCGCGACGGCGCCAGCGGTGAACATGCCGCCCGAGGCGATCGTGCCGCCGCTGGCGACGACCGACCAGGTCGGCGTCATCGCGACGACGGTGCCGCTCGCGTTCTTGCCGACGGCGGTGAACTGCTGCGTACCATTCACCGTCATACTGACGTTCGGTGTCACGGTGATGCTCGCAACGGCGCCGCTGCCGCCTGGAGCGGTCGGCGAACTGTTGCTGCAGCCGGCGGACAGGATGACGGCGACGCTCAAGGCGATGGCGAGCCGTGCACGGAGCCCGAGTGCGGACGGGGCTCGCGATAGGCGATCGTTCGTGGAAGTTGTCATTGTTCTCCTTCAGGTGATTGTTGCGTGTGAAGGAGATATAGAGCGGCGCGCCTTGGGGCGGCATCACACGAAGGAGTGAAAGTTCGTATCACACCAACGGGTGAGTCGGGCGCGCGAGCGCCGCCAAAGCTACGCGGCGGCCGGCGGCAGCTCGACGATCTCGAGCCAGTAGCGGCCGAGCACGTTCATCGCCTCCACCAGCCCCGAGAACGTGACCGGCTTCGTGATGAAGGAGTTCACGCCGAGCTGGTAGCTCTTGATGATGTCCTGGTCGAAGCCGGAGGTCGAGAGCACCACGATGGGGATGTCCCGCAGCGTCGCGTCCCCCTTGATCAGCTTCAGCGCCTCGCGTCCATCCATTCGTGGCATGTTGAGATCGAGGAGGATGAGTCCCGGTCGCGGCGCCTTGCCCAGCTCACCGGCGTACTCCCCGCGCTGGTACAGATAGTCGAGCAATTGCTCGCCATCCACCACGAAGCGCAGGTTGTTCGAGATGTGGGCGTTCTCCAGCGCCTGCTTGGTCAGCATGCGATCGTCCTCATCGTCATCGCAAATAAGGATGGTGATCGGGATCTTGTTCTTGTCCTGCGTCATGTGAGATATCCGGTGGGAGCCTGCGTGACGGGGAGGGTGACCGTGAAGGTCGCTCCCTGGCCCGGGATGCTCGTGGCGGCGATGGTGCCGCTGTGTCGTTCGGCGATCTTCCGGCAGATGGCGAGCCCGATGCCCGATCCTTCGTACTCGGCCCGGCCGTGGAGCCGGACGAACATGCCGAAGAGCTTCTTCGCATGCTTCTCATTGAAGCCGATCCCGTTATCCGAGACGGTGATCGTACACCGCCCATCGCCGGGGCTCGCGCTGGTGAGTCGCACGATCGGCGGCGTTTCCACACGGCGGTACTTGATCGCGTTGCCGAGCAGGTTCTGCAGCAATTGGCGCATCTGGAGCGCGTCGGCGTCGATCACCGGGAGCGGGCCGACATCGATCCGGCCGCCCGACTCGGCGATCGACGTCTCGAGATCGGCGATGACCTCCTTCGCGATGCGCGCGAGATCGGTGCGCACGATCGGCTGCAGGCGCGTCGTGACCTGTGAGTAGAGAAGCAGGTCGCTGATCAGCGTGCGCATGCGCGCCGCAGCCCCGAGCATGCGCGCCAAGTGCTCGCGGGCATTGCCTTCCAGCGCCGGGCCCGCCGAGGTGTTCAGGAGATCGCCGAACGACAGGATCTTCCGGACCGGCTCCTGCAGATCGTGCGACGCCACCGACGCGAACTCGTCGAGCGCGGCATTGGAACGTTGCAGCTCCCGCCGCTGCTCGGCGAGGCGCCATTCCGTGAAGCGCCGCTGCGTGATGTCCTCGATCGCGAGCAGGATGATGCGCGGGAGATGCGGGCCCTGGGACACCAGCCGGGCATTGAGGAGCATGATCTTGCGGCCGATGCCGGGGAAGACGTGGTCCACGTCGAAGTCGCTCAAGTGGGGCTCCACGGCGAGCTTGTCGCGCAGCAGCTCGCGGAGCGGCGCGATGTCCCACTGTCCATCGCCCAGCGTGAAGAGCACCTCGCCGATCGTGTCCTCCGGCTTCACCTGGAAGGTGCGGAAGAAGGCCCGATTCGCCTGCGTCACGCGGAACTCGGCGTCGAGCACGATCAGGGGCTCGCGGACCGTGTCGAGGATGTCGAGCAGCAGCCGCTGGGCGGCCGGCACTTCTTCGGCCGAGCCATCAGACGGCGAGAGGGGAAGAACACCGAGGTCGACCACCGTGGCGGCTCCGCTGCGAGGGACTGAACGGAGAGTACCCCGGTGGGGGGAGGGGCGCCATCGCACGTTCGGACTAGAGAATCAGGCCGCGCCACGTACTATAGTACACGGGTCGGGCTCGACCACTCGCACCACAGAGGTGAGATGGCCCCTTCGGACCTCATCGCGATCGTCATCATCGATGACAATCGGCTGGTGCGGGAAGCGCTCACCACCATGCTGAATGCGCAGCCTGGCTTGCGCGCCGTGTGCTCGAACGTCGCAGACTCGGCGCTACTGGCGGAGACGAAGCCGCACGTCCTGTTGCTCGATGTGGGGCTGCGCGATCAGGACAGCGTCCGCGTCGCCGCGGCCCTCAAGCAGGAGAATCCGGGGGCGCGGATCATCGTGATGGACCTCCTGCCGGCCGACGCGGAGATCATCGAGTACGTCGAGGCGGGAGTGTCCGGCTTCGTCCTCAAAGACGCCACCTTCGAGGAGTTCGTGGCGACGATCCGGGCGGTGGCTGCGGGGAGGACGGTCCTGCCGCCCGCGGAGGCGGAGTCACTCCTCGCGCGGATCGCGCGGGAGGTGAGGAACCGCGCGCCGGCCGAGGTGGTGGAGGCGGTGCGGATCACGCCGCGCGAGCGCGAGGTGATCGACCTGATCGGGGAAGGGCTGAGCAACAAGGAGATCGCCATGCGGCTCAACATCGCGACGCACACGGTAAAGAGCCACGTGCGCAACGTCATGGAGAAATTGGCGTTGCACACGCGGCTCCAGATCGCCGCGTTCACGCATCGCGAGGGGATGGCGTAGGCGACGCGCGTGACTTGAAGCCGGTGAGCGTCGGCGCTGCGGCGTAGAGGGTGCCGATTGTCCGCCCGATGGACTCACCCCACGGCGTCCAGCTCCGTCGCCGCGCGCCGCAGGATCTCGGCGATCTGCTGTACCTGCTCCGGCGTCGCTCCACCGCGCATCACGATCCGCGCGTAGGCGCGCGCGAGCTGCCCCATCGCCTCGTGCGCACCGGCCATCGGGCGGCCGCCGAAGAGCGATTCGCCGAACTGGACGAGCCGCTCCAGCACGTCGTCGACAGTGGTCCGGTTCTCGGCGAGATACTTCCGCCCCTCGTCGGTGATCGCGTACACCTTCTTCCCCGACTCTTCGAGCGTCGCCTTGGCGTAGTCCATCTCCTCGAGCAGACTGAGCGTCGGATAGACGGTGCCCGGACTCGGGGAGTAGGCGCCGCCGGACTTCTCCTCGAGCGCCTTGATGATGTCGTAGCCGTGGCGCGGCTTCTCCTCGAGAAGCTGCAAGATCACGAGCTTGAGATCCCCCTGGTCGAACATCCGGCCGCCGCGGCGCCCGCCGCGGTGGCGCCCGCCGCCGAGGTCGAAGGCCCCGAGGCCGAGATCACCGAACCACGTGGACCTGCGGTGCCGCTCCCGGTGATGGCCCGAGCAATGGTCGTCGAACATGAAGACCTCCTTGCGATATAACGTGATATAACGGCGATATATCGTACAATAACCTACTATGATATGAGCGCGCAAGTCCTGGCGGCTGAGGATACGGGCGCGCATCAGGGCGTCTGCCGCGGCGCAACGTCTAGAAGTCACGTGCCCTAGCTCGCTCCGAATTCACTCGTCAGGCCTCCCCGTCCGTGACAGCGGGATTCACCGACTGACTCCCCGCCGTCCGCTCCGCATCCATTGCTCAACGGGTTCGGCGCCAGGAGGCCCAGATGATGAACACCCGGGAGTTGTTCGTGCTCGAGCGGTCGATGCGGGATCAGTTCGTACTCAGTGTCTATCTCGCCGGCGGCGCCGGCGATCCCGGCAATCGTGATCTCTGGCGGATCGAGCTCAAGGACGCACTCGCCCGCATCGAGCGCGGGCTCGTCGCCGCCAGCCATCGCGAACGAGAGCTGTTCGCGCAACTCTCCTACGTCATCGAGGCGCAAGCGGGCGAGGGGGTACAGGTCGCGGGCCACGGCTGGCTCGCCTTCGCCGCCGAAGATGGCCGTCTCTTCGCCGAGAACGTGTCGATCCCGGTGCCGACATCGGCGACCTGGCAGCGCGGCGCGTTCGTCGCGCCCTACCTCCGGTTGCTCCCCTTCGCCGAGCCGGTCCTGGTGGTGATCGCCGACCGGCGGAAGGCGAGGCTCTTCCGGCAGGCGGGGGATTCGCTGGAGGAGTTCGAGACGGTGGCACCGGTGATGCACGAAGGACCGGAATCGCGAGCGCGCGGCGTGCGGCTCGGGAAGATGCACGCCGGGGTGCGCGGGGCGACGGGCGCCGATGATCTCTCGCGTGTCCGACGCGCCGAACGGCTGGATCTCGCGCGTCACGTCGCCGCCCGGGTCACTGCGGTGGCCGGGCTCGACACGCCCGTGCTCGTCGGCGGGACCCCGGAGATCGCGCACGCGCTGCACAGCGCGCTCGTGCCCACGCTCCGGGCCCGCGCCGTCCCGGCGCCGCAGCTCACGCATCGCGCCACCAACGCGGAGATCGCCGCCGCCGCCCGTGCGGTGGCCCCGCGGCGGCTCCTCCTCGCTCGCCCCGCGCTGCTCAGCGAGCTCGAGGAAGCGGCGGGCGCGCATCGGCGCGGAGTCGTCGGCGCGAGCGAGGTGAGCAAGGCGCTGATCGATGGTACGGCGCGTGAGGTGCTCCTCTCCCGCAAATGGACAGATCGCTACCCGGCCGCCGCCGACCAGGTGATCAAGGCGGCGGTGGATGGCCATGTGCCGTTGTTCGAACTCGCCGGAGCTGAGGGGGACCGCCTCGATGCGCTTGGCGGCCTTGGTGCCCGGCTGCGCTACGTTCGTCCCGTGGCCGCGACGAGCGGCGCCGGGATCACGAGCGGGTGACCGTCGCCCGCACAGGAGGCATTATGCTGAAAGTGCGCGACATCATGACTGCGGACGTCGTCACGGTGAGTCCGGAACTCACGGTGCGTGAGGCGATGGATGTCCTCTCTCGCCACCGCGTCAGCGGCGCGCCGGTGGTGGCGAACGGGCAGGTGCTCGGCGTCGTCGCCGCCAGCGATCTCATCGCCCTCGCGGCGGCGATGCCCGGGGTGCCCACCGACCGCGGCGAGGAAGCGGAGCTCGAGCCGGGGGAAATGGAGACCGAGTGGGAATCGGAGGACGAGACGCCGTCGGCGTACTTCAGTGAGATGTGGTCGGATACGGGGGCCGACGCCGGCGAGCGAATGGCCACGCCGGAGAGTCCCGAGTGGAATGCGCTGGAGCAGCAGACGGTCGGCGACGCGATGACGCGCGCGGTCCACTCCCTCCCGCCGGAGGCGACCGTGATCGAAGCCGCCGAGGTCATGAAGCGTGCGAAGATCCACCGCGTCCTCATCATGGAGGGCGAGGCGCTCCGCGGCATCGTCACGGCCATGGACATCGCGCGCGCCGTGGCGGACCACCGGCTCGTGGCGCACGAGTATGTGTTCGGGGGAGAGAAGGACTTCGACGCGCGGGGGTACTGAGGGGGCGCCTCCT
>Ga0315271_10002711_pt1 | contig 11128 bp, 11 predicted proteins | sample C3_top_MG_FD_204664 | JGI IMG/M metagenome (GOLD analysis project Ga0315271, IMG submission 204664) | Sediment microbial communities from Yellowstone Lake, YNP, Wyoming, USA - C3_top | ecosystem: Environmental > Aquatic > Freshwater > Lake > Sediment | place: USA: Wyoming | collected 2017-08-01
AGCGCGGCCGGTCTTCCGGGAGAAGAGACGCCGTCAACGCGACCATCGCGCGCATCTCGTCCTTCGGCTCCCCCACCGAGAGCCCGCCGCACGCGACGCCGTCGAACGGGAGCGCGGCGATCGCGGCAGCGCTCTCCGCGCGGAGGTCCGGGTGCATGCCGCCCTGCACGATCCCGAACAGTGCGCCGCGCGGCGAGGCGAGCGCCTCGCGCCGGGCGGCCGCGCGCGCCGCCCAGCGGTGCGTGAGCTCCATCGACGTCCGCACCTCGTCCTTCGTCGCCGGCCACGGCGTGCACTCGTCGAGGACCATCGCGACGTCGACGCCGAAATCCCCGAGCTGCAGCTCGACGGCGCGCTCGGGCGTGAGCGCGTGCGCCGACCCGTCCACGTGGCTGCGGAAGACGACGCCGTTCTCCGAAAGCGTCCGGCTGCCCGCGAGCGACATCACCTGGTATCCACCCGAGTCCGTGAGGATCGGCCGGTCCCATCCGGTGAACCGGTGCAGGCCTCCGAGCCGCCGCACGGTGTCGCCGCCCGGCCGGAGCATGAGGTGGTACGTGTTCGCGAGGACGATCTCCGCGCCGGCCGCCTCGAGGTCGCTCCAGCGCGCGGCCTTGACGGTGCCCGCGGTCCCGACGGGCATGAACGCCGGCGTCTCGACCGTGCCGTGATCCAGCGTCACGCGTCCGCGGCGCGGGCCTGGGCCGGCGGCCGTGAGCCGTTCGAAACGGAGCATCGGATCAGATGCCGAAGCGCGCGGTCGCGACGAGGCCGAGCGCCCCGTCGGCCGTGCGGTACACGCCGCTGAGGTCGACCTTGGCGGGGCCGATCACGACGCCCGCGCCGCCGGTGAGCGCCGGCTTCCTGTCGGGCGACTCGAGGTTGATCGACGCCCCGGCGCGGACGACGAGGGCGACGATCGTCCACTCGACGCCACCGCCGATCTCCCGGCTCTTCAGGCCCTCGACGAGCGTGTCGTTCGCCGTGAGGTCGGCGTCCGCCGCGAACGTGAGGCCGATGAGCGGGACGTGAACGGAGGCGCCGACGCGCAGCTGCTGGCCCCACGTCACGGACTGCCCCCGCTCGGCCGCGGGCGCGCCGTCCGCGTACGGGAAGGACGGCTTGTTGATGCCCCGCCAGACCGCGCCGACGTGGACCGGGCCGATCGACACTAGGGCGCCGAGGTCCGCGGACCAGTCGGTGTGCGACTGGGCGAGGCCGTCGAGGGACGTCTGGGCGAAGCTCCAGGGCCCGGCGCCCGCGTCCGTCGTGAAGGCGGACTCCTGTGAGACGTACGTCGTTCCCCAGAGCGCGTGCACGGCCGCGCCGACCGTGATCGTGCCCTCGAGGAACGACACGGACTTCGCGAGCGCGAGGTCCTTCAGCTCGAGGCCGCGGAAGACGGCCGCCGACTTGTTGAAGGCGATCGACGTCGCGGGATTCGCCCCGAGCGCCGTGTGGACGAGGTCCGCCCGCACGAACGTGCCGCTGAACGCGCGGTCCGTGAACGACAGCTCCCAGCCTCCGTGCGCGGCCGCGAGCGAGACGTTTCCGTTCCCGAGCATCCCGTTGCCCGGGTCCGCAAGCGTGTGGAGCGCCGCGACGACGTCCGCGTAGCTCTGCGGCTGGGTGCCGGTCGCGAGCTTCACCGGGTCGTTCCCGGCGATGATCTTGAGCGGCGCGAAGTAGTCGCCGCTCTCGCGCGTGACGAGGCCCGCGGAAAGCGCAAACGCGAAGTTCTTGTCGGGGGCGAGCGCGGGGTTGTCCACGGCGCCCGCGACGTCGGGGCCCAGGCCCACGGCGGCGCCGCCGAGGGCGGTCGCGCGGGCGGTCACGGCTCCGAAGGGCATCTGCGCGCGCACGGGGAGGGCGGCGGCGGCGGCGAAAAACGCCGCGGCCGCGAGGGCGGCCCGGGCCGGCCGGAGGGAGGTTCGAGAGAGCTCACCCATGGTCCGGCCGAGTGTACGTGGCGGGGCGCGTTGACCCAAAAAAACACGGATGCTATGTTCCGGCGTCTTTTCGGGAGGCTCATGGCCGAACTGGGAACGAAACATACGTGCTTCAAATGCGGGACGAAGTTCTACGATCTCAAGAAGAACCCCGTCCTGTGCCCGAAGTGCGGAGCGGATCAGAAGGACGCGCCACCTCAGCCGACGTCGCCCGTCGTCCTGCACGCGGCGCGGCGCGCCAAGCGCGACGAATTCGCGGATCCGGACGTCTTCGACCGCAACCGCGAGGAAGAGGACGTCGTCACCGAGCCCGAGGATCCCGCGGCCAAGCGCGTCGACGACGACGAGGAGCTCCCGCTCGGCGAGGCCCCGACGCTGGAAGGCGCGAACGAGTCGGACGACGAGTACTGACGTGCGGGCGCGCACCGCGCGCCCGCGATTTCTGCGCCCACGGCCGGTCTTCGTCGCCATCGGCCTCGGGTCGAATCTCGGAGAAAGAGAAGATTTTCTTAGAAAGGGTATGGAGGCCGTCGCGCCGCACCTGATGCGGATGCGCTCTTCGCCCTTCTATGAATCTTCTCCCGTCCCTCCACTTCCCCGTCAGCCCGATTACCTCAACGCCGTCATCACGGGACGGACGAGGCTCTCCGCTCCGGCCCTTCTCACCCTTCTAAGAAATTCCGAATCCTCGGCCGGCAGAAGGCGGGCGCGTGAGGCGCGGAACGGCCCGCGCCCCCTGGATCTCGACATTCTCCTCTACGAAAACCGGAAAATCGCGAGCCGCGTCCTGACCGTCCCGCACCCGCGCATGACGACCCGCCTGTTCGTCCTCGTCCCCCTCGCGGATCTCGCGCCGCGGCGCGTCGTGCCCGGCACCGGAAAGACCGTCGCCCGCCTCCTCGCGGAGGCGCGGCGCGTGTCGACCGACGTCGTCAGGCCGTGGCGGAGGCGCCGTCGTCCTTCTCGACGAGGCGCGAGAACGCGAACGCCATCAGCGTCAAGCGGTTGAAGAACCGCACGGCGAGGGGCGGGCTCTCGACGTCGCCCGCGAGCGTGGAGGTGACGGCCGCGCGGAGCGCGTCGAGCGGCGCCTCCTCGCAGAACATCCGCGTGAAGACCGGGTCGTAGTAGCCGTATACGAACGGGCGGAACCGCGCGACCATCCGCTCGGTCGTTCGGCCGTACGCGTCGAAGTCGGATGCGTCCACGCGCCCCTTCGCGGCGAGCGCCGCGTCGATGACCTTCGCGGCCCTGAGGCCGGCCGACATGCCGAGGAAGACGCCCGTCGAGAACACGGGGTCGAGGAACGTCCCGGCGTCGCCCGCCAGCACCCAGCCGTCGCCCCCGTAGCGCGTCGACGTGAACGAGTAGTCCGACACGGACCCAACTTCGCTCGTCTGCTCCGCGCGCGCCATGTACTCCTTCACCTTCGGGGAGCGGAGGAGCAGCTCCTCGAATCGTTCGAGGTTCGTCTTCCCGGAGAGAGTCGCGAGGACGGACGGTGCGAAGACCGCGCCGACGGACGTGCTCCCGTCGGCGAACGGGATCAGCCAGTACCAGACGTCCGGCAGGAACGGCAGGAGGATGTCGCCGGCGCGGTCCCCTTCGCCGCGCCAGACGCCCGTGAAGTGCGCGTAGAGGGCGGCCTTGCGGAGGTTCGTGTCCTGGCGGCGGATCTTCAGGCGCGAGGCGAGGAAGGCGGCCTGGCCGGTAGCGTCCACGACGACCTTCGCGGCGATCTCCTCCGGGCCGCCGGGGGCCGCGATCCTCACGCTCGTGGCGCGCGCGCCGTCGAAGAGCACATCCTCGACCGTGGCGCCGCGGCGCACCGTCGCGCCGGAGTCCGCCGCGTGGGCGGCGAGGAGGCCGTCGAAGTCCTTCCTCTTCACCTGCCACGCGGAGGGCTTCGAGCCGTCCCAGGCCCCGCGAAAGTCCACCTGCCGCGTTCCGCCCGTTCGCTCGTTCGTGAAGAGCGCGCCGTACTTTCTCTGGAAGCCCGCACTTTCGATCTTCGCGAGCAGCCCGAGCTCCTCGAAGATCGGCGTGTTCCACGGGAGCAGCGACTCGCCGATCTTGAAGCGCGGCTCCGGGTCGCGGTCGAGGAGGAGTACGGAGCGTCCGCGGCGCGCGAGTGCCGTCGCCGCGGAGCACCCGGCGGGGCCGGCGCCGAGGACCACCGCGTCCCAGGTCATCGCCGGGCGGGCGCGACGGCCGCGACGCGCGGCTCGCGCTTCAGCTGGTCGCCCTGGAGCGTGACGCGCGTCCCGGGCGGAACCGACGCCGTGAGCCACACGCTGCCGCCGATCACGGACCCGCGCCCGACGACCGTCTCGCCGCCGAGGATCGTCGCTCCCGCGTAAATCACGACGTCGTCCTCGACCGTCGGGTGGCGCTTCGTCCCGCGGATGAGCTCGCCACGCTCGTTCTTCGGGAACGAGAGCGCGCCGAGCGTGACGCCCTGGTAGAGCTTGACGTTGTTCCCGATGTCCGTCGTCTCGCCGATGACGATTCCGGTGCCGTGGTCGATGAAGAACGAGCGCCCGATGCGCGCGCCGGGGTGGACGTCGACGCCCGTCTCGAGGTGGGCGAACTCGGTCATCATGCGCGGGATGAGCGGCACGCCCGCCACGTGCAGGGCATGGGCGACGCGGTACGTGAAGATGGCCATGACCCCGGGATAGGAGAGGATGATCTCGTCGAAGCCCGTCGCGGCGGGATCGCCATCGAACGCGGCGCGCACGTCGTCGGCGACCATGTCCGCGATCGCGGGCAGCGTCTCGAGGAACCCCGTCGCGAGCTCCGGCGCGCGCGCGGCGGCGCCGGAAGGGTCGTCCGGCATCAGCGCCTTCTCGATCTGGTTCGAGAGCTTCGCGTGGACCTGGTGCAGGACGTAGGCGAGGCGGTCGCCCAGATTCGCGCGGGTGAGCGGGGCATCGCCGTAGAAGCCCGGGTACACGACCTCCTGGAGCATCCGGAGGATCTCGACGAGCTCGCTGCTGCGCGGCCGCGGAGGCGCGTCGATCGCGGAGAGCAGCTTCCGGTTTTCGGCGCCCGCAACCACGCGGCCGATCGCCTCGCGGAGGCGGGGGTCGTTCATGCGACTCATTCTCTCACCGGCCCCACTCCCGGAGCTTCGCGGCCGCGTCCTCCTGGGATCGCCGGCATTCGACGAGCCATTCCGGCTGCGGGGTCTCGTCCACGAGGGCCTGCATCAGGGCGCGCGCCTCGCCGTGTTTCTCCGGCTCGTAGTCCCAGATCGCCTCGGCGAGGAACTGGCGCCCGAGAAAGTCCTTCGGCCCCGTTGCGACCGCGAGACGCAGGTTCTTCAGCGCCTCCGTGCGGGACGCCCAGCCCGTCAGGAAAGGGACGGACGGCGTCTGGTGGTGAAGCCGCCCGAGGATCCGGTAGCCGCCGCCGCCGTTGAACGAGGGGTCGAGGAGGATGACCGCCTGCGCGTAGTCGCGGATCTTCGCCGCGGCGCCCTGCTTGACGGCGGCCATCTTCCCGAACGCGAGCGACCACTTGCCCCAGTCGGCGGCCGCCCAGTAGAACGCGTCGACCGCGTCGGAGCGGCCCTTGAGATGAGGCACGAGCTCGACCGGCGACGCCTTCGTGAGGTCCTTCCCCGAAGCCTTCGACGCGTCGCGCCGCAGGAGGCCGAGCGCCTCCTCGGCGACCTTGCGGCCCTCGTCGAAGACGTCCCTCTTCGCAGTCACGTCGTCCGCGACGTGCTCGCCCTTGAAGTACAGCGCGCGCATCAGCCCGCCGCGTGCGGCGATGGAGTCGGGCTCCTTCGCGAGCGCGGCGCGGCTCGCGGCGATCACGGGGTCGATCGCCTCGCCGCGGGCACGCCCGCCCGTCGAGCCCTCGGCGCGGAGCGCCCAGAGCCGGTCGGCCTCGGCGAGGGGCGTCGCGTCGTCGGCAGAAACAGGCGCGAGAAAGGCGAGAGGGAGCGCGAGGACAAGGAGAGCGACTCTCATCCGTGACACTATACTGGCGCGCCTTTTGCGAAGAGGCTCCCGAATCGACCTGCGAGGTGCCGCCGTGGCCGACGAACCGAAGACCGAAGGACCCCAGCCCCCCACCCTGCAGTTCTCGATCGACGACACGGTCGCGAACGGCGTCTACGTGAACTTCGCGAACATCATCCACAACCCGGCCGAGTTCGTCCTCGACTTCGGCCGCGTCGTCCCGGGGCGCACGGATGTGCGCGTCCTCTCGCGCGTCCTGACCTCCCCCGTCCATGCCAAGCAGCTTCTGAACGCCCTGTCCCAGAACGTCGCCCTTTACGAGAAGACGTTCGGCCCGATCCGCACCGATTTCGAGGCGGCCTCCGCGCCGCCCTCGACCGACCCCACTCGGCCGAACTGAAGACCGAAGACCACCCAAGGAGACTGAATCCCGATGCCGCTCCCGATCCGCTCCGCCCTGCCGGCCCTCATCCTCCTCGCCTTCGCCTGCGCCCCGGCTTCCGCCGCCGAGCCCGCGAAGAAGAACACTCCGACCGCCGCGCCCGCGCTTCCGATCTACGACCCGGATCTCCTCGGCGAGAAGGCGATTGCGGCCGCCCAGAAGGTCGCGAGCGACTCGGGAAGGCGCCTTCTCGTGAACCTCGGCACGAACGACTGCGGGCCGTGCGCCGTCTTCAACCGCGCGCTCCACAAGGACAAGTTCTTCAGCGCGTTCATCGAGCAGTTCATTCCAACGGAGATCGACGTCTCGAACCTGCCGAACGCCGCGTTGATCGACAAGTACATCATCAACCCGAAGGCGGAACTGCCCGCGATCCTCATCTTCATGCCCGACGGGCGCCTCCTCGAGGCGCTCGCGCACGGCGAGATGGCGGCGATCGCGAAGAAGGGCGAGCCCGCGGTCCAGGAGTGGCTCCTCAAGCGGTTTGCGAAAGCCGATCAGTAGGAGACCCCCTCTGGCAGAATGACCCGATGGCCGTCTCCGCGCACTCCGCGGCCGCCTACGGGCCGGACCCCGGCGACCTCCTCCTCGTGGCGACCGGGGACGACGGCGCGCTGAGGCGCCTTCTCTCGCGCTGGAAGCAGCCGGTCTACGCGGCTTTCGAGCGCCTCCGCGAGCCGTCCGCGGCGGCCGAGGCGACGCTCCAGACGTTCGAGCGCCTCGTGCGCGCGGCCGGGCGCTTCGAGCCCGGCGCTTCGTTCCCGGCGACGCTGTGGGAACACGCCGCGCGCGTCGCGCAGGAGCTCCCCCAGGTTCAGCCCGTCTCCGTCTCGCCCGCGCGCCTGGCCGAGTCCGCCGCCGCGCGCACCGCGCTGCAGCGCTCCGCACTCGCGGCTCTCCCGCCGCCCGAGCGCGCCGCTTTCCTCCTCACCCGCGTCGCGCGGCTCCCGCTGGCCACGGCCGCTGCCGCTCTCGGCACGTCCGAAGGCGACGTCCGCCGGCGCCTCGTGCGCGCGCTCGAGACGCTCCGCACGTCCCTTCGGCCCCTTCTCGACCTCGGCGTCGGCGGCGCCGATCCGTCGCCCGACGCGGCGACGACGGAGCCGCCGCCGTTCGGAGACGCGCCGTGAACTGCGACGAGCTGCGCGAGCGCATCGTCGATCCCGCGTCCGCCGGGCAAGGCGGGCACGCACCCGTCGTCGAGCACCTCGAGCAGTGCGCGGCCTGCCGTGCCTCCGCCCGCGACTTCGCGGCGATCGACCGCCTCCTGAAACCCGCCGCGGCTCCCGAGCCGCCGGCCGACCTCGACGCCCGGCTGCTGCAACGGCTCTCCACGCCGCCCGCGAACCCGTGGACACAGCCCGCGGCCCTCCTCGCCGCGGCCGCCGCGGTGCTCGTCCTCGCCTTCTTCGCGGCCCGGGCGCTGCGCCGCACACCGGCCGCCGAAAATCCCGCCGCCGCGCCGGCGCCCAAGTTCCCCGCCGCCTCGAGCGCCCGTCCCGCGCCGTCCGAGCGCCCACCCGACATCGTCGCGGTGGGCTCGACCCCGATCAGCCTCGACCGCCCGCCTCTCACGAACGAAGAGAAGGCACAGGCGGCGGCTCTGCACCAGTTCGACTTCCTGAACACGTTCGAGACGCTCGCGCGCCTCGACGCATTCTTCCCGGAGCCGGTCGGCCCGCGTGCGCCGGTACCGGTGCCCGCGGGAGGCTTCCCGTCGCGCCCGCCGGCCACTTCCGACGGCCTCACGGGACGCTTCCTCGACTGGCAGCGGGCGAGCGCGAAGGAACGCGCCCGGCTCGTCGCGCTCGAAGCCGCGTTCAAGAACAGGCCCGAGGATGAGCGGGCGCTCCTCGAGGACCGCTGGACCCTCGTAAAGGACTTCACGGAAGAGCAGCAGGTCGGGCTGCGCCGCCTCGCGAGCCGCCTCGACGAGGTGGACGCGCGCTCCCACGACCGCCTCGAGTCCGAGATCCGGCTCATCGGCCGGCTCCCGATGTCCCAGCGCGTGGCGCGCTGGCGCGGACTCCCGTTCGCGAAGCCGCTCACGGGCCAGGAGCTCGAGAGCGCCGAGCGCCTGCTCCGCTCGCGCTGATTAGCCGGCAGCCACCAGGGCCGCCTGCGCCTCGAGCTTCGCGATGAGCGCGGCGCGGCGCGCGGCGTCGAGGTTCTCGGAGCCGGCGCGGAGGATGTCCGGGTTGCCGTCCACGGAGCGGCGGAAAAGGAAGTCCTGGACGGCCTTCGCGTCGACCTTCGTCGTCTCGCGCAGCAGGCTCGCGACGGCGGAAACCATCGCCGGGTGGTCCTCGTGCAGGAGAAGCTCGGCCAGCTCGAGAACGGCCGGCGCCTCGCGGCGCCCGTCGCTCACGAGGCCGACGGCGGCGAGAACGGCGAGGCGGCGCTTGCCGACGCTGCGGAGTCGCGCCCACTTGCGGAGAACGTTGATCTTTGCGGGTTCGAGGGCGAGCGCGGGCGCGGCGACGTGGGCGCCGAGCGCCTCGGCCACCTCGAGATCCTCGGCAACCGAGCTCCACTTCTCGACGTGCGAGAAGAGACCGGCCGCGAAGTCCTTCCGGTGGCGCTCGAGGACGTCGAGCGCAACGAGGATTTCCTCGCGCACCTTGCGGCTCACGGCGGCGTCCATGAGGGCGACTGCGGCGCCGTAGTTCATCGCGGGCCTGTTCTTCGTCTGGATCTCGCGCGCGATCGAGCGCACGAACGATGGCTTCACGCCGAGCGCCTTGAGCGGGCTCCTCGGCTGAAGGGCGGCGCCCTTCGACTTTCCGTTCGCCTTGCCTTCTTTTGCGGTCTCTTTGTCGTCGGCGCGGGCCTCCAGAAGGGCTCGAACGTCCTTGAGAATTGAGGCGGCGGCAGCGGCAGACTTGGCCATATGCAAACTCTGATTCTAGCACACAGGGTGACCACTTCCGAGGTCACGGAACAGGCAACGGACTCAGTCTCAGCGGGATCGGCGTCAGCGGAACACGCCGGGGGCAGACCCGTAGGTTATTGATACCGATCGACTTGCCGGCGCAAACAGCGATCCTTGGCGAACCTCAGAACCGACCGGTTTGCACCTCGGCATTAAACTGCCAGCCGAGCGTCGGGCGTCTTTCCCAAACGCGGTGACGAACGGCGGCACCTGGCTGTCGAGGGCGCTTCGGCAGGGAGCCTCGAGGCTGTACGACACGCGGTCGACGAGACGCACGAGCTTCTCGATCTGGCCCGGCAGCGCACCGGAGAGCGCCTTCACGTGCAGGTAGCCGCGGTAGCCGTGCGTGACACGCAGGAGCTCGACGAGCTCGAGCATCCGGTCCATCGCCCGCACGGCGTCCTTCGGAATCCCGCTCGTGACGAAGAGGCCGTCGCACAGGCCGCGCCGGAACGCGGTCATGAAGAGGCGCGCGAGACGCGCCGGCTCGAGCGCGTGCCGCGGCAGGTCGCGCTCGGCGCGCGCTGGGCAGTCGTCGCAGGAGTATCGGCACGCGTTCGCGAGCAGGATCCGGAAAATGCGCCGGTTCCCCAGCCCGGGAACGATGAGCTCGCTGAGGATCCCGACCTGTTCCTCGACTTCGATCGCCCGCTTCACGGAGACCATGTCTCACCTCACCACGGACGCAATGTAGGCGTAAGTTACGCGCAAGTCAAGGGTCAGATTAAAAAAGGCAAAAACACCAATGAAAGTGGGAGTCAGGCGGGAGAAACCGGCCGGGAAATCGTTCCGCCGCCCAGGACGAGGTCGGGCCGGGCCGGGTCGTAGAAGACCGCCGACTGGCCGGGGGCGGCGGCACGAACCGGCTCTTCAAACTCCAGGCTGCCTCGCCCGCCTTCCTCGAGGGTCAGCGAGGCGGGCTGTTCGGGGTGGCGCGAACGGATCCGCGCCAGCACGGACACGGGCTCGGCCGACCTTGCGCCTCCAGGGATGCGCACACTCACCGCCTCAAGGAGGATCTTCTTAGAAAGAAGAGAGGCGGCCGGCCCCACGATCACCCGCGATTCCTCGGGGGAGGTTGCCAGCACGTAGAGAGGGTCATTCGAAGAAATCTTCAGCCCCCGTCGCTGCCCAATCGTAAAGGCCATCGTTCCCTCGTGCGCTCCAACCCGTTCTCCACCTTCTAAGAAAATCTCCCCGGGTCGTGCCCCCGCGAGAGCCGGCAGAGAAATGCCGAGGTTCGCGGCTTCTTTCCGGATGAAGTCCGCGGGCGTCGAGCCGTTCGGGACGAAGCAAATTTCCTGCGAGTCCGGCTTGTCCCAGTTCGGCAGTCCCGCTTCTCGCGCGATCTCGCGCACGGCCGTCTTCTCGAGCTCCCCGAGCGGGAAGCGCACGCGCGCGAGCTGCTCGCTCGTGAGGTCGTAGAGAAAGTACGACTGGTCGCGGCCGAGGTCCTTCGCCTTGAGGAGGCGGCTCTCCCCCGTCGCGTCGTCCGTCTCGACACGCGCATAGTGCCCCGTCGCCACGGCGTCGCACCCGAGCGCCTCCGCGCGTCCGAGCAGCGTCTTGAACTTCACCTCGGTGTTGCAGGCGGTGCACGGGATCGGCGTTCTGCCCTCGAGATAGCTCGTCACGAAGGGACGGACGACGGCTTCCTCGAAGCGCTCCGTGAGGTCGAGGACGTAGTGCGGAATCCCGATCGTGTCCGCGGCGCGCCGCGCCACGGAGAGGTCGTCCAGCGTGCAGCAGCGGCCGGCCGCCGAGCCCGTGCCGTCGCGGTCGTGGTCCCAGAGGTGCATCGAGAGGCCGACGAGCTCCGCCCCCTCGCGCTTCA
>Ga0315271_10002712_pt1 | contig 11128 bp, 9 predicted proteins | sample C3_top_MG_FD_204664 | JGI IMG/M metagenome (GOLD analysis project Ga0315271, IMG submission 204664) | Sediment microbial communities from Yellowstone Lake, YNP, Wyoming, USA - C3_top | ecosystem: Environmental > Aquatic > Freshwater > Lake > Sediment | place: USA: Wyoming | collected 2017-08-01
GCTTGTACAGGCAGTAACCCTTGCGATGTCCCTCGTCGCCGAACTCGATGGCGAAGCGACCGGCATCGAAGTGCGCGCGCCGCTCGCAGTTCTCGTGAATCAGCCGCGAGTAGGCGAACAGCGGCCGGCCGAGCGCATCCACCGCCGGCAGCGAACCGAAGGTGAGGAAGTGCACGACCGTGGCCAGGAAGTTGTACGGATTGGGCGGGCAACCGGGAATCGTGACCACCGGCTTGCCGAGCACCTCGGCGACGCTGCTGGCACCGGTTGGGTTCGGATCGGTGGCCGGCATGCCGCCCCACGACGCGCAGCTGCCGATGGCGATCACCGCCGCCGCGTCGGCCGCGCACTCTTTCAACATGTCGACCGCGGTCTGGCCGCCGATCTTGCAGTAGATGCCCTTGTCCTTGACCGGGATCGCACCCTCGACCACCAGCACGTACTTGCCCTTGTTGGCCTTCATCGCCGCCTTGCGCGCGGCTTCCACCTGGTGGCCGGCGGCCGCGAACAGCGTCTCGTGATAGTCGAGCGAGATGACATCGAAGATCAGCTTGTCGAGGGTCGGGTGCTCGGCGCGCAACAGCGACTCGGAGCAGCCGGTGCATTCCTGGAAATGCAGCCAGATCACCGATGGGCGCTTGGCGCTTTCCATCGCTTTGGCGATGGCGGCCTCGGCCGAGGCCGGCAGGCCGAGTGTGGCGGCCACGGCCGTGCAGAATTTGAGAAACTCGCGCCGCGAGATGCCGATGCGTTCGGCGGCACCGACGTCGTACTCGGTTTCGAGATCGAAAATAGTTTCGTTCATGGCATTGCCCCCGGAGTCGACCGATCAGCCCAACAGCATCCACGCACCACCGGCGCTGAGCGCCAGCCCGGCCGCACGCGCCAGCCACGGCCGTTGCGCCGCCCATTGCCGACCGGCGACGATGCCGGCGGCATGCAGTAACCCGGTGGCCAGCAGGAACCCGCCGGCATACAGCCACGGCGCCGTCGCCTGCGGAATTTCGCTGCCATGCGCATGCCCGTGGAACACCGCGAACACCGCCACGATCACCGCGCCCGCCGACGCCGGCAGACGCACCGCGGCGGCAATCAGCAGCCCCAACACCAGCAGCGAAGCGGCGATGCCGGCCTCGACTGCCGGCAGTGCGATCCCGGCAAAGGCCAGCGCAGCCGCGAACACCATCACCGCCATGAACACCAGCGGCACACTCCACACCGGCCGCCATCCGGCCTGCGCCGCCCACACCCCGATTGCGACCATGGCCGCGAGGTGATCGAGCCCGAGGAACGGATGCCCGAAACCGGCGCCGAAACCGGCGCCGGCCGCACCGAAGGAATGAGCGAGCGCCCCTGGCGCTGCGCTCACCAGCGCCAAGCCTGCTATGGCTGCTACACCGCGTTCACATCGCATGGTCATCTCCTTCGCGAAGTTGTTGAACCTTTCCGCCCAGCACGCCTCGGTCACGTGTGGTACGCAGCCCGCCTGTCACAGGCTGGTGTCCGCAACAACCGTGGCGCGATGCGTCAGGAATCTGTATTAAGGATGAATCAGGAAGCGGGTGCGTTGAATCCGGAACTACGAATGTGCTGCGAGCAGTACTGGCGGGGCTAGCATTCTGCGTAGACCAACGGTGGTGGGTTATTGGCTCGTTCCGGTGACATCTCATACTGTGCACACATCCATCAATCTGCAGCGCCTGGATTGGCGCCGGACTCCGACTTTCAGCTGTGGCAACCGCCGTGGGCATTATTTTTCCCCTTGTATCCTGATGGCGCGATCATTTGAGCACATTCTTATTTTCGAATATTTGATACGCGTCAAAAACGAAACACGACAGTTGGCTATGATGCGCTGACAGATAAAGAATCCTTGAACAGTTGACTTAATTACTCGGACTCGCGACCACCATGTGCCTTGGTATACCGATGCGAATTGTTGAAGTTGATGGATACAACGCCCGCTGCGAGGCGAAGGGTGTGCAGCGCGACATCAGCCTGTTCATGCTGCAGCATGAACCGGTCGTCCCCGGCGAATTCGTCATGGTGCACGTCGGTTATGCGATCCAGAAAATGACCGAGGAGGAAGCGCTTTCGGCCTGGGAGCTCTACGACGAGGTGCTTGGCGCGGGTGAATCCGGAGCGGGCGATGCATGAGCTGGCGGTCTGTCAGGGTATGCTCGATCAGGTGACGCGAATCGCCGCCGAACACAACGCCATCGGCGTGAGCCACATCCGCCTGCGTATCGGACCACTCTCTGGCCTGGAACCCAGCCTGCTCCAGCAGGCCTTTCCCCTGGCGTGCGCCGGCACGGTGGCCGAAGCCGCGGAGCTCGCCATCGAGACCGCCGCGATCCGCGTGCGCTGCGAGACCTGCGGCGAGGAAACCGATGCAACGCCAAACCGTCTGTTATGTGGCTCGTGCGGCGACTGGCACACACGCGTGATCGGCGGTGACGAGCTGCTGTTGATGAGTGTGGAATTAGAAACGTAGTTGCGACTTCCAAGTTTCAAGTTCAAGCCAACCACAGAAAACTTGAAACTTGAAACCACTTACGGAGAAAGCCAATGTGCGACACCTGTGGCTGCAACATCACTCCCGGTAACGCGCAGCTTGCGCAGCGCAAGAATGCGCAGGGCGTCAGCGCTGTCGAGGTCCTGCAGGGGCTGCTCAGCGAGAACGACCGCATCGCTGCCCACAACCGCGCGCACTTCGAGCAGCACGGGGTATTGGCGGTGAATCTCATGTCCTCGCCGGGCGCCGGCAAGACCGCGCTGCTCGAAGCGACCATCGACGCCCTCAAGAGCGAGCTCAACATCGCCGTGATCGAAGGCGATCTCGAAACCGAGAACGACGCCGAGCGGGTGCGCGCCAAGGGTGTGCCGGCCATCCAGATCACGACCGGCAGTGCCTGCCATCTCGACGCGCACATGGTGCACGACGCCCTGCACAAGCTGCCGCTCACCGGGATCGACCTGGTGTTCGTCGAGAACGTCGGCAACCTGGTCTGCCCGGCAAGCTTCGATCTCGGCCAGCACCGCAACGTGGTGCTGCTGTCGGTCACCGAGGGTGACGACAAGCCAGCCAAGTACCCGGTCATGTTCCGCGCCGCCGACCTGGTGCTGTTCACCAAGACCGACCTGCTGGTCGCGATCGACGACTTCAGCACCGAACGCGCCGAGCGCAGCGTGCGCGCGCTCGCCAACCCGGCACCGATCCTGCAACTGTCGGCGCGCAAGGGCCACGGCCTGGACGCCTGGCTCGAGTGGCTGAGATCGGAGCTAAAACAGTTGCGAGTTCAAAACTCAAAGTTCCGGGCACACATCCCGGAACCGGCGCCACTATTCCGGACCTCGATCCCGCGACTCTGAACCCGGAATCTTGAACTCGGAACTCCGAATGACCACCGCCCGCGACTGGCTCGACAAGATCCGCACCCTGCCGTTCACCGGCCCGGTGCGGATCATGAATGTCTGCGGCGGACATGAGCGTTCCATCACCCTGAGCGGACTGCGTTCGCTCCTACCGCCGCAGGTCGAGCTGATTCCCGGCCCCGGCTGTCCGGTGTGCGTGTGTCCGGAAGAGGACGTCTACCAGGCGATCCAGCTGGCGCTGCACGAGAAGATCATTCTGGTGGCGTTCGGCGACATGCTGCGGGTACCGGTGAACGGCCCGAAAAAAGAAGCGCGCACGCTGGAACAGGCCAAGGCGATCGGCGCCGACATCCGCCCGATCGCCTCACCCACCGAGGCGGTGAACATCGCCCGCGCCAATCCGGGAAAACCGGTGGTGTTCTTCGCCGCCGGCTTCGAGACCACCACCGCGCCGGTCGCCGGCATGCTGGCCGAAGGCGTGCCCGACAACTTGTTTGTACTGCTGTCCGGCCGCCTCACGTGGCCGGCGGTCGCCATGCTGCTCGGCTCTGGAACGCCGGGTTTCCAGATGCTGGTTGCTCCCGGTCATGTCGCCACCATCATGGGCCCGGAAGAGTGGCAGTTCGTGGTCGACCAGCACGGCATCCCGACGGCGGTCGCCGGGTTCACGCCCGAGAGCCTGCTGGCGGCGTTCTACTCGGTGCTACGCCAGAAACTCGAAGGCCGGCTGTTTCTCGACAATTGCTACCCCACGGTCGCCCACCCTGGCGGCAACCCCACGGCCCGCGCCCAGCTCGCCGAGGTGATGGAGGTGACCGACGCCAACTGGCGCGGTGTCGGCATCATTCCCGACTCCGGCTTCGCGCTCCGGCCAGCATACGCGGCGCACGACGCGCGGCTGCGCTTCCCGTCGTACGACAACGAGGCGCGCAAGCGCCGTGGCGAGATGCCGCCCGGCTGCGACTGCGCGCGCGTGGTGCTCGGCAAGATCTACCCGAACGAATGCATCCTCTACGGCCGCGCCTGCAGCCCGCGTCATCCAATTGGACCGTGCATGGTCTCCGATGAAGGCGCCTGCCGCATCTGGTGGGCAGGTGGCGTGCGTAGTCCGGTGGCTGAAGGGACGACAGCGTAGCAACACCTTGCCGCATGCTGCGTGTGGCGAACTTGAACCTGAAGCACCATAGACCTATGGACACAACGGCAGCATGCGAGGCACGCCGCTGGCGACTCACCGGGCGTGTGCAAGGCGTCGGTTTCCGGCCGTTCGTTTTTCGTCTGGCACAGGCGCACGGACTTGCCGGCTGGGTGCGCAACCTCTCCGGCGAGGTTGAAATCCATGCGCAGGGCGCACCGCTGGAACTGACACACTTCGGCACAGCACTGATCGCCGAGGCACCACCGCTCGCACAGCCGGTGATTGCGCGTCAGGAACACGCGACCGTGCAGGTGCTCACCGGCTTCGCAATACTGGCGAGCTCGGCGAGTGCGCGCATGCAGGCACATCTCCCGCCGGACGCCTTTGTGTGCGACGACTGCCTGCACGAACTCGCGGACCCGCGCGATCGCCGCTACCGCTACCCGTTCATCAACTGCACCCAGTGCGGTCCGCGTTACACGCTCATCACACGCCTGCCGTACGACCGCGCCCAAACCGCGATGGCCGGCTTCCCGCTTTGCCCGGCCTGTCGCGCGGAGTACGAGAATCCCGGCGACCGCCGTTTCCATGCCGAGCCACTCGCCTGCCCGGTGTGTGGGCCGCAATTGCAGTTTTACTCCGATGAAGCGGGCATCATCGATGACACGGCGCAGGCCCTGGGTGCGTGCGTGGCGGCATTGCGCGCCGGACTCATTGTAGCCGTCAAAGGCGTGGGCGGTTATCACCTGCTGTGCGATGCGCGTCACGACACCGCCATCGCGCGCCTGCGCCGGCTCAAACCGCGCCCGCACAAACCGCTGGCGGTGATGTTCCCGTTCGGCGGTGAAGACGGGCTGGATCTGGTACGCAGCGCGGCGATGGTTCACCGCGACACCGCCAAACTGCTGCTCGATGCGGCACGCCCGATCGTGCTGCTGGAGAAATGCACACCCTTTCCGCTTTCCACGCTGCTGGCACCGGACCTGAATGAAGTGGGTGTCTTCCTGCCGTACAGCCCGTTGCATGTTCTGCTGGTGAATGATTTCGGCGCAGCGCTCGTTGCCACCTCGGCAAACATCAGCGGCGAGCCGGTGCTCACCGACAATCTCGAAGTCGAGACACGCCTTGCGGCGGTCGCCGATGCCTTCCTGCATCACGACCGGCCGATCGTGCGCCCGGCGGACGACAGCGTGTACCGCACGATTGCGCGTCGCCCGCGGCCACTGCGTCTCGGTCGTGGCGTGGCGCCGCTCGAACTGGATCTGCCCTTCACGCTCGCGCAGCCGCTGCTCGCGGTTGGCGGCCACATGAAGAGCACGGTAGCGCTGGCGTGGGACCAGCGCATGGTTGTCTCGCCGCATATCGGCGACCTCGGCACACCGCGCAGCCGCGCGGTCTTCGAGCAGGTGATCGACGATTTACAGAGGCTGTATGGTGTGCGCGCCGAGGCGATCGCCTGCGATGCGCACCCCGACTATGCCAGCACGCGTTACGCACGCGGCACCGGCCTGCCGCGGCGCCAGGTATTTCACCATCACGCGCATGCCGCGGCCGTCGCCGGCGAATATCCCGATTTAGCGCGCTGGCTGGTGTTCACCTGGGACGGCACGGGTTATGGCGAGGATGGCACGCTCTGGGGCGGCGAGGCGTTGCTCGGCGCACCCGGCGCATGGCGGCGCGTGGCCAGCTTCCGTCCGTTCCATTTACCCGGCGGCGACAAGGCCGCGCGCGAACCGTGGCGCTCAGCACTCGCGCTCTGCTGGGAAGCCGATGTCGAATGGTCGGCACACGACGACACAGCGCTGTTGCACGCGGCCTGGCGCAAGCGGCTGAATACGCCGCAATCCAGCGCCGTCGGCCGGCTGTTCGATGCCGCGGCCGCGCTCACCGGGATCAATACCATTTCCAGTTTCGAGGGGCAGGGCCCGATGCTGCTCGAAGCCGCCTGCCAGGGCGAAGCGCAACCCATTGCCCTGCCGCTCGCGCGCCATCACAACGGGGTATGGGAAACCGACTGGTCGCCGCTGCTGCCGCGCCTGCTCGACGATCAGTGCGCGGTCGGCGCGCGCGCCACACAGTTTCACACCAGCCTCGCGCACGCGCTGCTGGAACAGGCGCGCCAGATCCGCGCCGAGCACGGCGATTTCTGCGTCGGCCTGACCGGCGGGGTCTTTCAGAATCGTGTGCTCACGGAGCTGGTCCTGCAACGGCTGACCCAACACGACTTTGACGTGCGCCTCCCGGAACGGATACCGTGCAATGACGCCGGCATCAGCGTCGGACAGATCATCGAGTTACAGGGCAAGACTGTATGAGCACGAAACCGGACAGCCTCGACACACATATCTCCCTCGCCCACGGTAACGGCGGACGCTTCATGCGTGAGCTGATCGTACAGGTGTTTGCGCGCCACTTGTCGAACCCGCTGCTCGATATTCAATCGGATGCAGTCGCACTGCCGATCGATGGCGGCGAGATCATGTTCACCACCGACGGCTTCACGGTGCAGCCGCTCGAGTTTCCGGGCGGCGATATCGGTTCGCTCGCCGTGCACGGCACGGTCAACGACCTGGCCGTGGCCGGGGCCAAGCCGCTGTATCTCTCGCTCAACGCTTTCATTGAAGAGGGCCTGGAACTTGCGCAGCTCGATCGCCTCATCGCGAGCCTGGCGCGCGCGGCGAAAGATGCCGGCGTGCAGGTGGTCGCCGGCGACACCAAGGTGGTGCGTCGCGGCGAAGGCGGCGGACTGTATCTGGCGACCACGGGTGTCGGTGTGAAGGACCGTAACCTGAATCTGGGGATGCAACAGATCCGCGCCGGCGACGCGATATTGGTCAGCGGCCCGGTTGGCGATCACGGCATTGCGGTCATGTTCGCGCGCGAGCAGTTCGGGTTGCGCGGCGATCTGCAATCCGACTCGGCATCGGTCTATCCGCTGACCCGGTCTCTGGCGACGCTTCCGGGGCTGCGCTTCATGCGCGATCCGACGCGTGGTGGACTGGCGACGGTCATGCACGAGATCGCGCATGCCACCGGCCTCGGCATCCAGCTGCGCGAATCCGCCATTCCGGTGCGCGATCCGGTGGCATCGGTGTGCGAGATGCTGGGCTATGACCCGATGTTTCTCGCCTGCGAAGGGCGCGTTGTCGCTGTGGTTGCTGCCGAGCAGGCCGCTCAGGCGCTGGCCCTGTGGCAGGCACTCCCGCAGGGACAAAACGCCGCCGCCATTGGCCACGTGCATCGGGATTCCCGCCATGTGCAACTCGAAACCGGGCTGGGCGGACAGCGTGTACTGGAAGAGCTCGAAGACGATCCGCTGCCGCGGATCTGCTGACACGCGCGCCCAGCCTGTCGGTTCAGACGGATTTCCATTTGAACCCTTAAAACCGCAGGCAGCACGCTTTGCCGGGAGTATCGGCTGCCTCCACGTCAGGGGTTGATGGCTACAAACAGTTTTCTGTTCTGGCGCACGATGAGCAGCAGTGCGCTCTCGTCCTTGCTAAGAGACTTGCTCAGGCGTTTGAAGTCGTCGATGTTGCGCACCGGCTTGCGGTTGAGTTCGACGATCACGTCACCCGGCTGGATGCCGGCCTCCTCGGCGGCACTGCCCGACTCCACGTCGCTCACCACCACCCCCTGCGTGCCGCGCGCAAGATTCAGCTTGCCGCTGATGTCGGGCGTAAGGTTCTGCACCTCAAAGCCGGCGAGGGCGGAACTCTTGCCCTCACCTTTCACGCTTTCGCCGCTGGCCGTCATGTCCTTCGGCTGCTCCGCGACCTTGATGTTCAGCTTGATCGATTTCTTGTCGCGCAACGCCTCAATCTCAACGCTCTGGCCAACCGGGATTTCGGCCACGCGGTTGCGCAGCATCGTGCTGTTTTCGATGGACTTGCCATCGAGCCGTACGATCACATCGCCGGTCTTGATGCCGCCCTTTTCGGCCGGACTGCCGCTCACCACGTCACTCACTAACGAGCCCTCAGCCTTGTCGAGACCGAACTGTTTGGCGATCTTCGGATTCACATCCTGGATGGACACGCCCAGATAACCGCGCACCACCTTGCCGTGCTTGATCAGGCTGTCCATTACGCCTTTCGCCATATTGCTCGGAATGGCGAAACCGATACCCATGTTGCCACCGGTGCGCGAGAAGATTGCGGTGTTGATACCAATGAGTTCGCCGCGCGTATTGACCAGCGCGCCGCCCGAGTTGCCCGGGTTGATGGCCGCGTCGGTCTGGATGAAATTCTCATACTGCTCAATGCCCATGTTGGCGCGGCCAACAGCACTGACGATGCCAAGCGTGATCGTCGAGTTGAGGCCGAACGGGTTGCCGATCGCCAGTGCGTACTCGCCGACTTCAAGTTTATCGGAATCACCCCAATTGAGAATCGGAAGGTCCTTGCCGTTGATCTTGATCACAGCGAGATCGGACTTCAGATCGCTACCCACCACCTTGCCGGTAAATTCACGCTTGTCAGGGAGCAGCACCTTGATCTCGTCGGCTTTCTCGACCACGTGCGCGTTGGTCACGATGTATCCGTCGGCGCTCACGATTACACCAGAGCCGAGACTGTTCTCGCGGCGTTCACGGGGGACCTGGAACTGGCGGCCAAACTCTTCGCCAAAGAAGTGTTTAAAGAACGGATCGTTCATGAACGGTGAGGCCTGTCCGCCCTGGCTCTTTACGACGCGCGAGGTGGAGATGTTCACCACCGCCGGCATGGTGGCCTTGGCCACCGCCGGGAATCCGTTCGACCCACCCGTCACGGCCACTGGACTGGCGGCCGGGGCGCTCGCGGCCGGGCTCATCCAGCCGGAACCGGCGCTGAACAGTACCCCGACCAGGACACCGCTGAGCAGGAATACACCGGCGATAATACCGATACGGAACGAACGACGATCAATCGACATGCAGCAGACTCCTTGTTGTTTTTCCGACGCGGACTCATCCCATAGAGGCGCCGGACGCCGAAAAGTTCAACGCCGGTCGGCTAGAAATAATACGCCGCGCGCAGATAAACGGAACGCCCGGGGGCAAGGATAGTCCCGGGGAGCGGTGTGGGAATACCGCCGTATTCGCTTCCGTAGGCACCGGCCGGAAGGTTCAGCCCGGCCATGAACTGGGTATCCTGACGCCAATCGTACGTGCCGCGCAATTGCAGATAACGGCTGGCGTCATTCAGATTCTGGATCACATTGGCGAAGGCGTTTACCAGCGGGTTGAGCTCGACTTGCAGGCCGAGCGCGGCGTAGTCCCGGCCGATGGTGAAGACTTCGCCACGCACCAGCCGCACGATCAGCTCCGGATCGGCGGCAAGATAGCCGGACATGCTCGCGCTGCCGAAACCATTGCGGTAATACTCCACGAATCCATACATGTTCTTGCCGAACAGCACCCAGGAGTAGTCAAGGTTGGTCGCCAGCGACCACACGTCCTCCTGCTCTGGCACAGCGGTGTGCAGGGCATCCAGGCGCCACACCGCGCCGCTGATGCTGCGCACCACACCGAAGCCGAGCAACGTCTGGTCGTAGTGGCGCGCCACCAGCAGGTCGACATCGAAAGCCCCGGTGCGCGCGTGCAGCTTCAATGCGTGCGAAGCCTGCTCGTGATCGAGATCGTGCGTCAGCTGATCACGCCGCGGCAACAGCATGAGTTGCGCGTCACCCTGACCGGCCCACTGCCACTGGCCGTACAGCATGTCCTCACCGGTCTTGTAATCCTTGTCGATGGCGATCGGCGAGAACGGATTCACGAAATCCAGCACCTGAAACGCCAGCCCGTTGCCCCAGCTCACCGCCTGCCGGCCGAAACGCAGCGTCGTGCTGCCAGCGGTATATCCCACGGACAAACGATCGAGGCGCTGCACCGCCGCCGCGCGGCTGTTGTCGATGAATTCGTCGGTGAAGTCGAACAGGCGCTGCCGGTCGTCCGGCAGTCCGTTGACCGTACCGCTCTTCTGCAAACCGGCCGCGTTCAGCGCCCGCCGAGTCTCGACCGAGTCGCCAGCCAGCGCCAGCACTTCGTAATGCGCAATGAAATCAAAACCACGACCACGCCATTCGGCCTTGAGCCGGCCGTCGAAGGAATGATCGTGTGCCGGGTTTTCACCCAGGATCGCTGCGACATTGTTGTCCCGGTATTCGGTGTAGGTGTATTGATACTTGAGATGGCCGCCATACTGCCAACCATCAGCCTGGCTCTCGGTTGTGACGATCGCGAACAGCAAGGCAGGCAGAAATCGGCGTGCACAGCGCGACAGGTTTGTAGTCAGCATGGCTTTGCCGGGCATTATTCGCGCCGGATATCCTCGACCACCCTGCCGTCGTGCAGCTTGATGAGGCGGCGCGAGAAGTCCATCACCAGCTTGTCGTGGGTAGAGAAAATAAAGGTGACGTTGTGCTCGGTGTTCATGTGTTGCAGAAGCTGCATGAGGTTCTCGGCGGTTTTCGAGTCGAGATTCGCGGTCGGCTCGTCGGCGAGCACCAGCGAGGGCTCTGAAACAATCGCGCGCGCCACCGCCACGCGCTGCTGCTGACCGCCGGAGAGTTCGCCGGGGCGGCGGTCTTCGAGGTCGGCCAGGCCGACCTCGTTGAGCATGTCCATGGCGCGGG
>Ga0315271_10002713_pt1 | contig 11128 bp, 9 predicted proteins | sample C3_top_MG_FD_204664 | JGI IMG/M metagenome (GOLD analysis project Ga0315271, IMG submission 204664) | Sediment microbial communities from Yellowstone Lake, YNP, Wyoming, USA - C3_top | ecosystem: Environmental > Aquatic > Freshwater > Lake > Sediment | place: USA: Wyoming | collected 2017-08-01
CTGGTACCAGTAGAGCGAGTTCTGCGGCTTCAGCACCCAGTGGTTCTCGTTCGGGAAGTGCACGAGCCGGCTGCGCACCCCGCGGGCCTGGAGGACGTTGAACAGCTCGAATCCCTCGCCATCGGGGACCCGGTAGTCGAGCGCGCCGTGGATGACGAGCGTCGGGGTGGCGAACCTGCCGGCGGCGAGGATGGGCGAGACCTTCCGCCAGGTCGGCTCGTCCTCCCAGAACTCGCCGAAGCGCTTCCGGTACGCCCCGACGTCGGAAGCGTACTGCGCGTACCGGTCGGTGACGCCGGCGTGGACGAGCAGCGTCCGGAAGGGATGGGGGCGTCCGAGAACGACCGTCGCGAGATACCCCCCGTAGCTGCCGCCGCCCGCCGCCATGCGCGCCGGGTCGATCCAGGGCTGGGTCGAGAGCCAGCCAGCCGCAGCGAGGACATCCTGGTAGGGCTTCGTCACCCAGTCCGGGTCGATGCTCTCGGTGAAGGCCGTGCCGAAGCCGGACGATCCGTGGAAGTTGGGCCAGGCGGTGACGTAGCCCCAGGCCGAGAACACCTGCGCGTTCCACCGCCAGAAGAAGCCGCTGGTCATCCCCAGGTGCGGCCCGCCGTGGAGGAGGAGGAAGAGCGGGTACCTCCTCGTCCGATCGAAGCCCGGGGGATAGGTCACCCACATCTGGACGGGCTTCCCGTCGGCACCGGAGTAGGTGACGCTCTCGAAGGCGCCCATGTCGACGCCCGCCAGCGCTGCGTCGTTGAAGGTCGACAGCTTCGTCGCCTGTCCATCCCGGGTGTCGAGCCGCACCAGCGTCGGCGGCTCGGCGAAGCTCTCCCGCAGGGCCACGACGGTGCGGCCGGCGCCGGACAGCGCCAGGCTCGTGAAGCTCGGCGACGTCGTCACTGGCGACGGCTTCCCCGAGGCGGCGTCGATGCGGTAGACGCGCCGGGTGCCGGCATCGTCGATCGATCCGAGGAGCGATCGGCCATCGGCGAGCCAAATGAGGCCGGACACCGACCGGTCCCAGGCCTCGGTGAGGACCCTGCTCGTGCCGGTGGCGCGGTCGTAGAGCGCGAGCCGGACCCGGTCGTAGTAGGTCCGGGGGACGTCCTGCCGGCCGTAGGCGATGGAACGGCCGTCGGGCGAGTAGAGCGGCTTGACGTCGTTCGCCACGTTCGCAGCGGTGAGGTTCCTGGCTGCACCGCCCTCCGCGGGAACCACGTACAGGTCGAGGTTGGGTTCCACGCCGGATCGGTCGGTGTCGGCGGCAAAGGCGATCTCCTTGCCGTCCGGGGAGATGTCGAAGTCGTCCCGATCCGGATCGGCGTTCACCGAGCCGAAGGGCAGCGCCACGCCAGACCCCGGGGTGACGGGGGTGGGTTCTCCACCGGAGAGCGAGACCGTGAAGAGGTGGGCGCGGCGCTCGTCGAGGAAGCGGTCCCACCGCCGCACCGGCGACTTGTCCCAGGTGCGCGCCGTCATCTTCGATTCCCTGCGTTCCTTGAGCCGCCGGGCCTGATCCTCCCATCCCTTCCAGTCGGGGAAGATCCAGGTTGCGAAGGCGACGCGCCGAGAGTCGGGGAACCACCTCGGGACGAGCGCGCCGCCCGGAACGGTGGTGAGGCGCCGTGCCTCGCCGCCGTCCACCGGGATGACGTAGACCTGCGCGCTCTCGTCGTCGCCGCGCTTGCCCAGGAAGGCGATCCACCTGCCGTCCGGGCTCCAGGCCGGGCTCGAGTCGGCACCGCCGCGGGAGGTGAGCGGGCGAGCCTCTCCTCCGGAGCACGGAACGAGCCAGAGCTCCGACAGGGTCTTGTCGTTCTTGACATCGAAGTTCGTCAGGGCGAGGACCGCCCACCTGCCATCGGGCGAGACGGACGGCGGCCCGAGCCGTGCCAGTTGCCACATCGCCTCGGCGCTGAACGGCTTCCTCGCAGGAATAACCTCGGCGCCACGGGCGACACCCGGAAGGAGCAGCAGGGCCGCGAGGGATACTGCGACGACGGAATGACGAGGCACGAGGGCACCCTCCACGCGGGGAGTGGGCATCCCAGCCGGTTCTCCCTTCCCGGGAAAGGCACGCCGCGTCATGTCGCGTGCGCGCCCGCCGCCCTTGACAGCCTCGCCGCCGAGCGTATTCTCCGATTAGACCGATCGGTCTAGTAGAGGGGAAGCCCAGTCGCCAGGAGGAGAAACCGGCCATGCACGTCCCGAAGGAGAAGGTCGATGTCCAGATGCAGATTCCCGGTGCGGTGATCCGCCAGCGGCCGAACTTTGGCGAGGCCGGCGGCTTCGGCACCATCAGTTGCGAGTACTTCACGCTCTCGGCGGGCGTCGATACCGCCCCGCTCTTCCAGGGTCTGGAGGGCAACCTCTGCCAGTGCCCGCACTGGGGCTTCGTCCTGGTCGGGCAACTCACCACCACCGACGCCAAGGGCGCGAAGGAAACGGTCCGGACCCACGACCTGTTCTACTGGCCGCCCGGGCACAACGTGAAGGTCGACGCCGACGCGGAGATCATCATGTTCAGCCCCCAGCACCAGCACACGCAGGTCATCCAGCACATGGTGGCCAAGGTGAGCGGCGGGCCGGCTTCCGGATGACGCACCCGACGAAGCAGCGCCTTCTCGATGCCGGCATGGCCATGCTCCTCGAGCATGGCTACAGCGATCTCGGCATCGTGGCGCTGCTCTCGGCCACCGGGACCCCGAAGGGCTCCTTCTATCATCACTTCTCCGACAAGGAGGACTTCGCGCTCCAGGTCATCGATCAGTACATGGGCGGGGTGCATGCCGGCCTCGACACCTGTCTCGGTGATCCGGAGCGGCTCCCGCTCGAGCGGGTGCGCCGCTTCTTCGAGATGACGGAGCGGCACTACCGGACGGAAGGGTACATGGGCTGCCTCCTGGGAGGCCTCGGACAGGAGCTCTCGGGCGTGAGCGAAGTGTTCCGGCGAAGGATCCAGGCCTGCTTCGCGGAGATCGCGAGGCGCCTGGCCACCTGCCTGGAGGAGGCCAGGCTCCGGGGCGACCTCCCAGCCGACTCGGAGCCTCGGCGGATGGCTAACCTACTGGTCGACTGCTGGGAAGGCGCGGCGTTGCGGAGCCGGCTGCAGCGGAACCCGGCGCCGCTCAGGGCCATGCTCGACTTCTACTTCCAGTCGGCCGGCGCCCGCCGTCCCGCCTGAACGGCAGCTACCGGCCACCGCGCGCCTCAGCGTCGAGGTAGCGCTCCACGATCCGCTTGGCTCGCCGCACCGACTCCTCGAGGGTCAGGCCTCGGGCGAGGAAGGCGGCGATCGCGGACGCCAGCCGGCAGCCCGTGCCCCGCGCGCTTCCCGGCCGGCGACGCCCTCGGATCCGGACCACGCTGCGGCCACGGACGAGCAGGTCGACCGGCTCCCCCTCGCGGTGGCCTCCCTTCACGAGCACGGCACGTGAAGGCAGGTCCCGCGCGGCCCGCACGGCCTCCTCCTCGGAGCCGAGCGAGCGCCCGGCCAGCGCCTCCAGCTCGGGCCAGTTCGGGGTGGAGAGCGCCGCGCGGGCGAGGAGCGAGTCGAGCGCCGCGCGAGCGGGAATCGCGCCGGCCCCGATCGCCCCGGCGTCGAGGAGCGCGAGGCCGGAGGAGGCAAAAAGCACCGGGTCGACGACGAGCGGCACCCGCCCGAGCGGCCGCTCCCGGAGCCGCGCCGAGAGCGCCGCTGCGTTCGCGCCGCTCCCCAGCATCCCGATCTTCACTACGAGTGGACGCTCCCGGGCGCCGTCGCTCCGGGCGTCGAGCAGCGCGTCGATCTGGGCGAGGAGCATCCGGGGCGTGGCCGGCTCCACCGCCCGGGCGCCCTGCGCCCCCTGTGCGGTGAGGGCCGTCGCCACCGCCCAGCCCCGGGCCCCCGCCGAGGCGAGCGCCTCGAGGTCGGCCAGGAGCCCCGCGCCGCCGCTCGGATCGAGCCCGGCGCAGACGAGCACCCGGGGACCGGTCACGGGGCCGGTCACCGGCCTCGCCCCATGCCTCGCCCCACGCCCCGCTCCAGCGCCGCCCCGACGAGCCCGCGCAGGATGGCGCGATGGCGGGGTTCGCGCCCGGCCAGCGCCTCCGGATGCCACTGCACGCCCAGGGCGAAGGCCTGGCCGGGCAACTCGATGGCCTCGACCACGCCGTCGGGCGCCCACGCCGAGACGAGCACCCCGTTGCCAGGCCGGCTCACCGCCTGGTGGTGAGTGCTGTTCACCGCCAGGAGTTCCGGGCCGCACAGCCTGGCGAGCAGCGTACCCGTCACGATCCGGACCTCGTGGCTCTGCGCCTCCTTGGGCTCCTCTTGCTCGTGGGAGACCCCCAGGTCGTCGGGCAGGTGCTGGTGAAGGGTTCCGCCGCAGATCACGTTCACGAGCTGCATCCCGCCGCAGATGCCAAGCACCGGCATCCCGGCGGAGAGGGCCGCCTCGGCGAGGCTGGCCTCGAAGGCGGTGCGCCCCGTTCGCGACGGTCCGCAGCCGGGGCGCCGCGGCTCGCCGTAGCGCTCGGGCGGGATGTCGAAGGCGCCGCCGGCAACGAGAAGCGCGTCGCAGAGCGAGAGGTAGTCGGCGGCGATCGCCGCGTCGCCGTGGGGGAGCAGGAGCGGCAGGCCTCCGGCATCCCGCACCGCGTCGGCGTAGGCCTGCGGGAGCTCGTATCGCGCGCACCCCTCCTCGAGGTCGAGCGGGATGCCGATGCGGGGACGGGTCACGCGGCCCCTCCGCGTTGGCCGCGGCCGGCATCGCGGCCGGCATCGCGGCCGGTCTCGAGGCGGCCGGCTTCGAAGCGGGCGGCGAGCAGCGCCGCCCGGGCCCGGACGTCGCCGCGGGAGAAGAGGTCCTCGATCATCGCCGCCGCCGCCGCACCGGCGCCGGCCACCTCACCCACCGTGTCGAGCGTGATCCCGCCGATGGCCACCACCCGCGCGCCGAGCGACACCACCACCTCCCGGAGCGCGTCCGTCCCGCGCGCCGGGACCGCGAGCTCCTTCGACCGGGTGGAGAACACGGGGCCGAAGCCGACGTGATCGGCGCCGGCGGCGATGGCGGCGCGCGCCTCGGCGAGGGTGCGCGTGCTCCGGCCCAGGAGCAGCGCCGGCCCCAGGATCCGCCGCGCCTCCTCCGTGGGAAGGTCCTCGTCGCCGACGTGCACGCCGTCGGCCCCCGAGAGGATCGCCAGGTCGGCCCGGTCGTTCACGACGACGAGCGCCCGCCCGCGGGCGATGGCCACGATCTCCCGCGCGGCGGCGAGCACGGCCCCGGACGGCGCCCTCTTCATCCGGACCTGCACGACCCCAGCGCCCCCGTCGACGGCGGCGCGAGCCTGCCCGACCGGGTCCTCGTCGCCGACGATGGCGTATATGCCCTGGATGCGGGCGATCCGGGAGGCGTGTTCTGCGGGGGCGTCTTCCATGGCGCGGCAACTTTGCACCTGGCTTGACGCCCCGGCAAGCCGGGCCTATTTTCCCGCCTCCGCAAGACGAAGTCCGGAAGGAACCATGGCCGAAGCCCTCGAGAACAAGTTCATCGACCAGCGCGTCGCACAGCGATACATCCGCAAGGGACAGCTCGACGCAAAGGATTACGAGCGCTACTTGAAGTCGCTGCCTGACGTGGCCGACCAGGCCGTCCCGGTCGAGTCCGAGGTCGAGCACGTCGAGACCGGAGATGACGATTAGGGTGCGAACCGGCGCCGCCCTGTGCGGCGCCATCGTCCTCCTTTTCCCCCGGGCATCCCCCGCGCAGGCACCGCCCGCGCTTCCGCGCGCCGAGCCTCGTCCTCCTGCCGAGCGCCGCAACGCCGTCGTCGTCGCCGCGGAGAGATCCCGGGGCGCGGTGGTCAACGTGTCGGCCGAGGAGATGGTCCGCATGCGGGTGCCCACGCCGGGCGCCGACATGGGCCAGCTCCTCTTCGAGGAGTTCTTCGGCAAGCCCCGTTACCGCAGCGGGTACGCGGTCACCTCGCTCGGCAGCGGCGTCATCGTATCGCCCGAAGGGTACGTCCTCACGAACGCCCACGTCGTGGAGCGCGGCGCCCGCTACCGGGTCCAGCTCCTGGACGGCCGCGAGCTGCCGGCCCGCGTGCTCGGCACCGACCCCGGTACCGACCTGGCCGTGCTGCGCATCGAGACGAGGGACCGCGAGAAGTTTCCCTTCCTCGCCGGCGGCCGCTCCGACGACCTCATGATCGGCGAGAGCGTGATCGCCATCGGCAACCCCTTCGGCCTCGCCCACACCGTCACCGCGGGCGTGGTCTCGGCGCTCCACCGCAAGGTGGGCGACCCGCGCCGATCGCTCTTCGACATGATCCAGACCGACGCGTCCATCAACCCGGGCAACTCGGGCGGGCCGCTCGTGAACATCCAGGGGCAGCTCATCGGCGTGAACACCGCCATCCTCGGCGATCGCAACGCCGGCATCGGCTTCGCCATCCCCATCGACCGGGCGCTGCGCATCGCCGAGGACCTGATCCGGCACGGCGAGGTGCGGGAGGGCTGGACCGGGATCGCGGTGAAGGATCAGCCAGTGAAGTCGGACGTGATCGGCAGCGATCGGGTCCGGGTCCTGGTGAACTCGGTCGAGGCCGGGTCGCCGGCTGCGGGGGCAGGGGTCCGAAAGGGCGACCTCGTCGAGTCGGTGGGGGATGGCCCGGTGGAGAGCGCCGCCGAGTACCGCTTCCGCATCCGGGACGTTCCGGTGGGCGGAACGGTCCGGCTCGGGCTCCTGCGAGGTGACGCCCGGGTTCCGGCGTCGATGCGAAGCGTGGAGCTGTCGCCGGATCGAGCCGAGGCGCTGCTCCGCGAGCGCACCGGCCTCGTTCTCGGCGAGGAGCGGGTCCGGGGCGGGAACGCCGTGATCGTTCGAGCGGTGAAGCGCGCCAGCCCCGCGGCGGAGACCGGGCTGCAGGCCGGCGACTGGATCCGGGAGGTGAACTCGATCGAGGTCTCCTCCCTCGCCGAGTGGAGGAAGGCCGCCGTCCAGGCCCGTCGGACCGGGCGGCTCGTCCTTCTCGTTCAGCGCGGCCGGGCGGCAGAGCGCGTGGCCTTCGATGTGGATTAGGATGTGGCCATGACCGACGCCCATCATCCGGCCCCCGTGGACTTCGGAACCTTCGTCCTGTCCCTCGGCTCCTCGGCCCTCGTCCACCTCGGCGAGATCCACCATCCCGATACCGATCAGGCCGGCGAGAATCTCCTGCTGGCGCGTCAGGCCATCGACCTGCTCGCCATGCTCGAGGAGAAGACCCAGGGGAACCTGACCGCCGAGGAGACGCGCTTCCTCTCCGACCTGCTGGCCGACCTGCGGCTCAAGTTCGTGGAGAAGGCAGGCGACGCTACAGCCCGGCCTCGACCAGCGATGCGGCCAGCCGGCGGATGAGCTCACGGCGCAGCACGCGCCGCGTCCTCGCCAGCGCGTCGGGATCGCGGGACGGGCGTCGGGTCCGGCGAGCGGCGGCCTCCACCACCCAGGCGATGCGGCGGGGATCGAGACGTGCCGGCTCGCGCCGACGCCTCTTCAGGAAGAAACCGATTCCCCGCTCCTCGAGAACGCGGTGGAGGGATCGCCGGGCCTCTGCGGCGAGGGTGAGGTCGACGATGTTTTCCACGGAGCGATCTCTAGGATCGATCGCCGGATCGATCCAATTTCCGTCCGGGCCGCACAAAACTGGACAGCGACCCGCATCTGCTCCTCGATTCGGCGAGGCTCGGGGATCGAGGAAGGCGATCGATCGTTCACCTTGGGTAAAGTACGGGTCGCCGATGCGGTCGCGGCGGGGGTCCAGGCGGAAGGAAACCTTTCGGCGCGAGGGCACCGCAACATGTGAGCGAGGGCTCGCATCCTGGGCCACCGGCGTCCCCTGAACACGGCACACCGGCCCCCACGCCCCGACAGGGACGAGCGGGTCTCGGTTTACTGTCAGTGAATTCGGCAACGGCCGCAGTTCGTCTTGATCGCGGGTGCTTCTTGACTGACGTCAATTAGTATTTACCCAGGAAGACGAAGGGTCTTGGCTCGACCGACGGCTTGATCATCGACCGCCCGAGGCCACCGAATATGTTTACTTACGTAATTTCATGCGGTTGTGCTCGACCCCTGTCCCTCCGTCCCGGGACAGGCAACGTCTTGAAAGGTGGCGAATGGTGACGAGTGCAAGCGGACGTGGACGGGCGAAGTCCACGTTGAGCCTCGGGAGGCAACATGAAGTCCATCGCGGATCGGAAGTGCCTGGGATCTCGGATTCACCAATCGTTCATGGCGGTGGCCCTGGGGGTGGTCGCGGTCGCCGCGCCCTCGACTGCGTGGGCCGTCGCCTGCGCGCGCACCATCTCGGCGGACGTCGTGGTGTTCGACCAGCCGCTGATGTTCAACCGTCTCGGTTCGCAGAACGTGAACGGCATCATGTACGCGCTGCGCCGCGACGTGGTGAGCACCGCCACGCGCTTGCCCTGCGGCACCTCCTGCTCGCAAGGCCAGGTGACGCTCCGGCCGGACAAGCGGCCGCGGCCGCTGGTGATCCGCGTCGCGGCCGGCGACTGCCTGGACGTGGCCTTCCAGAACCTGCTCGCGCCGTCCGCGAACCCGGCCAACCCGCCGCACCCGAACCTCCTCGTCGACGACCAGGTGGTGGACCGCCGCGCCAGCTTCCACGCCCAGGGGCTCGAGCTCCGCTCCTCGACGCAGGACGACGGCTCCTTCGTCGGCAAGAACGCGTCCGGCCTCGTCGGGCCGGGCGGCAGCTTGGTCTACAAGTACTACGCGCCCAAGGAAGGGACGTTCCTCGTGACCAGCCACGGCGCGACGTTCGGCTCCGACGGCGCGGCCGGGAACAACGCCAATGGCATGTTCGCAGTCGTGAACGTCGAGCCGCCGGGCGCGAACTTCTACCGCAGCCAGGTCACCGAGGAGGAGATGCGCCTCTGCACGACCGGGCGCACCCCGGACGGCCAGCCCATCCTCAACTACGAGACGACGTACCCCGCCACCCTCGCCGATGGTTCGCCAACGGTCTGGGCCCTGGAGGGCAAGGCCGGCCTTCCCGTCCTGAACATGCTGCAGGGGCAGGCGCTCGTTCACTCCGACCTGAACGCGGTCATCACCGGCTCGACGGCCGCGAACGACGGCAGCTTCCCGCCTTCCACCTATCCGCTGGAGAGCAAGGGCTTCAACAATCCCACCCTCCCGAACCGGCTCGAGCCCTTCCGGGAATACACCGTGGTGTTCCACGACGAGATGGCGGTGGCGAACGCCTTCCCGCTCTGGTTCGCGAGGGCCATCAACGGCGTGGCGAACCCGCTCGCCCACACCCTTCACGCGGTGGGGGACGTCTTCCAGATCAACTACGGCTCCGGCGCCATCGGACCCGAGGTGATCGCCAACCGCCTCGGCGTCGGACCCATGCACGACTGCCTCGACTGCGCCTACGAGGAGTTCTTCCTCACCTCGCCCGCGGTGGGCGACCCGGCCATGGTGGTGGACATCCCCGCGGTCACCGGTCTCGAGGCCTGCCCGCCCGGCGTCCCGCCCGGCACCGGCGTCTGCGCGGCCGTGGGCCCGAAGGCCCAGAAGGCCTTCTACCCCGACGACCCTTCGAACGTGCACCACAGCTACATCAGCGACCACGTGAAGTTCCGGAACGTGCACACCGGGAAGGAGCACCACATCTTCCACCTGCACAACCACCAGTGGCTCTTCAACCCCAACGACGACAACTCGAACTACCTGGACGCGCAGGGCATCGGCCCCGGCGCCGGCTACACCTACGAGATCAACTTCGGTGGCTCGGGCAACCGGAACAAGAGCGCCGGAGACGCCATCTTCCACTGCCACTTCTACCCGCACTTCGCCCAGGGCATGTGGGAGCTGTGGCGCAACCACGACGTCTTCGAGGTCGGCACGCCACTCGCGGTGAGCGCGGGCGCGTTCCACGCCACGCCCTTCGCCCTGCAGGACGGCACCCCGGCGCCGCTGACCATCACGGACCCCGCCGGCGCCACGATTGCGGCCCGCGCGCGCGCGCTGCCCGACGGCGAGATCGCCGCCGGCACGCCCATCCCGGCCATCGTCCCGCTGCCCGGGAAGGCCATGGCACCCATGCCAGGCGCGGTCGCCCTCGTGCCCAAGCTCGCGCCGGACAACGTCACCGTGCTCGGAAGCGTCGCCCGGGTGGACCGCACGCTCGAGACCGACCCCGGCATCCTCGCTGCCGTCGCGAAGGCACCGGCCGCCTTCGGCGCGGGCTTCAAGCCGGTGAAGAACCCCGGTTACCCATTCTGGCTGGCTGGCCTCGAGCACACCATTGGCCAGCGCATGCCCTCGCCGCCTCTCGACATGGCGGTGAGCGCGGGAGGCTGGGACGGCGGGCTTCCCCGCCACGCTCTCGACGGCTACGCCGCGTCCGGATGCGCACCCCTCCCCGGCCAGACGCCAGCCCAGGCACGGGCCGCCTGCTCCTCCAGCGTCGAGTCGCGACTCGACATGACGAAGGAACTCAAGAAGGTGAAGCCCGTCTGGTTCCCCGAGGCCGGGACCGACCTCGAGAAGTCGGCGATGGCCTTCCACGCGGTGCGCCGCCACGCCAGCTCTGCCCTCAAGCTGGACGGCACGCGGGTGCCGGCCGACTTCATCACCAACGGCTCGGGTCGCCCCGTGCCGGGCGCTCCCTTCCACGAGCCCTGCATCGACGACACCGGCGTCGTCATGACCGGCAGTGGCCACTTCTTCGACGGCCGGGGCGGCTTCACCACCACCGGCGGCTCGCCGTTCACCGCCACCGCGCCCCGCATCTACAAGGCCGCGAACATCCAGTTCGACGCCGTGCTCAACAAGCTCGGGTTCCACTACCCGCAGGAGCGCATCGGCGTGCTCTGGGAGGACGCCATCGCGACCATCACCAAGAAGAAGGCGCCCGAACCGTTCCTGATGCGGATGAACACCTTCGACTGCGTCATGTACCAGCACACCAATCTCGTGCCGGCGGTCTACGAGCTCGACGACTACCAGATCCGCACCACCACCGACATCATCGGCCAGCACATCCACCTGCCGAAGTGGGACCTCACCACCACCGACGGATCGGCGAACGGGTGGAACTACGAGGACGGGACGCTCTCGCCGGA
>Ga0315271_10002714_pt1 | contig 11128 bp, 11 predicted proteins | sample C3_top_MG_FD_204664 | JGI IMG/M metagenome (GOLD analysis project Ga0315271, IMG submission 204664) | Sediment microbial communities from Yellowstone Lake, YNP, Wyoming, USA - C3_top | ecosystem: Environmental > Aquatic > Freshwater > Lake > Sediment | place: USA: Wyoming | collected 2017-08-01
TCATCGAACATCTGCGGGAATATGGCGGCTGGCACGCCTGGTGGTCGGCCCAGGAACTACACCAATGCCTCTCACCTATCTCGAACAGGAAGTCTTAGCGATCCCGCAATGAGTAGAGGCCTACCCTTCGCAGCCTCCGGGATCGTGAATTTTACACTCGCTTGAACGGCCCCGCTGCATAACATTCCTGCCTGGGTTGCCCCCATAGCTCAAATGGATAGAGCAGCGGTTTCCTAAACCGTTGATCCCTGTTCAATTCAGGGTGGGGGTACCAATACAAATCCGAAGGCCGACCCGCCCACACAAGTTACGGCGCGCCAAGAATCCGAGAAGAACCTGGAGTTGATTGCCTCTAGCTGAGGCTCGCGCAGCACAGCTACCCTTCACTTGACAACTCTGCCTGGCTGTGGCCTTTATAACGCATGAGCGATTTCACATTTTCCTGCTCTTCCTGCGGCCAGCATCTCTCGATTGATACCAGCTCCTGCGGCGCCCAGATGACCTGCCCGGTCTGCCAGAAGACCATCGTCGTTCCCGCAGCTCCCGCAGCTCCGGCGGCCGGGCCACGGCTTGCGATTTCGTCCTCTGCCCCCGGCGCCTCGGCGGCTCCCCCGTCGCGATTTTCCCAACCGCCTCCCGTGGCCCCTCAGGGCACCTCGGGCCTGGCGATCGCCTCGCTCGTTTGCTCCATTGCCAGTTTCCTCTTCCTTCCTTTCGGTTTCATCCCCGGCATCATCTGCGGTCACATGGCTTCCAAACGCATTCGCCAGAATCTGGGACTGGGCGGACGCGGCCTCGCCAAAGCGGGGCTGATCCTCGGCTACATTTCGCTCATCCTTTACGTCATTGTAATTCTCGTCTTCACCGGCATGTTCCTCTTCGTTGGTCGCCAGGTTCTGATCGACGGCAAGCGACAGATGCTTCAGCAGAATCAGGCGCCCATGCCCGCAGCGCCCACGGCGGAGAGTCCGACTGACGCACAGCCCGAAGCCGCACCCGTGGATACCACACCCGATCCCGCCGGCTGGAAGCTTAACCTGACCGCCGCCGACATCCCCGCGACGCCGGTTTCGGGCCGCATTCATGGCCAGCCTTTCAAGCTGGAGAAGGTCGAATACTTGGGCGGATTCCTTAAGTTCAAGCAAGGCGCCGACTTTTTTGCGGACCTTGAAATGGACGCCGTCCTGTTTGTCTCCGCCAAGGAACTCCCCGGTAAAACCTTCAATTTTGGCCCGGACAAATCCTCCGGCCTGCGCCCGCACATTTACATGCATTGGACGACTCAAGGCAACAGCCCGAACCAGAAATCCTGGATGGACAAATACGCCATTTGCCTCGAGTTTGGCCAGTTCCAAAACGGCAAGATCCCGGGCAAAATCTATCTCTGCGTGCCGGACGCGGAAAAGAGTTTCGTTCGCGGCACGTTCCTGTTGCCCGTGAGCGGCCAATGATGGACCGACAGACGAGATGTGGGGGCGCGAGCAGCGGTGGGGGTTTTTGATCCCTGTTCAGTTCAGGGGGCTGCCGTTACAAATCCGAAGGCCGAAATCCGAAGCCAGCTCCGTAGGAGCGTCATCTAGTAGAAAAACCAGCAGCGATCAAACCAAGCTCCGTAGGCGCGACCTCTCCAAACAAAGACCAATCCAACCCCGAAACTGGTTCCGCCTCCGCGATCTCTGCGGTCTCCGGTAAATTCGGTTTCTATCTCCTTTCCGCCCCTGAACGGGGTTTCGGAACGCTCGCGACCCTGCTAAAAGGCTTTGCAGTCCACGGCGTCTCCGCGATAATACCGTGATAGCGATCATTGCAGTTACTCATGGAATGGAACATACAATCCCGCGGGCATGCCTGCGAAGCGTGCGGCAAAGGTTTTGCCGACAAAGAAACTTTTCACACGCTCCTATTTGACGAGCGGTCGGATTTCAAGCGCCAGGATGTTTGCGTGGCCTGCTGGGAAAAGCAGTTCAGCGAAGGCGCCCGCGAGCGCAAAGGGTTCATTTCCTATTGGCATGGAGTTTACCACGCGCCGACACCGCCCACTGAAGCCATCCAAAAGGAAACCGCGGAAACGCTGTTGCGCAAGCTGATCGAGCAGAACGATCCTGCTTACATTCCGGCCGCTTATATTCTCGCGGTGATGCTCGAACGCAAACGGCTTCTCAAAGTGAAGGAGCAGATCCAGCGCGATAACCATCGGATCTTTATTTACGAGCATCCCAAGACAGGAGATATTTTCACCATCGCGGATCCCGACCTGCAGTTAAACCAGCTGGAGAGCGTGCAGCGGGATGTGGCGGCGTTGCTGGAGCACGGGTTGAACCCACCACCCGAGGCCCCGGCGGCGGTGAGCGAGGGCGAACCAACTCCGGAAACCCCGGCGGCCCCCGCCGAGGGCGCGGGGGAACCAGTGGATCAGGCTTCCGAGAGCCTCGCGGTTGAAATCGGAGCTCAGGCGAATCCTGAGGCCACGAAGGCGGCGAACTGACCTTTCCCAGGAGCGAGCACTTGGCAACTCAGAACGATCTGCGGGAAAAACTGGGCCGGGAATTTGTGAATGGCGGCCTGCTACTAAAGGCCCTCACCCATCCCTCGGTGGCGCACGAGCAGACCGCGGTGGTAGAAACGAACCAACGGTTGGAGTTTCTCGGTGACGCTGTGCTCCAGCTAGTATTGACGAGGCATTTGTACGAGCAGTTCCCCCAGTTTGGCGAGGGCCCGTTGACCAAAGCCCGAGCTAAGCTCGTAAACAGCCGCGCGCTGGCCGAGCAAGCCCGACATCTTGGACTGGGCCAGCACCTCATTATCAGCCACGGCGAGGAACTCTCCGGCGGACGCGACCGGGTGTCGTCGCTGGCGGACGCCTACGAAGCGTTAATGGGGGCGATTTTCCTAGACGGCGGTTTTGAAGTCGCCCGTCAGTTCATTCTCCGGCAGTTCGACAACGCGTTGCGGCACCTGCAGATCGATCCGACTTTCGACAACCCGAAAGGCGAGTTGCAGGAATTGTTGCAAGCTGTTTCGACCAATCCGCCGCGCTACGAACTGGCGGCAGTGAGCGGACCGGATCACGATCGCATGTTTGAATGCACCGTGCATCACGACGGGCGCGAGCTGGCACGCGGACAGGGCAAGAGCAAGAAACTGGCTCAAAGCGAGGCGGCGCGCGCGGCCCTGGTGCACCTGTTCGAGGAAAAAGGCCCCCAAACTGCCATCGCGCCCTGCCCTGCTGAACCCAACCCAAAATGAAATTCGGCGCTACCTTGCCCAGCTTCCTTTTAGCCTCCGGGCTATGTCTTGGCATGCTGCTCTTGCTGGAAGCCGGCCGCCGGCTCGGCAAACGCCGGCTGGCGAGCGATCCGGAGGGCGCCCGCGCCGGACTGGGCGCGGTGGAAGGTTCCCTCTTTGGCCTGCTCGGCCTGCTCATCGCGTTTACGTTTGGCGGGGCGGCAACGCGGTTCGACATCCGGCGTGACCTCATCGTTCAGGAGGCCAACGCGATCAGCACCGCCTGGGCCCGTTTGGACATGCTCCCGGACCCGACGCGGACCAAGCTGCACGATCTGTTCCGCCGCTACCTGGATTCCCGGCTTGAAACCTACCGGCTGGTGCCGGACATCGAAGCCACCAGGCGGGAGTTGGCGAGGACGGGCGATATGCAGAAAGAGATTTGGAGCATCGCTTCGGCGGCCTGTCGCACCGAGGAAGGCCGGGGTATGGCCATGGTAGTGCTTCCGCCGCTGAATGAGATGTTTGACATCGTTACCACCCGGACCAGGGCGAGCTACCATCATCCGCCCAAAATCATTTTTGGCATGTTGTTTCTACTGAGCTTTGGCTGCTCGATGCTCGCGGGCTACGGCATGGCCGCCGGTCGTGAGCGAAGCTGGGGACACATGGTTGGTTTCGCGGTCATCACCGCGGTGGCCGTTTATGTGATCCTCGATCTGGAGTATCCCCGGCTTGGGTTGATCCGCGTCGATGCGGCCGACCAGGCGCTGATCGAGTTGCGCGAGACGATGAAATAGGCGGGTTAAACAATCTTCGGATCGATTTCTTCCGCGCCCCATAAGGTCCGGCCTTCCATGCCGCCCGCAATCACCAGGGTTTGGCCGGTAATGTGCCGAGCCAGCTTGTCCGATGACAAGAATACCGCGGCATGGGCGATATCCTCCGGCCGTGCCAACTGCGGCAGCGCCATCGTCGCGGTGACCTTCCGCACCACGCGTTCATTGCCCAACTTGGCCGCCAACCGTGGCACGGTGGTCCAGCCCGGGCAAATGCAGTTGATGCGGCCGCCACAATAATCCTTCGTGTGCGGCGCCAGGCGGCTCAACTCGTTCTTGAGCGAACGCGTCATGCCGAAAGCGATCGCCGCTTTGCCTGCCGCATAATCCACATGTCCCGCTTCACCGAAGACGGCCGCGGTCGAACCAATCAGGATGGCGTTGCCGCGCTTTTGACGGGCCGCCAGGCGCATGAATTCCCGCGCGCAAAGAAACGCCGAGTTTAGCACTCCGTCCAACGTTCCCCGCCACTGCCGCAGGCTCATTTCGTGCATCGGCACATCCTGAACTTCCCAGGAGGCCGCGTTGGCCACGAGTGTGTCCACACGGCCGAACCGGCTCACCGCCGCGGCAAACAGCCGTTTGACGTCGGCCTCGCGGCGAACGTCGGCGCGCACCGCCAACGTTTGGTTCCCACCGAGTTCCCTCTGCAATTGGCTCACTGCCGTTTTGCCCCGGTGATAGTGCAGGACAACGCTGGCGCCTTCGGCCGCGAAACCCCGCGCGATGGCAGATCCAATGCCGCCGGAGGCGCCGGTGACTACGACGACCTTACCGCTCAAATCCGTGTTCATGGGTTGGGTATGTAGCGGAAAACCGTGGAAAGCCAAGCAACGTTTTTAGATGGCCTATCGGTGGCCGAACAGCAGCACCAGCAACGCTATCAAGAGTGCTCCCCCGAGCACGGCGAAGGTGATCTTCACCCAGCTCTTCGGATACTCGCCCGCGATGGTGCCGGTATAGCCGTTGATCACCACCTGGAAGCCGCGGGTGCCATATTGATAGGTCAGCAGCCAGACCGGCGCGAGAATGTGTTTGAAGGTCTGGCCTGAGTAGTCGGATTGCACCCTCAAGTTGCGATGCGTGTCACCGGGCACTTCGGCGGCGCAAAGGCGTTCCGTCTGGGCATCCATCGACACGCGGGCGGCCTGGGCGGCGGCCACCAGGTCGATTTGGTAGCGTTCCACCACCCAGCCGGACAGGAAGCCCGGCTCGTAACGGACCAGCTCTTTGGTGGGAAAGGGCTCCACCCGCCGCAGCAGCTCCGCGCGGACTCCCCGCGAAGCGGGCACCAGCTCGTCGTCGAAGAAATGATCCACGTCCCCGCTGCTGGGCTGCCAGCGAATCTTCTGCACCTGGCGGGTCTGGGTCTTGCCGTTCGCATCCTGGTAGGTTTCGGTCTCGTAATAGTAGTAACCGCTCTCCGCCCACCAATCGGCGTGGACCTGCGCGTCGAACGTCCAATAGGGTATATAGAGTCCCTTGACGGTGTCCGTCAGCGCGGAAGTTTTCAGTTTGTTCGGGGCAAACCAGCGGGTGCGGTACCACTTCCGAATCGAGTCGCGGACGTTATTCTCGCTGACCTTCATGGGCAGCAGGCTTTCCGGTCGGAACGCCGCCTTCACCTCCTCGTAAGGCACCAGGGCGCTGGAACCGCAAAAATCGCACCGCTGGCCCACGCGCTGGGCGTCGAAGACCGAGATTGCCTGGCAGCTCTGGCAGCGCACGGAGGTTTTCTGCGCCTGCCAATCGCGCCGCTCATCCGGCAGACCCCGCAACGCCGCCGCAAGGTCATGTTCCTGGATAACCTCTTCTCCCGCGGCATTCAACTCCACCTGGGCCGGGGAAGTAGTGCCGCAGAAAGGACACGCCAGTTCCTTGCGGGCCGGATCCCACCGCGCCTCCCCTCCGCAGGCGGGGCACGAAAACTTCTTTCGAGCGGTGGCCTCGCTCATGACGAGTGGATTCCGGCCTTCACAGCAACGCTTAAGCCTTCAGGAAATCCTGCAAGGCGGCGCGGGTGATCCGCCAGACGCTGCCGATCTTCTTGCCCTTCAACGAGCCTTCCGCCAGCGCGGCCATGACATCGGCTTCTGTGACGCCCAGCGTTGCGGCGGCATCGGCCGGGCTCAGCAATTCCGGCAAGCCGCCGGCCGCCGCCGGCGCTCCCGCCGGGATCGGGGGCGGCACCGCTGCCGGGGTCGCCTGCGCCGAATTCATGGCGGCCATCATTTGCTGGCCCATGGCCAAGCCGGCGCCCAACTGGGCCGCGCTGCCCGCCATGCCGCCGCCTTCGCCTTTGGTCATGGACTCGGCCATTTGGAATTTCACGTAGTCGTTCAGGTTGCCAATGGCGGACATGCTGCTGCGCTTGTCGATGGCTTGTTCGACCTCGGGCGGCAGCGACACGTTCTCGACGATGAAACTGGGGATCTCAAGGCCGTATTTGGACGTCATCGCCGGGTTGATCAGGGGCAGCAGGGCATCCCCCAATTCCTGGTAACGCGCCGCCACATCCAGCACCGGAACGCCGGCGGAAGCCAGCGCATCGCTGAACACGCTCACCACCCGGGAGCGCATCGTCTCGGAGAATTCATCCAGCCGGAAATGGTTGTCGGTGCCGGCCACCTCTTTTAAGAACAGCTTCGGGTCCACCACCCGGAAATCGAAAGTGCCGTAAGCGCGCACGCGAACGATCCCCAGGTCCTTGTCGCGCATCATCACCGGGTTGGCGGTGCCCCACTTGTTGCCGGTGAACAACCGCGTGTTGACGAAATAGACATCCGCTTTGAAGGGCGACTCGAAGCCGTATTTCCAGCCTTTGAGGGTCGCGAGAATCGGAATGTTATCGGTGGTCAGCGTCCATTTGCCGGGGCCAAACGTGTCGCCGAACTGGCCGAGATACACAAACTGCGCCACCTGCGATTCCCGCACGATGAGTTGCGCGCCGTTCTTGATTTCCTTGTCCTCATCGACGAACCGGAACGACAGAGTGTCGCGGGAATCGTCCTGCCACTGGATGATCTCCAGGAACTGCGTCTTAAGGTAATCCATCAGACCCATATTAATGCCTTTCGTTTTTGCTTTGTCGCATCATCGTCGCGAAGGTTGTTCCTGGGAAGTATAATTTCTCGGCCCGTGTGTAATGGCCGCCGCGGTTCACTCCGGCGGAAGAGGCGCGCGCGCCTCTCATTGACACAATGCCTCAGCTCAGCGGTAATCTTGCCACTCCGGTTCGTTGTCAAAGATCCACCGGTAATATTCCTTTTCTTTGAGGTCCGCCGCCGCTTCCTCATCCACCACCACGGTGCATTTCGGATGCAATTGCAGCGCCGAGGCGGTGACCATGCTGCTGATCGGCCCCTCCACCGCTTGGGCGATGATTCCCGCCTTCCGCGCGCCTGTCGCCAGCAGAAGGCACCGGCGCGCCTCGATGATCGTGCCCACGCCCATGGTGATGGCCCGGCGCGGCATGCGCTCCTCCCCGCCGAAAAACACCGAGTTCTGCTTGATGGTGGTGGGGGTGAGCGCCTTCACCCGTGTCCGTGAACGTAACGCGGAGAGCGGCTCGTTGAAGCCAATGTGGCCGGCCTCGCCAATCCCGACCAACTGCAGATCGATGCCGCCGAAACGCTGGATCAATCCCTCGTATTTCTTGCATTCCGCCTCCAGGTCCTCAGCCATGCCATTCGGCAAATGCGTGTTCCGGATATCAACGTTCACCTGCTGAAACAGGTGATGATTCATGTAGTGCCGGTAGGAATTCGGATCGGAGGGAAACAGCCCGACGTATTCATCCAGGTTGAAGGTGCTGCACAACGAAAAGTCCAGGTGCTCCTCCCGGTGCATGCGGACGAGGTGCCGGTAAACGCATTCCATCGTCTTGCCCGTCGCCAGGCCGAGCACCAGGTGGGAGTTCGCGCGCAGGTCGTGCGCGATGATTCGCCCCACCAGCGACGCCGCGCTATCTCTCGTAGGCTGGATGATAACTTCCATGTTGATTGTCAGGTCAGCCCAAACTCTTTGCGGTTCTGCTCGAACGAAACCAGCACCGGGCGATCCGCCAGCTTCGCTTTCATCAACGCCTGTTCATCCACCCCCGACGCCAACGGCAGGGCGATTTGTCCGCCTTCCACCGCGCTGCGCTGCATCGCCAGCATGATCTCCGCCCCGAGCGCCGCATGTTCGAAATTGCATTGGTGCGCCTTCTTGTCGTCGTCCAGCCAATCCGCCATTTGCTGGATGTAGGGCGGCATGTCACTGTCGTAGTTCATCGCGCCTTCCCCGCTCTGGTAGCCGCCGGACTTCGTCACCGAGCGCCAACCGCCGTTGGTCAAAACTTCCGCGAAACCCTCGGTCCCCTGCGCGCCGATGCGGTTCTTGCCCCACCACTTGCCGACTTCCGGCTGATCGGGAGCGCCAGCGCCGCATTCGTAAATACCGCGCACGCCATTCGCGAATTGCACGAAACCGCCGATGTAATCCGGCGAGGGATGGTTGTCCGCGAACTTCACTTTGCCCGCCGCCTGCGCCATCACCCAGCTGCCGGGCGAGTAATCATTATACCAGCAGGAATAGTCGATCATGTGCGACAGCATGTGCGTCATCCAACCGGTCGCCGTGCCATACACCGTGTGGACGCGCCCTAGCGCTCCGCTGGCGATGATCTCTTTGACCTTCTGGTAGTGCTTGCCGTAGCGATGCTGATGGCTGACCACCGCCTTCGTCCCCGATTTCTTCAACAACTCGCGAATGGTGAACAACTCGTTGCTGGTCAGCGATACCGGTTTCTCGAACGCAACCAGCTTCGCCCCCCCCTCAATCGCCGCCTCGATAAACGGGATGCGCAGGTGCGGCATCGTGCAAAAGCAAAACACATCCGGCTTCACTTGTTTCGCCAGCGCGGCCGCGTCGGTTCCGGTTTGGGGATTTCCCAGTTTGGCGGCGGCCTCATCGAGGCGTTTCTGGTCGATATCACAAATGCCGGCCACCTTGAATTTCGGGTTGGCATTGAACGCGGTGGCGTGGTGCATGCCACGTTTACCCATACCGACGACGAGAACGGAATATTGGCTCATTTTCAGTTAGCTGTAAGTTTTAAAATTTACGTCAAGCAACCTTCCCATTCTCTCAAACCTCCATCCCCTTGCCAAGCCTAACTCGCACCCTCTATCCTGCCTCATGGGTTTTCCCGCTGATTACCACATGCACACGCCTCTCTGCCGCCATGCCTCTGGCGACCCCATCGCCCTGGCCGCCCGCGCGGTTGAGCTCGGCCTGACGGAGATCGGGTTCTCGGATCACAACCCCATGCCGCAGGACGACTTCGATTCCTGGCGCATGCCGTTGTCTGACCTGGACGAGTATGTCAAACGCGTCGAACTGGCCCGCCGACAGTTCCCCACGCTCACCATCAAATTGGCGTTGGAAGTGGATTTTCTGTCCGGGTGTGAAGACTGGGTTCGCGACCTCGCCGGCCGCTATCCCTGGGATTATTTCATCGGCTCCGTCCACTACGTCTCACGATCCTTCGCCATCGATGATCCCGGTCAGATCAGCCAATGGCGCGACCGCGATGCGATGGAGATCTGGAGCGCCTATTTCGAGCGGTTGACGATGGCGGCGCGGTCGGGGCTGTTCGAGATCATCGGCCACACGGACCTTTGCAAGAAGTTCTGTTTTTATCCCAAACAGGATTACCTGCCGCTGGTCGTGAAGTTCCTCGAAGCGGCGAAATCGGCCGATGTCGCCATCGAACTCAATACGGCCGGCCTGAGGAAAGACTGCAAGGAAATTTATCCCGGCCAGGCCATCGTCAATCTAGCGGCAAAAATCGGGGTCCCCATCACGTTCGGATCGGATGCCCACGCTCCCGAGGAAGTCGGGATGAACTTCGCCGAAGCCATAACCTCGGCCCGCAGCGCGGGCTATACCCGGTGGTGCCGGTTCACGCGGCGGCAACGCGAAATGGTTGCTTTATAGGACCATTGGGAACTCGCAGGAGCTCGTCCCTCCGGGTTATGATCCTGGGATGCTCGATTGGTGGCAGTTTCCCTGGTTGTTCCTGGCTGGCCTGGCGGCGGGTTTTGTGGACTCGATCGCCGGCGGCGGCGGCATGATCACGTTGCCGGTGCTGCTCAGCCTGGGCATGGATCCGCAACAGGCCCTGGGCACGAATAAACTCCAGGCTTCGTTCGGCTCAGGCGGCGCGACCTGGCATTACGCGCGTGCGGGAACGGTTGATTTGCGTGAGTGCGGACGGGGATTCGTGCTGACGTTTATGGGCGCTGCCGCCGGAGCCCTGGCTGTGCAACAAGTGGACCCGTTGTTCTTGAAGCGCGCCATACCGGCGCTTTTGCTGGCGGTGGGGATCTACCTTTTCGTCAAACCCGGCCTTGGCGACAAAGACCTTCACCCGCGGATGAACCGCACCCGCTTTGAGTTTCTTTTTGGACTTGGCCTCGGCTTTTACGACGGATTCTTCGGCCCGGGCACGGGTACCTTCTGGGCCATGGCCTATGTGCTGGGCCTCGGATTCAACCTGACCAGCGCGACCAGCCACACCAAAGTGATGAACTTTGCCAGCAACATCAGTTCGCTGTTTTTCTTTTTGTTGGGAGGCAAGGTTCTGTTCGTCGCCGGACTCGTGATGGGAGCGGGCCAACTCGCCGGGGCGCGGCTCGGATCCGGAATGGTCATCTCTCGCGGCACGAAATTCATTCGCCCCGTCTTTCTCACCGTGGTCTTTGCCATCACCATTCAATTACTTTGGAAGGGATGGAATAACAGTCGCTGAGTGGATGTTTACCGGGTTGAGACCGTTGAATGAACTGTGACACCGGAGCGACGCAAACAAATCATCGCCACGATCAACCGCGCCAATGGATGGGTTTAACCTTTCCCTGCTCTTGAAGGAGGCTCCTCCCTCTCCTTGGGGACTTGTCATTAACCACATTTCCGTGATGGCCGCGAAGCCGGCATTTGAATAAATTCACGATGTATTAGATTTTACTATTGTACAAATTTATACACTTGCCAGACTGACAGGATATGTCTAATCCTGA
>Ga0315271_10002715_pt1 | contig 11125 bp, 8 predicted proteins | sample C3_top_MG_FD_204664 | JGI IMG/M metagenome (GOLD analysis project Ga0315271, IMG submission 204664) | Sediment microbial communities from Yellowstone Lake, YNP, Wyoming, USA - C3_top | ecosystem: Environmental > Aquatic > Freshwater > Lake > Sediment | place: USA: Wyoming | collected 2017-08-01
TCTTATCGGCTGTGCCGAACGGGAGCGGCTTTACCCGCGCCGGAGTGACCGGAGTCCCGGAGCCGGCGGAGGCGACCCGGAGCACGGGCGGGCGGGGGGACCTGGAACGGGAACATCTTCACTTCTTCACGCGCACTCCGGGGACGAGCACATGAGCGACGGCGCGGGCCTCGCCGCCGCGTGCGTGGGCCGTGACGGAGCGCCTTGGAACGGCAAGTGTCTTGCCTTCGTCGCAGGGGGATCGACGATCCTGGAGCAACGCAAGCTCCAGCACACCCCGCGGGTCAGCTGCCCAGGACCGTCCGCAGCTTCGTCAGGAGTTCGCGGGGAGCCATCGGCTTCTGGATGAAGTGCAAGCCTTCATCGATGATGTCCTTGACGGTGAGAATGTCGGCCGTGTAGCCGCTCGCGAACAGGGCTTTGATACCGGGCTTGATCCTGCTGATCTCCTCAAAGGCTTTTCTGCCGTTCATCCTGGGCATGACGATGTCGAGCAGCAGAATCTTGACCTCGTCGCGGTGCTCCCGGAACACCCGCACGGCCTCCCCACCGTCCCGCGCCTCGAGCACCCGATAGCCATACTCCTCGAGGAGGCTCTTTGCGAAGATCCGCAGCGACGTGTCGTCCTCCGCTATCAGTACCGTCTCCGATCCCCGCGGGATGGGCGTAGTGACCGCAACCAACTCTTCCTTCGCAACCATCGCCCGGATGAGGGGCAGATAGATCCTGAAGATCGTGCCCTTGCCGACCTCGCTGTAGACATTGATGAAGCCGGCGTGCTGCTTGATGATGCCGTAGGCGGTGGCAAGTCCGAGTCCCGTGCCCTTTCCCACATCCTTGGTGGTGAAAAATGGCTCGAAAATCTGATCGCGGGTTCGCGCATCCATCCCGGCTCCCGAGTCTGACACGGAAATCAGCGCATACTCCCCGAGCTTCCCGTAACCGTAAGCCTTGGCATGCGCTTCATCAATCGTGATCCGTTGCGAGCGTATCTTCAGGCTCCCCCCCTTGGGCATCGCATCGCGGGCGTTCGTCGCGAGGTTCATCAGCACCTGCTCGATCTGGCCGCTGTCCGCCAAGACGGGGAGTTCGCCGCCGATTAGCGCGGTCTCGAGCTCGACATCCTCCCCGATCAGCCGCGCGATGAGCTTGCTGATTTTCGGGATGATCTCGTTCAGATCGACCGGCCTGGCGGCAAGCGACTGCTTGCGGCTGAACGCGAGGAGGTCCTTGGTCAGATGGGCGGCCCGCTGCGCCGCTTCGAGCATGTTGTCCACATTGGCAACGAGAGCGTTGTCCCCCAGCTTTATCCTGAGCATCTCGCCGTAGCCGATGATCGCGGTGAGCATGTTGTTGAAGTCGTGCGCCACCCCTCCCGCAAGCGTCCCGACGGCCTCCATCTTCTGGGAGTGGCGCAGTTGCCCCTCGAGCTTTCTGCGGTCGGTGATGTCGAGAAAGGTAACCACGGATCCGATCACTTCCTCGCTGCGAACGATCGGGGAGGACCAGTACTCCACGGGAAACGAAGTGCCATCTGCCCGCCAGAACACCTCGTCGTCGAGGTGGACGCCCTCGTGATTCCGGTTGCCGGCGTGGATCCGGCAATCCGCTTCGAGATAGCACGACCCATCGGGATGGGTGTGGTGGATCATCTCGTGCAGGTTCTTGCCGATCAAGTCCGCTTCCGATTCGTAGCCGAGGATCCTCAGGCAAGCGGGGTTGCAGAAGGTGCAGATGCCGCCGGCGTCGACACCGTACATGGCTTCGGCCATCGAGCTGAGCAGCAGCCTGATTCGCTCTTCCCGCTGCCGGAGTTGGGCTTCGACCCATCTGCGTTCCTCAAGCTCGTCCTGCAACTGCGCGGTCCGCTCCCGGACTTTAAGATCCAGTTCTTCCTCGGCCTTTTTGCGCAGCGAGAGCTCCAACTCCATCGGAATGAGCGCCGTCCTTCTCAGCGAGGACCACAAGGCGGCGCCGAGCAGCGCGCAGAAGAGAATCGAACCAATGACGAGCCGATACTGAAGCTTCTTGACGATCAACAGTGCGTCGCTGAAATCCCGCTCGACTTCGATGTCCAGCAGATCCCGACCGTCAAAGCTGACGGTTTTCTTCAGCGAATGTCCTAGCCGCTCCGGTGCGTTGGGCTGGATGTACTCCGCAAGCAGAAAGCCTGCGGGCGCCCGGGCGCGGATCACCCTGTATTCCGGATGAGTCTTTCCCCAGCGCTCGACGAATGCCCGAATAGTCACGTAATCGTGCTTCAGGATGGCCTCGAGGGAGGCGTCTGCCATGAGTTCGAGGTCGAGAGCGGCGTGATTCCGGGCGAGCCCCAGCAAGGCCTCCCGCTGCTGTCCGGTGATAAGAACGATCTCAAGGGCAAAGAAGACGGCGATGACCGCGACGAACGCGATCACGGTCCTTCGATGCCGGAAGCCGCTCACGGTTCGACCCCGGCCGCTTTCAACTCCTTGAGCACCGCGCGCAGGTTGTCGTACTCGCGGTCCTCGGCGGGCACTAAGGCGGCGAGGTCCTGCCGTATGGCGGCGAGGATTTCTTTCCCTCCCGGCCGGTCCTTGAGGCCAAGCAGGGCCTGCCGAACGGCTTGGGCAGTCTGCGCGGTCATCTTTGCGCCCATGACGAAGACATGGTCGCCGTACTCCGGGCTGAATGCTAACGCCTTGAGCCCCTCCGGCTCGTACTTCCTGAAGACTACCTCCATCAGCGCGCCGGCGTCGAAATCGCCGCCCAGCACCCCGAGGGCTATGTTGTCGTGGTTTGTCAGAAACTGATGCTCGGCGAGGTCGCCGACGGCGACACCCTGTTTCAAAAGCATCTGCCGCGGCACCAGGTGACTCATCGTCGACTGGCGATCACCGAAAGCGAACCGTTTTCCCTTCAAGCCCGCAAGGTTGGTGATGGGGCTCTCTCGCCTCGCGACGATCACCCCCCGAAAGGTCTTTCGACCATTCGCCTCGAAGGCAGCGAGAATGGGCCTCGGGCCATATTCGTCGATCAGGGCGACATAGGACGCCGGTCCCATGATGGCGATATCGACGGCTCCGGCACCGACGTTCCTGATGTGCGTCTTGTAGGAATCGGCGATTTCAATCGTCACGGGCACCTTGAGTTCCCGGCCGAGATAGTCGGCGAGCGGCTTGAAGCGGCGGACGAGATCTGTGGAGGAGAGATAGGGGTGGACCCCGAGCTTCAACGGCTGGAGGGCGTCAGCCCGCGGCACGGCGAACAGGCTCAGGCACAGTGCGAGCATCGTAAAGAATCCGATCTTGCTCACAACAACCTCCTTCATGAAGAGGGTCTTGTGCTTCTTTTCAGGCTGAGCTTCAGATCGGAAGATGGAATTGTCAACGCCAAGCCATCGCCCCCCCACGAGGCCCGTGCCGCGCCTTGCCAAATTGAGGATCGCCCGTCAGTCCGCGACTGGCTGCGCCTCCTCAGCGCCCTGCACGAGAGCCAGTTCGTCGTTGGAGAAGACCTTGTCCACATCAAGGATGATCACGAAATGCTCGTCGCGCTTGCCCATCCCCCGGATGAATTGCGTGTGGATGCTCGTGCCAAGGCGCGGTGGCGGCTCGATCTGCCCCGAATTCAGATCGATCACTTCCTGCACCGAGTCGGCCAGTGCGCCCAGCAGCGTGCGCTCGCCCCCAATCGCGACCTCGGCGATGATGATGCAGGTGTTCAGGGTGCGCTCCGTCGTGCTCATCCCAAACTTGAGCCGCAGATCCACCACCGGCACCACCGCACCGCGCAGGTTGATCACCCCGCGCATGAACTCCGGCATCCGCGGCACCCGCGTAATCGGCGTGTAATCGAGCACCTCGCGCACCTGCGTGATGTCCAGCGCGAAGACCTCCTCGCCAAGCCGGAATGTCAGGTACTGCGCCGCCTGTTCCGCCACTGTCGTTGCCATTTCAAAATTTCTCGAATTCCGCGTCTTCGGCGTCCCGGCCGCCCCTGCCCATGTCGAGTGCCACCCCGCCGCTATTTGTTTTCACCGCGGCTTGCGTCGGTGCGCCATACTTCGGCGCAGCGTGCAATACCGCGCGCCGATCCGCCGCCGACCCCACCCGCGCACCCTGGCCCAGGTGCGCAACCTGCGTCTTCTGGAACGACTGCTTCACCGTCCCCGTGCCCGTTGCCCGACCGTCCACCTTGAAGAACTCCATGATCGACTGCAGGTGCTCCGCCTGGCTCGAGAGCTCTTCGGCCGTCGAGCTCATCTGCTCGGCCGCGCTTGCGTTCTGCTGCACCACCTGGTCCAACTGCTGGATCGCCTTGCTCACCTGCCCGGCGCCCTCATTCTGTTCCTTGCTCGAGCCGTTGATCTCCAGCACCAGCTCCGCCGTGCGCCGGATGTCCGGCACCAGCTTAGCCAGCATCGCGCCCGCCATCTCGGCCACCTGCACGCTCGTTCCTGAAAGCTTCGAGATCTCCCCGGCCGCCGACTGCGAGCGCTCCGCCAATTTGCGCACCTCGCTCGCCACGACCGCGAATCCCCGCCCGAACTCCCCGGCCCGCGCCGCCTCGATCGCCGCATTGAGCGCCAGCAGGTTCGTCTGCCGCGCGATCTCCTCGATGATCGTGATCTTCGTGGAGATCTCCTTCATCGCCGCCACCGTCTGGGTCACGACAATCCCGCTCTCCCGGGCATCGTTGGCCGCCTTCTGCGCGATCTTCTCGGTCTGCTGCGCGTTGTCGGCGTTCTGCTGGATGTTCGAGATCATCTGCTCCATCGAGGCCGACACCTCTTCCACCGACCCCGCCTGCTCCGAGGACCCCTGTGACATTGCCTCAGAGCTCGAACTGAGCTCCTGCGACCCTGCTGCCACGTTGGCGGAAGCCTGGGTGACGTCACCCACGACCCCGCGCAGAGCTTCCACAAGACGCTTGAACGAGGCGAAGACGCCGGTTTCCACGGAACGGTTGCTCACCAGATCCATCGTGAGGTCGCCGGACGCCACCTGATCGGCCAGCCGGGCGATGTGCGCGGGCTCTGCGCCGAGCATCGCCGTGAGCCCTCTGGTCACGACGAAGGCGAGCGCCGCCATGGCCCCGGTGCACAGAACGACGATCAGGAGAATGATGATCCTCGAGCGGCTCTGGTTCGCGGCCACGCCGGCGAACGCCTTCTCCAACTGCTCCTGCTGCCCCGTCGCGAAGCGGTCGATCCGATCCCGGATGTCCGTGAAGCTTTCGGTCATGTTCTTGAGAGCCGCAACGATATTCTCGCCCATCTCTCCGGCGATCATCCGCTCCGTCGTCCCCCGGGCGAGCTGGTAATACGCGAGAAACTTCGTCTCGATCTCGCCGACTTCCCCCCTGTCGCGGCCGAGCCGTTCACGTTCGGTCTTCAACCGGTCGAGAAAAAACTGCTTCAGGGTATCCGTCTCCTTCAGCGGCTCGGTGTCCTTTGCTGCCGCCGCGTCCTGCAAACCGCGCTGGATCCCCGCCATGGTCTCCTTGAGATCGCGGCTCAGAAGCAGCGCCGGCACGCGGCCCTCCCTGACGCTAACGAGCAGGGTGGCATCCTCTCGGCCCAGCAGCAGGACGGTCCCCAGGATGACAATGAACCCCACCACGGCCACAACCGGGAGGAGGACGATCCGCATGCTGAAGCTGAGTCCGGTGCGCATATCGCTTTCCTCGGGCGCGCTCGAGCGCCTACCTCGAGACGTCGACAACCTTGACCCGGTCGGTTGCCGCTGCCTCGCTTACGTACCCGATGCCGCCGGGGTGCTCGGCGACGAACGTGATGACGGCCTCGTCGGATGCGACCTCTGGGGGCGGCACACCGCGGCCGGAGAAGATGACCCGCTGCCACGCGCTCTGGATCGCGCCAACCGCCTTGCCGTGGATGTCGGCGCAGAAGCGCTCGCGCACGCCGGCCGCCGGGGACTGGTCGACCGGATCGACAGCCTGTCCGCTCGTCCACTTCGTCGACTGCTTCATGAACATCTTGGCGACTTCTCCCTTGTCGAGGGTGGACGCGGAGTTCGCCTTGTTGACCACGAGCTTGTAGCCGCGGGTTTCAGCGCCGGCATTCCCCGCAAGACAGAGCGCGCCCAGTACCAGGAACGTGACCAGTGTCTTTCTCATTACCGCTCTCCCTTCCCTAGAAGCTGAACGAGACGCCGGCGGTGATCAGGCTGGTCTTCTCGTCCAGCGCCGACTCCTCGTTGGCGGTCGTGAAGCGGTTGCCATCGACGGCGTGGTAAGCGAGTTTGACGACGAAGTATGGGTTCACGATGTAATTCAGAGCGACGCCGATGTCCGTGCTTTCAAGGAGCGAAGAGTCCACCTCGGCCGCCCCGTCGGGATCGACCTTGGTCCAATCGTAGCGCAGCGCAACCAGCCAGTGAGGCGTGATCCTGTAGGACCCTTCCGCGTAGGCGGCGCTCGCGGTGTACGTTTCGGCGTTCTGGTAGGCGTACTCGGTGCGCAGCGTGAAGCCGGAGAGCATCACCTCCGCGTGTGCGCCGACGGCACTGTGGCGGTCCCCCGCGGCCTCCTCGCCGGCGGACTTGGTATCGACGGTCCCGGTGTAGGCCGAGACTCCAACCGTATAGCTGCCGTCCGCTGCGCCCATCTGGACGCGGCCGCCGACCATGTTCTGGACATCGGTGCTCTGCTCATCCCCGTCGCCAGCCTCTTCGACTTCGGCCCAGGGAGTGGTCAGCGCCGACTCCAGTTCGCCGCCGTAAAGGTCGTATTGCAGGTGCAGGTTGCTGGTGATGTCAAACGTACCGGTGGCGCCGGCGCCCATGTAGCCCTCGGCGACGAATCCCGACGGACCGTAAATCCCCTGCGGCAGGTTGTTGAACGGGGCGAGCACGCCGACGTCGAAAATCTCGGTATAGATTCCGAAGGGTTGCTTGACCCGACCGGCGCGCAGCGCCAATGCCGGAGAGAGCGCGTATTCCGCGAAGGCGAAGTCCATTGAGGATTCTGCGCCTGCCTCGGACATCTCCCAGGCCGCCTGCGCATGCACGGTGAAGCTCTCTGCCGGTTCGGCGGTGACCCCGAGCGAAAACTCCATCGTGTCCCAGGTCCCCTCGTCGTTGCCGTTGACGTAGTTGTTACCGTCCGTCTTCCCCCAGGCCCAGTTGCCGTAGCCGTGAAGCGAGAGCTTGCTGCCGAAGTCGACCGCACCGGCGGGTGCCGACACTGTCATGCACAAGAGACCGACAGCTATGCCAGAAATCAGGATCCGCGCTTTGTTCATGGCTTCCTCCGCGTTAGTGAGACCCAATCGATGCCCTGCAACACCTCGCGCAAAAGCACGCGGGCTGTTGCAGCACCCGCACTTTCAACGATCTTTTCGCCTAACAATGTGCCCAACCGCGATCTCAAGACGTGCCCGATCACGGGTGACTCCTCGTAGGCTACGGGGGAGTTTTGGAGCATCGGACAACAATGTCAAGCACCATTTCCCGTATGACCATCTCATGCGGAGGGAGCGCAGGCACGGGGCGTGACCGGAGTCCCGGAGCCGGCGGAGGCGACCCGGAGCACGGGGCGGGCGAGGGGCACGAAAACGGGTTACAGTCGAAGAGTTCATCCGCCGGAACGCGGCCCCCCTCTGGCTTCACCAAAACGAGATGTGGGAATACATCGAAGAGGATACCTGATGTCCGGCAACCGGCTTCAAGCTACGCGTCACGGCGAGGCCGCGCCGGGGAAAAGTGGCCAGCTTTATATTCCCTCTCTTGCTGAAGCCTGCCGGGCGGCGTTTTCATGGGCGATTTTCATCTTCAGTCCTTCGAGGGTGTGTTCCTCGGCCGCCGCCTGCATGAACCGCGCGGTGCCTTCTCGAGAAACGTCATAGAACTCGCAGTCTTCGATTTTGCAGAAGTCCGCCGAATCGCAGACACCGCCGCAGACGTCCACTTCGGTGAATACCAGGTTCATCTTGCCGGCTTTCACGGTGCTCCTGAAACCTTTGGGGCATTCCGTCCTCATTTGTGATCCCCACTTTCGGAGGGGGGGTGCGTCAACTTGAATTGGTTCACGAGGGCGGCGACTATTTCGACGATTTTCTCCTGCTGTCTTCGGGGAAGCTTTGAGACTTCTTCAAACGTCTTGATAGTCTTGCCGACGGGACCGGACTGCTTCCTTTTTGTCGCCGTGCCGAAAAGGATGGTATCGGTAGAAACTCCGAGAACCTTGGCCAACTTGGGGATGACTTCGGACCTGGGCGGTTTATCGCCGAGTTCCCAGTAGGCGATATTCGACTGGGGCACCCCCACCAAGCTCGACAACTCAGACTGACTGAGACCGACCTCCTTACGCAGATCGGCCAGCAGCTGCCCGTACTTCGGTCGCTCGCGATTTAATTTTCTAGCCATGTTTGCATTGTACGGCTGCATTCCATTCTTCCCCCCTTGCGGCGGGAATTGCCCTCTTGCAAATAAGCAGTATACTAAGTATTATCAGGTAGGGTAAGCAGGCGGCGCGAGAGCGTGGATTTTTTTCTTGACAGGCTTTCACGCAAAGGAGCGCGGAAGGAGGGTGAGAGAGTGCACGGCGTTCTTGAGACGACAGATGTGTTTCGCGGGGCGTTCCTCCTGTGCAAGGGCGGCAAGCTGGACGGGGTCTACGTCGAAGACCTCAATCGGCGGATCGTGGCCTTCCGGATCGTCGGCGAAAACCTCTCCGAGATCGAGGAGACGTACCGCAACGGAAGCGCCACAGTGAACCCATTGCGGCTGAGGGAATGCCTGAATCAACTCCGGGACGTTCTGTTCCGGACCTTACGGGGTGACGAGAGAAATAAGACGAGAGGAGCGGCGCATGCAGATCGGTCGGGAGGAGATAACGGCGATCAAGCGGGCGGACCTGCGGGCAGTGGTGGAGGCCGGCGGAGTAACACTCAAGAGGAAGGGCACGAACTGGGTCGGCTTGTGTCCCTTCCACGATGAGAAGACACCCTCCTTTACCGTCAACCCCAAGACGAACCTCTGGCACTGCTTCGGGTGCGGCGCCGGCGGGGATGCAATCGGATTCCTCACGAAAAAAGATGGCCTCGGGTTCCGGGAGGCCGTGGAAAAACTGCGGGGCGGCAACGGCAAGGGGGTGTCTACCCCGGCCCCCGCCCTTTTAAAAGGGCGAGGCGGCAAAGCCGATGCGCCGGCGCCGACCGTACCGCCACAAAATCGTGGACGTTTACTCAACCGCGTTGTGTCGTTCTACCACCAGACGTTTTGCGAAGACCCCCGCGCGCGGGAGTACCTGAAGGCCCGGGGGATCACTGATCCCGTCGCGTTCGAGGACTTCCAGGTCGGCTACGCCAACGGGACGCTCCTGAACACCGTGCCCGAAGAAGGCGACGTCCGCGCCGCCCTCCGGGATACGGGGATCATCTCCGAGCGGGGCCGGGAGCTGTTCTACGGGTGCGCGGTGTTCCCCGTGTTCGACGAGAACCGGGACTGCGTGGGTATCTACGGGCGGCGGATCACGGATGGCGAGGTCAACCACCTTTACCTCCCGGGTCCGCGGCGGGGCGTCTGGAACCACTTGGCGGTTAAGAGGAGCACCACCCTGATCCTCGCCGAGTCCGTGATTGACGCGCTGACGCTCTACGGCGCCGGGTTCAAAGAGGTGGTGCCGTGCTGGGGCGTCAACGGTCTCTCGGAGGACCATCTCGCCCTCATTGCCCGGCACAAGACGAAGGAGGTCTACGTCTGCTTTGATCGGGACGATGCCGGGGACAAGGGCGCCGAGAAGATCGCCGGGCAGTTAAAAGAGAAAGGCATCGCGGCCTACGTCATGCGCCTCCCCGCCGCCGGCGACGCCGCGGCGAAGGTGGACGTGAACAGTTTCTTTGCAACCGTCCCCGAGCCGGCCGCGGTGTTCGAGCGGCTGCTGCGGGAGGCAAATCCGCGGACCGCCGTCCACTCCGACAAGGCGGTCAAGGCCGAGCGGCGGCATTACGAGCCAACCGAAAGCGGCTTTGTCGTCCAGTACGGGGAGCGCCGGTACGAAGTCCGTGGTGTCGAGAAGACTGGCCTCAAGCTGCGGCTCACGGTGAAGGCCGTCAAACAAGGCCAGAGCGACACCCGAGAGAAGTTCCACCTGGACACCGTGGACCTGAATTCGAATCGCAGTCGCGTTCTGTTCGCGAAGGCCTGCGCGGAACTGTTTGGGGAAAAGGAAGACCTGGTCGCCGAGGACATCACCCATTTGATCGAGCTGGCGGAGGAGTGGACGCCGGCGGCGAAGGGGGACAAAGCCGACGCGCCGAAGATGACCCGCACCGACGAAGAGGAGGCCCTGGAGTTCCTCAAAGACCCTTCCCTCTTTAACCGGATCCTCGGGGACTTCGAGACGATCGGTCTGACGGGCGAGGAGGCGAACAAGCTCACAGCCTACCTCGCGGCGACGAGCCGCAAGCTCGACGAACCGCTTTCGATCCTGATCCAGTCTCGGAGCGCCGCCGGCAAGAGCACCCTGCAGGACGCGGTCATCTCCCTGATGCCAACGGAGGACTACGTCAAGTACACGCGCCTGACCGATCAAGCCCTGTTCTACAAGGAGGAAGACAGCCTGGTCCACAAGCTCCTCGCCATCGAAGAAGAGCATGGGGCGCGAGGGGCCTCCTACAGCATCCGGAACATTCAGTCCTCGAACTATCTCTCCATCGCGGCCACGGGGAAGGACCCGGCGACGGGGAAGCTCAGGACCGAAGAGTACCGGGTACGAGGGCCGGTCTCGCTGATGCTGACGACGACCGAGGTGGAGTTGGACTACGAGACGAGCAACCGTTTCGTGACGCTCACGATCGACGAGTCCCGGGAGATGACAGCGCGGATCCTGGCCAAGCAGCGGGAGCGTGAGACGCTGGAGGGTTTCAGGAAGAAGATCGAGGCGGGGCGGGTCATGATCCGTCACCAGAACGCCCAGCGGCTCCTGCGGCCGCTCGGCGTGGTCAACCCCTACGCCCGGCATCTGACCTATCCCGCGGAGTCGCTGCGGGCACGGCGCGACCAGAAGAAGTACCTCGGTCTGATCCGGGCCATCGCGTTCCTGCTCCAGTACCAGCGGCCGGTGAAGGTCATGGACGACGGCGGTGACGCACGGGAGTACGTGGAAGTCACGATCGAAGACA
>Ga0315271_10002716_pt1 | contig 11121 bp, 10 predicted proteins | sample C3_top_MG_FD_204664 | JGI IMG/M metagenome (GOLD analysis project Ga0315271, IMG submission 204664) | Sediment microbial communities from Yellowstone Lake, YNP, Wyoming, USA - C3_top | ecosystem: Environmental > Aquatic > Freshwater > Lake > Sediment | place: USA: Wyoming | collected 2017-08-01
TTGTTGGCAGGGTCTTCCTTCAACAAGGTTTGCAGAATCGGTTCGGCCTCGTCGAGCATGCCCTCGTTCAGCAGCAGCGCCACCAGCGTCTGCTGCGCACGTTCCGAATCCGGCTCCGTCGCCGCCCACAGGCGGGCGGCTTCCAGCGCGCCAGCCTGGTTACGCGCAAACATCGAAATCTCGGCGGCACGACGGGCAATGCGCGGGTCCCGCGTCTGCCGCGCCAGATCCATATAAGCCGGCTGGGCAACGCCAATCGCGCCACGCTGCCCGGCTACCTCGGCCACCAGAAACTTGAACAGAATGTCGGGCGTCAGCGGCTGCTTGGGCAGCGCCGCCTGAGCCTTGGCCTTGGCTGCGTCCTCCGCCGCCGCATCAGCCGCCGTCGCATCAGCCGACTGCTGCGCCTGCGTTTCCACCGCCTCCGGCTGCGACGCTTTAACGCCAGACTGGCTGCATGCTGTTACAAGCAACAGTGCGGCGTAAAGAGGAAGAAGTTTGAACTGCGTCATGCTGGTTACCTTGTTGGAGGGATTACTTGTCACGATTCTAAGCTTTCGAGGCCTGCCTGCAAGCCGCGCCGCATTACTGCGAACGCAGCGCCTCAATCGGATCCAGCCCGGCCGCACGCCGCGCCGGATAAAAACCGAAGAACACACCAATCAGAAAAGATACGCCGACCGCCAGCAGCACTGAGGCAGGCGTTACCGCAACCGGCAAACCGGCCAGACGGCCCACCAGCCAGGCGCCGCCGACGCCGAGCAGCAGGCCGATGCCGCAGCCGATCAGCGACAGGGTCAGCGCTTCGATCAGGAATTGCCACAGCACGTCGCGGCGGCGCGCGCCGATGGCCATGCGGATGCCGATTTCACGGGTGCGCTCGGTGACCGACACCAGCATGATGTTCATGATGCCGATGCCGCCCACCACCAGCGAGATGGCGGCGATGGTGCCGAGCAAAATGCTCATGATGCGGGTGGTGGCGGCGGCGGTTTCGGCAATCGCGGTCAGGTTGCGCACGCTGAAGTCGTCTTCCTGCCCTGTCCCGATCCGGTGACGGCTGCGCAGTACGTCGTTGATGGCGGTTTCGGCGGTGCCCATGCTTTTTTCCGACACCGCCTGCGCCATGATGAAACGGGCGCGGTTGCGCAGGCTGTTGCTGAATATTTTTTGCTGCGCGCTGCTGATCGGCACCATCACGGTGTCGTCCTGGTCGCGCCCGTCCAGACTTTGCCCCTTGGCCGCCAGCACGCCGATCACTTCGAACGGCGCCTGCTTGATGCGAATGATCTTGCCGATCGGGTCTTCGTCGCCAAACAGTTCGCGCTCCACCACCTGGCCGATCACTACCACCCGCGCGCCGCTGCGCACGTCGGCGTCGCTGAAGAAGCCGCCCGATTCCATCGGCCAGTCGCGCACCACGACGTAGTCTGGCGTGGTGCCGAAGACCGAGGTGCTCCAGTTGATGCCACCATAGATCAGTTGCGCGTTGCCGGGCGATACCGGTGCCGCCGTCAACACATCCTTCAGGTCGCGGATCGCGTCGGCATCGTCGAAGGTGAGCGTGGGCGCACTGCCACTGGCCACGCGCGCGCCGCCCGAGGTGCTGGCGCCTGACATGATGATGAACAGATTGCTGCCCATCGACTTGATCGAGTCGCGCACCATCGCCTGCGCGCCCTCGCCGATCGCCATCATGAGGATGACTGCCGCCACGCCGATGACCATGCCCAGCATGGTGAGGAAGCTGCGCATGCGGTGGGTGGCGAGCGCGTGCCAGGCGGTTTCGAGCAGGCTGCTGAAGATCATGCGGCGACCTCTGCCACTGCCACGTCTTCCACCACGCGGCCGTCCTGAAAACGAATGCGCCGCCGCGCATAGGCGGCGATATCGGCTTCATGGGTGACCAGCACCAGGGTGATGCCTTCTTCGCGGTTGAGCTGGCTGAAAAAATCCATCACCTGGCGACTGGTTTCCGTGTCGAGATTACCGGTCGGTTCGTCGGCAAAAATAATGCGCGGGCGGGTGGCCAGCGCACGCGCAATCGCCACCCGCTGCTGTTGCCCGCCCGACAATTGCAGCGGCGTGTGGTGCGAGCGCTCGCCCAGCCCCACCCGTTCGAGCACCGCCTGCGCCCGTTGCCGCCGCGCCTCGCGCGCCATGCCGGCGTACATCAGCGGCAGCGCGACGTTGTCGAGTGCGGTCAGTTTGGGCAGCAGGTTGAAACCCTGAAACACAAAACCGATTTCACGATTGCGCAAGGCGGCCAGTTGGTCCGACGACAGGCGGCTGACATCCTGACCGTTGAGGTGATAACTGCCCCGGCTGGGGCGATCAAGGCAGCCGAGCAGATTCATGAAGGTGCTTTTTCCCGAGCCCGACGCGCCCATGATGGCGACGAACTCGCCCTCGGTGATGTTGAGGGTCACCCCGCGCAGCGCCTGGAATACCCCGGCGCCGGTTGGGTAATTCTTTTCGAGACTCACCACTTCGATCAGTGGCTTCCCCGGTGTCGCCATCAGAACAAACGCCCGCGCGGCATCCCGCTGCCGCTGTCTTTTTTCGCCGTCAGATCGGCCACGATCACGGGGCCGCCCGGCTTCAGTTCGCCGGAGAGAATCTCGGTGAATGCCTTGTCGCTGATACCGGTTTTGACCACCACCCGCTTCGGTTTGCCATCAGCCAGCACATACACTGCCGAACCGCGCGGCTTGCTCGCCCCTTCGGTCGCGCTATCTGCCGGGCGGAAACGCAGCGCCGTCGTGGGCACCCGCAACACGTTCGGGCGGGTTTCAACCTGCACCCGCAAATTAGCGGTCATCCCCGGCATCAGTGCCAGATCGAGGTTGGCGACATCGACCACCACGTTATAGGTGACCACGTTCTGCTCGGTCTTGGCGTTCAGCCGCACCTGCCGCACCGCGCCGCTGTATTCGGCATCGGGAAACGAATCGACGCGAAACTTGACTACCTGCCCCACTTTGACCTGTCCAATATCCGCTTCCGACACGGTGGAATCGATCTGCATCCGCGTCAGATCCTTGCCGATCTGGAACAGCGTCGGCGTCTGAAAACTCGCCGCTACGGTCTGGCCGACATCAACCTGACGGTCGATCACGGTGCCATCGACCGGCGAACGAATCTTGGTAAAGCCGAGATTGATCTCATCGCGCGTCTGCTGCGCGCGCGCCAGCCGCAGCTGCGCCTGCGCCTGCGCCTGCGCCGTCATGGCCTGATCGAGCTCCAGCCGCGACACAAACTCCTGCTTGAACAGCGCCTGCATGCGCGTGGCATTGGCCTGTGTCAGATCGAGCTGCGCCTGCGCGTTGGCGAGATTGGCGGTGCTTTGCGCCAGCGCCGCCTGGAACAGCGCCGGATCGAGTTCGGCCAGCATCTGCCCCGCCTTCACCTGCTGATTGAAATCGGCCTCAATGCGTCGCACCGTGCCCGACACCTGGGTGCCGACATTGACCAGCGTAACCGGGTTGAGGGTGCCGTTGGCCGACACCTGCGCGCTGATGTCGCCACGATCCACCGTCTCGGTGCGGAATTGCGGCTCGGCCGTTTTATCCTTGCCGTTCCACCACCACCCTGCCGCCGCTGCGATCATCAGCAGCGCAATCATGCCTAGTTTTTTCATTTCGTTCCTTCCGGCTGTGCCGGTTCAATCCAGTCCCAGCTCAATTCTCCAATCGCCTGCGCCAGCTCGGCGCGAGCCACCCGCAATCCCAGCCGCGTCAGCAACTGGGTATAGCGCGCCTGCGCCAGGCTGGCCTGCGCGCTCAGCACATCGAGCAAAATACCGAGCCCCGCCTGGTAGCGTCCGAGCGCCAGTTTTTCGGCTGCGGTCGCGCTTTCCACCAGATCGGTGCTGCGGCTGTCCGCCTCGGTTTCGGTCTTGAGTTTGTAATAGGCGCGCCACACCTCCAGCGCCACCTGATTGCCGACACTGTCGCGATCCACCGCCGCCAGTGCGGCCTGGGTTTGCTCGGCCGCAATCTGATAGGTGTTGCGATAACCAGTGAAAATCGGAATGGTCAGATTGAGACCGAGGCTGGAACTGTTGACCGCCAGCGAATTAAGGTCCTGCTGCTGCGCATTGACAAACGCCGACAGGCGCGGCATGCCATCGGCCTCGGCGCTGCGCACACCGGCCTCGCGCGCCAGCAAGGTGGCCTCTGCCGCGCGCAATTCCGGCCGGCGGCTGCGCGCCGCCTCGATCAGCGCATCCACCGCGTTGCTCATGTCGAGGGTCTGGCTGAACGCCGATTCGTTATCGACCACAATGAAGTGATTTTGACTGGCGTCGCCCATCAACGCGGCCAGTTCCCCCTGCAAGCGCGCGGCCGTACCTTCGGCGCGGATGCGTTCGATCTGGCGCTGGGTGTAAAGGGTTTTGGCCTGCAAGCGGTCGACCGGTATCGCGGTGCCCGCCGCCACCCGGGCGTCGGCGGCCTTCAGCGCGGCGAGTGCCGAAGCCTCGACCTCGCGCGCAGCGGCCACCGCACCTTGCGCCGTCAGCAAATTGAAATACGCCGTGACCGTTTGCAGATACAGCACGCGCACGCTGGCTTCGTGACTGGCGAGTGCGGCGGCCAGCAACGATTCGGCGGCATCGCGACGCGCATCGCGCCCGCCGAAGTCATACAGCAGATACTGCGCCGCCAAGCCCACTTGCCACGCGGTGTAATTGTTCGGCAGCACGCTATCGCCGTTGCGCGACACGCTGCCGTTGAACGACACCTCGGGCAGGTAGGCGCTGTCCGCCTGTCCCAGCTCGGCCGCGCGCAGCCGCTCCGTGAGCCAGGCGCTGCGGGTGGTGGGGTTGGCGCACAAGGCACGCTCCACCGCGCGCGCCAGCGTGATCGGAACCGGGATGGCCGAGTTAAGCGGCGCGGCGGCATCGCACACCGCAGCCGGGCGCAAATCGGCCGCCGGCGACGGCAGCACGCGGTTGAACACCATGAAAGGATCGGCAGCCGAAGCGGCACTACTGACCAGAAGCAGCAGCAGCGGAAAAAGTCGTGAGTTCAAAATCGAGGAAGGGAAGCTGGGTTGAAGAGCGTTGTATAGAATCGCAGTGTATCGGTTGGTTCCCGCTTGCGGGCGCAAAACCCGAAAAAGCAGTTGAACCACAGAGGCACAGCACACAGAGGAAACGCAGCCACTTGAGACAATACGGAGTCGTTGATTTCTCTGTGCCTCCGTGCCTCTGTGGCAAGGGATACAGGTTTACCAACCCACCACGCAATCCAAGCCCATGCCCGAATTACCTGAAGTAGAAACGACCCGCCTGGGGCTGTTGCCACGCCTGCAAGGCCGCATGCTCACGCGCATTGTGGTGCGCAATCCGCGCCTGCGCTGGCCGGTGCCGGACGATCTGGAAGCACGACTGACAGGGCTGGCGCTCAAGGGGATCGCCCGGCGCGGCAAATACCTGCTGTTCGATTTTGGCGCAGTCACCCAGATCGTGCACCTGGGCATGTCGGGCAGCCTGCGCTTTGTCGCGCCCGACGAGGCCGCAGCCTTGCACGACCATATTGACTGGCTGTTCGACGACGGCACCACGCTACGGCTGCGCGACCCGCGCCGGTTTGGCGCCGTGCTGTGGACCGACGACGTGGCGCGGCATCCGCTGCTGGCGCATCTGGGCCCGGAGCCGCTCACCCAAACATTCGACGCCGCCTGGCTGCACACACAGTGCCAGCGCCGCAGTGCCGCCATCAAGCAGGTCATCATGGATGCGCAGGTGGTGGTCGGCGTCGGCAACATCTATGCTTCAGAGTCGCTGTTTCACGCCGGCATCCGCCCCGCCACCGCCGCACGCCGCCTCAGTCGCCCGGCCTGCGCGCGGCTGGTAGCGGCGATCAAGCAGGTGCTGACAGCGGCCATCGCCGCAGGCGGCAGCTCGCTGCGCGACTACGTCCACAGCAGCGGCGAACTGGGCTATTTCCAGCTGCAAACGCGGGTGTACGACCGCGCAGGTCTGCCGTGCAAAACCTGCGCCACGCCGATCCGCCGCATCGTTCAGGGTCAGCGCGCCAGCTTTTACTGCCCGAGCTGTCAACACTAATGCCGCCACGTCCGATGCAGAAATCAAGTTTGTCATTAACATGTCGTTAACTGACTGTGCCTTATCTGGTAAACCGGCTCCATGAAACCCACCACCCTGGTTGACGAATTCGAGCATTACAGCGCCTGGCGCGATGCCGTGTACGTGCGCGTCGAGGCGCTGCGCGACTGGCTCAACACGCAGGAACTGGGCGATGCCGAGTCCGAAATGCGGCTCAATCAACTGCTGGGCCGGCTGCAGGAAGACACGCTGAACGTGGCCTTCGTCGCCGAGTTTTCGCGCGGGAAATCTGAGCTCATCAACGCGATTTTCTTTTCGGATTATCGGCAGCGCGTGCTGCCGTCGTCCGCCGGGCGCACCACCATGTGCCCCACCGAACTGTTCTTCAATCCCATCCAGGCGCCTTCGCTGCGCCTGCTGCCGATCGACACCAAGACACGCGAGGGGTGCATTGCCGATTTCAAGCGCGATCCAGATGCCTGGATCGAATTTCCGCTCAACCTCGATTCCGCCGATGAAATGAGCGCGACGCTGATGCGACTGGCCGACACCATGCCGGTCGACGCGGCCACCGCCGAAGCCTATGGCCTGATCAACCCAGACGACGAAGAAACCGCACGCAGCCTGTCACGCGACGGCAGCATTGCGATTCCGCGCTGGCGCCATGCACTGATCAATTTTCCGCATCCGCTATTGAAACAAGGGCTGGTCATACTCGACACCCCGGGTCTCAACGCCATTGGCACCGAGCCGGAGCTGACGCTCAGCATGCTGCCCAACGCCCATGCGGTGTTGTTCCTGCTGGCTGCCGACACCGGTGTCACCAAATCGGACATTGAAATCTGGCACCAGCACATTGCGCCGGTGCAGGGTGCCAGCCGGGCGCGGCTGGTGGTGCTAAACAAGATTGACGGCCTGTGGGACGAACTCAAGACGCAGGCCGAAATCGATGCCGAAATCGCCAAACAGGCGGCCAGCAGCGCGGCGCTGCTTGAGCTGCCCATTCATCAGGTTTACCCGGTGTCGGCGCAGAAAGCCCTGGTCGCCAAGGTGCGCGGCGACGCCGCCCTGCTGGCAAAAAGCCGCCTGCCTGAACTGGAAGCGGCACTGTCGCAGGAACTGATCCCCTACAAGCAGGCGCTGGTCAGCGAGTCGTCCCAGGCCGCAGTGGAAGACGTGGTGGTCAAAACCACCGAACTGCTGGAAACCCGGCTCGCCACCATCCAGGATCAGGTCGACGAACTGGAAGGGCTGCGCGGCAAAAACCGCGACGTGATCCAGCACATGATGGTCAAGGCAAACGAGGACAAGCAACAGTTCGAACGCGGCCTCGATCAGTTCAATGCACTGCGCAATGTGTTCGCGGCTCAAGTCGACACCCTGCGCCAGCGGCTGGGCATGTCGGCGCTGCGCATTGAAGTGAGCCAGGTGCGGCAGGCGATGGAAAAAAGCTATTTCAGTGCCGGTCTGCGCGATGCGATGGGGCATTTCTTCCGCGAAGTGGATGGCAACCTGAATACATCTGCGGAAATCATTCAGGAAATTCGCGCCATGATGACGGCGATGTACCAGAAGTTCAGTGACGAACATGGGCTGACGGCGGTCAACCCACCGGATTTCAGTCTGCACAAATACCGCAGGGAAATGGCGCGGCTGGAGCGCATTTTTGATGAACGCTTCAACACCCTGTACAAAATGCTGACCGTGGGTCAGCGCCAGTTGACCGCCCGGTTTTTTGACACGCTAGCCAGCAAGGTGGTGCAGGTGTTCGAGCTAGCCAACAGCGAAACCGAGTCCTGGCTGAAGGCGTTGATCTCGCCGATGGAAACCCAGATGCGCGAACACAAAACCCAGTTGAAGCGCCGCCTGGAAAGCGTCAGCCGCATCCACGCGGCGACTGAAACTCTGGACGATCGTATTGCCGAGCTCGAAGCAACGATCGGAACGGCGAGCGACCAACTGGACAATCTGGCACGTATCAATACGCGCATCTCCAATGCCCTGTCCGACAATCTGGACGGGGCACGGCTGGCCAAAACGGCCTGAGTATTACTTGTTGGCGGTCAGGCGCAGAAATTTCACCTGCAATTGATCCCTGGTTTCGGAATAATCCGGATTCAGCGGAATGCAATCGACCGGGCACACCTCCACACACTGTGGCGTATCGAAGTGGCCGACGCATTCAGTGCATTTGTTGGGGTCGATGATGTAAATCTCATCCCCCTGAGAAATGGCGTCGTTGGGGCATTCGGGCAGGCAGACGTCGCAATTGATGCATTCGTCCGTGATCATCATTGACATTTGAATCTCCGGGTCATATCAGTTTTTGCTTATTTTCTCATTTAATCGTTGCGCCACCAATGGATGGACAAAAGGCGTCACATTACCGCCCAACTGGGCGATCTCGCGGATCATGCTGGCCGATATGAACATGTATTGATCCGACGGCGTGAGAAACAGGGTTTCAATGTCGGGCCTGAGGTTGCGGTTCATCCCTGCCAGTTGGAATTCGTATTCGAAATCGGACGCCGCGCGCAGCCCCCGCAACACGGCAATCGCACCCTGCTCGGCCACAAAATCGATCAACAGACCGGAAAAGCCTTCCACCCGCACCTTGGGCACGTCGGCCAGCACCTCACGCGTCATCGCCACGCGCTCGTCGATGCTGAAAAAAGGCTGCTTGTTGCGCGACTCCGCCACCGCGACGATGACGTGATCGAACAGCCGCACCGCGCGTCGCACCAGATCTTCGTGGCCGCGCGTGATGGGGTCGAAAGTGCCGGGATAGACAGCGGTCAGCATCGTTTACTCCTTTATCAACAACGCAAAATGCGAGCGGCCCGCGCGCCCGCTGCGGTAGATGACCAGCCCGGGCGGCGCGACCACTGCCGCGCCCTGCTCGACATAAGCATAACCGCCGGGTTTGAGATGGCGCGCCAGATCAGCGAGCACGGTCGCGGCCAGCCCGCTATCGAACGGCGGGTCGATAAAAATCAGGTCAAAAGTCTCACGGTTGTTCGCCAGCCAGGCCAGTGCGTCGACACGCAAAATATCGGTTTGATTGATGCCAAGCGCGGCACGATTGTGTTCCAGCGCGCTGCTTGCCTTGGCGTCGCGCTCGATCATGATGACGTGCGCCGCGCCGCGCGAGGCGGCCTCAAACCCGAGCGCGCCGCTGCCGGCAAACAGGTCGAGACACGTCCAGCCCGGCAAATCCTGCCCCAGCCAGTTGAACAGCGTCTCGCGCACGCGGTCAGGCGTCGGGCGCAGCCCCTCAGTACCGGGAAAATCCAGCAGGCGGCGGCGGTATTGCCCGCCGATGATGCGCACGCAGTTGGCTGCGCCACGCGCCCGGCCGGGCGCCCCGGATGAGGACACCCCGCGCTGCGGCGAGGCGCGTTTAGCGAGCACCCTTGGCCCCCACCACCACGGTCACCAGCTTGTCAGGGTCAATGCGGCGGGCAAACGCCTGCTTCACCGCCGCCACGTCGACTGCATCCACCTTGTTGACCCAGGTATCCAGATAATCCAGCGGCAAGTTGTAAAAGCCGATTACCGACAGGTAGTCGAGAATTTTCTTGTTGCTGTCGATGCGCAGCGGAAAACCGCCGGTGAGATTGGCCTTGGCCTGGGTGAGTTCGGCTTCACTGGGCCCTTCAGCGATAAATTGCCGCAGCGTGTCCTTGGCCACCTTGAGCGCGGCGTCCGTCTGCTCGATCTTGGTCTGCAAGCCAAGCTGGAACGGCCCGGCCGCCTGCATCGGCATGAAATAGCTGGAGGCGCTGTAGGCATAGCCGCGCTTGTCGCGCACTTCCTTCATCAACCGCGAATCGAAGCCGCCGCCGCCCAGCACATAGTTGCCGACATACAGCGGAAAGAAATCGGGGTCGCCGCGCGCCATCCCCACCGCGCCCACCAGCACATGACTTTGCGTGGACGGATGGGCGATGCGCGCGTCGGACACCGGCGCCGGGGCGGGTTTGGGCAGGTCGGCAACACGCACCGCCTTCGACAAGCCTGCCGCCAGCCGCGTCGCAATGGCCTCGGCTTCGGCGCGGCTGATGTCGCCCATCAAGGCAATCACCGCATTGGGCGCGCTGTAATAGGTGCGATAAAACGCCTGCAACTCGCTGCGCGTGAATTTTTCAATCGCAGCAGGGTCGCCCGCCTCATCGTGCGCATAAGGATGCGTGCCATACACCGCGCGATAAAACGCCTTGTCGGCAACCGTACCGGGGTCGGCTTCGGCTTCATGGATGCCCGAAATCAGACGCTGCTTTTCGCGCTTGATCACGGCCTGCGGAAACTCCGGCTGTTGCAGCACCCGCACCAGCAACTCGAGCGCAGCCGTTTTTTCGGCGCTGGACGACAGCGTGCGCAGGGTGACGCCGGCGCGGTCGCGGTCGAACGCGCCGCCTAACTCGGCGCCGACATCGGCCAGCCGGTGTGCAATCTCGGTGTCGGACAGCCCGCCTGCGCCCTGATCGAGCAGGCCGTGGGTCAGTTGTGCGAGGCCTTCCTTGCCAGCCGGGTCGCGTGCGCTACCGCCGGAAAAATCCACTGAAATATCGAGCATCGGCAGCTCGTGGCTTTCGACGAAAAAGACTCGCGCGCCCTGCGGTGTTTGCCAGTTCTGGATTACCAGTGCAGCCTGCGCCGACAGCGGCAGACAGAGCAGTGATGTCATCAGAAAGTGTTTAATTGTCATTTCGCACCCCTGCTACAGCCGCGCGAGGCGCCTGCGGTTTCAAAGCTTGCGGATCAAGTTCGGCCACGCTCAGTTGATCGTCTTTCAGCCATTGCTGCGCTGCCGCCTGCACTTCCTGGATGGTCACCGCGCGCAATTTGTCGACCCGGCGCGCCAGCGCTTCGGGTGGCAATCCGGCTGTCACGTATTCGCCCAGCTGCATCGCCTGATAAAACAGCGAATCGCGCTGGTACACCTCGCCCGCGATGACTTGCGCCTTGACCCGCGCCAGTTCCGCTGCGCTGATGCCTTCGCGCTGGACGCGTTCGATTTCGCCACGGATGGCTTTTTCCAGCGCCGC
>Ga0315271_10002717_pt1 | contig 11121 bp, 10 predicted proteins | sample C3_top_MG_FD_204664 | JGI IMG/M metagenome (GOLD analysis project Ga0315271, IMG submission 204664) | Sediment microbial communities from Yellowstone Lake, YNP, Wyoming, USA - C3_top | ecosystem: Environmental > Aquatic > Freshwater > Lake > Sediment | place: USA: Wyoming | collected 2017-08-01
TGACGAGTCCAAGCGGGGCGAGCACCAGGAAGATCGCCTTGACGGCGATCGAGAAGACGATGTTCTGCCAGATGATGCGCGTGGTGCGCCGTGCCAGACGGATGGTCTCGGGCACGGCGGAGAGGTCGTCGCCCATGAGAGCGATGTCGGCGGTCTCCAGGGCGGCGTCGGTGCCTGCCGCACCCATGGCGATGCCGAGAGTGGCGGCGGCCAGGGCCGGCGCGTCGTTGACGCCGTCGCCGACCATCGCGACCGCGCCGTAGCGGCCACGCAGCTCGGCGACGGCGGCGACCTTCTGGGCCGGCAAGAGGCCGGCGCGCACATCGCTGATGCCGGCCTGCACGCCCACGACGGCCGCCGTCTCGGGGTTGTCGCCGGTGAGCATCGCCACGTGCGTGACGCCGGTCTGGTACAGCGCCGTGATGGCGGCGGGCGCCTCGTCGCGCAGCGGGTCGCTGACGGCGATCACGCCGAGGGCGCCGTCTTCGTCGCCGACCACGACCGCCGTCTTGCCTTCACGTTCGAGGCGCGTTACGGCCGCCTGCATCGTTGCGTCGCCGGCGTGGATGCCGAGTAGCTCCGGCCGCCCGACGAAGTAGAGGCGGCCTTCGATCTCGGCGCGCACGCCCGCCCCCGGGATGGCGCGGAAACGCTCGACATCCGGTCCCGCGACCGCGGCCGTGGCGGCTTCGCAGCCGGCCTCTCCGCATTCGCAGGCGTCGTGCGCGGGCTGCGGATGTGCGCCTGCGGCATGCTCGATGATGGCGCGCGCCAGCGGGTGCTCGCTGAGACGTTCGATCGCTGAGGCGATCTCGAGGACCCGCGCCTGCGACGTCTCCCGCAGGGCGACCACGTCGGTGACCTGCGGCCTTCCCGCGGTGAGCGTCCCCGTCTTGTCGAAGGCCACGGCTCCGAGCTTCGCCATCTGTTCCAGGTAGACGCCGCCCTTGATGAGTACGCCGTTGCGGGTGGCGTTGGCAAGCGCCGCCAGGATGCTCACCGGCGTCGAGATCACAAGCGCGCAGGGGCAGCTGATGATGAGCAGCGCGAGGCCGCGGTAGAACCAGGTGTCGAAGGAGGCGCCGAGCAGCGGCGGCACGAAGGCGACGACCGCCGCCAGCGTGACCACGATGGGCGTGTAGCGCGCGGCGAAGCGGTCGACGATGCTCTCGGCGGGGGCACGCTGCGCCTGCGCCTCCTCCACCAAGTGGACGATCTTGGCGATGGTGTTGTCGGCGGCGGCGGTCGTGGCGCGCAGGCGCAGCGAGCCGCCCTCGACGATCGAGCCGGCGAACACCTGGTCGCCGGGAGACTTGGAAACGGGGCGCGATTCGCCGGTCACCGGGGCCTGGTTCGCGGCCGCGTTCCCTTCGAGCACCACACCGTCCACGGCCACCCGTTCGCCGGGGCGGATGAGGACGATGTCGCCGGCGACGATGTCGGCGGCCGGTACCGTGATCTCAGCGCCTCCGCGCAACAAGACAGCTTCGGGGGGCGTGAGCGCCATGAGGCCGCTGATGGCGCGGCGCGTACGCTCCAGCGTGGCGACCTGAAGCCAGGTGCCGAGGCCGAAGAGGAATACGACGAGCGCGGCCTCGGACCACTGCCCGATGGCGGCCGCGCCGAGGGCGGCCAGAGTCATGAGTACGTTCATGTCGACCTGGCGGGCGCGAAGGCTGAAGAAGGCGGCGCGGAAGACGTAGACACCGCCGGCGACCATCGCCGTGGCGAAGAGCCACGGCGATGCGGCCGGCGCCAGTACTCCGGCGACAAAGCCGGCCACGACGAGGGCGCCGGAGAGCAGCGTGAGGAGGGCGCGCCGCTCGCGGTACCACGGGGCCGGCGCTGCGGCGGCTGCGCGGGCTGCGGCCCTGCCGGCCGCGCCCGGCGACGAGGTCTTGCGCTCCACCGTGTCGTAGCCCAGGCGTCGAACCGCGGTGAACACGCCGCCGAGGTCGGTCTTGGACGGGTCGATGACTACGTTCAGGGTGGCGGCGCCGAAGTTGACGTCGGCGGCGCGCACCCCGCGCTCTTTGCGCAGCGCGCCTTGGAGCTTGGTGGCGCAATCGGCGCAATCCATGCCCGTGACGTGCAGCACGCGGCGCTCGGCGCCGTCCTCTCCGGGGAGGGGCGCCAGCAGATCGAGCTGCCCGTGCTCGTGGACCGCGACGGGGCAGTGATCAGGGCAGTGTGCCTGAGCGCCGGCGCGGCGCGCGAAGGTGCGCACCTCGTTGGCGCCCAGGGTCGACTCGTCGAAACGGACGTTGAGCAGGCCGCGAGGCACGTCCGCCTCGACGGCGTGCACGCCGTCGAGGCGGACCAGCTCGCGGCCGACCTCGTCCACGCACTTGCCGCACTCCGCATCGCGCGGCAGGAGCATCGCCAGCTCGAGGGTCTGCTCGGTCATGGCGTCTCGCGCCCGTGGCGCACGTGTTCGCGGGTGATGTCGAGAAGCACGCGGATGTGGGCGTCGTCGGGGGAGTAGAACACCATCTTGCCCTCGCGCCGGGCGCTCACCAGGCCGTTCGCGCGCAGCACGCGCAGGTGGTGGCTCACGTTGGACTCGCTCATCTCGACGGTCGCCGCGAGGTCGCAGACGCAGAGTTCGCCGGCCTCGATGATGGCCGCGACTAGCCGGCAGCGGCTCGGATCGGCAAGCACTTTGAAGACGGCCGCCATCTGCTCCGTCTCGGCGGCCGTCACCAGGCGCGTGCGCACGGAGCGCACGCGCTCCGGGTTGACGACGTGTACGTCGCAGTGGTCGAGCACGTCCTCGTCGCCCTTGCCGCAGACCGTCAAGTCCGGCATGCCCTCTCCAATCCCTGAACATATGAACGGACGTTCATATGATACCCGCATCTTCCGCTTACGACAAGCGCCCCCGTTGGTCGATTACGATGGAGTCGGCGGATCGTCCCCGCCCCCACGCAGGGAGGTGCAATGAGCGCTATCACGCTGTACGGCGTCGTGGCCGTTTCGTTCATGATGGTCATGTACGCTCTCGAGGGTCGCGGCCGCGGTTTCATCCTGGCGTTCGCCGTGGGATGCCTGCTGTCGAGCCTGTACGGATTCCTCTCTGGCGCCTGGCCATTCGGCGTCGTCGAGTTCATCTGGGCGGGAGTCGCGGTTCGCCGCTACCTTGTCGCGGGCAGCGGCAGCGGTGTTGACACCAACATATCTTGATGTATTCTTGCATCGAAGGAAGTTGATGCGAAGTGCGCCGAACGCACCGAAGGGAGCCCGGATGAGCGACGCGACCACCGACGAAGGCCTGAGAGAGCAGATCCGCGAGCACTATGCCGCGCGTGCGGTCGCGGCCGGCCAGGCGCAGCCGTGCAGCTGCGGCTGCAGCTGCGGCCCCGCTGCTGCGGTCGAGCCGCAAGACGAATTCGCGCGCGGTCTGTACGCCGTCGACGAGACCCGGGATCTGCCGGCCGAGGCGGTCCTCGCCAGCCTGGGCTGCGGCAACCCCACGGCGCTCGCCGACCTGCTGCCGGGAGAGGTCGTCCTCGATCTCGGCAGCGGCGGCGGCATCGACGTCCTACTGTCGGCTCGTCGCGTCGGCTCCACCGGCAAGGCCTACGGCCTGGACATGACCGACGAGATGCTCGCCTTGGCGCGCGCTAACCAGCGCAAGGCCGGCGTCGACAACGTCGAGTTCCTCAAGGGCGAGATCGAGAGCGTGCCGCTGCCCGACGCAAGCGTCGACGTGATCATCAGCAACTGCGTGATCAACCTCTCCACCGACAAGGACCTCGTGCTCGCCGAGGCCTTCCGCGTGCTTCGGCCCGGCGGGCGCTTCGCGGTCAGCGACGTCCTCTTCCAAGGCGATATGAGCCGCGTCCCGCAGAGCCTGCTGGACGACGTCGAGGCGTGGTCGGGCTGCGTCGCCGGCGCGCTTGAGGAGCGGGACTATGTGGCGCGCCTGCGCAAAGCCGGCTTCGTGGACGCCGCCGTCGAAGTGACGAATGTCTACGATGGCGCGCCCGAGAACTCCTGTTGTGGCGCCCCGGAGTTGCCCGAGGGCGTACGCCTGATCAGCGGGTTCGTGCGCGCCGTCAAGCCGGCGGACTGACGCGGAACGAGCGCGTCGGCGAGTATCAGTGCTCGCCGGCACCCTCGTGAGGAGCCGGCGTGCCACCTCCCGACTCCGCTTGGTGGGTCGTCGTGGCGGTCCCGCTCACGGTCGGTGAAGTCGCGTGCGTCTCTGCGCTAGGCGTCGTCGTGGCTGAGCCTGAATGATCGCGGTCGTGGGAGGTCTGGGCGGCGTGCGCGTCAGAGCCGTGGCCGACGGAAGTGCCGTGGTGTGTGCCACTATGGTCGCTGTGGGAGAGGTGCTCGGCGACCGCGTGGCGGTGTTCCGCCCAAGAATCGTGCGAGCCGCCGTAGACTCCATGGTGCGTACCCCCTGTTTCGTGCGTTGCGGGAGCCACCAGCGCAGTCGCCGTCTTGCCGCCGGGGCGGCCTTCCGCCACTCCATCGTGCCTTGACTCACGCACCGCCAGACCGCCGCCGGCGATGATGGCCGCACTCCCGACGACGATTGCGGCTTTGGTGCCTGCGGCAGCGGCCAGTTTGGCCAGCAACCCGGCTCCGGCCGGGCCGACGAGCGAGCTGGGGTCCAGCCCGGGGCCCGTGTGCCCAAGCGGCGCAGCAGGCCCGGGCGCTGCCGCTGCATGGGGCGGCACGAGCGCCGCCGGCAGCGGCGGAAGCAGCTGAAGCGCAGCAGGCACGCTGAGCACCGGCAGCGCCAGCGCGAGGTTGGCCGGCGCCACGTGGCCATCGCCGGCCAAGAGGGCGAACGCCTTCTTGAACGAGGCTCGGGCGCGGTGCACCAGCACGTCGGCGGCCGGTCGAGAGACGTCGAGCACTTCGGCAAGTTCCTCGCCGTTGAGGCCGTGCAGGTCTTTGAGAACAAGGGCGGCACGATAGCGTTCGTTCAGCCGCCCGAGTGATTGTTCGATGAGCGCCACCGACTGCGACTGCTCATAGCCGTCGAGCAAGGCCGGCACGTCATCTGCTTCGGCGAGGCCGCCGCCGGGGCGGCGGCCTCGCACGACGTTGAAGCAGGCGTTGGTGGCCACCCGGTAGAGCCAGGCCCTGAGCTTGACCTCGCCCACGGCCTCGGGCGGGCTGCTGAACGCCTTGATGAACACGTCCTGAGTCACGTCCTGGGCCTCCTCACGGTCGTCGAGGATCCTGGCGCAGAGGTTGTAGATGCCGGCATGGTAGTCGTCGTAGACGCGTGAGAATGCGGCGGCGCTCCGCGCATGGAGGCCGCGGACCAGTTCGAGATCGGTGAGGGTCTGTGTCATGAGCAGCTCATCGGTTTGGACTGTCAGGGTACTCCCTGGGTTGCGCCGGAGCATCCCTCACTCGTTGCAGGTGCCGCCATCGTGCGTGCCGCCGCCATCGTGCGTGCCGCCGCCGTGGCTCCCACCGTTATGGGTCCCGCCGTCCTGATGCGTGCCGCCGCCAGGATGCGTGCCGCCGCCAGGATGCGTGCCGCCGCCCGGGGTCCCACTCTCATGTGTGCCGCCACCGTCGTGCGTTTGAGTCTGTTGCTGCGCCTGCACGCGGATCATGGAGTCATTCGCCTTCTGCCGGCTGTGGTCGCGATCGCGAGAGCGATCACGGCTCATGTCGCGGTCGGCCTGCGTGGTGTGGAGCTGGACGGACTGGCCGTGCACGGCATGCAGGAGCCGCGCGAACTGGCCATCGGTGAGGGTCACGCCGGCGCTTTGGTGGGTCTGAGGCGCGGCTTGGCCGGCTGAGGGCACAGCCGCGCCATCCCAGCTGCCGACATGCCTCGCACCTGCCACGGCCACGGTGGTGAACGCGAGTACGATCACCGCCGTGGCCACGATCGTCTTGAGTGTCTTCATGGTGCCTCCTCGGGTCAAGAGTGATGCCTACACCACTCTCAACACACGAGGAGGCGGTTTCTTACACCTCGCCCCGCAGGAGGCCGCTTACAGATCCTTCAGCTTCTGCAGATACTCCTCGCGCTCGATCTCGCCGCCGGCGTAGCGCCGCTGCACGATGTCCCGCGCGCTCTCCACGGCGCGTTGCTCCGCCGTCTGCTGCGCGGTCGGCGCAGCGTAGTACCCCGCGGGGTGCGTCTGGGTCTGCTGGTTTGTCATGCTGCGCACCAGGTACACCACGAGCAACACGACTGCCACCAGGATCACGATCATCCCGATACCCATGAGCCAACCTCCCGCTCCCCAGAAGGCACCGTGCCCCCAGGATCCGTTTCCGTCCCACATCATCGTGAGTCACCTCTTCTCCGTCGCCCCGAAGGGACGATCAGTCCTTGCATCGCCATGCCGTTGCTGCTCATCGCATCACCAGCCGAAGCCGCCCCACATGCCGCCGAGGCCCATCCAGCCACCCGTGGCGGCGCGCATCATGGCAGAGCTCGTGGGCAGGTGGTGCTGCCTGTAGAAGTGCTTGACCTGAGTGCGCTGCTGCGCGCTCAGGGTCTTCAGCGCGGCGTGCGCCGCGGGGCTGCCGGGAGCGCCGCCGTGCTGCTGCCACCAGGCGTTCATGGCGCCGATCTGCCGGCCGCGCATGGCGAGCCACTGGCCCATGCCGGCGGGATGGCCGGTCATCCAGGCAGCACCGTAGCCCGTGCCCCACATGTGCTTGGGGTTCCAGGAGCCGCCGTTCATCATCTCGCCCATCTGCCAGCCGCTCCACATGCCGCTTCCCGGGGAGGTCCAGGCGCTGCCGCTCGCGTACTGCTCGTGGAAGCTCTGCATGTCGCTCCAGTTTGCGGTCCAGAGGTCGTGCAGCGCCTGCTGGGCTTCAGGCGAGGTGAGGTCGGTCTTGTAGGCGTCGTACCAGCTCTGCATCGCCTGCCGCTGCTCGGTGCGCAGCAGAAGCCAGGCCTGCAGGCCGGCGGGGTTGTCGCTCAGCCAGGCCATGCCGGAGCCCATGCCCCACATGCCGGTGCCGGCCCAGGCGCCCATGCCGCTCGAGGCGGCGCCGCCCATCATGCCGTTCGCGGCGGCGCCCGTGGTGGCTCCGCCGGCGCCGGCGACGGGCGCCAGCAGGGCGGCGGCGACCACGATGGTAGTGAAGGCCGTCAGGAGGGCCTTGGGAGAAGCTTTCATGGAGTGACCATTCCTTGTCTCGTTTCCTGCAGTGTTGCCCGTCCATGTGTAGGTCCTGTGAAGCCCGGCTCACCTTCTCGACGCGCCTGGAATCTCCACAGAATCTTCATACCGGCCCCCTATCGTCGGGCGCTCTCCCTCAACGACCGACTCGGAGGTTCGCATATGCACGTGGCACGAAAGAGGCGTGAGACGCTTGTCCCGCTGGTGATCACGCTGGTGGCGGTGGTGATCGCGCTGGCGTTGGTCGCCAGCCAGGCGCGCGCCGCCGACGGTGGCATGTCGGGCATGGAAGGCATGTCCGCTGAAGAGATGCAAAACATGTCCACGCCCACCCCGGCGCCGAGTGTCACCGCCACACTGGGCGACCTCGCGCCCGCCATGGACCCGCACATGGACATGGGCGGCGGCTCGGCCAACTGGATCGTGGTGGGCGGCTTCGTGGTGCTGATCGCCGGCGCGACGCTCGCGGCGGCGGCGACCAAGAGCCACCTGCGCCGCCGCATGCTGGCCGGTGAGCTCGTCGGCGCGGGCGTCCAGGATGTCTAAGCGCTCGGCCGGCGTGGCCGAGCGCGTGACGAGCGTCGCGCCGGCCGCTACGGCGCCGGCCGACGTCGACAGTCTCGAGATGGCGCTGGCGGCGGCCGACGGCGTGCCCGGCCTTCTGCCGCCCTCCGGGCCTGAGCCCAACCTGCTCCACATCTCCTGGATCGGGCGCATGTTTCGCAGCCGCTGGTACCCGGGCGTGTTTCAATTCGCCGGCCTCGCCGTGTTCACGGTCGTCATGCTGGCGACCCTCTTCGGGCCGACGATGGTCGAAGATAACGTCGGCTCCACCATCGTCTGGATCCTCTGGTGGCCGCTGCTGCCGCTCTCGTACTTCCTGTTCTCGCGCTTCTGGTGCACGGTGTGCCCGTACCCTGTGGTCGGCGAGTGGTTTCAGCGTCTCACCGGCGTGAGTCTGAAGGTGCCGCGCTGGTTGCGCCGCTACGGCATCTGGATCATCGACCTCACCTTCCTGTTCATCACCTGGGCCGATCACGTGTTCGGCATCGTGGAATCGCCGCGCGGTACCGGCTACCTCCTGCTGGCGATGCTCGGCGGCGCGATCGTCATGAGCCTCTTCTTCGAGCGCCGCGCCTTCTGCAGCCACCTCTGCTTTCTCGGCGGGCTGTCGGGCAACTACTCGATGACCGCGCCGCTCGCCTTTCGCGCCAATCAGGACAACTGCAAGAAGGTCGGCTGCAAAGACCTCTGGTGCGCCAACGGATCGGCGCGCGCGGCCGCCTGCCCCTTGTATGAAGTGCCGCGCACCATGGATTCGAACCGCGACTGCAACATGTGCGGCAACTGCGTGAAGTCGTGCCCGCACGGCTCACTGCGCCTCGAGGTCCGCAAGCCCACCTCGGAGTTCTGGAACGTGCGCGGGCCGCGCCTCGACGTCGCCTTTCTCGCCATCGTGCTGGTCGGCGTGGTGATCGTGCAGAACCTCACGATGCTCGGCATCTACCCGACGATCCTGGAGCACGTCTCCATGTTCACCGGGACGACCAACACCACGGTCAACTTCACCGTCGTGTTCCTGCTGGCCATGGCGGCTCCGATCGCGCTGCTGGCCGCCGCGAGCTTCGCCTCTTCGCGGCTCAGCGGCGGCGACATGCTGCGCGACTTCACGATCTTCGGCTACGCGCTCATCCCCCTGGACCTCGCCGCTCATATGGCGCACAACCTCTTCCATCTGCTGGGCGAAGGCCTTGCGGTGCCGCGCTCGATGGTGCTGTGGCTGGGCGGGACGTGGGAAGGCAGCACGGCGCTCCTCAACACGATGACCATCGAGGTCCTGCAGTACCTGACGCTGGGCGCCGGCATCGCGGCGACCGTGTATGCGGCGTACCGCATCGCCGGCTCGGCGCACGGCAAGGCAACGTGGCGCGCTCTCATTCCACAGCTCCTGCTCATCGCGCTGCTCGTGGCGATCAACGTCTACATGTTCACGCAGCCGATGGCCCACCGAGCGTAGGTCGGTCGGCGACGTCTGAGTATCGGGCCGGCGTGGTACATGGACGTACGCATGGCAAGTCGGCAGGAGGCGCGTGAGCGACAACAGGAAGATCGTCGTCATCGACGACGAGCCATCGGTGCAGGAGGTCGTTCGCGCCTATCTTGAGAAAGCGGGCTACCAGGTCTTCGTCGCCGGCAACGGCGCCGAAGGCCTGGCGCTCGCCGAGCGCATGAAGCCGGCGCTCATCGTGCTTGACCTCATGCTCCCCGACATCTCGGGCGAGGAGATCTGCAGCGACATCCGCGGTCGCTCGGATGTGCCCATTCTCATGCTCACAGCGAAGGCGAGCGCCGACGAGCGCGTGGCCGGGCTGGTCTCGGGCGCCGACGACTACCTCGTCAAGCCCTTCAGCCCCAGGGAGCTCGTGGCGCGCGTCAACGCCGTGCTGCGGCGCACGCAAGGAATCGAGGCGCCGCTTGTGGCGAAAGCCAGCTTCGACGGGGGGAGCCTCGAGATCGACTCCGTGGAGCACGTCGTGAGGCGGGACGGCATGGCCGTCGACCTGACGCCTAACGAGTACAAGCTCCTTTCGACGCTCGCCCGCTACCCCGGGCGCGCCTACTCGCGCTTCGAGCTCATCAACCGCGTGCAGGGCGATGACTTCGAGGGCGACGAGCGCACCATCGACGTGCACGTCAAGAACCTGCGCAAGAAGATCGAACCCGACGCCGCGCACCCGCGCTACATCGAGACCGTGTCGGGGGTCGGCTACCGGCTCGCCAAGCCGTGAGACGACGGCCCCGCTGGGACCTGCGCGCGAGACTCGTGGTGGCTTTCGTCGGGGTGGCGTTGCTGGCCGCTACGATGGCCACGGTCTACTCGAGCGTGAGCATGAACGCGCACGTCGCCGCGGCGGCGAAGGCGCGCCTCGAGCGCTCCGCGACGCACTTCGGCGACGTGGCCGCGGTCGTGTACGAGCAGAACGGAGGCTGGACGTCGGCCGGGGCTGCTGAGCTGCATCACCTTGCGCGTCTAGACGATCTTGCGGTCTCGTTGCGCGACGACGCCGGCCGCGTTGTCCTCGGCTTCCCGCCCAGCTCCCCGGCCGAGGGCGGGGCATCGGCGTCTGCACCCGTGATGTCTGGTGGACAGACGATCGGCAGCGTGACCGTCACCCAGGCAAACGGCCGCCTGCTCACCGCCGAGGAGGTCCAGCTGGGACAGCAGCTCAACCGTATGCATCTCGTGGCCGGCATCACGTCCGCGGCCATCGCCTTCGCCATTGGCCTGTATCTCGCGCTCACGCTCTCGCGACCGCTACGCCGCATCCGTACGGGCGCCGAGGCGATGGGAGCCGGCGACCTCGATGTGCGCGTCAAGGAGACGGGCGACGACGAGATCAGCGCGGTAGCGAGAGCGCTCAACAGGCTTGCCGAGACGCTTCAGCGTGCGGAGGAGCTGCGCAAAGACAGCGTGGCCGACCTGGCCCACGAGCTGCGCACGCCGGTGATGGGTCTGCTGGCCCGCGTGGAGGCTGCTCAGGACGGCGTGTTCGACGATGAGGCCGCCAACCTCGCCGCCATGCACGACGAGGCCCTGCGCCTGACGCGCCTGCTCGATGACCTGTCGGCCCTGGCGGATGCCGAGCGCCCGGGCCTCCTTCTGTCGGGAGAGCCCGTGGATCTCTCGGCGGTGGCGGCAGGGCCGGCGGATGCCCTCGCGCAGGCCTTTGCCGACAAAGGCATCGCGTTCACCACCGATCTGCACGTGGCCGTCGTCGCCGGCGACCGCAAACGTCTGGAGCAGGTCGTCGTCAATCTGCTCACGAACGCCCTGCGGTACACCGACGCCGAGGGCCACGTTGGCCTGAGTGTTCGGCGGGTCGTCGATGACGTCGTGCTCGAGGTCGCCGACAGCGGTGTCGGCATCCCGCCCGAGGATCTGCCGCACGTCTTCACGCGCTTCTGGCGCGGCGAGAAGTCGCGCTCGCGCGCCACGGGT
>Ga0315271_10002719_pt1 | contig 11117 bp, 16 predicted proteins | sample C3_top_MG_FD_204664 | JGI IMG/M metagenome (GOLD analysis project Ga0315271, IMG submission 204664) | Sediment microbial communities from Yellowstone Lake, YNP, Wyoming, USA - C3_top | ecosystem: Environmental > Aquatic > Freshwater > Lake > Sediment | place: USA: Wyoming | collected 2017-08-01
TTTTTCTTCAATACGTGCCATTATTTGCTTCTTGCCGCAGTTCCATGGTGAGGCGGATGTGGCCTGTGATTGATCCAGAGTGAGGCAGAAATTTACAGATCCGAACCCCGTTGCGCTTGTCAAAAGAGCAAATAGCCCGACTAATTGTGACAAATAGGCAAATCATACAGGTCGATTCGACACCTGTGCTTTGTCAAATAGTCATAAGGCAGCCAAAAATTGCCCATGCATATTGGTCAAGTTATCCGCTCACTGCGGGAAGAGAAGGGGTGGTCTCAAGAAAAACTGGCATTTGATGCCGGAATGACAACCAGTCACGTTTCTAGGGTAGAACGTGGAGAGCGTCGGTTACCAACAAGCAGATTAGAAGCACTCGCCGCCGCCTTAGGAACCTCGGTAACAACGGTTTATGCCATGGTGGAAGGGCTGCCCATTCCCAAGATTGACGCCGACCTGATCGAAACTGGCGCATTGGATCACACGCCTGAGGCTGCCGAGCTACGAAATATATTTCGCAAACTCTCACCTCCAAGTCAGCGCTTGTTGGTAGATTTCGCCATTTTTCTGTCGAAGAGATTGGCTGGATAGATTTCGAATCTTTTCGTGGATGCCCGGAGCGAGGTTAGTTGCTACGAATTACCAATCACCTTCGTCGTGAACAATTGCGCCGGTCTGTGCGCCCCAACCATCTTCGTCTTGCCTTCGAGTGGCTTTGCAATACCGGAGACTTCCAACCGCCGCCGGAACGTTACCTTGTCCAGTGGGCTGGCCAATACTGCTTCGCTCAATGCCTGAAGCTCCGTCAAGGTGAATTCGGAAGGTAACCATCCGGCCTGAAAACGCTGTTCCCGAACTTCCTGTCGCGTAGCCTCTATAGCCTTTACAACTAGGCTGACATGGTCAAACGCTAGATCATCCGCCCGGATCACGTCAGCCACGTTTCTCCAAGCCAATGCTCGAACCCGCTTGCCCGGCGAAGTTTCAATGTCAGGTTGCACCAACGAGCGGTACACGACGCTCATGGCCCATGCTGCGCGGGGGTCGCGTTTGGAACCACCGACTGCTGCCACCTGGTTCAGATTGGGCAGGGTCTTGTTCAGTCGTTCATTGGCAACCCGCTGGGCAGCGTCTTCAAGGGATGCGTCCAGGTCGATGCGCAACACGCCGCCTGGCAAGCCCCATTTGCCTTTGAAGGGCGTCTCTTTGCGATGGCTCAACAGAACCTGCAATCCCCCTGCCGCCACCGACAGCAGCACCAGTTCGACCCTAACAAAGGGCATTGTGTGCTTCGGGCTTGTGCCATCAATAGTTGTCAACTCCATGAGGTCGCTCCTTTGTTAGTTGCATTGTACATCTAACACATGTATACTTAATTGCATATTACAACGAACAGGGAATGAATCATGTATGGCTACGACATCATCGGCGACATCCACGGCTACGGGAACAAGCTCGAAGAACTGTTGAAGAAGCTGGGCTACGTCCAGGTCGGCCGCAACTACCGCCCCCCAATTCGGCGCAAGACAGTCTTTCTCGGTGACTTGATCGACCGTGGGTCAGACCAGAAGCGGGTTTTGGAAATTGCCCGTTCGATGGTGGACTCCGGCGATGCCGTCTGCATCATGGGTAACCATGAGTTCAATGCCATAAGCTACGCCACCGAAGATCCAGGCCATCCCGGTGAGTGCCTGCGGCCCAACCGTGGTGACGGCGTGAAGTGCGGAAGAAACCGCGAACAGCATGCAGAGTTTCTGGAACAAGTGGTCGAAGGCTCCGCGGCTCACAAGTCCTGGATTGAATGGTTTCGCACCCTACCACCCTTCCTCGATCTTGGGGGCATCCGTGTGGTGCACGGTTGCTGGGACGATCAGGCGGTCAGCACTTTGAAGGTTGGTGGATGGGGACCGGGGACGGTGCTGTCGAATGCCCTTTTGTTTGAAGTGAACCGCTCTGGATCGTCGATGAAGGACGCCCGAAAGTTGCTGACCTGCGGTTTGGAACTGGAATTGCCGGAAGGCCGCTTCATCAGGGATAAGGCGGGTCACAAACACACTGAGATTCGCATCGCAAGTTGGCGCGACTGGGCAAGCCAGGTGCACGAAGTCGCATTGATTCCACCAGGGCAGGAAGAGCAACTGCATGGCATGGAGTGGCCGAGTGAATTGGTGATTTCAGCTATTGAGGGCACGCCTATTTTTCTCGGTCATCACTGGTTTACCGGTCACCCCGTCATTGAAAGCCCGAAGTTGGCGTGTTTGGATTGGTCGGCTGCGAAGGACGGGCCTCTAGTTTGCTACCGCTGGGATGGCGAGTCAGAGCTCAGCAATGACAGCTTGGTGTGGGTTGGCAAGCCAGCCTGAAGGATCGTGCTTACGAAGGATCAGAAATGGGAAGATTTAAGGTCGATACCAGTCCGGTGAAAAGCCCTGACGTAACCATTCACCCCGGTCGAATGGGTGACCGGGAAGACTATTACACACGGCGCCCAGAAGGCATATATATCAACGGATGGATATGGGAATCGTATTTCCACCGAATCGCAAACAGCCGCGTTACCGGCTACTCCTTTGATGGCGATACGGAAGCCCCCACAAGTGATTGGCTAGATCTGGCGCACGACTTGGAAACGTTGGTTGAACGGCTGACTTCGTGCCAATTCAATGATGAGGTAGACCTTGAACTTTCTTGGCTTGGCGGCAGTCCGTTCCGAGACGACAAGCAGTTTCATTCCGAGCGAGAGGAGTTCCTGTCTATGTATTCAAGCGTCGCTTCGTGGATACGGCGCCAGGCTGCATTTCACGACTGGCTTTGGTTCTGCGGCATGTGATGTGTCACAGGTGCATTGCCATGGAACATGAACCACGCATTGGCGATGGACGGGATCGCGACGAAGTACATGGCGATGACAAGTTGGTCTGGTAACTGAAGCAGGACAAAGCAGAGGATTGGAGGAACCAATGAACACGCGTGAATTTCTGGAGAAATACGACGCCGATGAGATCCAGCAAATGATGGACAACGGACTTTTGAATGAGCAAATTGAGGAAATGAGGGCCATGGGTCGAACGGACGCCCAAATTGGTGAACAGTTGGCAAAACGTTGGTCGGACGAGAAGTTGGATAAAGTTATCGCCAGTCGTGCCGCCGCCAAGGTTCATGACCAATTGGAAGACAAGAAGCGTGAGTTCAATCAGGGATTAAGTTTGAACCCAATCTACACGGTCGAGCAGGAGTCTGAGATAGCCGAACTGCAAAGGCGGCTGGCTGAGCTGGATGCGCAATCTGAGGTCGATTTGAGAGACTCCGGTGTTATTTCCAAACTTGTGGTCCCCGATAAGGACGTGGCGCCAGCCAATATTCAGATCCCGGACGGCGTTGTCGGCAAGATTGGCATGGTGGCAATGCTGCAACGGGTCCGACCGGAAGACGATGGCAAGTGGGTGGCAGTACGAAAGCCCGCGGGCATTGTCACTTCGCTGGTGGGTAGCAAAACTCCCGTGTTCGCCTGGGAGGTGATGGTGCTGGGCGATCCCGTGCAAGTCAATGGCAAGGCGTGTCGGGAAATTTATGTGGCCGATCAGTGCCTGAAACCGATGACTGTCATCACGCCTGAGCAAGTCGAGGTCTTTGTGAAGGCCCGAGCCAAAGAGGACTTCAATGCGGCTCTTGACGATCTGGCGAAGATTCTCAACGCCACCTCAATGACGCCAGACGAGTTTGAGGGGTTCATCGACAAGGCTGCCAACCAGATGAGCGTTGAGCGCGCTCTGGAAATAGTTCCGACATCTGTCGCTCTGACGGAGATCGGTTTCAAGCCGAAGCAAACTCCTTTCGATGTCCTTGCCTGGGTCGGCGTGAACGATGGTTGGCAAATAGAACTATCGGCATTCCAGGACTGGTTGGGTCATTGGAATTTGAGTGGGACAGGGAGATCGCCGCGCACGATACTGTGCTACGAAGTCAATTTGCCGGATCAGGCATTGCGTGGAAAAACCGTGGCCAAGGTGCTCGACATTTGGCGAACAGCTTATGGCACCAGTGCGCCAGTGCCCGACTGCCTGAGTTTAGGCGTGGTGTACGAAGAGCACCAGGAGGCCATGCGGCGCCTCGACCCGGGTATGCCGCACCTTTATGTAGATGGATTCATGTTCAGGGCCACGGTGAAATGGTTGCGACGAACCTTGCGCCCAAACGAGGAAAACGATTACGTGCTTCTGTCATTTAGCGACGGCTTGTTGCGCCTAAGGTTCAATGACCACGCGTTGGGGTGCCCTGCGCATGGGATATGGACTGACGATTGCCAGGTTTCGATGAAGGACTTGCTAACCATCGAGCCATGGAATCTGCGTGGCTCCTCGATTCGTGTCGAACGCTCCAACGAATGCGTGACCTTCAATGGGCATTCAGTCAGGGTGATTTGAATTCTTGCATCGTGCATGGATCGGCGCGTTGGTCAGTCACAGCCTCGGGCAGACCGTAATCCGCAACCATGCCAACGTTGACCGTCTCTGGCGTGTACTCGTTCAGCAGGTAACCCGCCTTGGCATACATCGCTTGGGTCAATCTCTCGACCCCAGTAATGCGTGTCAGCATGCGCGCAGCCGCGTCATGCAGCGTCCTTCCTATTTGGGTGATTCACATCAAACTCCGTGAACGTGTCACGAGCCCATGAAAGGAAACTAGGGGCTCTCCGGTTTTATGGTGAACAAGGGGGAGTCCTCGGGCAATGACTGGGTGAATTTCAGGAACTCCTCCGGTGTCTTTGCGTCCTCCAGCGAATCCGGCATCCGCGCCGCTTTGATCGCCACCCTTTGCTGGTCCATCTTTGCGTCCGCCCACGCTTTGAGTGTCGTGTTCATTTTCAAGTCCTTTTGTCCAGTCATATCCCCACCACTTAATGAAATTTGGCGTCCTTGCCTGCACCCATTGCTCATAAGTCAACGCAGTTTTACCGGCTGATTTTGCAGCCTCGTAAGCAGTTTTGCCACCATATTGTGTAGCCGTTGCCTCAAACTGTTGATTGAGTGCGCCAGCATCACGACTCAGCAATACCCCATCCTTGGCCGGATTCTTCTGGCGCCACAGTTCCGCCAGCTTCTCAAACAGAGGGTAGTTCTTCTCGGCCAGTTGGTCGATGTCGGTATAGACCCGAACCCGGGCTTCGGTCGCCAGCCACTTCTCTTGCTTCTGCCTGTCTTCGGCCAAAGTTCCAGAGAGCATAGTCCCGGCGCGCACTTCGCCGCGTGCTCTGTTTGCCCTTCATGTAGGCGCGTGCTGAGAGCACCAGGTTGACCTCACTCACTTGAATTCGACGAAATAGACGCAGCCTCTAGGTTGCCCCATGTTCGGGAAAGTCTGGCCGGTTGCCGGAATCAAGCATTTGTATCCGGCGCTCAAATTGGTGCAATCGCGGCACTGGACCCATACCGTTACCTTACCGTTGCCAGCAATCGAAGTGTCAGAATTGGCCGGATTCTTCGTGGGCAAGACCATCGCCGTTATATGCCCGTCCATCGGGTTGGGTACTGCAAGTCCCTCTGCGCGCAGGCTGTACCCTTGGCTATACCTTAGGGTCTCCATGGACTTCGGTTCCAAGGGGGGACTTCCGTCTCCCTTGGCGAAGATCGACTACATGGCCGTTTAATGGCCGTCTCCATGGGGTCTGGTTTACGAACTCTGCCACGCCCACCCAGTTTTCCGTTCAGGCGCGCCTGGGCTTTGCCCTCGACAGTCGTTGGACCAGTACTTAATCCGCCATGAAATTTGCATCGAGCACCAGCATAGAGCGTAGTCGATTTGCAAAGCGCACCAGATCGGGTCGTCGCGCCACACGTCAAACTTTTCAATGCAAGTGGCATTGGCGGATAGTCGCCATTATTTGGCCACTTTGGACTGCTAGTGTGCTCTCGATAACCGCGCCAGTAATTCCGCCATGCCTTGCGTAACTCCTCCATGACAGTCAATCGTTCGTTCATGGACGCCACTCAGAATATGCACGCCACAGCGCCGCGCCCGCGCCACAACGCAACCCGTACCCACGGCCGCGTCCGGCGGCGATACAGGTGCGGCAATTGAAGTGATGGGCCAAATAGGTCGCGTCCAGCGCGTGCCAATCGGTCGGATGGGTGGGATTGGTCAGCTGCTCAGGTGCCGGGTCACCAGCATCTATGCCGTCCTTCACCCAGTCGATCAGTAGGGCTTTGCTGTCGCGAATCAAGGCGCGCAGGTCCTCGGTCAGGTGGCTGGCCGGCGCTACGGCAAGCCCGCCAGTGAGTGCCAGCGACAGATTCAGGCCAGCGCCATGCAGTTGCTCGACGATAGTACTCGCAGAATGCGCTGCCATTTAGAACACCTCCACATCGTCGTCGGCATACACGCCTTTAGCTTCCACTTGCGAACTGTGCGAAATCTGCGAAGCGTCAATACCCATGCCGGTTAGCGCTGGGCGTTGGGCAGTGGCGGATTCAGCGAACTGTGCGAACTCTGTCGGGTTCTGTGTTTCAGCAGCGGCCTCGTTTTGCTCACTTCGCACGTTTCGCGTTGCACCAAAACCAGCCGCAAAAGCCCACGGGGCCTCATGTTCCGCTGAATTCGCAGAGTTCGCCGTGCTGGCTGGGTGGGTAGGCGTTGCGCAAGGCTTGTATACCTTCGATGGTGAGCCCGGTTGTCCGTTGGGGCGTGGCACGGACTCCACCTCAATGGCGGGTGGACTGGCCGTTATCAACTCGTCCAGCGCCTTGTCCAGCGTGGCTTTGCTGACGTGGCCACCAAAGCAACCCTTGGACAGGTCTGTGCGCGTGGCCTGGCCGTTCTCTGCCAAGTACGTGACGATGCGCTGCGCCATGTCCGTGGTCGCCGCTGCGCCCGCTTCATCAACGGCGCTCTGGAAAATGAACTTGACTGAATCCACCCAGTAACGCACCCAGGCCATCGCAGCGTTGATGTGGTACACGGCAATCCGGTTGGTCTGATCGGTCAGGGCAAACAGCATCGCCAGACGCAACAGCACGGGCGCACGGCGGTCCAGCAAGCCAGTGATGTGTTCGCCCGCTGACCGGTCGCGTAACTCGCCCCGGTACAGCCGCGCATAGAGCGAAGCCGCCTCGGGTGAAAACTCCATCCGCATCACGTCCTTGACCACATGGCGAGCAGCACCGGCAAAGCGCAAGACCTGTGCAACGCGGTCGGCCAGCGCCTCCACCACATCCTTGGGTGTGTACTGGGGGAACGGCAGCACCTTGTCGCCCTCGGCCCAAAAAAAAATGAACCGGTTGGCGAAACCGTTGGTCAACTCGCGGGCGTGCATCAGCTCGCGCAGCTCCGAGGGGGTCACGTCGCCGATGATGCCAATATGCGGGTCACTGGCCCACACCCGACAGGTCTTCACAGCAGGCCGGATGCTGGTGCCGTCCCATGCGTCACGCAATGCCGCGCTCAAGGTGTTGCCGTCGCGCTTGCTCTGGTGCAGGATGTTGGCAAACTCCGACTCCACCACCAACAGGCGTTTGTCCTCAATGGCGGGCACTTCGTTTTTGCCGTCTTTGTAGCCATCGTGAATCATCAGTGCCAGCCCTTCGCGGGTGGACAAGCCGCCCCGGTGCACTTGGGGCACCAGGTATTCGTCTAGCGCCTTCACGGCGTTGTTGATGCGGTAAATCAACTTTTTGGCCGTGCCCTTGCGCCCCCGGCTGGACCGGCCCACATGCACCATGAACAGGCGCGCATGGTTCCAGTCATCACCAATCGGCATGTATGGACCACGGCCTACTGCTGCCCCCAAATAGGCCAGCATCGCCGCTGCAATGGCGAACGGGTTGGCTTCGGTGTTGCTACTGCCAGCCTGCGCCACATCGCCCACCAAGCCATAGAGGCAAGCGGGATCAGGGCGCGGTGCATTGCGGTGTGTATCCACGAATACATCATCAAATTGGCTGCTAGCCCCCGTATCACTTGCGCAATCAACTACTGAATTGATGGCAACTGTTTGTCCGGCGTCCGCGTCTAGATTGGCGGCAAAGTGGTCATAGTCTTGCTTGTTCATGAGAATGCCTCCACCAGGCGGTTGATACGGTTGGCCGCCACCAACAGGCGTGCGCGGTCGGCATGGGTCAGCGTGACGCCGTTGGCCACATTGCCCGCAGCGACAGCGGCCAGCGTGGATTCAAACGCCATCACCGACAGGGCCAGGCGCGGACTGAGCGGTGTGGGCTTGGTTTGCATCTGTGGGCGGCCATCGTCCACCCAGCAGCCCAAGGCTTTGGCAGCGTCCACAAACTCGCGCCCGCCGTCCTTGATCTCATAGGCCAGCACGTCGCCGCCTTTCTCGCCGCAGCTCATGCACACCCATGCGCCACTGGTGACGTTGACGCGCATGGAATCGGAGCCGCCGTGAAAGTTGCAAGTGGTGGTCTTCCACTTGGCAGATCGTGGGCCTTTGAGAATCAGTCCATGGTTTTCAAAGTAGGAAACCGGGTCGGGGAGTAGGGTGCGGTCGAAGGGCATGACGGCCTCCAATTACGCCGACACGCCCAACACACGGCGCATTTCAGCCACGGGCCATGCCAGACGGCCATTGATGCGCAGTGGGCGGATGGGGCCATCTTCATGGCAAGCCCAACCGCGCAAGGTTTGCTCGCGGCGGTTGAAGTAGTAGGCCGCAGCAGCGGTTTCTACGGTGGGGCGGGTGACAGATTCCAGCGAGGGAAACTGTTTGGGGGTTGCGGTTTGCATTTTGAACCATCCTTTGCCTTGCGGCGTTGTTGATGGTTCTCGATTAAATGCACATTTCCGCCGTTAACTGGTTGACGACTGGTTGACGATGGTCAGCGCCTCGAAGCTATATAGGTCTTCACGTCTTTTGAAAACGCGGCTGTCGATATATTTTCAGCACGGGCCAATGCGCCGATCCCCGTTGGCAAGTGCGAGTAGTCATCGCTCGGCATTTGCAATCCTGCCGCGATGCAAAGGTCATAGCGCCTTTTCTGCCTTGCCTCTTGTGTCTCCGTGCCCACAGGAGTAGCGGGAGATGGGGCAGCTTGTTTCCGCGCAGCGTACTCGTCGCGGACTTCCTGGCGGGCAATTTCCTCAAGCCTTGCGGTCTCGATAGCGTGCTCGCGGTCACGCTCACGCTGACGGTTTATCGCGGCCTGGTGGTCGTAAAAGGGCGGCGGCGTAAATTCAATAACGGTCTCGCGGCCCTTGGCATCAGCAAGAGCCTTTTCAATACCTTCACGCTCCATCTTTTCAAAAATGTCACGGGCGCTCGGGTTGATGTGACGTTGCATGGCATCCAAGCCTTCGCGCTCGTGCTGGCGCACGATCTCGCCGACAGTGCCGATGCCCACACCGGTCGCCTTTTCAATTTCTTTTTGCAGCACGGATTGGCTTTGAAGATGGGTATCCACACCAAGGCCAACGCTACTCAACTGCCGACCAAGTGCTTCAGCCGCAATTTCACTGGCACTGGGGTGCATGGCGCGCAGCAAGTCTTGATTTTGTTTTATGTCTTGCAGATATGTGGCATTAGCCAAGCTACTGACCCCGCCACCGATCAGCTTTTCCATGTCCTTCTGCCTGTCAATCTCTTTCAACAGGTCGGGCGAAATTCCCATGAGGCGTATCGCATCTTGCTGGCGCTGCGCTTCATCTAAAACTGATTTGGCAGCCTTGGCCGAAGCGCTTGGCACTACTATGCCGCCGGCCAGGTGAAAGCGTGGTTTGGAAACATTATCTGTCTTGGTATCCGCCAGGTCAGCCAAATCGACCGGCCATTTACCACCGTGAATGCCGCTTGCCAGTTCGGCCGCATCAGGGTTGTTCTTCCCTAATTCGGCAATCCATCCTTCGGTATCGTTACCGCGCTCAATGCTGGCTACGACAAGGCCCCCCGTTCGTCTGTCAAACTCGATCAACTGTGCTGCGGTAAATGGCAGCGGTAGCAAGGGCGCGCCGCCTTGCAGTGCATGGAAGTAGCCATCCACGCCGTCGATCTGCTTGGGTACAAGGTCAGCGGGATGAAAACCAGTTAGACCCTCAGATTCATGGACGTTGAAAGGTTGTTCTATTTGTGAGAAAAGCCAAAATCCGTCCTGACTGACGGCGTACTTAACCAGCCCGCCGCCGTAGGCATCCAAGGTTGCGAGCAAGGGTGCTTTGGCTGTTTCAAATTGCAGCAGTGGCCAGAGTGCTTTGAGTTGGTATGTTTTCACAACGGCATTCCCTCAAATGCCCTTCATGGAGGAACCCCAGCAGGCGGTTGAAGGTGTCCCGCTCTTCGGTTCGCGGGCCTAGCTGGGGTGAATTACTTCAAGCGGCCACTGGCTCGCGGCTAACCTCCAAATGCAGGCCAGCTCCACGGACAACGGCTAAAAAGGTCTTGATGGTGGGGTTACCCTTGGGGCTAAGGGCGCGGTAAAGGCTTTCACGCGGTATGCCAGCACGAGCGGCTACCGCGCTCATGCCCTGGGCCTCTGCAATATGGCGAAGCGCAGCCAGTAGTGCAGTCTGGCCCCCCGGTAAATCTGCCTCTTCCAAAGCAGCAGCCAAATACTCGTTGGCAAAATCCGGTTCGGCTTTGAGCATGTCTATTACGACCTCATCATGGCTGACGTGGCGTGGTGCTTTCATGGTTTACCCCTTTGTTCCCAGTCTCTTAAATACGCAATTGCGCGAACAATATCGCGGCTCTGGTCGCTTTTGTCGCCAACACATAGAAGCAGTACCAATACCGGGCCTTGCTTGCTCAGGTACACGCGATAACCTGGCCCGAAGTCAAGTTTCAATTCCTGCACGCCATCACGCAACGGCTTGCAATCTCCAAAGTTCCCCGCAGCCATGCGGTTGACACGCGCAACAATCCGGGCCTTGGTCTTGTTGTCGGTCAGACTGGAGAGCCAGTCGGCATAGGGCTTGCACCCGGCGGCGTCTTGGTAGGCTTTGACTTCAATCATCACAGTGTGCATTATGCGTTACAAATACCAAGATTTCAACCAGCTACCACCCGCAGCGCACCGGGTGCGGCCTTGGGGTCGAACTTGATCCCGGCCTGCTCAAGGATCCACGCCTCGATTTTTTCGTGATGCAGCGCCAGCAGTTCAAGCGGCCGGACCGTGTAATGT
>Ga0315271_10002720_pt1 | contig 11117 bp, 8 predicted proteins | sample C3_top_MG_FD_204664 | JGI IMG/M metagenome (GOLD analysis project Ga0315271, IMG submission 204664) | Sediment microbial communities from Yellowstone Lake, YNP, Wyoming, USA - C3_top | ecosystem: Environmental > Aquatic > Freshwater > Lake > Sediment | place: USA: Wyoming | collected 2017-08-01
CAGGCGACGCGTCGCCTCCCGGTCCGGCATTTTTTTCGGTCATCTCGGCCGGGGTGAAGCCGGCGGCGACTGCTGGTCCCGCTGCGGCGGCGGCGGAGCGGGGCTGGCGCCGATGCCCAACTTGATGACCCGGCGTGCCTTCATGTCGTAGACGTCGCCTGCCTGCAGCACGTAGAACGTTTTCTCCCAGGGCTGGTAGAGCCGCTGGTTGTCGTGAATCGCCACCTTCCACTTCCCCATCACCTCGAAGGTATCGCCCTTGACGATAATCGCCGTGCCTTCGGACAGTCCGATGCCGAGCAGGTTCGGCATCTTCGCGATCACTTCGTCCAGGTCGTCCCACCGCTGCCGCGTGTTGTTGTGCTGGTCGATCGCCGAATTCCGCAGGAACGCGAACCCGTGCTGGTGATTCTTCTCCTGGGTCATCATCACGCCGGCCCCCGACGTGTCCCCGCGCACCAGGTAGTCGCCCTGGATCGTCGCGCCGGCCGAACTGCCGGCGATCACGCCGCCGCGCTCGAGCACCTTGTGGAACTCCTTCTCGGTGAGCGTGTTCGCGTACGAGTCCACGATGTTCCACTGGCGTCCGCCGTCGAACCACACGGCGTCGGCCTCGCGCAGGTCCTTCACGAACGCCTCGGTGTCGGCCACCTTCGGATCGGCCGTGTGGAGCATCTTGACGCCCTTCAGCCCGCGCTTGATCCACGAGCCGACGACCTGTTCTTCCTTGTACTCCTTGATCGTCCCGTCGGGATTCTTGTTGCCGCCCGCGGTCGGGACGATGATGAACTTCTTCTCCGGACCGCCAGCGAGCTCGATGAACTTCTCGACGATGCCCGTGCCCTGCGTGTTGCCGCCGCCAACGATGACGAGCGTGCCCTTCAGGGGACCGTATTCGGGCGGGCCTTGCGACGCCGGCAGTGTCGGGGCCGGGCGCCGTGGACCTTCCGCGCCGGGCTGCGGCGGCCGCTGCGCGGGCGGCGCCTGGACGGCAGGCTGCGCGGGCTTCTGGCCGGCCTGCGCCGGTGTCTGGGCGGACTGCGTCGCCTGGGGCGCGCCGTGGATCGCCGCGCCGCACAGCACGAGCGCCAGCGCGACGACGAGAGTTCGATGTCGCATGTGAGTCCTCAACGACAAGGGGCGGTCAGGTTACAGGGGCTGGAATGGGACGGAATCTGGAAACGTGCGCATTCTACCGCGGCTTGCGGCTTGCGGCGTCGGGCTTTCGGGTGACAATGAACGTACAGTCGCAGGTTCGACCGGTCGCAAGTTCACAATGCCCACCTTCTGCCTCGCCCGGCACGCCGATTACCGCTGCCAGCACTCGGGCGCGTGCTGCACCTCGAACTGGCCGATCCACATCGAGGCCGAGCGCCTGGATTCCATCGGCGCCGCGATCGCCGGTCGCCGCCTGACTGTGCCCCACGGCGCGGCGTTCGACGTCCCGCCGGACCTGCCGCCGGGCGCCGGCGCAGTCCTCCGGACGACGGTGGTGGGCGCCTGCGTCTTCTACGATGGCGCGGCCAGGCGATGCCGGGTCCACGGCGAACTGGGTCACGAGATGCTGCCGTCCGCCTGCCAGCATTTCCCCCGGCGGTGCCTCATCGAGCGCGATGCCGTTTGCGTGTCGCTGTCGCACTACTGCCCGACGGTCGCGCGGATGGCGTTCGACGAAGGAGCGGCGCGCGGGATCGTGTCGGCGCCCGGCTCGCTCGTCGGGCACCTGCACCTCGAAGGGCTCGACGCGACCGACGCGCTGCCGCCACTGCTCAGGCCTGGCGTGCTGACGGATCTCGAGGGGTTTCACGCGTGGGAGCGGGCGGCGGTGGAGTTGCTCGAGGCGGGCGAGGCGCCGGAATTGGCTTTGGAGCGAGTCGCGCGCATGACGACGCGCGTCTCGACGTGGAGCCCCGGGAAGCAGGCGCTGGCGAAGGAAGTTGCCGCTGCCGACCCACACGCGCGAGCCGAGGCCGTGACCGCACGCATTGCGGGCGCGGATGGCCGAGCGGCCGACGAACTGGCGATGCGCGCGGCGTGGGAACTGGTGCGGCGCGCGATCCCTGAGGAATTCCGGCGCGGTGATGCACCACCCTTGCGTCGGCCCGTGTTGCCCGGGGCCGACCTGGCTGCGCGGGATGCCCGATGGGTGGCGCCCACGTGGACCGCCTTCTCAGGCCCGCTCTGTCGCTTCCTCGCGGCCCACGCCTTCGGCAGCTGGTGCGGCTACCTCGGTGACGGCCTCAACACGGTCGCGCGCTCGCTGGAGGTTGCCCTCGCCATCGTGCGTGCCGAGGCCGGACGGCTGTGCGACGAACGCGCGCAGTCACTCGACCAGGCGATGCTCGTCGAAGCCTTCCGCGCCGCGGACCTGCTGCTGGTGCACCTCGCGGATCCGAAGGCGCTGGCGACGGCGATTGACAAAGCCCCGCGGGGATTCGCGCGCGGGTGATCGGCGTTCTCACTAGGCCAGGCGTCCCGCCTGGCTAATACCGCCAGCTCTTCACGTCCGCGCCGGCCGGCGCCGTGGCCAGGATGCGCTCGAGGATCTTCGGCGCGAACATCTGCGCGTAGCGCAGGCGCGCGATCGCGTTCGGCTGCGTGTGGTCGCCGTTCCAGCAGTGCTCGGCGCGCGGCTCGTAGTCCACCACGCCCTCGTAGGGCGGCGTCTTCGTCGTCTTCAGGAAGTTCTCGACCAGGTAGACGGCGTCGTTCAGGAAGTAGTTGTCGGCCTCGCCGACGTAGATGTGGATCTTGCCGCGCAGCTTCGGCCCGATCGTCTTCCAGTCGCGCTGCAGGATGTGGCCGATGTCGTAGTGGTCGCGCCAGTAGGCGGCCACGTCGCGGTCGATGATGCCGGTACGCTTGTCCCAGATCGGCTTCGGGTATCCGTCGGCGCCAACAGGCGAGAAGACCGCCTGCCAGATGTCCCACTGCCCGCCCGATCGCCCCTTCTCGCCCAGCACCAGTTCCAACCGGTTCATCGCCTCGATGGTCGTGCTGATGTGCCCGAGGTAGTTGCGCAGGCCCGGTCGCGCGACCTTCCGCCACGGCCCTTCCGTGAAGTACGCGTTGCGGTCGTTGTAGATGTCCACGACGGTGAACTGCCGGAAGTCGATCGGGTCGGGGCACGCGGCGAAGCAGCCGTTGTAGAAATCGGGATAGAGCACCTGGACGCCGAGCGCTTCCCAGCCGCCCGTCGAACCGCCGTACATGAAGCGGGCCCACCCCTGGCCGAGCCCCCGGAACGTCTTTTCGATGTAGGGAATCAGCTCCTCGTTGATCGCGTCGCCGTACGGCCCGAGGTTCTCGGAGTTCACGGCGTACGAATCGTCGTAGTACGGATTCGCGTGCTGGATCTGGATCAGCAGGAAGCGCGGGAACGACGGCCCGGTCCAGTCCTTGAAGAACTGGTAGCCCTGCTCCTGCTGCGTCTTGTTGTAGCCGGTCCAGTGAAAGCGCTCCGAGTAGTCGGGCTTGAGAGCGGGGTCGGGAGGCGCCTCGCGGAAGCCTTCGAAGGTCTGCGGGAAGTGCCCGTGATCGATCACCAGCGGGTAGCGCGCGTCGGCATGCTCGGCGAAGCCGGCCGGCAGCAGGACATGCGCGCCGAGATACATCGGCCTCCCCCAGAACTTCGTCAGCCGCTCGCTCTGGATCCGCACGTGCTTGATGTATGTCGTCTCGGGCGGATCGGGAATCGGCGGGACGACCTTGTCGAGAACGATCTCGATCGGCGCGCCGCCGGCGGGCCTCACCTGCACCTTGCGCGGGCTGCTGTAGAGATTGCCGGGCGCGCGGCTCCACTGCCGCCCCTCCCCCTGGTCCATCGGGAGCTTCACGGTCTTGCCGTCCGCCCGGTGGAACGTCTCGTAGGGCTGCAGCAGCGCCTGCACGGTGTAGGTGCCGGCGGGCAGGTCGGCAAGGCTGTCGATGGGATACGCCACCGCCGTCGCGTCCACGACCGCCGGTTCGCCCGGCTTCATCGCCGCGACGTCGGCGCCGGCAATCACCTGGGTGGCCGGGCTGTCGTTGATTTGGAACCGCGGCTCGTCGCGGTCGTCGTTCGAGACCATCACCAGCAGGCGGCCGTCGATCGGGCCGCGGCCCGCCTGGGAGGCGGGGATCGACACCTCGAAGCGGACGCCAGGCGCGTCGGGCCGCGCGGGCGCCTGGCCCGCAAGTGTCAGCCCGAGGCCCACGACCGACACCAGGCTGCCGTAGAGGACGATCGTCGTTCGGTGCTTCATAGGTGCGCTACTGAAGGCTGGCCGTCCGAGCGGGCTAGACGACCGTCACCTTGGAAGAGGCGGCCATGGCCACCACGATCTCGCGCATGTCGGAGATGCGTCCGGCGGCGATGGCGTCGCGGATTTTGAAATGGTCGAGGCACGTGCCGCACGCGATCAGTTCCACCCCGTCGGCCTCCAGCGCCTTCAACGTGCCGAGGACTGGTGACGAGGGCACGAGGAGGTTGACGCCGGCGTTGTAGAAGGCCATCAACGAGGGTCGCGGTGAGACCGCGCCAACCTGCTGGACGAACTTCACCATCAGCCGCCGGCCGAGACCGTCGTCGCCGCGGCCGAGCGCGTCGGAGGTGATCACGAGCATCGAAGACATAGGCGCACATGATACCGCGAGGTCCGCCCGATCATGTGCGCCCACGTCGCCCCGCTACCTGCCCAGGCGCACGTGCAGGCCGACGAAGAACTCGCGCGTCGGTCCCGGCTGATAGGAGTTGCCGTCCGGATCCGGCTCGGTGAAGGCGATGTACTCGGTGCCGAGCAGGTTGCGGACCTGGAACACGATCTCCGTCGCGCCCTTGCCCAGGCGGTACGACAGGCGCGGATTGACGAGCGCGTACCCGTCAACCGACGCGACGTTCGACTGGTCCACGTACCAGCCGCTCACCGCGAAGATGCCAAGGGCGACGGTCAGCCGCGACGCGAACGTGTACTGGCCCTCGAAGGAGAACTGGTGCAACGGCGCGTTCGGCATCATCGTGTCGGTGTAGCTGCCGAAGAGGCTGTCCACCTTCGTGTAGCTGAAGTGGTTCCAGGTATAGGCGCCGCGAAGAAGCGCCGCCGGCACCGGGGCGTACGACATCTCGGTTTCCAGCCCGTAGCGGCTGGTGGCGCCGAGGTTCCCGTAGAAGGTCTCGAGCGGCCGGCTCGACACGCGGTAGCGTCCGAAGTCGTTCTCCGTGTCCAGGTGGAAGAACGCCACGTCGTAGGCGAAGCGGTGGTGGCCGCCGCGCACGCCGAACTCCTCGCCCTGCGAGGTGGACGGCACCAGGCCCCGGTTGAAGCCGCCATGCGCGTTCGGGTTGTTCCCCAGTTCCTCCGTGGTCGGCGGCAGGAAGCCCTGCCCCCACGAGGCGTAGATGCCGACGCTTGGCTGCGGGTTGTAGGCCGCTCCCACGCGCCCGGTGACCTTCGAGAACGTGGTGCTGCCTGACAGGTCCACGCCACCCGACTTGAGGTGGTCCGTCAGCGTGTTGTCCGCCCAGTCGTATCGCAGGCCGAGCATCGCGCTCCACTTGGGCGAGAACTCGAGGCGGTCGATTGCGAAGACGCCCACGCCGCTCTGGTCGATGTTCTGGTCGGCCAGCAGCGTGGTGCCTTCGACGGCGTCGCCGAGGTTCTCCTTCTTGAACTCGTCGATCGACTGCCAGTCCATGTCGGCGCCGACGCTCAAGTGATTCGTCAGCGTCCCGGCGTTGCCGACCATCGTGAACTGCACGTTGCCGCCGGGCGTGTTGTAGGTGCGATGGTCGACCGCGGACGGAACGGACTCCCACCAGCCGGTCCGGCGATAGTAGACGGCATACGACAATTCCCGTCCGGCGGCGAATGCCGTGCGACCCCACATGCCGCTCGTGAACCGGTCCGTGTGCTGGCCCTCGTTGTATTTCAGGGCGTCCGGGTTCGGCTGGGTCGGATCCTCTTGCACCTGCGCGAGGTTCAGCCCCTCGGCGTTGTCGTTGTAGTAATGGGTGCCGGCCACGATGAAGGTGAGCTTCGTCTTGTCGCTCACGTCGTAGTGGACCTTGCCGTAGGTGTTGACGCCGTCGAACTTGGTGTGGACGCGGAAGCCATCGCCTCCCGTCGCCGACACGGTCGCGTGGTAGTTCAGCTTGCCCGACGTACCGCCGGCTTCACCGAACACCTTGTAGAACGCGTTCGATCCGGTGTCGATCGACGCGCTGCCCGACACAGGCGCGAGACCGCCGTCGCGGCTGGCGATGTTCAGCACCCCGCCCGATCCTCCGCCGCCGTAGAGGGCCGACGATGGCCCGCGCAGCACTTCGACACGCTCGACCGACCGCCAGTCCACGTCGAACAGGTCGGGGGCGAGGCCCGTCGGGTCGTTCATCGGCAGCCCGTCGAACAGCACCTTGATGCCGCGGACGCCGCGCTCGGTGAGCAACCCTTGCCCGCGAATCGAGATGTGCACGCGCTCGCCGTTCGCCTGGTTGTCGGTCTTGACGCCGGGCGTCAGCCACAGCGCCTCTTCTGCGCCGACGCCCCGAGGCGCGTCCTGCAGGACGTCCGCCTTCACCACGGACGTGGCCGCCGGATTCTCTGCGATGGGAATCTCGACGCGCGGCGCGGTCACGATCACGCCGATGTCCAGACGCGGCACGTCCTCGGCCGGTTTCTGCGGGTCGGTCGCGGCCGGCTTCTGCGTCGTCGCGCCGGCAGTCTGCGGCGGCGTGGTCGTCACCGCCGGACTTCCGGACGGCGTTTGGGCGGTTTGCGCGGCGCCGACGGTGCCGACGAGAGCGAACGCGACGGACAGGGCAAAGGCCAGGAAACGTGGGAAGTTCTTCCCTGAAGAAAACATGATGAGTCCTCCGGTGGAACAAGCGGCTGGTCGTGCTGACGCGAGGCGTCAGCCTTGTGCCGGACCGTATCTTCCGCCAGCCAAGCCGACTACTACCAGCGCTCGTAGTGGGAGGGATGTGGACCGATTAGGGCAGGAAACGCACGAGTCCCTCGGTCGCCAGGTGCACGCCGAGCCAGGCGCCTTCCGCCGCGGCGAACGCGGCCAGCACGCTCATGGCGGCGATGGACAGTGACAATCGCCGGGACATCGGCGGCGGCACAGGCGTGCCGGCCGGCGCGAGCAGACGGTCGATGCGCGCCCAGAGGAGCGTCCCGTCGTAGAACCCGCTGCCAGCCAGCGGCGCGCCGATGGCGGGGGCCAGCCTGGCCACCTTCAGGAGCGCCGAGGCCAGCGACACCGCGCGCTCCTCGCTGCCGTTGACGGCGCGTGCATCGGCCGCGAATTCCACCGCCACCCGCCAGCACCGCTCGAGCCGGCGGCCCGCCGGCCACATGCCGAGCAGGTCCGGCGAACAGGCGACGAGCACGCGCTTGAGGTTGTCGTGCGCCTCGTGGTGCGCGCGCTCGTGCGCCAGGCTCACCGCGAGCTCGTCCGCGGAGAAGGCGTCGAGCACCGGGCGCGCGACGAAGACCCGGGCGCGGCGAACGCCGGCCAGCGAGATGATTGGGGCGGCATCCGGCAGGCAATAGACCGGCAGCGGCCCGTCGGCCAGCCGCGGGCCGGTCGCCCTGGCCTGCCACTCGCGCTCGAGCCTGCGCGTCAGGCGCGCGTCGCGAAGCGACCGTCGCGCGGCCAGAGCGATGGTGACGCCGCCGAGCGCTGCCAGGGCGCCAAGCGTGTAGCCGAGCGACTCCTCGGCACCCTTCGGCTCGAAGCGCCATTGGGCGGGCAGGAAGACGACGAAGATGAACGCGAGGGCGACCGCCCCCGGAAGGAGTTTCAGCCCGAGCAGGATTCTCGGCGCCATGTCGGGACGTGGGCGGACGACGCCCCGCTCGATCAGCCAGCCGGTCGCGGCGGCTGCGGCCGACAGCAGCACGTTCACGGCGCCGAACCAGGCCAGCGCCAGCACGACCGTGAACAGCAGTTCGTTCACGCATCCTCCGGGTCGGGCGGCTCGCCGTCCACAGGCGTCGTCGCCGCGTCGCGTCCCAGCTGCTTCCGCTTGCTCTTCACCAGGCGCTCGAGTTCGTCGAGCAGCGCCCGGTCACGCTCACCGACCGCATCCACGAGGTTCGACAGGAACGGAAGAGGTGCGGACCACTCCCCGCTCAGCAGCCCCGACACCACGTCGCTGGCCACGATCTCGTCCACTTCCTCGCGGCTCGCAGCCGCGGAATACACGAACGCGCGCGCCCGCTTGGTCCGTTCAAGCAGACCCTTGCGGTAAAGGCGGTCGAGCGTGGTCATCACCGTGGTATAGGCGAGCTTGCCCTCGAGCCGGGTGTGCACGTCGCGCACCGTGACCTCGGCGTCGGTCCACACGACGTCGAGGACCTGCTGCTCGAGGGTACCGAGCCGGGCGCGGAGCAGTTCTCGCGGCGGCCGGAATCCCCAGAAGAGCAGACTGTCTTTTCCCATACGGCGTCATTCTACACCGGCCCGAGGACACAGCCCCGGGACCGCATACCCAGGATTTCCGCCCGGCCCCTACGTTTGCGGCGTCGCCCGCACCACCCGCACCGGAGGGGCAATCAAGCGGTCGAATTGCGGGAGCGGACCCATCAACGGCCGCGCGTAGTTCTTGAACGACTCATCGATGTCGTTCGGTCCCTTCAGGTACTGCTTCGGGAGCGGCTTGGTGTTCGCCGCCACCGACTCGAGCGGCGTCAGGAAATAGTCCACCGAGTAGTCGCCCGTCCGCCGAATCGCCACCGACCCGTTCTTCTTCCCGTGCACGGCGAAGTGGACCGCCGTCTCGCCCACGTCCCGCGCTTCGCTGGCATCAACGTCGGAAATCACGCCCAGGAACGACCGCTGCAAGTAGCCAAACGTGTCGCACCGCACGCGGTTGATCTTCAGGTTCGCCTTGACGGCGTCCGAGAGCGCGTCGCCGAGCGTGCTGCGGCCGGACAGCTGCAGGTTCCCGAACGGGTCGCGTTCTTCCTCGTCCTTCAGCTTCAACAGCATCGGCACGTCGTCTTCGGCGACCACGCCCTCGCAGACGGCGGCCACGCAGCGCCCGTGCTTCGTGTAGATCTTGTCCACGTCGGCGATGAAGCGGTCGATGCTGAACGGCGCCTCTGGCACGTAAATCAGGTGCGGACCGTCGCCCGGCCACCGGCGGGCGAAGATCGACGTCGCCGTCAGGAAGCCGGCGCTGCGCCCCATCACGACGCCGACGAACACGCCCGGGATGGCGAAGTTGTCGAGGTCGAGCCCGGCGAACGCGCTGACGACGAACTTCGCCGCGCTGCCGAAGCCGGGGGTGTGATCGGTGACGAGGACGTCGTTGTCGATCGTCTTCGGGATGTGGATGACGCGCAGGTCGTACCCCTTCTGGTCGGCGAAGGTGGCGACGATGCGGCACGTCTCAGCCGAATCGTTGCCGCCGATGTAGAAGAAGTAGCGGACGTCGTGCCGCTGGAACACCTCGACCATGCGCTCGCAGTACGCGTTGTCCGGCTTGTCGCGCGTGGACCCGAGCGCCGACGACGGGGTGATCCCCACCATCTCGAGGTTGTGCGTGGTGGCCTGCGACAGGTCGAGAAAGTCCTCGTTGACGATGCCGCGCACACCGAATCGGGCGCCGTAGACCTGGGTGATGAAGGGGTACTTCCGCGCCTCGAGCACCACGCCGGCGAGGCTCTGGTTGATGACCGCCGTCGGTCCGCCGCCCTGCGCCACCGCCGCCTTGCCTTCCAGCCGCAGCATGTTGGGCTCCTCTGTTCCTTGGGGCGGCGCCGAGTGTAGCACGGGCGGCCGGTGGGGCGGGACGGAGCCTGGATCTCCGGTGGCGAGACGAGATATAACGTCTTCGTCGCGCTGGGTTGCGTGGTCAAGCTGAAGCAGACAGCGACCGGCGTCACGCCGGGACGGGAAGGGCGGCATGAACTGGCACGTGCGTGAGTCGGAGACGCAGTCCTCCCTGGCGGGCATCGGGCGTGACCTGCAATACGCGGTGCTCACCATCCGGCGCCAGCCGGCGCTGGCCTCGCTCGTCGCGCTGACGCTGGCCCTTGGCGTCGGCGCGACGGTGGTGCTCGTCAGCGTCGCCTACGGTGTGCTGCTCAAGCCGCTGCCGTGGCCCGGCGCCGATCGCCTGGTGCGCGTCACGGAAACGCGCCAGGGCAGCGCGCGCAAACCGACGTTCCTCACGAACCAGACGTATCTCGCGTGGGCCGAGAAGCCGGCGACCATCGAGGCGATCGGGGCGTGGAGCGCCGGGTCGAGCACGCTGACCGGCGTGGGCGCCGCCGAGCGAATCCGCGTCGTCGAGGCAACGCCGAGTCTGTTGTCGATGCTGGGCGTGCAGCCGGCGGTCGGCCGGCTCCTGTCGATCGAGCCCGGGGCTGGCGAGGCCGCGGCCTCGGAAGTGGTGCTGTCGCACCAGTTGTGGATGCGGAAGTTCTCCGGCGCGGCGGACGTCGTGGGCCGCCCGGTGCAGATCGACGGCAAGGCCTATCGCGTGACCGGCGTGGCGGCCCGGGGATTCGGCTTTCCCGATGCGGAGGTCCAGGCTTACGTGTCGTTCGCCGTGCCGCCAGTGAACGACGGCAGCGGGCAAAACACGCTGTCGATGTTCGGGGCGATGGCCCGGCTGCGGCCGGGCGCAACGCCGGCGCAGGCGGCGGCCGAGGCCACGGCTCGCGGCCGCGCCGTTCCCGACGCGGGCATGGTGACGCTGGCGGTCTTCGGAAGCCGCGGCGCAGTGCAGGTGTCGGTGGTGCCGTGGATCGACTCGGTGGTGGGCGAGATCAGGCCCGCGCTGATCGTCTTCCTCGCGGCCGTCGGCTTGTTGTTGGCGGTGGCCACGGCCAACGTCGCCAGCCTCCAACTCGCCCGCGCCGCCGCGCGGCGCCGCGAATTCGCGATCCGCGGGGCGCTCGGCGCGGGGACCGGCCGGTTGACGCGCCAGTTGCTCATCGAAAACCTGGTCATCGGCCAGATCGGCGGCCTCGCGGGGCTGGCGCTCGCGGCCGTCCTGTTGCGCGCGCTGCCCGTCGTCGCGGCGAAGGAACTGCCTCGGGTCGCCGACGTGTCGATGGACTGGCGTGCGGCGCTCGTGTCGGTCGGACTCTCGCTCGCTGCGAGCCTCGCCTTCGGCCTCGCGC
>Ga0315271_10002721_pt1 | contig 11115 bp, 8 predicted proteins | sample C3_top_MG_FD_204664 | JGI IMG/M metagenome (GOLD analysis project Ga0315271, IMG submission 204664) | Sediment microbial communities from Yellowstone Lake, YNP, Wyoming, USA - C3_top | ecosystem: Environmental > Aquatic > Freshwater > Lake > Sediment | place: USA: Wyoming | collected 2017-08-01
CGGCACCTTGATGCCAAGGGCGTCCTCGACGCAGCGTACGGAGGCGAGCGCATGCACGGTGGTGCAGACGCCGCAGGCGCGTTCGGTGAAGGCCCACGCGTCGCGCGGGTCGCGGCCCTTGAGGATTAGCTCGAAGCCGCGGACCATGGTCCCGGAGGAAAAGGCATCCACGATCTTTCCGTCCTTGATTTCGGCCTCGATACGGAGATGGCCTTCGATGCGTGTGATGGGGTCGACGACGATCCGGTTCGACATTTACGCACCCGCCTTTCCTGAACCCTCGGTCCCTGCTGCGATGTCCTGCTTGATCCCCTTGCCCCGGCGGACGTTGGTGGCCACGGCGTGGGCGGCCACCCCCGCGACGGTGACCGCGGTCGCCACCATCCCGATCCGGTCGGCGGTGGACTCGATGCCGAAGCCGGGGAAGGACGGCAGGTGCTGATAGAAGGGACCGTTGTCCCAGAACTTCTCTTCACTGCAGCCGATGCAGCCGTGTCCGGACTGAATCGGATAACTGGTGCCGCCGTTCCAGCGGGTCACGCTGCAGGCGTTGTAGGTCATCGGGCCGCGGCAGCCCATCTTGTAGAGGCAGTAGCCCCGGCGGGCGCCTTCGTCGTCCCAGCTTTCGACGAAGAGGCCGGCGTCGTAGCTGGCGCGGCGGATGCAGGTGTCGTGCACGCGCTTCGAGTAGAAGGCCTTGGGACGGCCCAAGGCGTCGAGCTGCGGAATCCGATCGAAGGCGAGGAGGTGAACCACCACCGCGGCCATGACGTCGCCGATGGGCGGGCATCCCGGAACCTTGATGATCGGCTTGCCGGAAATGATCTTGTGGATCGGAGTGGCGCCGGTCGGATTGGGATTGGCGGCCTGGATGCAGCCGTTGCTCGCGCAGCTTCCCCAGGCGACGATGGCTTTGGCACCCGCCGCCGCTTCCTTGACAATGTCGAGAGCGCTGCGGCCGGCGATGCAGCAGTAGACGCCGTCGGCGCCGGTCGGCACCGACCCTTCGACCAGCATCAGGTACTGACCCGGATATTTCTCCATGGTCATCTTCGCCGCCGCTTCGGCCTGTTCCCCGGCCGCGGCCTGCAGCGTGTTGGTGTAGTCGAGAGAGATGTTGTCGAGCAGAATGTCCGCGACCAGGGGGTGGCTCGCCCGGATGAACGACTCCGAGCAGCACGTGCATTCCTGGAAGTGGAACCACAGCACCGGGGGACGGGGCTTGTGCTCGAGGGCCCAGGCGAGTTGCGGAAGGACGGTGGACTCGAGTCCCGCGGCCGCCGCCATCAGGGCGCAGAGCTTGTTGAAATCGCGGCGGCTGTAGCCGCGAATCTGCATGTCCTGCCAGACCGTGCGTGGTTGATTAGGCATTGCAAAACCTCCCTCAAGGTGAGGCCGCACAGCGCCGCTATGCAACCTCTCTGCCTGTACGAAACAACGGGCTGGTTTGCAGAGTAGGCATTGGACCGCGGTCAGTCCAGAAAATAAATGCACTATCGGGCGGTGCGTTTGCACTATGCATGAGGCATGCGCGACCCGCATGGAACCTCGGGGCTGTTGTACGCTGGCCGTGGCCATGGGCAACACGCGACTGCGCGTCTACGTTCGCGGCGCCGTGCAGGGCGTCGGTTTCCGGCCCACGGTGTATCGAATCGCCACGGACCTTGGACTCTCCGGCTGGGTCATCAATTCACCGGCCGGCGTGGAGGTCGACATCGAAGGTGCTACGGACGCGGTCGCCCGATTCGTCCCTGCCCTGCTCGAGCAGAAACCGCCGCGCGCCATCATCCAGGGGCTCGAGACCAGGCACCTCGATCCCGCGGGTCGCAACGGTTTCGAAGTCAGGGAGACGCGAACGCAGGGCGCCGCCACAACACTCGTCCTGCCCGACATCGCGGTCTGCAGCGACTGTCTGCGGGAGATGAGCGATCCCGCGGATCGGCGCTTCGGCTATCCGTTCATCAACTGCACGAACTGCGGGCCGCGCTTCACCATCATCGAGTCCCTCCCCTATGACCGCGCGCGTACGACCATGGCGCGGTTCGTCATGTGCCCCGCGTGTCGGGCGGAGTACGAGGATCCGCGCGATCGCCGTTTCCACGCTCAGCCGAACGCGTGCCCTTCGTGCGGGCCGCAGCTTGCGTTGTGGGACCCCGCAGGCGCGGTTCTCGCGGCGCGCACAGGCGCTCTGGCCGCGGCGGTCGACGCGATTCGGGCCGGACAGGTCGTCGCGGTGAAAGGCATCGGCGGCTTCCATCTGATGTGCGATGCGCGGAACGATGCAGCGGTCGGTGAACTGCGGCGGCGGAAACACCGCGAAGAGAAGCCTTTCGCGGTCATGTTCCCCGATCTCGCCGCGGCGCGTGCGGCTTGCGACGTCAGCGGGCTCGAGCAGCAGCTCCTCAGCTCTCCGGAGGCGCCCATCGTGCTCCTGCGCCGGCGCGGCGGCACTCTTTCTCCGAGGATCGCTCCGGGGAATCCCTATCTCGGCGTGGTCCTCCCCTACGCGCCGCTCCACCATCTATTGATGCGCGACCTCGGGTTTCCCGTGGTGGCGACGAGCGGCAACCTGACCGACGAACCCATCGTCACCGATGAGCACGACGCGCTCGACCGGCTCTCGGGCATCGCCGATGCGCTCCTCGTCCACGATCGGCCCATCGCGCGCTACGCCGACGACTCGATCGCCCGCATCGTGGCCGGCCGGCCCATGCTGGTGCGTCGCGCGCGCGGTTATGCCCCCCTTCCCCTCGCCACCACCGAGTCGCGCGAGTCCATCCTCGCGGTGGGCGCGCACCTCAAGAGCACCATCGGCTTCTCGGTGGACGGACAGCTCATGCTTTCGCACCACCTCGGCGACCTGGAGACGCCGCAGGCGCTCGCGGGATTTCACGATGTCGTGGCGCGGCTTCCGGGGCTCTACGGGTTCACGCCCACGACCATCGCTCAGGACCTTCATCCGGACTACGCGTCCACCCAGTTCGCGGAATCCCTTCCGGGCCGCCACGTGAGCGTCCAGCATCACGCGGCCCATGTCTTCGCCTGCATGGCGGACAACGAACTGACGGGCGAAGTCCTCGGCGTGAGCTGGGATGGCACGGGCCTCGGCACGGACGGAACCATCTGGGGCGGCGAATTCCTGCGCGTCCGCGACGGCGCGTTCCGCCGGGTCGCGCACCTCCGGACATTCCCGCTCGCCGGCGGCGACTCGGCGGCGCGCGAGCCGCGACGCAGCGCGCTCGGGCTTCTGCACGAAATCGAGAAAGAGGCGGTGTTCGCTCGCGCCGATCTCGGCGCGCGTTTGGGCTTCGACACCGCGGAGCTCAAGGGGCTGCATGGAATGTTCGCGACCGGCACGGGGGTGGCGCGAACGTCGAGCGCGGGTCGCCTCTTCGACGGCGTCGCGGCACTCGCGGGTCTCCGCACGCGGTCCGCGTTCGAAGGACAGGCGGCCATGGAACTGGAGTTCGCCGCCATGGATGTCTCGGACGACGACGCCTACCCGTTCGGCGTCGAAGGCGAGGCGGTCGATTGGGCTCCGATGGTGGCCGCGATCGAGGAAGATCGGCGCTCCGGTCTCACCGTGGCCGGCATCGCCAAGCGTTTCCACAACACGCTCACGGAGATGATCGTGACCGTGGCGAAACGCGAAGGGCTTCGGCGGGTGTGCCTCACCGGCGGCTGCTTTCAGAATCTCTCGCTCGCGGAACGAACGATCGAGCGACTCGCGGCGACCGGCTTCACGCCTTACTGGCACCAGCGAGTGCCACCCAACGACGGAGGCATCGCTCTGGGCCAGCTCGTGGCGGCGGCCTACTTGCTCATCACTTCGACGTCATCCACAACGCCGCGCAGGTAGGGCTTCAGACCAGCCACGGTGATCCGCGATCGGGCGGCCCCATGGCCCTTGAGGCAGGCATCGAAGAAGAGCAGGGTCGCGGCCCGGACCAGCGGCTGCGCATCGTCGCGGGAATTCGACTTCAGCATCCGCCGCGCCGCCGCGCCGGTCGAGTCGGAGAAAGCGGTGTGATCGGCGTTGGCGAGCCAGACCAGATACTTTTCCCCGGGCGGCCAGAGTTCCCAGGCGCGGCGGCGATTCTCCGGGCGGGCTTCCTGCTGCTCGTCCCGGCTCCCGGTGATGCCCAGCAGCGGCGTCCGGAGCGACGCGTAACTGGCTTCGATGAAGAACGGTTCGCCCGGCCCCTGCGGCGACAGCGCGACGCCGCACACTACCCGGGGGTCGCGCAGGTCCGGGCCGAGTCCCTGGCCGGGCGCCACCGGAGGGCTGAGCCAGTTCAGCGCGGGGCGCATGCCGGCCACCACCATCACGGTGAAAGCGCCAAAGGAGTGACCCAGCACGCCCACGTGCTTCAGATCCAGCTTCCCGACAAGCCGGGCGTACGTCTTGTTCCACTTCTCCGCCTGGTCGATGGCGAAGCTGATGTCCTTCGGCCGCCCGAGCACTTCACCCGCATCGCGGGTCATGGCGCGCAGATTCCCCTGAAGGCGGAGGGAGCGCGTCAGCACCTCGGTGTTGCTGCCGACGTGCTCGACGGCCAGGACCACGTAACCGTGGGTGGCGAGGTGATGCGCCTGCGCGAAATTGGCGTCCCAGTGCCCGCCCGCACCGTGGGACAGAATCACCACCGGAAAAGGGCCGGCGCCTTCGGGCAGATGAACCTTGATCGGGACCTTCCGCGCGCGCGAAGGATCGGTCAGATCCGGGAACTCGATGGTCTGCGCGGTGAGCGGGCCGCTGGCCGACAAATCGGGGACCTGTGGTGAAGGCCCGGCCCGAGCCAACAGCAGGCCGCTCAGGGTGAAGATCGAAATGAGCATCAGCCCTCGCTTCCGCCATGCACTTCGAGGCGAAGACGGTTCCTTCCTTCCGCCTTGGCCGCGTACATCGTCGAATCGGCCCTGGAGAGCATGCTCTCCAACCGACCGGTTTGCCAGGCCAGCAGACTGATGGGCAGATAGTAGAGGGGAAAGACCCGCAGTTCGGCGCCGGTGGCAAAATCGATCCAGCCGATGATCGCGATGGCGATGACGCCAGCCAACCAGGCGGAGAGCAGCCTCAGCCGCCTTCTGGAGGGACGGACGGCGGCGAGCCTGTGCGGCATGCCGATACTCTAGATGAACGGACGAATCGTGCTTCGGGACGATCGGTCGGTTCGTTCCAGGAGGCCTCTGGCCGGCGACCGCTCCTTGACACCCGTTCCGGAGCGTCGATAGCCTGACCCCGCGCGACCAAGCGCTCGGAGGACATATGACCCCAACCGGACTCTGGACGCAGATGGTGCACGCGGGCGAGGGACGGAAGGCCCCCCTCGGCCGGCCGGTGGCGACGCCGATCTACGCGACCTCCGCGTTCACCTACGACTCGATGGAGGAGGTGGACAAGGTCTTCACCGGCGAGGGCGGGGACTACATCTATACGCGGCACGGCAACCCCACGGTCGCGGCGTTCGAGGACGCGATGGTGACGCTGGAAGCAGGCGAGGCCGCCTGCGCCTACGCCTCGGGCATGGCCGCTCTCCACGCCGCGCTCTTCGCTTGCGACCTGACCCCGGGCTCCTCGGTCCTCGCCTCTCAGGATTTGTACGGCGCGACCTTCGCCCTGCTCAATCACATCTTCGCTCCGGTGGGAGTGAAGACGGTGACCGCGGATTTCAACGATCTCGACGAGGTGCGCGAGAAGACGCGGGAAGTGAAGCCGAGGGCCCTGGTCGCCGAGACCCTCTCCAATCCCCTGCTCAAGGTGTGCGACCTCCACGGGTGCGCGGTCATCGCCCATGAGGCGGGCGCGAGGCTCGTGGTGGACAACACCTTCGCGTCCCCGTTCCTCTGTCAGCCCCTGACTCTCGGCGCGGACTTCGTGGTCCACAGCGCCACCAAATACCTGGGCGGTCACGGCGACGCCATGGGCGGCGTGGAGGTGGCTCGGAAAGCGCAGGACCACGCGGCCCTGGCGCGGGTGATGAAACTCGTGGGCGGGGTGCTCAGCGTGTGGGAGGCGCATCACCTGCTGCGCGGGATCAAGACGCTCGGACTGCGCCTCGAGCGGCAGTGCGACAACGCGCGCGAGCTCGCCGGCCTTCTCCGGGAAGACCCGAGGCTCGCCCGGGTGCACTATCCGAATCGATCCGCCGCCGCTTCGTCGGGGCTGCTCGAACAGGTTCTTCGCCCGCCCCACGCCGGCGCGCTCGTGTCGATCGAACTCAAGGAGAACACACGGGAGGCGGCGTTTCGCTTCATGAATGCGCTGAAACTCTGCGTGCGCCTCACCAGCCTCGGCGATGTCTTCACCGGCATGTCGCATTCCGCCAGTTCCTCGCATAGGGAGCTGCGGCCGGAGACCCGCGCGCGCCTCGGCATCGCCGAGGGCCTGGTGCGCATCTCCGTGGGCATCGAAGACGTCGCCGACCTTCACGCCGACATCTCGCAGGCCCTCGGCCGATGATCGCCTACCTGGGGTCCGGCACTTTCGGGATCTGGTACGGCTTCTCGAGGGCGAGAAGGTACTCCGCCTGCAGCGCCTTGGTTTCCTCGAACTCTCGCTTGACGAGCGCACGGTAGTCGGGCCTCGTCGCGAAGTCGAAGAGCAGGGCGGTCATGCCCAGCGCGTCCATGACGAATCCCTGGTGCCCCACTTCGGTGAGCGTATCCGCCTCCATCTCGTACGTGTGATACGGCGCATCCGAGGAGCGAGCCGAGAAGCCCGCGCCGGGGATGTGGCGTGAAACGCTGCCCGTCTCTTCATAGCCTTGCGGCTTGATGGGCTCCGCCTCCACCTTGGTGGCACCGAACTTCTTCAGGTAGGCGAAACCCACCTCGTCCAGGGTCGCGACGGAAATGCCGTCTCTCATCGAGCCGTAGTTGTCGATCTTCACCTTGGTTCCGGTGGCCAGAGCCGCGCCCCGGGCCGCATTGTCCACGAGTTCGCGGACCTGGCGCAGATACACCTCGTCGGGGTAACGGATGTAGAAGTCCGCCACCGCGCGATCGGGGACGACGTTGGGGGCCGCGCCTCCCTCGCTGATGATGCCCTGGATCCGGGCCTCGGGCCGGATGCTGCTGCGCAGCGCGTCGATGTTGTTGAACAGGTGAATCGCGGCGGTCAGAGCGTTCCGGCCATTCCAGGCCATCATCTGGTGAGCGGGGGCGCCACTGAAGGTGTACTTCACCCCGTCGATGTTGAGGCAGCAGGTGCCAAAGCCAGGAGCGGGGCGCGTGGTGGCGGGCGAGGAATGAGAGCGCACGAGAATGTCCATGCCGTTGAAGACGCCCGCCTTGAACATCTCGGCCTTGGCGCTCGGCGGCATCATCTCCTCGCCAGGCGTCCCGAAGACGACGACGCTGCCGGGTGAGCGCGTCTTCGCCAGGTACTCCGCCATGGCAACCGCGGCCGCGATGCCGATGGGCCCCTGCGCCGAATGCTGGTCCCCGTGGAAGGTCCGCTCGGTCCCGCGAAGGGCGTCGTACTCCAGGATCACGCCAAGAGCGGGCGGCCCGTTGTTGCCCCGGTAACGACCGACGAACGCCGTCTCAAGTCCGGGCGTCCCCATGGTGATCTCGAATCCGTGAGCCTTGAGGTAGTCGGTGAGCTTCGCGACGGACCTTCTCTCCGCGAACCCGATCTCGGGGTTCCGCGTGATGTCGTCGCTCAGAGCGAGGAGTTCCTTTTCCATCAACTCCCTGGCCCGGGCCACCACCGCGTCTCGCGCGGGATTCGGGCCGGTGAGCTTCGCCACCAGGCCGGGCACGTCGAGCGCTGTCTGGAGATCGTTCATCTTCTTCACCACGTCCCGAGCGGCTTCGCGCTGCGTGGGTGTTTCCTGGGCGTGGACGGACGGGGGCAGGGCGACGAGGAAGAGGGCGGGCACGAGGAAGAGCGAGAGGCGCATGGCGGTTGAGTTCCTTCTTGACTCGATCCGGACTATACCGGCCCGAAAATCATCGAGGCTCGTTGAACGAGCCCGGGGAGTCCGGGCGACGGCCGGGCCCGCTCAGATCACCGCGAAGGTACGACGCTAACTCCGATATTCAAATTGCGCCCGGCACCTGCGCTGCGTGTCTATAGTCGCCCGAAGCGAAGGGGATGCCCCCCTGCATTTCGACAAGGAGCGTTCGATGCCTACCGATAACACCCTGGACGTCACGCGACGGGACTTCATCAACACGACCGTCGCCGGAGCCGCGGGGACGGTGGCCATCGGAATCGCGGGCGGGGGCGTGGCCTTTGCCCAGGATGACAAGGCGGGAGTGGTCGCCGAGATCGCGAAGCAGCACGAGGCCACGATCCAGGCCTTGCGTGACTGGATCGCGCTGCCTTCCATCGCCGCCGAGAACCGCGGCTACCCGCAGGGCGCCGAGTACATGGCGAAGCTCGCGCGCGAGGCGGGCTTCACGAAGGTGGACCTCATCCCCAGCAAGGGCAAGCCCGGTGTGCTGGCGACCCTCGACAACGGAGCGGCCACGACCCTCGGCCTCTACTTCATGTACGACGTGAAGCAGTTCGATCCCTCGGAGTGGAGCTCGCCTCCTCTCGAAGGCCGGATCGTCGACCGGCCAGGGCTCGGCAAGGTCATGATCGGCCGCGGCGCCACCAACACCAAGGGGCCGCAGACCGCGTGCCTCGCCGCGATGCGCGCGTTCAAGGCGGCAGGGCGGAAGCTGCCGATCAACCTTGTGATGGTGGCCGAGGGCGAGGAGGAAATCGGTTCGCCCAACTTCCCGGAGATCGTGTTCAATCCCGCGGTGGAAGCGGCGCTCCGCAAATGCGTGGGCATCATCATTCCTCTCGGCAGCCAGGATCCCGACGGCGGTGTCCAGGTGAACCTCGGGGCCAAGGGCATCTGCGAGATGGAGATCGTCTCGACCGGAGCGAAATGGGGCCGCGGGCCGTCGAAGGACGTCCACTCGAGCTACGCCGCGCAGATCGACAGCCCGGCCTGGCACCTGGTTCAGGCTCTCAACACTCTCGTGAAGGCGGACGGTCACACGCCCGCGGTCGAAGGCTTCTTCGAGAAGGTGAAGCCTTTGAGTCCGGAACTGAAGAAGATCCTCGCCGACGCGATCCCGAAGCGCAGCGAGGCCTCCGCGAAGAAAGCGCTCAGCACCTCGCACTGGATCGGCGACGAGGCGTGGGCGGTTTCCCTGGAGCGTCTCGTGTCCCAGCCCACGATCAACATCGAGGGCCTGGTGGGCGGCTACACCGGCCCCGGCGGCAAGACCATCCTCCCGAACCGCGCGGTGGCGAAGATCGACATGCGCCTCGTGCCGGACATGACCGCGAAGGGGGCTCACGAGCTCGTCAAGGCCCATCTCGCGAAGCACGGCTTCGGCGACATCGAGGTCAACATGACCGGCGGCTACGACCCGACGGAGACGCCGGCCGACTCGAAGCTCATCAAGGCCATGGTCGCGACCTACCGGCAGGCGGGCCTCGATCCCCTGCTCTGGCCGCGTCTGGCTGGTTCGTGGCCGGGCGTCACCTTCACGGGGGCGCCTCTGAAGATGGCCGCGGGCCAGTTCGGCCTCGGGATGGGCGCGGGCGCGCATGCGCCGGACGAGTTCTGGCTCATCGAGTCGGCGAACCCGAAGGTCGCGGGGATGGACGGAGCGGTGAAGTCGTACGTGGATCTGTTCTATTCGCTGGCGTCGTAGTCGGCCTTACGGGCCTGATCGTGGTGCGACGGGGTTGCTTCGTCGCGGTACCAACGGCGTGGCTCCTCGCAATGACGTAGGGTGGTACAGGATGGACTGCACACCCTTGGCAGTGGGGGCCGCGGTGCGGGGGCTATTTGCGCGCGGCGACGAACTCGATCTCGATCTGCGCGCCGCTTGGCAGCGCGGCAACGCCCACGAAGGTTCGCGCGGGAAGCGGTTTCGGCATCATCTCCACGTAGATCGCGTTGAAGGCGTCGTACTTCGCGACGTCGGTGACGTAGACGTTCGTCTTCACCACGTCGGCGAGGGAGAGATCGGCGGCCTTCAGGACCGCTTCCAGGTTCTTGATCGACTGGCGCGCCTCGACCGCGAAGTCCGGGTTGACCTTCTGGGTCGCGGGATCCTGGCCCACGTTGCCGGACAGCCAGACGAGGTTCCCCACCATAACGCCCTGGTTGTACGGGGCGCCCGGACGCGGCGGCGCTTCCTTCGAATTCACGCGGACGAAGTCCTTCTGGGCGGCGGCGGTGTAGCCGAGTCCAAAGATCAGGACGCTGAGGAGGAAGGTGGGGGCGGGCTTCATCGGGCTCTCCTTGTTGGTGGGAAAGGGCGTTTTCGGGTTTCCGTGCTACTGTTCTCTCTGACCGTATCAGAAACCGACTCAATAGATTGGTTCTGGTAGCCGCACGGGTCTCTCATTCTGACGTCGGCGAGCCAGACCGCATAGGCATCGCGACAGCGCACTCCACGTGCGACGGCAGCTTCAAACACGAACTTCTCGTGGCTCCTCTCCTGGAGCTCAGGTGGTTCGCGCTCTCACCCTCTTGAAACGGGTCCCGGGCGCTTACACGAACCACGAAGCCGCTGCCACACACTCTGCCCTCTCGCGAAGCCGGAAAACCCCAGGAACAAATTGACCTCAGGCACACCCGAAGAACAGCGCATCGCGCTCTTCATCGACTTTGAAAACATCGCCATCGGCGTCCGCGACGCCCACTACCGCCGGTTCGACATCAACCTCGTTCTCGAGCGACTGGTCGAAAAAGGCAAGATCCTCGCCAAGCGCGCCTACGCCGACTGGGGTCGCTACGGCGAATACCGCCGCAGCTTCCACGAAGCGGCGGTCGAGCTGATCGAAGTTCCCCAGAAGTCCGTGGGCGGGAAGAACTCCGCCGACATCCGTCTCGTGGTCGACGCCATGGACATGTCGTTCCAGAAGGAACACATCGACTGCTTCTGCATCGCCTCGGGGGACTCCGACTTCTCCCCTCTCGTCAGCAAGCTGAAAGAGAACGACAAGTACGTGATCGGCCTTGGAGTCAAGAACTCCACCTCGGATCTCCTCATGGAGAACTGTGACGAGTTCATCTTCTACGAGGATCTCGTCCGCCGCCAGGAGAAGCCCGCGGTGGTCATTCCGAACATCCCCGAGAAGCTCCAGGA
>Ga0315271_10002722_pt1 | contig 11108 bp, 19 predicted proteins | sample C3_top_MG_FD_204664 | JGI IMG/M metagenome (GOLD analysis project Ga0315271, IMG submission 204664) | Sediment microbial communities from Yellowstone Lake, YNP, Wyoming, USA - C3_top | ecosystem: Environmental > Aquatic > Freshwater > Lake > Sediment | place: USA: Wyoming | collected 2017-08-01
CCCGGTGGACCACCCGCACGGTGGCCGCACGCGCGGCGGGCGGAACGTGGTGAGTCCGTGGGGCAAGAAGGAAGGCGTGAAGACGCGCAACAAGAAGAAGTCGTCGCAGCGGTTGATCGTCCGCGGCCGGAAGCGGGGGAAGGCAACGCAGTAGGGGCCGGGCTCGGCGCTCGGCGCTCGGCTCTCGGCGAACGCCGAGATCGGGCACGGAGCGAGGGGCTGGCATTCACTCACAGTCGAGAAGAACAGCATGGCACGCAGCGTCAAGAAAGGTCCATTCGTCCAGGAAGTGCTGCTGAAGCGCGTCCGCGGGATGAACAAGGCCAACGAGAAGAAGGTCCTCAAGACCTGGTCGCGCGCGAGCACGGTGACGCCGGAGTTCGTGGGCCACACCTTCGCGGTGCACAACGGGAACAAGTTCATCCCGGTGTACATCACGGAGAACATGGTGGGCCACAAGCTGGGCGAGTTCTCGCCGACGCGGCTCTTCCGCGGGCACACGGGACAGAAGGCCGTGGACAAGAAGACGGGCGGCGGTGCACCGGCCGGCGGGCCGGGCGCGGCGCCGGCGTCGGCTCCGGCTGCCCCTGCGGGCAAGGGAGGTAAGTAGCCATGGCTGACGTGCGCGCCATCCAGCGCACCACGCGCCAGTCGCCGTACAAGATGCGGCTGGTGATCGATCAGATCCGCGGTCTGAACGTGAACGAGGCGCTCGCGCTGCTCACGTTCTCGAAGAAGCACGCCGCGGTGCAGATCTCCAAGGTGCTCAAGAGCGCGGTCGCGAACGCGGAGCAGCACGCCCGCGCGGCGAACGAGCCGCTCGACAGCGACAAGCTCTACGTGAAGCACGCGATCGTGAACGAAGGTCCGAAGCTCAAGCGATTCATGCCGGCGGCCATGGGCCGCGGCACGCCAATCCAAAAGCGGACGAGCCACGTCGAGATCGTGGTCGCCGAGAGGAAGGGACGCTAATGGGTCAGAAAGTCAATCCGATCGGCTTCCGCCTCGGGATCACGCGCGAGCACCGTTCCAAGTGGTACGCGAACCGTGATTTCCCGGCGCTGCTGAAGGAAGACGAGTTGCTCCGCCGCTACCTCAAGGCGCGTCTCGGTCATGCCGCGATCAGCGACATCACGATCGAGCGGAAGCCGGGGAAGGTCGTCGCGACGATCCACACGGGTCGTCCGGGCGTCGTCATCGGCAAGAAGGGCGCCGAGGTCGACAAGCTCCGTGACGAGCTGGCGCAGCTGACGGGCAAGGAAGTCGGGATCAACGTCGAAGAGGTGAAGCGTCCGGAGCTGGACGCGCAGCTCGTCGGCGACCAGATCGCGCACCAGCTGGCGCAGCGCATCTCGTTCCGCCGCGCGATGAAGCGGGCGGTGCAGAGCGCGATGCGGATGGGCGCGCTGGGGATCAAGATCAAGTGCGGCGGGCGGCTGGGCGGCGCGGAGATCGCGCGCGTCGAGGGCTACCACGAGGGGCGGGTGCCCCTGCACACGCTGCGCGCGAAGATCGACTACGCCACGTCCACGGCGAAGACGACCTTCGGGACGATCGGCGTGAAGGTCTGGATCTTCCACGGCGAGGACACCACCGGTCGCCGCGGCTCCACGTACTCCACGGGGGCGTGAGGAGCACCGATGCTGAGTCCGAAGCGTGTGAAGTTCCGGAAGATGTTCAAGGGCCGCACCAAGGGGATCGCGACGCGCGGTCACACCGTGGCGTTCGGTCACTATGGACTGCAGGCGATGGAGCCGGGGTGGGTGAGCGCCCGGCAGATCGAGGCGGCCCGCGTGGCGTTGACGCGCCACATCAAGCGCGGCGGCAAGGTGTGGATCCGGATCTTCCCGGACAAGCCGATCACCAAGAAGCCGGCCGAGACCCGCATGGGCAAGGGGAAAGGCGCGCCGGAGCAGTGGGTGGCGGTGGTGAAGCCGGGGCGGGTGATGTTCGAGCTCGAGGGGATCGACCGTCCGCTCGCCGAGAAGGCGATGGCGTTGGCGGCGGCGAAGCTCTCGGTGAAATGCAAGTTCGTCGCACGAGAGGAGGCGCATACCGATGCAAGCTGAGGAGATCCGTGAGCTGAGTGACGCCGAGATCGCGCAGAAGGTGGCGGAGCTCCAGGAGGAGCGTTTCCGGCTCAAGTTCCGCGGCGCCACCGAAGCGCTCGACGATCCACTCCGTTTCCGCGCACTCCGCAAGGACATCGCGCGGTTGAAGACAGTGCTGCGGCAGCGCGCGCAGGGCGCGTCCGAACCGCGCGCAGCGCGCTAGCAAGGAGCACGAGGGCACATGGCCGAAACGATGAAGCAGACGGGATCCACGGACCGGGGCGCGCGGAAGAGCCGCATCGGACTGGTGGTGAGCGACAAGATGGACAAGACGGTGGTGGTCGCGATCGAGCGCCGCTTCCCGCACCCGTTGTACGGCAAGATGATCACCCGCACGAAGCGCCTGAAGGCGCACAGTGCGGACAACGGGGCCAAGATGGGAGACCGCGTGCGCATCATGGAGACCCGGCCGCTGTCGAAGGACAAGCGGTGGCGTGTGGTCGAGATCCTCGAGCGCGCACGCTAAGGAGACGCGACCATGATCCAGCAAGAATCAGTCGTGAAGGTGGCGGACAACTCGGGCGCCAAGCGCGCGCTCGTCATCCGGGTGCTCGGCGGCACGCGCCGCCGGTACGCCCGGCTCGGCGACACGGTGATCGTGGCCGTGAAGGATGCGCTGCCGAACGGCACGGTGAAGAAGTCCGACGTCGCGCGCGCCGTCGTGGTGCGCACGGTGAAGGAGACGCGGCGGAAGGACGGCAGCTACATCCGCTTCGATGAGAACGCCGTGGTCATCATCAACGAACAGGGCGAGCCGCGGGCGACGCGCATCTTCGGGCCGGTGGCCCGCGAGCTGCGCGAGAAGAAGTTCATGAAGATCGTCTCGCTGGCGCCGGAGGTCATCTAGCATGCGGATCCTGAAATACCGGAAGACCCAGCGCCGGAACGCGAAGAACGCCGCGCGTCATGCCGGCAACGCCGAGCGCAGCGCGCTGCCGGTCGCCAAGGGCGACACCGTGCGCGTCGTGCGCGGCGATGACAAGGGCAAGGAAGGGAAGATCATCCGCGTGTTCCCGAAGACGGGGCGCGTGGTGGTCGAAGGGATGAACATCGTGAAGCGCCACCGGAAAGCGCGGTCCGCCGACGAACAGGGCGGGATCATCGATTTCCCGGCGCCGATCCACCATTCGAACGTGATGCTGCTGGACCCCAAATCGGGCGAGCCGACGCGCCTCCGCGCGCGGATCGATGAAGACGGCACGAAGGAACGCATCAGCGCCAAGAGCGGCGACGCGATCCCCCGCAAGCGCTGATCGAGGATCATACCATGGCAACGACCGAAAAGTCCGAGAAGACCGAGAAGAAGGCTCCGAAGGAGAAGCAGGAGAAGAAGGCGAAGAAGACCGGCGACCGCACGGCGGCTCCGAAGGGGGAGCATCCGGGCGTCGGCAAGCCGGTCCCGCCGCCGCGGCTCAAGCTCTATTACGACGCGACGGTGCGCCCGAAGCTCCAGAAGCAGTTCAACCTGGGCAACGTCCACGAGATCCCGAAGCTCACGAAGATCGTGATCAACGTCGGGTTCGGCGAGGCGGTGAAGCAGGCCAAGCTGCTCGACGGGATCGTGACCGAGCTCGAGATCATCTCCGGCCAGCGCCCCGTGCGCACCAAGGCCAAGAAGTCGATCTCGAACTTCGGGCTCCGGCAGGGGCAGGAGATCGGGGCGAGCGTGACGCTGCGCGGCGCGCGGATGTGGGAGTTCCTCGACCGCTTCATCGCGGTCGCGGTCCCCCGGATCCGCGACTTCCGCGGGCTGAACACCCGCTCCTTCGACGGCCGCGGCAACTACTCCATCGGCCTCAAGGAGCAGGTGATCTTCCCCGAGATCAGCTACGACCAGGTGGAGCAGGTGCACGGCATGGACATCACCTTCGTGACGTCCGGCGGCCGTGACGACCAGAGCTTCGCGCTCCTGCGCGAGCTCGGGATGCCGTTCCGCGGGGAAGAGCTGAAGCCGATCGTCGTGAAGATGTAGCGTATCGGGGACCGGGCGGCGGACACGACGTCCCGCCGGCACGGTCCCGTGGCAGAGTCCTCGACCTAAGAGACTGCAATGGCACGTAAGGCCATGGTGGAGAAGTCCAAGCGGAAGCCGAAGTTCGCCGTGCGCGCGCACAACCGGTGCCAGCGCTGCGGCCGGTCGCGCGCGTTCCTGCGCAAGTTCGGGCTCTGCCGAATCTGTTTCCGTGATCTCTCGCTCAACGGGCTCATCCCCGGCGTGCGAAAGGCCAGTTGGTAGCGACCGTCCGGCATCCGATCGACCGGATGCGTGACGCCGCGACCGTTCCTTCATTCCTAAACGTCCGCTTCGCGCGGATACGATAGGAGCCGAGTACACCTATGAGCATGACCGACCCGATCGCCGACATGTTGACGCGGATCCGCAACGCCTGCGGATCGAAGCACCGCCGCGTGGACATCCCGTCGTCGAAGCTGAAGACCGAGCTGGCCCGCATCCTCCTTGAGAACCACTACATCAAGGACGTGAAGGCCGTCTCGACCGAGGAAGGACGCCCGATGCTGCGCATCTACCTGAAGTACGCCCAGGGGGAGCAGCCGGTGATCCGCGAGATCCGGCGCGTGTCCACGCCCGGCCTGCGGCGCTACGTGGGGGTCTCCGAGATCCCGCGCGTGCGCAACGGCCTCGGCATGGCGATCCTGAGCACGTCCAAAGGGCTCATGACCGACCGTGAGGCGCGACAGGCGCGCACCGGCGGCGAGCTCCTCGCCCTCGTCTGGTAAGCGCGATGTCGAGAATCGGGAGAAAGCCCGTCGTGTTGCCGAAGACCGTCACGGTCACGGTGACCGGGCACATGATCAAGGTGAAGGGTCCGAAGGGGGAGCTCGAGCGCTCGTTGCCCGCGGCGATGAAGGTAGTCGTCGAGGAGGGCGCGGTGGTCGTCACCCGGCCGTCGGACGAGAACGCGCACAAGGCGCTGCACGGCCTGACGCGCACGCTCGTGGCCAACATGGTCGAGGGCGTGACGACGGGCTTCATGAAGTCGCTCGAGATCGTCGGCGTCGGCTACAAGGCGGAGACGCGGCCCTACGGGCTGCAGCTCGCGCTGGGCTTCTCCCATGCGGTGGAGTACAAGGCGCCGAAGGGGATCAAGCTCACCGCGCCGCAGCCGACGCAGATCATCATCGAGGGCGCGAACAAGGAAATGGTCGGGCAGGTGGCGGCGGAACTGCGCAGCCTCCGTCCGCCGGAGCCGTACAAGGGGAAGGGGATCAAGTACACGGGCGAGCAGATCCGGCGGAAGGCCGGCAAGGCGGGGGCCAAGTAAGCCATGAAAATCTTGCATAAGCCGAAGACCCGGGCCGAGCGCCGTTCGCGCCGGCACCTGCGGGTGCGGAAGAAGGTCGAGGGGACGGCGGCGCGGCCGCGTCTCGTCGTGAAGCGCTCGCTCAAGCACATCTACGCGCAGCTCGTGGATGACGCGGCGCAGCGCACGCTGATGACGGTGACCGACCTGACGGTCGGCGAGGGAAAGAAGGCGGAGCGGTCGACGGCGGTGGGCAAGGCGCTCGCGGCGGCGGCCAAGAAGGCGGGGATCACGCAGGTGGTCTTCGACCGCGCAGGATACAAGTATCACGGCCGCGTGAAGGCAGTGGCCGATGGCGCCCGCGAGGGCGGTCTGGAGTTCTGACCATGGCTGAGAATCCGACTTCGGAGACAGTGAGCGCCGGCGGCACGGGCGCGAGCACGGGCGGCGGTTCCGCGCGATCGGGCGGCGGTTCGGCTCGTTCGGGCGGCGGCCCTGGTGGCCGTGGACGCGGCGGCGCAGGCGGCGGCCGTGGCGGCCCCGGCGGCGGTCGCGGGCGCGGTGGTCCGGGTGGCGGCGGCGGTGGCCGCGGCGGTCCGGGCGGCGGCGGTGGTCCGGGCGGTGCGCCGGGTCGCGGCGGCCGTGATGCGCGCGGCCGCGGCGATGGCCGCGGCGGAGAGCGCGAAGGCAGCGACATGGTCGAGAACGTCATCGCGATCAACCGCGTCGCCAAGGTCGTGAAGGGCGGCCGGCGCTTCAGCTTCAACGCGCTCGTCGCCGTCGGCGACGGGCAGGGGAAGGTGGGCGTCGCGACCGGCAAGGCGAACGAAGTGTCGGAAGCCGTGCGCAAGGCGGTGGATGCCGCGCGCCGGAAGATGTACCACATCCCGCGGACGGGGAGCACGATCCCGCACGAGATCGTGGGCGAACACGGCGCGGGGAAGGTCCTCATGAAGCCCGCGGCGCCGGGCGCCGGCGTCATCGCCGGCGGTGCGGTGCGCGCCGTCCTCGAGTGCTGTGGCATCACCGACATCCTGACGAAGAGCCTCGGTTCCACCAACCCGCACAACATGGTCCGCGCGGCACTCGATGGCCTCACCCACCTCACCACGGTGGAACAGATCGCGCGTGAGCGCGACATCGATGTCTCGAGCCTGCAGTACCGCTCGCGCGCCAAGTCGAAGATGAAGGAGACCGTCTAACATGCCGCGCACATTCGTCTGGCATCCGGGCCGCGGCCCGAAGGTCACGGAGAGCAACGCCGTCACGAAGGGGAAGGTCCGCATCGAGCAGGTCCGGAGCGGCATCGGCCATTCGTGGCGCATGAAGCAGACGCTCGAGGCGATCGGCCTCAAGCACCATCAGGATGTCGTCGTGAAGACGGATTCCCCGTCGCTCCGCGGACAGATCAAGCGCGTGCGCCACCTGATCAAGGTGACGCCGGTGAAGGGATGACCATGGCCAAGACCAAAGAGAAGGATACGCCCGTCGAGCAGCTCGGCCTGCACAACCTGCATGCCGCGCCGTTCTCGCACCGCGAGCGGAAGCGCCTCGGGCGCGGCCCCGGATCCGGCACCGGCAAGACGTCGGGCAAGGGCCACAAGGGCATCAAGGCGCGTTCCGGCCACCACGGGCACGGTGGCGGCAAGCCGCGCTTCGAGGGCGGCCAGATGCCGCTCACCCGCCGGCTGCCGAAGCGCGGCTTCACGAACCCGTTCCGCGTGGAGTCGCAGATCGTGCGGCTCGGCGACCTGAACCAGCTCCCCGCCGGCTCCGAAGTGACGGTGGAGACGCTGGCGAAGGCCGGCCTCATCCGCACGGCGAAGGGTCCCGCGAAGCTGCTGAACAACGGCAAGCTCACCCGCGCGCTGACGGTGAAGGGCGTCAAGATGAGCTCCTCGGTGCGCGATGCCATTGCCGCGGCCGGAGGCCGCGTCGAGGAATAGCATGGCGACGAACCCCGCGAACGCGATCGCCGGCATCTGGAAGACGCCGGAGCTGAAGTCGAAGATCGGCTTCACCCTGCTCGCCCTCCTGATCTACCGGATCGGCGGACACATCACGGCCCCGGGCGTGGACGTCAACGCGCTCATGGCGTTCTTCCAGAACGGCCAGGGGGGCGCGGGCGTGCTCGGCCTCTACGACCTGTTCGTGGGCGGCGGGCTCTCGCGCGCGACGGTCTTCGCGCTCGGCATCGTCCCATACATCTCCTCCAGCATCGTCTTCCAGATCCTCGGCGCGGTCGTGCCGACGATCGAGAAGATGCAGCGCGAGGAAGAGGGGCGGAAACGGATCACCCAGTGGACGCGCTACGCCACGGTCGGCATCGCGGTCCTGCAGGCCTACGGCTACACCGTCTTCACGATGTCGCAGCCGGGTGCGGTGCTCTCGCCGACCTTCGGCTTCCAGATGCAGATGGTGCTCTTCCTGACGGCCGGCGCGGTGTTCGTGATGTGGCTGGGCGAGCAGATCACGGAGCGCGGCATCGGCAACGGCGCTTCGCTGCTGATCTTCTTCTCGATCGTCGAGCGGATCTGGCCGAGCATCGGCCAGACCTTCGGCTTCCTCCAGTCGGGCGCCCTCACCGTCTTCAAGCTGCTGCTGCTTGGCGCCGTCATGGTCGCCGTCGTCGGCTTCACGGTGGCGATCACGGTCGCCGCCCGCCGGGTGAACATCCAGATCCCGCAGCGCACGATGGCGCGGGGCCGCCAGCGCGAATCGGCCAAGAACTTCATCCCGCTCCGGCTCAACGCCGCGAACGTGATGCCGATCATCTTCGCGCAGACGGTGGTCGTCGTCCCGGGGCTCATCGCGCAGGTCTTCAAGAACCAGGCGTGGCTCCAGGCGATGGTCGAGTATCTCCAGCCGGGCACGATCTGGTACTTCATCCTGTCCGGCGTGCTGATCCTCTTCTTCACGTACTTCTACACGGCGATCATCTTCAATCCGGTGGACATCGCCGAGAACCTGAAGAAGCAGGGCGCCTTCATTCCCGGCGTGAAGCCGGGGGCGAAGACGGCCGAGTACATCGAGCGGATCGTCACCCGCATCACGCTGCCCGGCGCGATCTTCCTCACGATCATCGCCCTGCTCCCGATCTGGATCTCGGATATCATCAACGTCCCCTTCCGATTCGGCGGCACGTCGCTGCTGATCGTCGTCGGCGTGGGGCTCGATACCCTGGCCCAGCTCCAGCAGCACCTCCTGCTCCGGAAGTACGACGGCTTCATGAAGAAGGGCCGCGTGAAGTTCCGCGGCCGGGCTGCCACCGGATTCTAGGCAGCGGCTCCGCGGCCGGCTGAGCCGGTCGCGGAGTCGCGTTCCACCGCCCATATTCCCGCCATGCATCTCGTCCTGTTGGGACCGCCGGGCGCGGGGAAGGGGACGCAGGGCGCGCGGCTCGCCGCCCATCTCGGCATGCCGCAGCTCGCCACCGGCGACGTCCTCCGCGCGGCCGTCCGTGACGGCACCAAGCAGGGACTCGCCGCCAAGAGCTTCATGGACCGGGGCGACCTCGTTCCCGATGAGGTCATCCTCGGGATCATGAAGGAGGCCCTCGCCAAGCCCGAGAACGCCAAGGGGGTCATCCTCGACGGCGTAGTGCGCACGGTGCCACAGGCCGAGGGGCTCGCCCGCGTGCTCAAGGAGCTGGGCACCGAGCTCGACTTCGTGCTCGTTTTCAACGCCGAGGATGAGGAGCTGGTGCGGCGCCTGGGCGGCCGCACCGTCTGCGACAAGTGCCAGACGCCGTACATGGGGCGCGAGTCGGGCACGAAATGCGAGAAATGCGGCGGGACCCTCGTGCGCCGGAAGGACGACGAACCGGAGGCGATCCGCAACCGGCTCCGCGTCTTCCAGGAGCAGACGGCACCCGTTCTCCAGTGGTACCGCGTGCACGAGGAGATGGGCGGCCCGCGCGTGGTGCACGTCAATGCGATCGGACCGCTGGAGCTGGTGGAGCAGCGGGTCCGGAAGGCGGTGGAGGGATGATCCAGCTCAAGAGCCCGCGCGAGATCGACATCATGGCGGAAGGGGGGCGGATCCTTGCCGGCACGCTCGCCGAGGTGAAGGCGCGTGTCGCCGCGGGGGTCACGACGCTCGAACTGGACGAGGTGGCGGACGCGTTCATTCGGCGCCACGATGGCGCCACGCCGGCCTTCAAGGGGCTCTACGGCTTCCCGCGGAGCATCTGCCTCTCGATCAACAACGAGATCGTGCACGGCATCCCGTCGCGCCGCCGGGTGCTCGAGAGCGGGGACCTCCTCTCGATCGACATCGGCGTCCAGTACAGGGGCTTCTTCACCGACGCGGCGATCACAGTGCCGGTGGGGCCGGTGGATGAGATGTCGAAGAAGCTGCTCGCGGTCACCGCCGAGGCGCTCGACGCCGGGATCGCGGCGGCCACGGTGGAGAACCACATTGGCGACATCGGCGCGGCCGTGCAGACGGTGGTCGAACGGAACGGCTTCAGCGTGGTGCGCGAGCTGGTGGGGCACGGCGTGGGTGCCGCGCCGCACGAGGACCCGCAGGTGCCGAACTACGGGAAGCCGAAGAAGCTGATGCGGCTGATCCCCGGGCTCACGATCGCGATCGAACCGATGGTGAACGTCGGCGCCGCGGGGACGCGGACGATGCCGGATCAGTGGACCATCGTCACCGCGGATGGGTCGAGATCAGCGCACTTCGAGCATACCGTCGCCATCACGGCGGACGGGCCGAGGGTCCTTACGCGGTAGGGATCGGGGCTCGTCGGACGACAACTACAACTACAACAGATACCGCGGATGACGCGGATGGACGCGGATCGCTTCCGGTGCACTCGACCGGCGTCTTCGCCGGGCCATCGAACGCTAGGCGCCCAACGTCTTCTCCACGGCCGCCAGCGCGCGCTTCGCGCTGGCGGAGGTCTCCTTCACGAACTCGGCCGCCGCCTCGGCCAGCGCACGGCCGGCGTTCTTGTCGCTCAGGGAGTTCACGTTGATGCGCACGTTGTAGGCGGCGCCGCGGCAGGCGGCTTCGGCGAGGAGCGCGGCGACGCCGGCATCGCTCACGGCATTGGAGTTGCCACCCTCGGCAGCCTCGGCCGCGAGCGCGGCCACAGCGGCGCAAGCGCGCGCCGTCTCAAGGGGGATCTCACTCGCGCCGATGAGCGCGGCGGTGATCGCGGCGTCGCGCTTGGCCGATTGCTCCGGAGTGTCCTTGGGGAGCTTGTAGGCTTCCGAGACGAAGGCATAGGCCTTCGCATCGAGCTCCACCAGCGCCGAGAGCCGAGCGCCGAGCGCCGAGGCCGTCAGTGCGATCTCTTTGAACCTCCCCTCCACGGCGGCGTACTTCTTCCGTCCCACGGTGAGCCCCGCCACCATCTGTGCCAGCGCGGCGCCGAGGGCGCCGGCGTGGGCGGCCACGCTGCCGCCGCCCGGGACGGGCTCCGACGAGGCGACCGACGCCACGAAGCCGGAGAGGCTTTGCCCGCCGGAGATCGCGCTGCGCACGCGGCGCTCGAGCACCTGGTCCATTGAGAAATTCGTGAGCTGCAGATAGCGCGCCGCGGCATCGAACAATGCCTTCTCCGGCACGAGGCCGACGAGTTCGCTCCAGGTCGTCGCGACCCCGCGCGCGGCGGCTTCGAGCTTCACCACGTCGTAGGCGCGATGCATCGGCGTCTTGTCCACGTCCACGAGGTTCATCGACACCTGCGCCTGGCCATCGACCTCGAGGCCGAGGCCCTTCACGT
>Ga0315271_10002723_pt1 | contig 11108 bp, 9 predicted proteins | sample C3_top_MG_FD_204664 | JGI IMG/M metagenome (GOLD analysis project Ga0315271, IMG submission 204664) | Sediment microbial communities from Yellowstone Lake, YNP, Wyoming, USA - C3_top | ecosystem: Environmental > Aquatic > Freshwater > Lake > Sediment | place: USA: Wyoming | collected 2017-08-01
CTCCCTCCCCGCCATGCCCGAAGCGCTCGCGCGGCGCCTGCCTGCCAGCGTCCGCAATGGCCCGGAGACCATCCTGCACGGTCTCGTCCGCCTGGCCCGCGCCCTGCCCTCGGACCCGGCCCGGCAGTCGCCGCGCCAGCTGGCCGCGTTCGTCAAGACCATCGACCGCGCCAAGCGGCGCCTGGCCCGGCGCCTCGCGCCCCGCCTCGCGACCAGCGACCGCCTGCGCCGCTCGTTCATCGAGATCGATCTCGGGCTGACGCTGGTGCGCGGGCTCGTGGCGGACGGCGTGCTCCGCCACGGCTTCGACGTCATCGACGACGAGGACGTGCGCGCCTGGTTCACCCGTCACGGGGCGCTGCCGATGACGGTGCGCTCCACCCCGGTGCGCGCCCTCTACGACCTGTACTTCGCCTACGAGGGCGGCGACGTGCGGCGGCCGTCCTTCGCCGCGGGGGTTGCCGTCGGCGCGGTGCTCCGGCTCGCCCTCGCCTACAAGGGCAGCGTGGTCTACGAGATGCAGGCGGGCATGGGCGAGGTGGTCATCGCCCCGGCCTACGAGGCCCTGCGGAAGCGCGGCGTGCGCTTCGCCTTCTTCCACCGCGTCACGGCCCTCGAGCTGGCACCGGACGGCCGGTCGATCGCCCGGGTGCGGATGGCCCGCCAGGTGGATCTCCTCGACGGCACGCTCGACGGCTACGACCCGCTCGTGGAGGTGGATGGCCTCCCCTGCTGGCCGCCCGCCCCCAAGGCGGAGCTGGTCAAGCACGGTGACCGGCTGGCTGGCCACGACCTGGAGTCCCGCTGGAGCGGCTGGACCGACGCGGGCGAGACCGTCCTCGAGGCGGGCACCGGGTTCGACCAGGTGGTCCTCGGGATCTCGCTCGCCGGGATCGCGGAGCTGACCCCGGAGCTCTCAGAGCGCTCCGGGGCGTGGCGGGCCATGACCACGCGGATCGGGACCACGCAGACGATGTCCGCCCAGCTGTGGATGGACCACAGCCTGGCCGAGCTGGGCTGGAAGGGCGCGGCCGTCCCCACGGATGCGGCGCCGGAGTCCCTCGATGTCTGGGCGGACCGCACGGAGACGCTTCGCTTCGAGGGCTGGGGGCAGGGTGGTCCGCGGTCTGTGCAGTACCTGTGTGGCCCGATGCCTGGCGACCTGGCCGGGCGGCCCCCAACGGACACCGGCATCCCCGACGAGGCCCGCTCGCTGGTGGCGCACACGACGGAGCGCTGGCTGGCGACCAAGGGCGTCCTGATCTGGCCGTCCGCGGTGTCCCCGGAGGGTGACTTCGACTGGTCGATGCTCCACGACGGGTCCGGGGACGCCGGACCGGACCGGCTGGGGGCGCAGTTCCTGCGCGCCAACATCGACCCCAGCGAGCGGTATGTGCTGTCGCTCCCGGGCACCACGCGCCACCGCATGACGGCCGATGGTTCCGGCTTCGGCAACCTCGTGCTCACCGGCGATTGGACGCGGACAACCTGGAACGTGGGCTGCATCGAGGCTGCCGCGGAGTCCGGGCGCAATGCGGCGAGGGCGGTGGCACGAAGGTCAGGCCAGGCTCGCTGACGTCGTGCCGGGCGGCCCGGGCGAACCCGTAGCCGGCCAATCGGTGCCGGCCGGGCGGCCGCCGGCCGATCGGGGTCGGCCGGCCCTTCATCGGCTGATCCCCGTGGGGATCAAATCTGGGGTCCGCCCGCACGACGATTGCCAACGTGCGGGGTATCTGGCAGGCGCCCCGCACGCCGAGCCCTGATCCGATCCTAGGGTGGATCAGGACCGCCATCCCAGGAGCCTGGCGTGCTCGATGACAGATGGGACGAGGCACGCTGGGGCCGCGCGGGCCGGTGCCGCCGCTGCGCGGTGACCTTCGCCCTACGTCAGCCCGTGCTTCCGCCGGAAGACCGCGACGATCGCGTTCGCGTGGCCGTGACCCATCCCGCGCTCGGCCTTGAGGTACGCGACCATGTCGCTGTGGCGGAGCCCCGTCCGTGGCTCCAGCTGGGCGAACCAGCATTCGATGGGCTGGCCGTACGTCTTCTCGATGGACGGGAAGTACGACGCGGGCCCCTGGACCTTCTCGCTCATCGGCGCAGTCCGGGCCACGCTGGCCTTCGCGCCGTTGGCGGCGGCCTTCGCCTCGTTCGTCGCCGACTATGACGCTCCGGGCCAGGAGCAGTCGCTGCACAACGCGTTCCATGACTTCGAGGCCGGCGTCCTCGGAGAGGTCAACCCACAGGATCGGGGAACACCTGCTTCTTGACCACGGACCCGTCGCGCGCGAAGGTCGTCCACGTGCCGGTCTGGCGCCCGCGATCGAACGAGCCCGAACGCATCACGGTCCCATCCGAGCGGTAGAAGACCCAGGCGCCGTGCATCTCGTCGCCCAGGTGGAATCCGGTGAAGCGGATGTTCCCGTTCGGGTAGTGGTCGATCGCCGGCGTGGGGGCAGCGTTGTCGGCATCAGGCATCGCCAGCCTCCGCATCGGTCGCGTCGGTCGCATCGGCGGCATCGGTCGTCCCGTGCAGGAAGTCGAGCGCGGCCGCCGCGTAGAGCGCCGCGCCGGCGGCCATCGCCTGCTCGTGGAAGACCACCCGGTTCGAGTGGTTCTGCGCAACCGTCGCCGGGTCCGAGCCCGGGAGTGCGGCACCCACGAACGCCATCACCGCCGGGACGGCCTCGGTCACGTAGGAGAAGTCCTCGGCGCCCATGATCGGCGACGCGAAGCGCTCCACCGCGTCCGGCCCCAGCAGCGTGCGGGCCAGGTCCTCGACCCAGCCCGCGACCTCGACATCGTTCACGAGGACCGGGTAGCCGTGGATGATCTCGAGGTCGATCTCGGCGCCGTGGGCCGCCACGACACCCTCCGCCACGCGCCGGACCAGCGCGTGCAGCGTGTCGCGGGTGGCGGCCGAGACGGCCCGCATCGTGCCCTGGATCTCCACGGACTCCGGGATGATGTTGTTCGTGGTGCCGCCGGCGATCTTGCCGATGGTGAGGACGGCAGGGTCGAAGACGTCGATGGAGCGCGTCACCGCCACCTGCAGGGCGAGGACCAGCTCCGCGGCGACGGTGATCGGATCGAGCGCGATGTGGGGTGCGGACGCGTGGCCGCCACGGCCCTTGATCGTGGCGCGGATGGTGTCCGAGGAGGCCATCATCGAGCCCGGGCGGAGGCCGATCGTGCCCGTGGGATAGCGGGTGCTGATGTGGAGGGCGAACGCACGCTCGACGCCGGCGGCGCCGTGCGGCCCATCGACGAGGAGGCCTTCGTCCAGCATGAAGCGGGCCCCGTGGAAGCCTTCCTCGCCGGGCTGGAACATCAGGAGGACGCGGCCGGCCAGCCGGTCCCTGCGGTCAAGGAGCAGGCGCGCGGCGCCCAGCAGCATCGTCATGTGCGTGTCGTGGCCGCAGGCGTGCATCGCGTCCGGGTGCGTGGAGGCGAAGTCGAGGCCCGTATCCTCCCGGAGCGGCAGGCCGTCCATGTCTGCCCGGAGCAGGATCGTGGGCCCCGGGTGCACCCCCTCGATCACCGCGGTCACGGCCGTCGTGGTGCCGCCGGGCCGCGGCTCCAGGCCCAGGTCCCGGAGCGCATCCATGACCACCTGCTGCGTGAGCGGGAGCTGGAGGCCAACCTCGGGGATCCGGTGGAGGCGCCGCCGGACCTCGACCATCGCGGGCAGCTGGTCCAACGCGGCGGCGAGGAGCGGGTGGATCTCGACGTGGTCGACCGGGCTCGGGGTCATCTGCGTGCTCCGCGTGACAGGGCGAACGATGGCGCGGGACGGCGGGGCGATTGGGACCATCGTAGTGCCGGCCCGGGCGTGGCCGGGCCCCCTGGCGCACCTCCGTGACGCCGCCGGTAGCATCATCCGATGACCACCCCCGATCCCCGCGCCGCCTACGCCGAGATGTCCCGGCACCTCATCGAGCAGATCCGCAGCAACGGCGGCGTCGTCACGGACGGCCCCTTCGCCGGCCGCAGCGTCCTCCTCCTGACCACCACCGGCGCCAGGAGCGGCGATCCGCGCATGGCCCCCCTCGTCTACTCGCGCGACGGCGAGCGCATCGTGATCGTGGCGTCGAAGGGCGGGGCGCCCGTGAACCCGTCGTGGTTCGCGAACCTGGTCGCCAACCCGGTCGTCACGGTTGAGGCCGGCGGCGAGACGTTCCAGGCTCGCGCGAGGGTCGCCGGTCCCGAGGAGCGTGACCGCTTGTTCGCGGCCCACGCCGCCATCAACCCGGGCTTCCTCGACTACGTGGAGAGGACGACCCGCGTGATCCCCGTGGTGGTGCTGGAGCGCATCGAGGCGGCCTGAGCTGTAGCCGGGCGCGACGGGCCTAGGAGTCCGTGCGGGACCCCTTTGTGATCCGCTGGCCGTTCTCGTGGGTGACTCCGAAGCAGCGCCCGTTCTTCTCGAACACCAGGGCGATGTGGTATCCCGTGGCGCGCCACTGGAGCAGCGTGCGGCCGTCCGGGAGCGGGGTCTCCGTGGCCGCCCGGCCGACGACCTTCTCGATCTCCCTGCGGGTCTTGCCCTTGAGCGTGCCCAGCGCGATGAACCGCTTGCGCAGCGCCCGCCCTGGCGCACGGAAGAAGAAGGGCACGAGGATCGCGATCGCGCCCGCCGTCACGAGCAGGATCAGGGCGATCTCGGTGCCGTCCACGGTGCGCAGTTCCTCACATGGGCTGTTGGTCCGTCGAGAGTACCGGGGGACCGGCGACAGGTGCTTCGCCGATGGCAGGCACGAGCCCCAACACGTCGCGGATGGTGATCATCGTGTCCGCCGGCCCGCGGACCGGCAAGACGGCCACGCGCGTGGCCCGCGCGTGGCCCTCGTATTCGCGATGGGGCTGCCGGTAAGAGGCGACGGCCGGCGCTCGTGCGGGCGATCGACGCCTGCCAGCCGCCTGACGGCTGAGCGGTGCGCCCACGGTGCCGAATCGCCGCCCAACGGCCGGTAAGCCACCGTCTCGGCGAGTGAACCGTCGGTTCCGAGCCGCCGAGCGACCGTAGATCGACAGTGAGCGCACAGCAGGGCCGCTGCGCGGCTACCGGCCGCTACAGGCCGCGACCGGCCGCCAAGGGCCGCTGCGCGGCCAGCGCTCAGTAGGTGACCGTCCGCGGCACGCCAGCGGCCGCCGACGCGCGCCCCAGGCGATACGGGTTCGTCTCGTCGTCCGGCTCCGTGCCGGCCACGATCGCCGCCAGGCGCCGGCCGGCCTCCGGCCCCCCTTCGATCCCCCACCCGTTGTCGCCCGTGTGGAAGAACAACCCGTGGACCCCGCAGCCCCCGATGAACGGGCGCCCGTCCGCGGTGCAGGTGTACTGGCCGGCAGCGAGGCTGACCTCGGCGCCCGTGAGGCGGTCCGCGATGGCCGCCCAGAACGGGACGGCGGCGCTCGCCGCGTCCATGACGACGGCCGGGAACATCCAGTCCGTGGGCACCGGGTCGGTTGGGTCCGTGCCGGGCTCGTCCTGGCCCATGCCCAGGAATGCGCCGCCACCTTCGGGACGCCAGTAGGCATGGGTGTCGACATCGAGCGTCATCGGCCCATCGGCCGGGATCTCGGGCTGCGGCGAGACCATGGCCCGGTGGTGGCGGACCATCGTCACCGGCAGGTCGATGCCCGCAGTGGCGGCGATCGCCCTGGAGAACGGCCCGGCCGCGATGACGACCCGCGGCGTGGCGATGACGCCGCACCCGGTCCGCACCCCGATGACCCTCGCGGCATCAACGAGGATCTCGAGCGCCGGTGTGGCCAGGTGGAACTCCGCGGACGCCGCCCGCGCAAGCCCGTGGACCACCTCGTACGGAGAGATCCAGCCGTCCCGTGCCCGGTACGTGGCTGCGCTGATGCGCTCCGAGACCCATGGGAAGCGCCGGCGGACCTCGTCGCCCACCAGCAGCTCGGAGTCCGCGACGCCGAACCCGCGTGTGGCCTCCACGAAGCGCGCAAAGGTGGCCGGACCGTCATCGGCGGCGGTCAGGAACAGCCAGCCGTGCTGCCGGAGGCCGATATCCCACCCCTCGAGGCCGGTCTCGGCCGCAAAGTCCTCGTAGAAGCGGATGCTGGGCAGGACGAGGGCGGCGTAGTCGGGGTCGTCCCACTGGGCGCGGAAGCACGCGACGGCCTGCGCGGTGGTCAGCGACGCGAGCTGCGGACCGCGCTCCAGGACCACGGCGGACAGCCCGTGGCGGCCGAGGAAGAAGGCATCGGTGGCACCAGCGATCCCGCCCCCGATGACGACGACGTCGGCGGACGCGGGGAGCGGCCCGGTTGCGCCGGGGAAGATCCGACCCATGCTGGGGTGCCTCCAAGATCCGAGCTCAGACCGCGGGCGTGTCCCCAAGGTGGCGCCGCAGGCTCCCCCGCCAGAGTGCCCTGCCGTGGAACGACACACCGGGCGAGATCGCGGGCAGTCCGCCGTACCAGATCAGCGTCTTGAGCAGCGGCGTCACCTGCGAGCCGTAGAGCTCCATGCAGGGCTCCGGCCGGACGCCCGGCCAGGAGTAGCAGGAGACCACCGTCCGCCGGCAGGCCGTGTCGATCGACGGCGGCAGGCGGTCCCAGGCGGGGTCGTCCGGCCCGAACTCCCACTGGTCCAGGTTGCCCTGGGGGATGCCCTCGATCCCCCGGACCACCGGCGGCGTGTCGTCCAGCAGGTAGGGGTCCACGGCGAGGTCGCACACGATGGCGTGATCGGGCAGGAAACCCAGCCAGGCGTTCGGGAAGAGCGGCTTCGAGGTGTCGCGGCGGGCCGTCGCGTCCACCAGGATGTCCGTGAGCGCCAGGCGGTGCCGGAAGTAGGCCTCGTTGCCGGCGAGGTTCTGCTCCACCACGACCACCTCGACGCCCGGCAGCCCATCGCGCATGAAGCGGACGTTGCGTTCCTCGTCGCCGGCCCGCGCCGCCCACTCGATGGCGTGCTTGCCCACCCCACCCGCTCCCAGGATGGTGGCGCTGACCGCCGGCCGGGTCGCGGAGAGCAGGGGCGGCCACCGTCGCTCGAGGGCGTCGAAGGCGCAGGCGAGTCCGTTGTGGGCCACGTCGCGCAGGTTCTGGACCAGGCGCCGGCCGTCGTCGCCGGTGATCATGTCCAGCGCGATGGCCTCGATCCCGAGGTCGCGAAGGAGCTCGACACGCTCCGGGCGCGTGTTGAAGTGGAGCATCGAGAGCAGGATGGCATCCCGCCGCAGCAGCTCGTACCGCCCCTCCGGCGCGCGCAGCACGACCACGATGTCCTGCGCGTAGGCCGTGGCCTCGTTCACGATGTGCACGCGCGGCGAGGCGGCGAGGTAGACGTCATCGGAGTAGCCCATGCCCTCGCCGGCCCCGGCCTCGACGTACACGTCGACATCCATGGCGCCCAGGATCCCCATCAGGGCGGGGAGGAACGCGCGCCGCTCGCCGGGCTCGTTGTACATCCGGGGAAAGCCGATGGTGAGCCCGTGTTCGTTCGCCATGCCTGCCTCTGCCGCTCTGGTCCGCTGCAGGACCGACACTCTGCCGCTGTCGGACCGGCGTCAAGGTCCAGCGGCCCCCGCTGGTGATCCAGAGGGACCAGACCCCGCGCCAGTGGCCGGCTCCGGACCCAGGCGCCGGTGGCCCGCAGGGGCTGAGTGGACCGCCCGTGTGTGCTCCCAGGCAGTTGCCCGGAACGCACTCGTCGGGGGAGGCTTCGTCCACCAGCCCATCCCGACGGGGGAAGCGGCCCTCAACGGCCGGAGGAACGGATGCGCGAACCTGAACGACCCGTGACCATCGGCTTCCCGCGGATGCACAACGAGCCGAGCGAGCGCCGCGACTTCCTGCCCCCGCTCATTGGCCTGCTGGCGGCAACCGGGGCCGAGGTCTTCGTCGAAACCGGGATCGGGTCCGGCATGGGCTACACGGACGCGGACTACAGCACCGTGTCGCCCAACGTCCACGTGACGGACGAGGAGGAGTGCTACCGGCAGGACATCGTGGTGGTGCTGCGGGCGCCCGAGGGCCACTACGAGCTGCTCCGACCCGGCGCGGTGCTCGTGTCGATGCTCCACTTCACCACCCGGCCCGCCCGCGTGGCGATGCTGCGGGAGCTCGGCGTCGACGCGGTCAGCCTCGACCTCATCGCCAACGACGAGGGCCGGCGCCTGGTCGAGAACCTGCGCAGCGTGGCCTGGAACGGCATCTCCTCCGCCTTCGCGGCGATGGACCGGACATGGCCGAACCTCCGGAACCCGCACCGGTCAACGGTCAAGGTCACGATCCTGGGGGCCGGTCGGGTGGGCCTGCACGCCGTGGAGTTCGCGACGAAGTACGGCGACGACGCCCGCAACGAGACCCTCACCCGCGCCGGGCTGCCGGGGGTGGAGGTGGTCACCGTCGGGCGCAACCTCACGGGTGACAGCGGCTATCTCCGGGGTCGTCTCGAGATCACCGATGTGCTCGTCGACGCGACGGCGCGGCGCGACCCGTCCTCGCCGATCGTGCCCAACGCGTGGATCGCGTTGCTCCCCGACCACGCCGTGATCTGCGACCTGGCGGTGGACCCGTACCTGCTGGATGCGGAGCCGAGGATCGTGCGGGCGATCGAGGGCATCCCCCAGGGCAACCTGGACCAGTGGGAGTTCGCGCCGGGCGATCCCGCGTGGGACACGCTGCCGCCCGGGATCCCGACGGACGAACGGCGCACGGTGGTCTCCTGCTACTCCTGGCCGGGCGTGCGACCGGAGCCGTGCATGCACGTCTACGGGTCCCAGCTGGCACCGCTCCTGGAGACCCTGGCCCGCGCCGGCGGTGTCGCGGACATCCGGCCCGACGGGTCCTACTTCGAGCGGGCCATCGCCCGCGGCAGCCTCCGCTGGCGGCAGGAACGCCCAGGCGTCTAGGGCGACCAGCACCTGCGGGTGCGCGACCCGGAGCGTGCACCGGTCACCAGGGAGCGCGACGGCATGCCCGGACCCCAAGGTCCGGTCGGCCCTTGCTGCACGCCGGGATGCTCCATAGGGTGGGGGCCGCGCGGCCCGGGCAAGAGCCCGACTTGCCGCATGCTTGGAGCACCTCGCCGCCGGTCCGTGTCGGGCGGCGGCCAATCGCCCAGCCGACCCGGAGTGTACCCACCCCGTGCGCACCAAGGTGCCCGCCACGACGGCGCCGCCCGCCGCTGCCTCACCGGCCGCGCCGTCTCCGGGCGCGCCGGATCCGGGTGCGCCGACTCCGGGTGCCGCAGACGCAGGCGATGAGCGCCTCCGGGCGGCGCTCGACACCCAGCGCCGGGAGCTGGACGCCGCCGTGGCCGAGGCCAACGAGCGACTCGCCCGGGCCCAGCGGGCGGCCGGAGCCGGACTCTGGGACTGGGACATGGCCACCGAACGCCTGGAGTGGTCGCCGGAGCTGTTCACGCTGTTCGGCCTTGACCCCGCGACCGACGAGGCCACCTTCGAGACCTGGAACCGCGTTCTCCACCCGGACGACGCCGCGCTGGCGGGGGCGCGCCTGATGGACTCCATCGCCCGGCACGAACCGCTCGTGAGCGAGTACCGGATCGTCTGTCCGGACGGCGAGGTCCGCTGGATCCAGGCACTGGGCAACACCACCTACGACGAGGCCGGGGTCCCGCGGACGATGGCCGGGATCTGCATCGACATCACGGTCCGCACGCGGGCCGAACAGTCCGTGCTCGCATCGACCACGTTCAGCCGCCAGGTCATCGAGAGCGCCCGCGAGGGCCTCGTCGTCTACGGCCCGGACCTGCGGTATCGGGTGTGGAACCCGTTCATGGAGAAGATCACGGCCGTGCGGGCGGAGGAGGTGCTGGGCAAGCACCCGCTCGACGTGTTCCCGGACCTTGCGACGACCGGGGAGCTGGCACGGATCCAGGGCGCCCTGGCGGGCAACCTGCCGGATCCGGTGGAGGTCCCCATCTTCGCGCCCGGACGGGCAGGCTGGGTCATCGAGACCAGCGCTCCCCTGCGGGACGACCAGGGCACGATCATCGGTGTCATCACCACAATCCAGGACATCACCACCCGTCGCCAGGCCGAGGAGGCATCCGCGGCGAACGCCCGCCTGGTCATCGAGTCCCAGCGCGCGGCCGGTGTCGGCTCGTACCGGGCTGACTTCGTCCAGGGGCGCTGGTGGTCGTCCGAGGTGCTCGACGAGCTGTTCGGGATCGATGTGGACTACGACCGGACGATCGCCGCCTGGGTGGACCTGATCCACACGGACGACCGCGAGGGCATGGCCCGCTACCTGGCCGAGGAGGTCGTCGGACAGGGGCTTCCCTTCAACCGCGAGTACCGGATCGTCCGCAAGATGGACGGGGCCGTCCGGTGGGTCAACGGCCTGGGCGAGGTGACGCTGGCCAACGACGGGACGGCGGTCACGCTGATCGGCACGATCCAGGACATCACGGAGCGCCGGCTGGCGGCGGAGGAACGCGAACGGCTGCAGGGCCAGCTCCAGCAGGCGCAGCGGCTGGAGGCCATCGGGCGCCTGGCGGGGGGTGTCGCGCACGACTTCAACAACATGCTGGGCGCGATCATCGGCTACACCGAGCTGGCCCTCGAGCGCGTGGACCCGGCCGACGAGATCCACGCGGACCTGGAGGAGATCCTCAAGGCGGCCGGCCGCTCGGCCGAGCTCACCCGGCAGCTGCTGGCCTACGCCCGGCGGCAGACCACCGCGCCGCGGGTGATCGACCTCAACGCCACGGTCGAGGCCCAGCTCAAGATGCTCCGCCGCCTCCTGGGCGAGGACATCGCCCTCGAGTGGCGGCCCGACCCCGAGGCCGGACGCGTGAACATCGACCCCTCGCAGATCGACCGCGTGCTGACCAACCTGTGCCTCAATGCCCGCGACGCGATCGCGCAGGAAGGCATGATCGTCATCGAGACGGGCCGGATCGCCATCGATGAGCGCGCCAGCGCCGGGCGACCCGGCTGCGCGCCGGGCGAGTACGTGTCCCTCGCGGTGATCGACAACGGCCATGGGATGGACGCCGCAACCCTGGCCAACGCCTTCGAGCCCTTCTTCACCACCCAGGGCGTGGGCGAGGGCACGGGCCTGGGGCTCGCGATGGTCCAGGGGATCGTCGCCCACGCCGGCGGCTT
>Ga0315271_10002724_pt1 | contig 11107 bp, 10 predicted proteins | sample C3_top_MG_FD_204664 | JGI IMG/M metagenome (GOLD analysis project Ga0315271, IMG submission 204664) | Sediment microbial communities from Yellowstone Lake, YNP, Wyoming, USA - C3_top | ecosystem: Environmental > Aquatic > Freshwater > Lake > Sediment | place: USA: Wyoming | collected 2017-08-01
CGCGCCGAACTTGTCGCCGGCCTCCTGCGCCGCCTTGGGTGAGACCATCATCCCGGCGCGATCGGCGAGCTGGGCCAAGAGGGGCGCGAAAGGCGCCGACAGATTGAGGCGCACGGTGGCGGGATCGACGACATCCACCGTTGTCACCAGAGCGAGCTCGCCGCGGCGATTGGATCCGGCCATCGTCTTGTGGCGCTCGATGTTGTACTTGACGGCAGCGGCGTCGAATCTCTCGCCGTCGTGGAAGGTCACGCCGGGGCGCAGCTTGAGTGTGAGTGCACGGCTGTCCGCCGACCATTCGAAGGAAGTTGCGAGCTGAGGCACGATGGCGAGCTTCTCGTCGATGTCGAACAGCTTGTCGCACAGCGCCGCGAAGACAATACGCCCGACGAACGTCCGCGCGAGCGTCGGATCGAGCACGTCGGGGTCCTCGGCGAGCCCGATGCGCAGCGTTTGCGCCTGGGCAGCCGCGGTCAGGGCGGTGGCGAGCGCCAGCGCGAGTCCGAGTCGAATGGTCCGAAGTCCGGTCCGCATGACGAATCCCCCGACGATGCAAAGCGGCATCCTCCATCGCCACGGGCGAGGCATCTGCCGCATTTCAGAATAGCACAGGCGGCCGCGGCGTTCAGGTGCCTGCGGGCCGGCGCGGACGGGTCGCCTGAAAGCGCTCGATGGCTGCTTCGATGACGGCGCGGTCGGTGATGCCGACCGGATCGGCGCGACAGGGCAGGCAGGCGACGAATGGCTGAAAACGGTCGAGACTCTTCTCGTACAGGCGCCGCAGCTCGACGATCGGCTCGGGGTGATCGTCGACGCGCAGGTCGAGCGCCGGATAGGGCTCCGAGGTGCGGACGATCAGTGCGGCCGCCTGCTTGCCGCGCTTGTCGCCGCCGGCGGCCTCGCCCGCTTCCATCGCCGTGATCAGGCGCAGGGCGAAGGGCAGCGCGCGGTTCGCCTCGAACGCCTCGGCCGTGTCTTCCAGAACGCGGGGGCCCGCCAGCATGTTGCCCGCGACCGAAAACTCGCGTCCGGCGCGATGGCCGCACCAGTCGATGCATGCGGCACCGGTATGCGCGGCCGTCCGGCCGGCCCGGTCGATCAGGTGGAGTTGCCTGTGGTCCCGGCCGGAATCCGCGGCGGTCAACGCGCGCACGATCGCCGCGGGATCGTCGCCTTGCATCATCGCCTCGAGCGCAGCGGGCGCGTAGAGCGGATTGACGAGCGCCTGGGTCGAGAGCGCGCCGACACCACTTGCCGCGTGCGGGCACAGCGCTCCGACCGCGAAGAAGCGGCTGGCGACGGCAACGCCGAATGCGCCATTGGTGTCGCGGGCGATGATGGACCAGGTCATGCGAAGGTTCGCTAGCGCAACAGGAGCCCCGTACCGCTGAACACCAGCAGCGCGCCGACACCCCGGCGGAACGCCTGTTGCTCGATGTGATCATGCACCCATTCCCCGGCGAGCGTGCCGATGGCCACGGGGAGCAATGCGGCCGCGACAAGGACGACGTCTTCGGCGCGGAACACGCCGGTGACGAAATAGCCGGTGGAGCGCACGATGGACAGCGTCAGCAGCGTCGTCGAAACGGTCACGCGGAACGCGCCCTTCGCGAGCCGCAGCGAGTCGAAGTACGTGACGTACAGCGGGCCCGCGAGCCCGCCGAAGAGGGTCGAGATCAACGCGCCGACCACGCTAATCGGATGCACCATCCAGCGGGGCATCGTCAGTGCGCGACCCAGCATTCGTTCGCCGAAGAGGCTGTAGAGAGCGTAGGCGATGACATAGACGCCCAGCAGCCGGGCAAGCAGGCCCTGGTCGGCCGTCTTGACCACCCACAGGCCGAGCGGCACGCCGACCAGCGCTCCTGGAGCGAAGCGCAGCACGATGTTCCATCGGATCTGATGCCAATCGCGGAACGCCTGCCGCACGGAGACGAGGAATCCGATGAGAGTGATCAGCGGCGCCGTCGTTGTCATCGGCAGCACGAACGCAAGAAGCGGTGTCGCGACGACCCCCGATCCAAAGCCGGCGACGCCGCGAACGCCGTACCCCACCGCCAGCGCGGCGGCGCACCAGAGTGTTTCGAGCGAGGTCAGTGGCCAGGACAACGGGGTCGGCCGCTGCGTTGCGGGTCAGGCGGAGGCGCGGGGTTGCGGCGCCGCGGCGGGCGCCGGCCCGACGTAGGCCGGAGCCGGCTGCGTGAAGTACGCGTGCAGGATGTGATAGACGAGCCGATAGTTCTTCTGCTGGAAGCTCGCGTGCGAGATCCCGGCCAGCACCGAGAACTGCTTGTCGGGATTGGGGAGCCGCCTGAAGAACTCGATGAGGTCGTCGAAGGCGGCAATGCCGTCATACTGGCCGCGCAGGATGATCGTCGGCACGGCGATCCGGGCGGGATCGACGACCGGGAGCTTCGAGCACATGTCGATGTAGGTGCCGTTCGGCATCGAATCGTCGAGCGCGAGGATCGCGTCCGCGAAAGCGTCGACGACACGCTTCTCGGCGCAGTCCGGATGGTCGCGCGCGAAAATCGAGTAAACGAAAGCGCGGTCGATCGGGCGGCGTTTCCGGGCCAGGAATTCCGGCAGCTTCTTGCGCCGCTGCTCGAGTGTCGGCGCGCCTTCCCCGGTCCAGACGAAGGCGTCGAGTGCGAGGCGCGCCACGCGGTCGGGGTGGCGCTGCGCGAACAGCGCCGCGCGCAGCGCTCCCGAGGAGATGCCGTAGGCCATGAACGAGCGAACGCCGCGCGCCTTCGCGATGTAGTCGGTCGCCGCGGCCAGGTCGTCGGCGCCGTTGGCGATGTCGCAGTCGATGTCGCGCGTCTTGCCGGAGCGCCCGTAACCTTCCATGTCGACGCACCAGCAGACGAACCCGCGCCGCGCGAACCAGTCCATCACCGAGGAGTCCGGTCGACCGGGAACCGTCAGGTCGAACGTCGGTTGCGAGGCCATCGACGAGCCGTGGACGAACAGCACCGCGGGCTTGCCGTCCGGCGAGCCGACGTACTTTTCCCAGAGGAACAATCGGACATCGCCGTCCGGCGTGGTCCTGGCGGTCCAATGTTCGACGCCGGTGACCGGGGCGTCGGGGCCGGCGCTTTCGGTTGCTTGGGTTGTCATGGGTTTTCCCGGTTTGCCGTGTTCAGTCGATCTTCGCGCCGGTTTCGCGGACGACCTTGGCCCAGAGGTCCTTCTCGGAACGGAAGAATTGGCCGAACTCGGCGGGAGTCGAGCCGACGATCTCGATGCCGGCGGTTGCCATGTAGTTCTTCACCTCGGTGGTCGCGAGCGCCTGCATCAAGTCGCGGTGGAGCCGGTCGATGACCGGTGCCGGCGTGCCCTTGGGCGCGAGCAATCCCATCCACACATAGGCCTCGTAGCCCGGAACGCCGGACTCCATCAGCGTCGGCACGTCGGGAAGCTGCGGCGAGCGCTTCGCGCCCGTCACCGCCAGCGCGCGGAGCTTGCCCGCCTTGATGTGGCCGACCATGCCGGCGGTCCCGGGAATCGACACCATCACCTGACCTCCGAGGAGATCCGTCGTTGCCTGGCCGCTGCCTTTGTAGGGAATGTGAATCATCTTGAGGCCGGTCGCCGACGCGAGCAGCGCGGCGAACAGATGCTGCCCGCTGCCGTTGCCCGACGACGCATAGTCGACCTGGCCCGGCCGCTCCTTCACGTAGGCGACGAATTCCTGGAAGGTCTTCACCGGCAACGAGGGATTGACGACCAGCACGCCGGGCTCGCGGCCGATGAGCGAAATCGGGGCGAAATCCTCGATCGGATCGTACGCGAGCTTCGTGTAGAGCGTGGCGCTGATCGCGTTGGTCTGCGACGCGAGCAGCAGCGTGTAGCCATCCGGTGCCGCGCGGGCGACGAGTTCGGTGCCGATCGTCGCGCCTGCGCCGGGCTTGTTCTCGACGACGACCTGCTGCCCCGAGCGCCGCGACAGTTCCTGTGCGATCACGCGCATCGGCCCGTCGACCGCGCCCCCCGGCGAAAACGGCACGATCACTTTCACCGGGCGGGAAGGGTAGTCCTGTGCGTGCAGCGCGCCGGCAAGGAGCGCGGTGAGCGCGAAACCGGCGAGCGCGTGCCGGGCCAATGTCGCGGGCATCGATTTCGACATCATGAACTCGGCTTCGACATGGGGTGCGGAAGGGCGGCTCGCCGGAGATCTGATCCTATCACTGCCGTCGCCCGCTGACGGGCGTGAGGTGGCCGGCGAAGCGCAGGGATCCCGTCAGCACGGCGCCATCGATTCTCGCGCGCACGCTGCGCACGCCGCCGTCGAGACCGACGAAGGTGAAGCCGAGGGTTTCGCCTTCGACGTAGGCTCCCAGCAGCGCCTGCGCCCTGCCGCGCAACATGAGCGTGCCGCCGACGCGCTGGAACCGCTGCGTGAGGTCGACTTCGCCGGAGAAGAATCCGGCGTCGTCCTGCAGGGTCCACCGGCCCTCGACGCGCGCGGGAACGATCCAGAGAAAGGCCTCGCTCGCACCGATGCGAAACGCCGAATCGGGCTCCCACTCGCCCATGTCCCACGCATGCGAGACGACGCGCGTGCCCGGCTTCAGCGCGAGGAGCCGCGGCCGGAGCTGGGCATTGAGGTCCGGCAGCAGATAGAGCGTGACGACCGTCGCGCGGGAGAAGTCTTCCTTGAAAATGTCGCCCTGGACGATCGTGACCATGCCGGCGACACCTGCGCGCTCCGCGTTGCGGCGCGCGAGCGCCGCGAGATCGCCATCGAACTCGATGCCTACGGCGGTGGCGCCGAACTGCTTCGCGGCCGCAATGGGAATCCGGCCGTCGCCTGCGCCGAGGTCGTAGACGATGTCCTGGCTCGTGGTCTTCGCCGCGCCCAGCATTCTCTCGACCATCGCGTCCGGCGTCGGGAGCCACATCACGTCCTTGCCGGGCTGCCGGAGTCGCGGCCGGTAGAGTTCGTCGCCGAATTGCGGAAAGTCCTGTGCCGCGACGGGGACGGCGGCGAGGACCGCCCACATTGCCATCGCCCAGCGGTGGCAGGAAAGTCGGCCCGCCGCGCTCATCGCAGACTTGCCCAGCCCCATGCAACCGCGGCCGGGAGATCGGCAGAGTGCGATCGCGGCATGGCTCAAACGCCGAAAGGCACCACCGGGACTCCGAACAACATCCGGTGCAATGTCATGACGGCGAGCGCGACGGCGGCGCCCCCGGCGACCGCAATCGCGTCGTGCTTGCGCTCCGGGACAAACGATTTGACCGCGTTGCGTCCGATGGAAGAAACGAGGTCCACGACGGCGTAGGCGAGGAAGGCCCCGAAAAGGACGGTGCCGGCGCGGTCGCCGTTGGCGAGCAGATGGATCGACGCCCAGAGCAGGAGGCCCAGCAACATCGGATGCTTGACGATTCGCCGCAAGTGCCCCCGCATGTTCGCCGCGGCAAACAGGATGAACGACAGCACCATCGCGAAGGGCGCGATCGCCCGGGCGGCGGGGAGCGGAGCGAAGATCCGGGTTCGATCGTCCGCGACAACGTAACCGGTTACGATCAACACGAGCCCGATCGCCGAAAGCAGCGAAAACACGCCCTTGTAGCGCTGCTCGCTCCAGCGTGCCATCAGCGCGGTGCGCAGCGAAGGAACGGCCGGCAGCAGGTGAACGCCCAGAAATATCGCGAGACCCGCGATCAGAAGCTTCATCAGAGACTCCTCGTGGTTGCGGCGAGACAGCAGTATTGCCCAAGGCGCAGCGGCAGCGGAGCAAAGATACCATTTCGCCGGCGCGGGAACCGCCCCGCGCAATAACGGTTAGAATCGCACGACGAATCCGCATCGAGCGAGGGAAACCTTCATGACGAGACCTTCCGACCGAATCCGCGCGCGGTTGCAGTCGGCCGGGCAGCGCTTCCGCGCCAACGACAACATCGCCGCGTTCATCGAGCCTGGCGAGCTCGAGGCGCTCACCGACGAAGTGGCCGAAAGGGTCGCGAGCCTCCTGCGAAGTCTTGTCATCGACACGGAAAACGACCACAACACCAGGGAAACCGGCGCGCGCGTCGCGCGCATGTACGTGAGCGAGATCTTCGCGGGACGATATGTGCCGTCACCGGACCTCACCGCGTTTCCGAACGTCACTTCGTACGACGAGCTCTACCTCGTCGGCCCCATCACGATCCGCTCCACGTGCGCGCACCATCTGCAGAACATCCGCGGCAGCTGCTGGATCGGCATCTACCCGGGCAAGAACGTCCTTGGGTTGTCCAAGTTCTACCGGCTCACCGACTGGATAACCTCCCGGCCGCAGATCCAGGAAGAGATGACGATCCAGATCGCCGATCTGGTGCAGGCCGAGACGGTCGCGGAGGGCGTTGCCGTGGTGGTCAAGGCCGAGCACATGTGTGTCACGCACCGCGGCGTCCGCGAGCACGCGTCGGACATGACGACCTCGGTCCTGCGTGGGGTGCTGCGGGACAATTCGGATACCCGGGCCGAGTTCTTCCGCCTGCTCCAGGGAATGAAAGGATTCAGCAGCTAGCCCTGCGGAGCGCGCGCCGGCCAGGGCGTTTGCGGCATCCCGTCGGCGCGCACGGCATTCAGTCACGCCGCCGCCGGCGCCTGAGGGCGCGAGCATCGCATCGACCTCGGTAGGGCTCAACTTGCCACCCGGCATCCGGGACGCGTAGCATCGATCGGCATGGAGTGTACCGGTCTGCGCGAACGCTCGTTCGCGAAATCTCGCTGTCGCCTTGCAACGGCACGCAGGCATTCGAACATCACGGGGAGGAAATTTCCAATGCAACACTTCGGTCGCGTGGCGACGGCATGCGCGTCGTTTTTCCTGGCCGGCGCGCTCGCGCAGGCACAGGTTCCGCAAGGTTACCCGGCCGACTACAGGGCCATCGTCGATGGCGCCAGGAAGGAAGGCAAGGTCGTGATCTACTCGACGACCGATGCCAAGCTGGTCTCGCCGCTGATCAAGGATTTCGAGGCGGCGTTTCCGGGCGTCAAGGTCGAATACACGGATTTGAATTCGACCGAAGTCTATAACCGGTTCATCAGCGAGAACGCCGCCAACGCGGCCTCCGCGGACGCCGTGTGGAGCTCCTCGATGGACCTGCAGATGAAGCTCGCCGCGGACGGGCTGGCGGCCGTCTACAAGTCACCGGAAGGTGCGGCGCTCCCGGAGTGGGCGCATTGGAAGGACATGGTTTACGCGACGACGTTCGAGCCGATCGCGATCGTCTACAACAAGCGGCTTGTGCCGGCCGAGGACGTGCCGAAGACGCACGCCGATTTCACCAGGCTGCTTACCGCCAAGGCCGACAAATACCAGAAGAAGGTCACGACGTATGACGCCGAGAAGTCCGGCGTCGGCTTCATGCTGGTGAACCAGGATGCCAAGCTGAACCCGGCGTTCTGGGATCTGGTGAAGGCGATGGGCGCGCGCGGTGTCAGCATGCAGAGCTCGACCGGCACGATGATGGAGCGCGTTTCGTCCGGTGAAAACCTCATCGGCTACAACATTCTTGGCTCCTATGCGTTGACGCGCGCGAAGAAGGATCCCTCGATCGGAATCGCGTTCACCACCGACTACAACCTGGTGCTGTCGCGTCTCGCTTTCGTAGCGAAGAATGCGAAGAATCCGAATGCCGGCCGGCTGTGGGTCGACTACCTGCTGTCCAAGCGCGGGCAGACGATCGCCGCGGAGCAGGCGGAGCTGTATTCGGTCCGCAACGACATCACAGGGAAGGACTCGGGTATCGCCTTCGCCAAGGAGCTCGGCAGCGCGGTGAAGCCGATCGCGGTCAACAACGATCTTCTGCTGGGGCTGGATCAGGCCACGCGGCTCGAATTCCTGAAGCAGTGGCAGACCGCCCTCGGGCGCAAGTAAGCGCGGAATCGGCGCGCGTTTCCGGAGCGATGGATAAGCCGCTCATCCGTCGCGAGGGACGAGACGCCCGCAACGCCGCGCCCTTCGACCGCAGGCGCCGGGTCCCCGCAAGCGGAGTCCTTGCCGCAACCAAATGACGCGCCGCGGCTTCAGCCTCCCGCGCAGCACCGTGGTCGCGATCACCGCGCTGGTGGTCCTCGCCCCGGTGTTGCTGATCTTCTGGCAAAGCTTCCTCAATGCGCCGTTTTTCAATCCGGCGCGGCACTTCGGTCTCGGAGCGTACGGCTTCGTTTTCGACGACCCCGATTTCTGGAACGCTCTTCTGAATTCGGTCGTCATCGCCGCAGGCATGGTCGTGATCGCGCTGCCGTGCGGCGCCGCGCTCGCGTTTCTGCTCACCCGCACCGACTTGCCGGGGCAGCGCGCCATCGAGGTACTGGTCCTGGTCCCGGTATTCGTCTCGCCGATGGTGCTGGCGTTCGGATACGTGGTGGCGATGGGGCCGGTCGGCTTCTATTCGCTATGGGCCAAGGATCTGGTCGGCGCTGTGCCCTGGAACATCTATTCGCTGGTCAGCATCGCGGTGATCGCGGGACTGACGCACGTTCCGCATGTCTATCTGTACTCGTCCGCGGCGTTGAAGAGCCTAGGCTCCGATGTGGAGGAGGCGGCGCGCGTCGTCGGCGCCAACCCGTTGCGGGTCGCGCTCGACGTGAGCCTGCCGATGACGATGCCGGCGCTGCTCTACGCCGGGGTGCTCGTGTTCTTCCTCGGCTTCGAACTCTTCGGTCTGCCGCTGGTGTTGGGCGATCCCGAGGGCCACCTGGTGCTGGCGACCTACCTGTACAAGCTCACGAACAAACTCGGCACGCCGTCGTACCACCTGATGGCGGCAGTGGCCGTGTGCATCATCGCCGTGACGTTTCCGCTGGTGCTGCTGCAGCGATGGCTGCTCAAGACCGCGGGCAAATACGTGTCCGTAAAAGGCAAGGCGGCGCGGCCGAAGCTGCTGCCGCTGCACGGCTGGAAATGGATCGCGCTCGGGCTGGTCGCGCTGTGGCTCGCCTTCACCATCGTCGTGCCGATTTCGGGCATCGCGCTGCGCGCGTTCGTCGAGCAATGGGGCGAGGGGGTCAAGCTTGCCGACGTCCTGACGCTCGACAATTTCCGCCAGGTCTTCGATCAATCGGATCATGTTCGCGCCATCGTCAACACGTTTCTGATCGGAACGCTCGGGGGCGCGCTGGCCGTCGGCTGCTACACCGCAATCGGCCTCGCCGGCCACCGGCAGCACGGCGGCGTGGCCCGGGTGCTCGACTACCTGGTGCTGATCCCGCGGGCGGTGCCGGGATTGCTCGCGGGCCTCGCGTTCCTCTGGATCTTCCTGTTCGTGCCGGGCCTCAAAGAGCTGCGCAACACGATCTTTTCGGTGTGGCTCGCCTATGCCGTCGTCTGGCTTGCGTACGGATTGCGCCTGATCTCGGGCGCACTGTTGCAGATCGGGCCCGAGCTCGAGGAGTCCGCGCGCACGGTCGGCGCCTCTCCCGCGCGCGTGCTGAAGGACGTCACCATTCCGCTGATCCGGTTCGGGCTGCTGGCGAGTTGGCTGCTCGTGTTCATGATTTTCGAGCGCGAATATTCGACGGGGGTGTACTTGCTCGGCCAGGGGACCGAGGTGATCGGCTCCATGCTCGTCTCGCTATGGGGCGCCGGCGCGATCGATCAGGTCGCGGCGCTGTCGCTGATCAACATCGCGCTGGTCGCCGCCGGCCTTGCCGTCGCGCTGCGCTTCGGAGTGCGCCTCCATGAATGAGCCGGTCAACAAGCTCGTCGTCGAAGATCTGCACTTGCAGTACGGCGACAATCCCATCCTCAAGGGCGTCTCGATGACGCTCAATCCGGGCGAAGTCGTGGCGCTGCTGGGTGCCTCCGGCAGCGGCAAGACGACGCTCCTGCGCTCGGTCGCTGGGCTCGAGCAGCCGAGCCGCGGCCGGATCGCCATCGGCGACGCGGTGTTCTTCGACAGCGACGCCGGCGTCGACGTCCCCGTCGAAAAGCGCAACCTCGGGTTGGTATTCCAGTCGTATGCGCTCTGGCCGCACCGCACGGTGTTCCAGAACGTCGCCTATGGACTCAGGTTGCGGGCTACCCAGGCAGCCGAGATCGACGAGCGCGTCACCCAGGCGCTGACCAATCTCGGCCTGGGCGCGCTGGCGAACCGCCTGCCGCACCAGTTGTCGGGCGGCCAGCAGCAGCGCGTCGCAATCGCGCGCGCGCTGGTGTACAACCCGCCGGTCGTGCTGATGGACGAGCCGCTGTCGAACCTCGACGCCAAGTTGCGCGAGGAGGCCCGCGCCTGGCTGCGCGAGCTGATCGTGCGGCTCGGGTTGTCGGCGCTGGTCGTCACGCACGACCAGACCGAGGCGATGGCGATGTCGGACAGGATCCTGCTGCTCAACTTCGGGCAGATCGAGCAGCAGGGTACGCCCGAGGACATGTACAACCGTCCGCGGACGCAGTTCACGGCCGAATTCATGGGGAGCAACAATCGCCTGCCCGGAACGATTGCGCAGGTCGCGGCTGGACGGGCGCTGCTGGCGGGCGATGGCTTCAAGCTGTGGGGCTCGGCACGCGGCAAGCTCGCCGTCGGCGAGCAGGCGACGGGCATCATCCGGATCGAGCGAATGAAGACCGCCGGCGAGCCCGGCGAAAACCGCATACCCGCCGAGCTCGTGACCGCAATGTTCATGGGCGACCGCAGCGAGCATCTGTTCAGGCTGGGCGGACTTCGCCTGCGGGGCTACGGCGCGGTCGCCGGCGAGGACGCGGGCTGCTTTCTCGAGTTGCCCGCCGATGATCTCTGGGTTTTCGCCGCGCCGGCGTAAGATAGCCGGCCCGCCGGTCGAGGCGCCAATTCAACTTCGGACAAATCCCATGCGAGTGTTCAATTTCAGCGCCGGTCCCGCGGTGCTGCCCGAGGCGGTCCTGGAACAGGCGGCGGCCGAAATGCTCGACTGGCACGGCAGCGGCATGTCGGTGATGGAGATGAGCCATCGCGGCAAGGAGTTCATTGGCATCGCGGCCAAGGCGGAGTCCGATCTCCGCACGCTGCTGGCGATCCCGGACGATTACAGCGTGCTGTTCCTGCAGGGCGGCGCGATCGCGGAAAACGCCATCGTCCCGATGAATCTGCTCGGCGGCAAGACCGCCGCCGATTACGTCAACACCGGCGA
>Ga0315271_10002725_pt1 | contig 11104 bp, 10 predicted proteins | sample C3_top_MG_FD_204664 | JGI IMG/M metagenome (GOLD analysis project Ga0315271, IMG submission 204664) | Sediment microbial communities from Yellowstone Lake, YNP, Wyoming, USA - C3_top | ecosystem: Environmental > Aquatic > Freshwater > Lake > Sediment | place: USA: Wyoming | collected 2017-08-01
TCAGGCCTCGTGCGAGGCTTTGCTCTTCTCCCGCTGGTAGGCCTCTTTGCCGGCTTCCACGGCCGACTGGATCAACGAGCGTTTCTCGTCGAGAAAATCGCGTCCGCGCCCGACGGTCGAGGAAACGCTCTCCTTGGCCTGATCGAGATAGTCGGAGGCGCGCTCCTTCATGTCGTTCCCGAACTCGCGGATGCGCTCGGCCGACTCCTTGCGCGCCTGCGGGGCGAGCAGCAGCACGGCCGCAGCCCCGGCGACGGTACCGAGGAAGAAGGAGATGACGACACTGTGACCGCTGTAGCCTTCTTCGCGACTCATGGGGTCCCTCTCTTTCTTAAAAAGTTTTTAACCAAGTACGCCACCCCGGCGCCGACCCCGGCGCGCAGGCCCACGATTTTCGCTCCGACGCCGCCGCCCAGCACGTTGATCAGTCCGCTGAGCTCCCCGACGTCCTTGCCGACCTGCCGGATCGAACCCGAGAAAACCCGGACATCGTCGGTGACCGTGCTGATGTCGGTCGTGATCCGGTCGAGGTTTGCCAGCGTCGCGCGCAGATCACGCAGGGTCGGGGACAGGGACTCCTCGGTGATCTTGAGGATCGAGTTCAACGTGCGGACCGCGCGGCGCAACTCCAGAAGCATGGGGATCATGAAGAGAATCCCGGCGACGATGGCGACCGCGATGACCGTCACGAGCGTGCTGTAGGTCGATGTCATGATCTGCGTCCTTTCCTGACTCCGTTCAATTTGTATCACCGGGCGCCGGGAGTGTCAACCGTGGGCCTCGGCACCGCGGCTTTATTTGGCGAACCTGCCCAGGCCGAATGTGCATGACTCATGACAAAGAGACGCACCCATGATCAAACAGCTGCGGCTCCCGTTAACCCACTCGCCCTCACGAGGGGAAGGGGCCCGCTCTCCTCCCCCATGCTTCGCGTTGCCGGCCCGCCGGAGTCGGATTTCCCGCATCTTCAGGATATGTGAGCGGGAGCGCGACGTGTGCCCGGAGGTGCCGCCGGCGCGGATTCGCTTCCTCACCAGGAGCGCACGGCCTGCATGACGGTCGGGTGAGTGTAGCCACCTGGCCCGGGCGTCGAACACGCTCGGGCAGGTGACCGATGTCGCTGTGTGCCGGTTAGGGGCCGACCGGCAGGATCTCCTGACCGTTGACGACCATTCGCCAGCCGCCGATCAGACCCGCGCGGTCAGTCACCTTCACATAGGCATTCGCAAAGAGCGGGGGAAGCATCAGCGCGGTCGGTTTGAGGTTCCAGCCCACGGTTACGATCCCGCCGGCCCCGCCTTTTGCGGGACTTCCGACGGTGCTCACGGTGCTGTCCTTGCAACTGAGGCTGACCCAGGGGGTCTTGATCGTGGCGGCGGCCCCGGGGGCGCAACTGCCCACCCACTGCTTGAGGGATCTGTCGTAGAGGGAGAAACGGTTCATAGCGGCGTCGTACCGGGCGAGAATCCTGTTCTGCGCAAGGCTGTCGTTGACGAGAAGTTGGACCGACTGGATATCCTGCCACCCGTTGAAATCGGAGACAGAGGAGGAGTAGTTCTGGAAGCGGTCGGTGAAGAGGACCTGCCCATCTCCCGGTATTTCGACCTCCGGAGGTACCGAGTCCACCTGCTCGAGGCGGGAAGCGATCGTCAGGTTCGTGCTGGTGTAGTTGGCGCTCCCGGTGAGGGTTCCGAAGAGGAGTGCCGGCGACAGCTGAGGGGTCACCGTGGCAAAGACGTAACCGGCAACCGGGGCGCTCGTGTCGGCGGGCGCCGCTCCGATGTCGCCGACCATCAGGCCCTCCTGGGTTTTCCCTCCCGGGACCACGCGCGTGTATCGGTTCAGAAAGATCCCCTTGAGCGTCCCCCCGGCCCCGTCGGAGAGCCCGAGGACATAGTTTTTAACGGTCATGGGGTCACCGTTGATGGTCCCGGTCCGCACGCGGCCGGAGATGAAGTTGCCCGCAGTGTCGGAGGCGAACGCGGCATCTCCGCTTCCATCGGCGGGGACGAACTGGTTGAGCACCGAACCCTTGAGCAATCCCGGAGCGTCAAGGGGGGCAGGCGTCGCAGGAACGGATGTGGTGCCCGAGTACGATTCCGTGGCGGCCGAGATGAACTGGCCGGCAGCTGCGACCTTCGCCTGGCCGATCAGGTAGGTCGGATTGGAGAGGTCGGCCCCGATCACGACCGAATTCACCTTCAGAAGGAACGTGGTGTCGTCTGCCGTCGTGTCGAGGGTGTTGTTGGTGTCGGTCCCCGGCAGGTAAAGGTAGTGCCCATCGCCGACGACCGGACCCGAGACCTGATACGGGCCGCTGTCGTTCGACAGGGCCAGCGTGTAGCTGCCCAGCAGGAGTGCTTGTTGATCTCCCGGGGTGTCGAGCTGGAAAATGGTGAAGCGCATGCTCCCCGAAATCACCTGGCTCATGAGCTCGTTCAAGGTCAGGTGGAAATCCATCTTCGCGCCGTTTCTGATTTTCACCAGGCGGTTGTCCCCGGTCTGCGGCAGATATTCCCAGCCGGTCTGGGGGAAGGGCGCCCCGACCGGAAGGGTGAACGAGCCGGGGCTCCCGGCGTCGGTGAACACACCGAGGAAGGCGCCGTTGGTGTACTCGGCATGGGTCTCCGGGATCACGGCGGGGATGGAGAGCAGGGCGGTGGCCGCAAAAGATAGTGCCAGAACGCGTAACATCTTCATCGGACTGCCTCCTCGTGCCCGGGGTAAGGGTATCCCGGGGGAATCCCGGGACAGAGGCCATATACCCTGAGGAAATGGCCGCGTCAAGACTCGGTCAGCGTGGCGTATTGACTTCCGTCCTGTTTCATGATCAGATTTCTCAAGTAGGGTCTTGTCGTATTCTCTGAAGCACCTTGGGCTCGCGGGGGAGGGTTTTCCGTGCCGGCCGCTTCGATCGTGATCGGAGAGACCTGATCTCGGCGCCGCAACTCTTACGTGTGAATTTCTCTGGCTGGTTGAAGAACATACCGGCTGCTCATGGTGGCAGGGTCCTGGGGTTGGCGCAGAAACAGGGGGGAAGGTCATGATGGTACGGAGGCGAGTGCGGCTCGTTTCGGTGGTCGGTCTTCTGTTCACGCTCATGGTTGCCGCGCCGAGCGTGGCGGCCGGGCCCGAAGTCTCGAGAGACACCCTTTTCGTCCCGGGAGAGGTTCTGGTGAAAATGCGCGCCACCTCCGCGAGGATGTCGGGGACGGTCGCACAACTGATGGGCGACAAGGTCGGCGGCCGGGTGGCCGCGGTCGCCGGGGATCTGGCCCTGATCAGCGCGGCGCCCGACGCGGACGTTTCGGGGCTGGTGCGCACGTTGAGCGCACAGCCCGAGGTCCAGTACGCGCAGCCCAACTACATCTACTGGCTTCCCGAGGAGAACCCGCGCGGCAAGGCGCTGACCAAGATCGAGGTCTCGCGCACGGTGGCCGGCAAGGAAATCAAGATCGGCACGCGCGACTTGCTCAGAATGCGCACCAAGGTCGGGAAGCAGATCCTCGGCACCTACCCGGGGGACACCGGGTGGGATTGGGGTTTTTGGACCACCTTCAACAATATCATCTGGTCCGATACGGCCCCCAGTCCTCCGGTCTGCGTGGTCGACACGGGTGTCGACGCCCAGCACCCGGATCTCGCGGGGAATGTCCTGCCCGGGTTTGACTTCGTCAATAACGATTTCAACGCGGACGACGACAACGGGCACGGGACGCACGTTTCCGGGATCATCGGCGCCAAGATCAACAACATCACGGTCCCGGCGTGGGCAAACGCCCGCAGCGGCCTGAGCCGGAGCAAGATCATCCCGGTCAAGGTCATGACCGCCCAGGGCTGGGGCACGAGCTTCTGGATCGGCAAGGGCCTCAGATACTGCGCGGACATCCCGTCGGTCAAGGTCATCAACATCAGCCTCGGCGGGTTCGACGGTGACCTGCAGTACGAGTACGATTCGCTCGCGTACGCGACCGGCAAGGGCAAGCTGATCGTCGCCGCCGCCGGCAACGACAGCAGCAACAGCTATTTCTTCCCGGCTGCCTGGAGCGACCCGACCGTCGACCAGCCCTCGGGGGATCCCAACACGATCGCGGACCGCATCCTGGCGGTCGGCGCGATGACGAACAATCAAACCTGGGTCGATCTGGACGGCGACGGCCTGCAGTCCGACAACGAAATCCTGTATAACTGCGCTGCCTATTTCTCGAATTTCGGATCCTGGGTCGAAATCGTCGGCCCGGGCGAGGACATCATCTCCACCACGCCCTACAACAAGCCGTTTTACGAGAATTTCTTTCACGGTGCGACCAGCTCCTCCGACTGGTGGAGCGGGACCTCGATGGCCGCCCCGTTCGTCACCGCCGCCGCCGCGCGCGCGTGGAGCGTGTGGCCGGCCCTGACCGCGGCCCAGATCAAGGCCAAGTTGTTGGCGAGTGGCGACTTCCTCAACATCGCGGAAGACCCAAACAGGGCGGGCGGCTTCTGGGACGGCGGCTACCAGGGTGACATGCCGTTCTGCTGGCCGCAGGAGATGCAAACGAACTCCAGGAGCGTGAATTTTGCCAAGCTGATGGAGCGCGAGGCACTGTGCGGCACGCTCGAGGATTCCACCACCGGTCTGCCGCTGATGGGAAGCACGATCCAGGTTTTCCAGGGGCCGCTGCTGAAAAGAACGATCGCCATGCCGTACCCGGACGGACGGTGGTGGGACGCGATCAACCTGCCGAGGAACACAACGTTCACGATCACGGCAAACAAGCTCGGGTACACCTCCGGTGCGGTGACCCTGGGAACCGCACAGACCCGTGACGTCGGTCTGTTCTCGACGAACAACCCCATCATGACTGCCATCCCGCCGGCCACCAAGAACTTCGCGGTGGTGGCGACTTCGCCGTACGCGATCACCAGCGCTCCGGTCCTCAGCAACGTCGCTGCGCAGGCGCTACCGTCCTTTGGGGCGGACTTTGACCTCTATGCCTGGCTGCCGAGCGCGACTCCGGGGATTGTCGGCCCCCCGCTGCCTTTGGCTGCGGCCTACCAGGAGTGGGTTGGTCCCGGGGCCCTGTTCGACGCTCCCTGGGCGGTCTACACCCGTGACGGAGGTTTTCTCGACTGGCTCATGGTGGAAACGCTCACCGTCGCGTCGCGGCCTGGCGTCCCGACCGCCCCCTACTACCCAGGCGACTACAACTTTTTCCTCTACAACTGGTCGGAATCCAACTGCGATCAGGACAACGACACGACGCTCGACAGCGCCTGCATGCCTCCCTTCACCTATCGCGTCTGGCGCAACGGCCTGATCAAAGACCAGTATTCCACCTGGAACCTCCTGGGCGATTACGGGCACTGCGCTCCCGATCAGTTCTGGTATCAGCCCTACAGGATCAGCGCAACGGGGGTGATCACCAGAATCGACCAGTGCGGCAACGAAAGCATTCTGCCGTACGGCACACCCTGACAGGTCTTCCCGGACTCGACGTTGATCTTCTGCTCGCGAAGAGCGCGGCGGCCGCCAGGCTTCTTGGCGGCCGTCGCACACCGAGCAACGATTCCCGACCGAACGGCACCCCACGGAGGGGACCGCGATTGTCTCATCGAGAGGGAACGGACGGCGACAAAGAACTGTTGGCGACGAAGAACTTGACACCCGGCCGTGGGAGGCTATGATCAGGTGGGTTTTGCGACTTTAAACTCATCCCGCGAGGTGAGAAAGCGCCCGTGAACGCAAAAGCAGAGATACTGGACGAGACCGGGGTGCGTCGCTCCCTGGTGCGCGTCGCGCACGAAATCATCGAGAAAAATCAGGGGCTGACCGACGTCGTGCTGGTCGGACTCCGCAGCCGCGGCGACCATCTGGCCCGCCGCCTCGCAGCTTTCCTGTTCGAGATCGAGGGAACCGCCGTCCCCGTCGGCGTCATGGATGTCACGCTGTATCGCGACGACCTCGCGCACGCGAGCCTCTGGCCGCGGGTGCAGCGCACGGAAATCCCTTTTTCGGTCGAAGGGCGCACGGTGGTCCTGGTCGACGACGTGCTTTTCACCGGGCGCAGCGTCCGTGCGGCGCTCGACTCGTTGATGGACTTCGGGCGGCCGCGCTCGATCCAGCTGGCGGTCCTCGTCGACCGCGGCCACCGGGAACTGCCGATCCGGGCCGATTTCGTCGGCAAGAACGTCCCGACCGCCCGCAGGGAGCTGGTGCGGGTGCTGCTGCGCGAGACGGACGGGGTCGACCGCGTCGCGATCGCCGACGGCGAGGCCGAGCGATGACGGCCTGGGCGCGCAAGGACCTGCTCGGCATCGAAGAACTCGAGCCGGAGGAAATCCTCGAGATTTTGAACACTGCAGGCACGATGAAAGAGATTTCGACGCGCGAGATCAAGAAGGTCCCGGTGCTGCGCGGCAAGACCGTGGTCAATCTTTTTTTCGAGGCGAGCACCCGCACCAGGGTTTCCTTCGAAATCGCCGAGAAGCGACTCTCCGCGGACTCGGTGAACGTCTCCGCCTCGGGCAGCAGCGTGAGCAAGGGCGAAACCCTGCTCGACACCGCGCGCAATCTCGAGGCGATGCGGCCCGACATCATCGTGGTGCGCCACGGCAGCCCCGGGACGCCGCACCTGCTGGCCCGGCGTCTGGCGTGCTCGGTGGTCAACGCCGGCGACGGCGCCCATGAGCACCCGACCCAGGCGCTGCTCGACGCGTTCACCATCCGCGAGCGGCTCGGTCGGATCGAGGGGTTGACCGTCGGCATCTTCGGCGACATCGCGCATTCCCGCGTCGCCCGCTCGGACATTCACGCCCTGCGCAAGCTCGGCGCCCGCGTTCTCGTCGGCGGGCCGCCGACGATGATCCCGCCGGGGCTCGAGATGCTCGGGGCGCGCCTGGTGCCGCGGCTCGAGGAGATGTTGCCCGAGCTCGATGTCCTCGTCGTGCTGCGCATCCAGCTCGAGCGGCAGGGCGGGACGTTGTTCCCCTCGGCGCGGGAGTACGCCACGCTCTTCGGTCTCGGCCGCGAGCGGCTGCGCCTGGCGCGCCCGGAGCTGCTGATCATGCACCCCGGTCCGATCAACCGCGGGCTCGAGATCGCTCCGGAAGTCGCTGACGGGAGTTCCTCGCTGATCCTCGACCAGGTCACCAACGGGGTCGCCGTGCGCATGGCCGTGCTCTATCTGCTCTCCGGTGCCCACCGGGGCGCGACCGTGGCCGACACCGTCCGGGGGGCGGCATGAGCGCGGGCCAGCGCTTGCTGATTCGCGGCGGGAGGGTCATCGACCCGGCATCCGGGCGGGACGTCGTCGCGGATCTTCTCGTCGTCGACGGGGTCGTTGCGGCGGTGGGGCAGGACGCTGCGGCCGGCGGGACCGGGTGCGAGGTCATCGACGCTGCTGGTCTCTGGGTTCTTCCCGGGTTGATCGACCTTCACGTGCATCTGCGCGAACCGGGCTACGAGTACAAGGAGACCGTCCTCACCGGCGCGCGCGCCGCGGCGGCCGGCGGCTTCACCGCTGTCGCCTGCATGCCGAACACCGACCCGCCCAACGACGGCGCCGCCGTGACGCGGGCGATCCTGCGCAAGGCGGAGGAGGCCGCGCTGGTTCGCGTCTACCCCATCGGGTGCATCACCGCCGGGCAGCAGGGGCAGCGCATGGCCGAATTCGGGGACCTCGTGGCGGCCGGCTGTCGCGCCGTCTCGGACGACGGGCGGCCCGTGATGCACGCCGGCGTGATGCGCCGCGCTCTGGAGTACAGCCGGCACTTCGACATCCCGGTGATCTCCCACTGCGAGGACCTCCACCTCGCCGGGGACGGCGTGGCCCACGAGGGCGCGGTCGCCACACGCCTCGGGCTCAAGCCGATCCCGGCGGCCGCCGAGGAGGTCATGGTTGCCCGCGAGGTGGTGCTCGCCCGCCAGACCGGGGCGCGGGTGCACATCGCCCACGTCTCGACGCGAGGCTCGGTCTCCCTGCTGGCTGCCGCCAAGGCCGAGGGACTTGCCGTCACCGCGGAGGCCACGCCGCACCATCTGACCCTCACCGACGAGGCCATCGCCGGCTTTGACACCGCGACCAAGGTCAACCCGCCGCTGCGTTCGGAGCAGGACCGTGAGGCTCTTTGCCGGGCGCTCGCCGAGGGGATCATCGACGCAATCGCGACCGACCACGCGCCGCACGGCCTGGCGGACAAGGATCTGGAATTCGATGTCGCGGCCAACGGGCTGGTGGGGCTGGAGACTGCGCTGCCGCTGGTGCTCCGGCTCGTCACCGAAGGCTCGTGTTCGTTGCACCGGGCGATCGACGCGCTCACCTGGCGTCCGGCCCGGATCCTCGGGGTCCCCGGCGGCCGGCTCGCGCCCGGCGACCCCGCGGACGTCACGCTCGTCGACCCGAAGGAAGCGTGGACTGTCGACCCGGAAAAATTCTTCAGCAAGGGGCGCAACAGCCCATTCAGGGGTTGGCGGCTCACCGGCCGCGTGCGCGCCACCATCGTCGGCGGCCGGATCGTCTTTCGCGACGGCGTTATCGTCGGCGGGGAGAGCCGGTGCGCTTGATTCCCGCGGACCGCGCTCACCGCATCCCATGCTGCTGAACATTCGCGCCGCGCGGCGGCTCACCGGGGATTTCCACATCCTCGAACTCGACTGGCCGGCAGGCATGGCGGAGCCGCAGGCCGGTCAATTCGTCATGGTGCGCACCCGCGAAGGGACCGACCCCCTCTGGCGGCGACCACTGGGCGTACACGACGTCCGACGCATCCGGGGCGTCGTGGTCCTGTCGCTTCTTTTCCAGGTCGTCGGGCCGACCACCCGCGATCTCTCCGGGCTGGCACCGGGAGCGAAACTCGACCTGCTCGGCCCGCACGGCCGCGGGTTTCGACTCGATGCCGCGGAACATTGGCTGGTTTCCGGCGGCAGAGGCCTGGCCCCGCTGTTCTACGTGGCGCGCATCCTGCACCGCACGGGCGTGCCCTGCCGGGCATTCCTCGGGGGGCGCAGCGCCGAGCACATCCTGCGGGCGCGAGAGCTGGAGCGCCTCGGCTGCCGCGTCGAGATCGCGACCGATGACGGGAGCCTGGGACGTCGCGGTCTGGTCACCGCTCTGGTGGAGCGCGCTCTGGAGCGGATCGCCGAACGCCGTCGCGCCGGCGTCATGATCCTGGCCTGCGGGCCGCACGGCATGCTCAAGGCCGTGGCGGGAATCGCCGCCGCGAAGGGAGTCGCGGCACGGGTTTCGGTCGATCCGCTCATGGCCTGCGGCCGCGGGCTGTGCCTCGGTTGCACCGTTCCGGGGCGCGAGGGGTACCGGCTGGCCTGCCAGCACGGGCCGGTCTTCGACGTCCGGGATCTGAACTGGAACGCGGAATGACCCCCGATCTCAAGGTCAGAATCGCTGCGCTCGAGTTGCCGAACCCGGTCATGCTCGCGTCCGGCACCTGCGGGTACGGTCTGGAGATGGTTCCCCACGGCAACATCGCCGGGATCGGCGCCGTGGTCGTCAAGGGGCTCTCCCTGCTGCCGTCAAAGGGAAACCCGCCGCCGCGCATCGTCGAAACGCCGTCCGGGATGCTGAACTCCATCGGCTTGGAAAACATCGGGCTGGAGGCCTTCCTGGCGGACAAATTGCCGAAGCTCAGGCGGATCGGGGCCAGGGTGATCGTCAATTTTTACGGCAGTTGCAGGGACGACTACCGTGAGCTCGCCGCCCGGCTCGACGGCGTCGAGGGGGTGGTCGCCCTGGAGATGAACATCTCGTGCCCGAACGTCGAACGCGGCGGGGTGCTCATCGGCCAGGAGCCGGAGGAGGTGCACAAGGCGGTCTCCGCCGTGCGCGGCGCGACGAAGCTGCCGCTTCTGGTCAAGCTCACGCCGAATGTCACGGACATCAGGGTCACCGCGCGCGCCGCAGCCGACGCCGGCGCTGACGCGCTGACGCTGATCAACACGCTCCAGGGCATGGCGGTCGATGTCGAAACCCGCCGTCCCGCCCTGGCGAGGATCGTTGGCGGCCTCTCGGGGCCGGCGATCCGGCCCGTGGCCGTGCGCATGGTCTATCAGGTGCGTCAGGCGCTCGCGATCCCGATCATCGGCTGCGGCGGCATCTGGACGGCGCGCGACGCCCTCGAATTCCTGATTGCCGGGGCGACGGCCGTGCAGCTGGGCACGGTGAACTTCACGCATCCCGACCGCTGGGTCGACGTGCTCTCGGGAATCGAGGGCTACCTCGCCCGCCACAAGCTCGAGCGCGTCACCGACCTGATCGGCTCACTCGAAAGCTAGCCCGGGTCCCGGGGAGGCACGGCGCCCGGCCACGCACCTGGCGGGCGCTTCCTGGGGTCTGCCCCTTCCGGCGCGTCTGACACCGCCGTCAGCCCTCATGGCGTGGCGCTTCGGTCGAGGAGAGCGCGATGCGGCCGCTGGGCGTTTCAGCTGCCCGCTGCCGGACGCGTTCCCGCGCGGTTGAGCCCGCGCCAGAGATAGTGCAGCCCCGACGCGATCGTCAGCGTGGCGGTCAGGACGATGACCGATTGCCAGAGCCTTCCCACCGGTGCGTCGAGTTGCACGAGCAGCGTCAGAACGAGGGTCGCGAACTGCCCGAGCATCGCCGCCTTCCCCGCCAGCGACGGCGCGATCTCGAGGCGTCCGTCGTGCAGATACAACACGAGGGCGCCGAGAGAGATCAGCACGTCGCGGCTGATGACGACGATCACGAACCAGGCAGGAATCGGGCCGATCAGCGCGAGTGTGACAAAACCGGAGACCGAGAGGAGTTTGTCCGCGAGAGGGTCAAGGAAACTTCCGATTGCCGTCCGCTGATCGAGCCAGCGGGCCAGCAGCCCGTCGAGAGCATCCGAGAGGGCGGCAAGCAGCAGCACGGCCAGCGCGGGGGCAGGCCGGCGGTACACGAGGAAGGTCAGGAACAGCGGCAGCAGCAACAGCCGCAGCGTGGTCAGCAGATTCGGCAGGTTCACCGCGCTCACCGTACGGGAGGTTGCGTTCCGTGCCCCGATGAACGGGCCGCGGCCAGACGCGGGACGCAGACCGCGCTCACCTGGCGTGCAGCCAGGGCGAAGGCCTCCGCGAGCGGACGGTTGGCGAGCACCGGGATTTCGG
>Ga0315271_10002726_pt1 | contig 11103 bp, 10 predicted proteins | sample C3_top_MG_FD_204664 | JGI IMG/M metagenome (GOLD analysis project Ga0315271, IMG submission 204664) | Sediment microbial communities from Yellowstone Lake, YNP, Wyoming, USA - C3_top | ecosystem: Environmental > Aquatic > Freshwater > Lake > Sediment | place: USA: Wyoming | collected 2017-08-01
ATCGACATCAACTTCGCCTTCTCGCGCGAGCCCGGCAAGCCCAAGCGTTACGTGCAGGATGCGATGCGCGAGCGCGCGGCCGAACTCGCCGCCTTGCTCGCCGATCCGAACGCCTACTTCTACGTCAGCGGCCTGAAGGCCATGGAGGAGGGTGTCGTGCTGGCGCTGCGCGACGTGGCGGAGCAGGCCGGTCTGTCCTGGGATGCGATCAGCGCGGCATTGAAAGCCGAAGCCCGTCTGCACCTGGAAACCTACTGATGCCTGCCTTGACGATCACGATGCGGAGCGCGGGCGTGGCCCAGGTGACGATGTCGCGTCCGGCGTTGTTCAACGCCTTCGACGAGGCCATGATCGCCGAGCTCGACGCGGCCTTTGAGCAACTGGCTGGGGACAGCGTCGTGCGCGTCGTCGTGCTCGCCGGCGCAGGCAAGCATTTCAGCGCCGGCGCCGACCTGCAGTGGATGCAGCGCGCGAGTCGCGCGTCACGTGAGGTCAACCTCGACGACGCGCGGCGCTTCGCGGCGATGCTGGCGCGAATCGATACGATGCCCAAGCCGACCATCGCGCGCATACAAGGGGCGGCGCTGGGTGGCGGTGTCGGCTTGGCCTGCGCCTGCGACATCGCGATCGCCGCCGATGATGCTGGTTTCGCCGTCAGCGAAGCCAGGTTCGGCATCCTGCCCGCCGTCATCGGCCCCTACCTCGTCAACGCCGTCGGCCGGCGTCACGCCAGGCGACTGGCGCTCACGGCCACGCGCATCACCGCCGCCGACGCGTTGGCGATCGGCCTGGTGCACAGGGTGGTGTCGCCGGCCCAACTCGACACGGCGGTCGACGAGGTCGGCACCGAGCTGCTGGCCGGCGGCCCCGACGCCCAACGCGAGATCAAGCAATTCCTTGCCCAGCTCGAGGTCGGGCCGGTCACGGCCGAGGTGCGCGAACTCAGCGCGCAGACGATCAGCCGCGTACGTGCCGGCGATGAGGCGCGCGATGGCTTTGCCGCGTTCCTGGCCAAGCGATCGCCACCTTGGAGCGCGCCATGACAGCCGCCAAGCTCAACGGCGCCGACCTGTTGATCGTCGGCGCCGGCATCATGGGCGCCGGCATCGCGCAGGTGGCGGCACAGGCTGGGCATCGTGTGAAGCTGTTCGACGCACGACCGGATGCGGCACGGCAGGCCACCGCCAAACTTGGTGTCACGCTCGACGGCCTGGCGGCCAAGCGCAAACTCACGGCAGCCGCGGCCAAGGCGGCGCTGGCCCGCATCGAGCCGATCGCCGCGCTGGAAGGCATCAGCGGCGTCGGCTTGGTGATCGAAGCGATCGTCGAACAACTCGACGCCAAGCGCACGCTGTTCCAGCAGCTCGAGCCGCTGGTCAAGCCCGATTGCGTGCTGGCCACCAACACATCGTCGATCTCGGTCACGGCCATTGCCAATGGGCTGCGGCACCCTGGCCGCGTCGTCGGCATGCACTTCTTCAACCCGGTGCCGCTGATGAAGCTGGTCGAGGTGGTGACCGGTCTGCACACTGACGCGGCCGTGGCCGAAGCGACCTTCGAGCTGGCCAGCGCATGGGGCAAGACGGCGGTGCACGCGCGTTCGACGCCGGGGTTCATCGTCAACCGCATCGCGCGGCCGTACTACGCCGAGACATTGGCGCTGCTGCACGAACAGGTGGCCACGCCGCAGGTGCTCGACGCCTGCCTGCGCTCGGCCGCATTTCGCATGGGCCCGTGCGAGCTGATGGACCTGATCGGACACGACACCAATTTCGCCGTCACGCAGGCGGTGTACGAAGCCAATTTCTTCGACAAGCGCTATGTGCCATCGCCGCTGCAGCGCGAGATGGTCGATGGCGGTCTGCTCGGCCGCAAGAGCGGGCGGGGCTTTTATCGCTACCAGGGCGAGGCCGCCGGCCCGCCCATGCTGCCGGTGGCCGTGTACGAAGCACCCGCCAACGCGCGCGAGGTGGCTGTGCACGGCGACGGACCGGTGGCCGACTGGCTCGAGAAGGCCGCAACGGTGGCCCTCTCGGCGCAGGGGTGGGGACCGGCGCGCGTGCCCGGCAGCGGCTGGACAGGGCTGGCCGTCGACGGTGCGCGCCTGATGCTCACCGACGGCCGCACGGCCACCGAATTGGCGTCATCGCTGGGCAGCGCCGATGTGGCCGTGTTCGACCGCCCGCTCGTCCTGCCCGTGCCGGCTGGCAGCGCGCTGGCCTATGCCGTGCCCGAAGGTGGAACTGGCCTGTGGTGCAACCAGGCGGCGGCCTGGCTTGCCGCCCTCGGCTTCGCGCCGCTGCGCCTGACCGATACGCCGGGCCTGGTGGTGGCGCGCACGGTCGCGATGTTGATCAACGAAGCGGCGGACGCCGTGCAGCAGGGTGTGTGCACCCCCGAGGGCGCCGACGCGGCGATGAAGCTCGGTGTCAGTTACCCGCGCGGGCCCTTCGAGTGGCTCGAATCGTGGAGCCCGGCCGGCGTCGTGGCAATGCTCGATGCGCTCGACGCGGGTTACCGCGGCGAACGCTATCGCGCCAGTCCGTGGCTGCGGCGGCGCGTGCGAACAGCCTAGCTGGCCCAAGGCGACCCGAATTTGCGTGGACGGGCGCGAAGCGCCGCGCTTCGTCGACCCGCAAGGGCCCGGACAGCTCGCGCGGCGGCTGCTGAGCGAGCCTCAGCGTGGCACGCCGGCCACCGCGACCCACTTGCCGCGCGCCTGCGACGCGATGCAGGCCTCGATGAAAGCCATCGTGTGCGCGCCATCCTCTATTTTCGGGTAGGGCCAGTCAGCCGCCTGCTCGCCCAGTTCGCGCGCCATGCGCTCCTGTGCCACTTCGGCATAGATGTTGGCGAAGGCCTCGCGCAGTCCTTCCGGGTGGCCGCGCGGGGTGCGTCCGGCGGCGGTAATTTCTGGCGGCAAAAACGCGCTGCCTCGGTCGATGGTCCGCAGCGGCTCGCCTTGCAGCGCGAGGCCGAGATAGCTCGCATCGCGGTGGCACCAGTCGAGATGGCCTTTCTCGCCGTAGATGCGCAGGCGAATGTCGTTGGCACTGCCGGCCGCCGTCTGCGTCACGGTGAAAGTGCCGCGCGCACCACCGGCAAACTCGAGCAGTGCCGACACATGATCGACCACCTGGCGACCGGGCATCAGGGTGCCGACGTCGGCGGCGACGCGGGCCACCGGCAGGCCCGCCACGAAGCAGGCCAGGTGCTGGGCGTGGCAGCCGATGGCGCTCAATACCAGCGCCTGGCCGCTGCGCTCGGGCACCAGCACCCAGCGCAGTCGCGCGGACCGCGCGCCGTCTTCGACCCGTGTCGCCAGACCACCCTGGATGTACTCCACCTGCACCAGCCGCACCGCGCCGATCGTGCCCTCGCGCACCAATTGCCGGGCGTGGCGGATCATCGGGTAGGCCGCGTAGGCGTGCGCGATGGCGAAGATGCGGCCGTGGGCGTGCGTTCGCGCCAACAGGTCGAGCGCCTGCGCGTGGGTGTGCGTCACCGGCTTGTCGCAGACCACGTCGAGCCCGGCGTCGAGCGCCGCTGCGGCGTACGGGTAATGCGTGTCGTTGGGCGTCATGATTGCCACCGCATCGATGCCGTCGCTGCGCGCGGCTTCGGCGCGCAACATTTCGGTCATGTCGCCGTAGCTGCGCGCGGCGTCGATGCCGAGCAGCGGTCCTGCCGCGCGCGAACGCGCCGGGTCGCTGGAAAACACACCTGCCGTGACGCGGAACCAGCCGTCCATTTCGGACGCATTGCGGTGCATCTGACCGATCCAGGAATCGGGGCCGCCGCCGACCACACCCAGTCGCAACGAGCGGCCGAATCTTTCACGTAAACCCATCCTCGCCTCCGTGCCACGCGGCCGTGCATGTCGACGGCATGCTAACTGCTGGGTCCATGGCCGTGCGCCGTGCCGGCAGGTGACGGCGCGAGCGCCTATGCTGCGGGTTGTTCTGCGGCCATCCTGCCGGGCCCGCGGACTATCAAATCGAGGTATCGACCATGCGCAATCACCCTCTCGGCCGAACCGGCCTCTTCGTGTCGGAGCTGTGCCTGGGCACCATGACCTTCGGCGGTGGTGCCGGTATCTGGGGCCAGATCGGCGCGTTGCAGCAGGCCGACGCCGAACGCCTGGTCGGTCAGGCGCTCGACGCCGGCATCAATTTCATCGACACCGCCGATGTCTATGCCGGCGGCTTGTCGGAGCAGATCACCGGACAGGCGCTGAAGAGCCTGAAGGTGCCGCGCGAGAACGTGATCGTCGCCACCAAGGTTTTCGGCGAGACCGGGCCCGGCCCGAATGCGCGCGGCGCCTCGCGCAGCCACATCCTCGACGCCGCCAAGGCCAGCCTCAAGCGGCTGCAGCTCGACCATATCGATCTCTACCAGATTCACGGCTTCGACCCGGCCACGCCGATCGAGGAGACCGTGCGCGCGCTCGATCAACTGGTGCAGCAGGGCCACGTGCGTTACGTCGGCGTCTCGAACTGGGCCGCCTGGCAGATCGCCAAGGCACTCGGCATCGCCGAGCGGCTGGCGCTTTCCCGCTTTGAATCGCTGCAGGCCTACTACACGGTGGCAGGACGCGACCTCGAGCGCGAGCTGATCCCGATGCTGCGCAGCGAAGGTGTCGGGCTGATGGTGTGGAGTCCGCTCGCCGGTGGCTTGCTCAGCGGCAAGTACGGGCGCGGGCAGACCGGCGAGGAGGGGAGCCGGCGCACGAGCTTCGACTTCCCGCCAGTGCATCGCGAGCGCGCCGACGCCTGCATCGACCTCATGCGCCTCGTCGCCAAGGCCCATGGCGTGTCGGTGGCGCAGGTGGCGCTGGCCTGGCTGCTGCACCAGCCGCAGGTCACGAGCGTGATCGTCGGCGCCAAACGTGCCGAGCAACTCGCCGACAATCTGGCGGCGACGAAGCTCGGCCTGGACGCCGGCGAACTGCAGCAACTCGACGAAGTCAGCCGCCTGCCGGCGGAATATCCCGGCTGGATGTTCGAGCGCCAAGGCGCATTCCGGCGCCAGCAGATGCTCGAGGCGCAGCAGCGCCGCGACGGCAAATCGCGCTGAGGCGGGCGCGCCGGCGTGCCCGGCCGGGATCGGCTCAGCCCCAGACCTCGGCCGCCGTCTCGACCACCAGCCGCAGCTTCGCGCGCTGCGCCTCGACCGCGATGTTGTTGCCGTGCACGGTGCTGGAGAAGCCGCATTGCGGCGACAACGCCAACTGCTCGAGCGGTGCGAATTTCGCCGCGTCGTCGATGCGGCGCTTCAGGGCATCCTTGCTTTCCATTTCACCGAACTTGGTCGTCACAAGGCCGAGTACGACGATCTTGCCTTTGGGCAGGTAGCGTAGCGGGCGGAAGTCGCCGCTGCGCTCGTCGTCGTATTCCATGAAGTAGGCGTCGAGGTTCATTTCGGCCAGCAGTGCCTCGGCCACCGGCTCGTAGTTGCCGGCTGCGGCGTGCGTGCTCTTGAAATTGCCGCGGCACAGGTGCATCGCGAGCACCATGCCCGGCGGCTTGCGCGCGACCACCTTGTTGATGAACTTGGCGTAGCGGTGCGGAAGCTCGTTCGGGTCGTCTCCGCGCTGGCGCGCGGCTTCGCGCATTTTCTCGTCGCACAGGTAGGCCATGTTGGTGTCGTCCATCTGCACGTAGCGGCAGCCGGCGTTGTACAGCGAGCGCAGTTCTTCGCCATAAGCGTCGGCCACGTCGTCGTAGAACGCGGGCTCGAGTTCGGGGTAATGTTCCTTGCTGATGCCGGCGCGACCGCCGCGAAAGTGCAGCATCGTCGGGCTGGGGATCGTGACCTTCGGCGTGCCGGTCTGGCCGACCTGGCGTTTGAGGAACTCGAAGTCGGCGCGCTGGATGTCCTTCACGTGGCGCACCTTGTCGATGACGCGCATGACCGGCGGCGCCAGCTCTTCGCTGCCGTCGGGCTTCTTGATCGTGACCGGAATGTCGGTCTTCACGCCGCCGAGCTGCTCCAGGAAATCGATGTGGAAGTAGGTGCGGCGGAATTCACCGTCGGTGATGCTTTGCAGGCCGACGTCCTGCTGGAACTTGACGATCTCGGCGATGGCCTTGTCTTCGACGCTGCGCAGCTGCGCGGCGCTGATCTCGCCGCGGGCCTTCTGCTCACGTGCGTCGAGCAGGAACTTCGGTCGCAGGAAGCTGCCGACGTGGTCGGCGCGAAACGGTGGTGCGGTGCGAGCGGTCATCGGATTTCTCCTCTGGGGTTCAATGGGCAGCCACGCCGAGCCAGGCATCGAGTGGCGTGGGGTCGGCCAGCAGCGCATCGCTGCGGGCCCGGTAAGCGATGCCGCCGCGGTCGAGAACGATTGCATCGTCGGTCACGCCGAGCACCATGTGCGGATGCTGCTCGACGACGATCGACGTCAGCCCCTCCTCGCGGGCGACGCGGCGGATCGCGCGCAACAGTTCCTCGACGATGATCGGCGCCAGACCTTCGAGCGGCTCGTCGAGCAACAGCAGCTTGGGGTTGAGCACCAGGGCCCGTCCGAAGGCGAGCATCTGCTGCTCGCCACCGGAGAGTTGCGTGCCGAGGTTGCGCTTGCGTTCGGCCAGGCGCGGGAACAGTTCGTAGACCCGCGCCTCGTTCCACGCGCCGGGGCGCGCGACGACGGAAAGGTTCTCGGCCACGGTGAGCGACTTAAAGATGTTGCGCTCCTGCGGCACCCAGCCGATGCCGGCGGCCGCGCGCTCGTCGACCGGCAGGTGATGGATCGCGCGCCCGCTCAGCGTGATCGAGCCGGCATGCCGGCGCGTCACGCCGACCAGGGTGTCGAGCAGCGTGGTCTTGCCGGTGCCGTTGCGTCCGAGCAAGGCCAGCGAGCGGCCAGGCTGCAGCGTGAAGCTGACGTCGGTCAGGACCACCGAGTCGGCATAGCCACAAGTCAGGCCATCGACCTCGAGCAAGGCTTCAGCCATGCGTCACCACCGTCTGACCCAGATAAACCGCCTTGACCCGATCGTCGCGTGCAATTTCGGCGGGCGTGCCTTCGGTCAGCACGCCGCCGTTGACCAGCACGGTGATGCGGTTGGCGAAACTGAAGACCAGGTCCATGTCGTGTTCGATCAGCACCACCGAAACGTCGCCCGGCAGCGCCGCGACCGTATCCAGAATGTCCTTGCGCTCGCTGCCGGGCACGCCGGCGGCGGGTTCGTCGAGCAGCAGCACGGTCGGTCGCAGCGCCACCGCCAGGCCGATTTCGAGCAGACGGCGCTTGCCGTAAGGCAGCTCGCGTGTCGGCCGGTCGGCGTGTTCGCCCAGGCGGAATCGGTCCAGCAATTGCTCGCACTCTGCGGCGATCACGGGGTCGCTGCCCATCGGCTGCCACCAGCGCCGCGCCGCACCGTGACGGCTGCCGACCGCCAGTGCCAGGCTCTGCAGCGGTGTCAGACTGCCGAACAACTGGTTGATCTGAAAGGTGCGCACCAGCCCCAGCCCGACCCGCTTGTGCGGCGCCAGTTCGGTGATGTCGCGCGTGCCGAGCAGGACGCGGCCTTCGGTGGGCGGCAAGACGCCGGTCAGCAGGTTGATCAGGGTGGTCTTGCCCGCACCGTTGGGGCCGATCAGGGCATGACGCGCGCCGCGCGCGATGCTGATCGAGACATGGTCGGTTGCGGTGATGCCGCCAAAGCGCTTGACCAGTCGCTCTGTCTGCAACACGATTTCGCTCACGGGCGGCCTCGCTTCAACCACTGGCGGGGCCGCAGCAGCCGCTCGCGGCCGACCAGCATCAGCACGACCAGGAACAGACCGATCCAGAAGGTCCAGTACTGCGGCGTGAAGGCCGAGATCAGGTCGTGCAGTACCTTGAAGGCAATCGCGCCGACCAGGCCGCCCCACAGCCAGCCCGCGCCGCCGATCACCAACGCCAGCATCACATCGGCGCTGCGGTGGAATTCGAGCCCGTCGAGCGAGGCGAAGCCGGTGGTCTGCGCCGCCAGCGCGCCTGCAGCGCCGGCCAGCGCCGCGCCGAGCGTGTAGACCAGTGCGAGCCGGCCATTGACGCTGAGGCCGATGGCCGTCGTACGCAGGCGGTTGTCGCGCAGCGCCTGCAGTGAAATGCCCAGCTGCGAATGAACGAAGCGGCGCAGCAACAGGAAGGCAATGAACAACACGGCCAGCGAATAGAACGAGGCCACGCGAGCGCCCAGGTCAAACTCGAACTGGCCCAGCAGCGGCCCCATCACAATGCCCTGCAGCCCGTCCGCGCCGCCGGTGATCTCGCTGTACTTGTTGGCCAGCTCGTAGAGCACGAGGGCCACACCCATCGTCACCATCAGGCGCGTCAAGTCGGTGCCGCGCACGATCATCGGGCTGGTCAACGCGCCCAGCAGCGCGCCCAGCAGCGTGCTGATGGCCAGTCCCATTAGCGGATCGCCGATGCCCTGCTTGGCGAGCAGCCCGGCGGCATACGCGCCGGCGCCGAAGAAGGCGGCCTGGCCGAGCGAGACGATGCCGGCATAGCCCAGCACCAGGTCGAGCGACATCGCGAACAAGGCGAAGATGGCAATCTCGTTGATCAGCGCTGCATGTTGCGGCAGCGCCAGCGGGGCGGCCCATATCAACAGCCAGACGGCGAATTCCCAGGCCCGCCAGCGCGACGGCGCGAGCAGACGCGCTGTGGTGCCTTGCCGCTCGGCATTCATCGCCGAGCCTCGCGCGTGAACAGGCCCTGCGGCCGCCACAGCAGGATGGCGATCATCAATACATAGACGACGAAACCGCCGAGCTTGGGAATGTAGTACTTGCCCATCACGTCGGCCACGCCGAGCACCAGTGCAGCCAGCAGCGGGCCGGTGATCGAGTGCGTGCCGCCGACGGCGCAGACGATCAGGAAGTAGACCATGTACTTGAGCGGAAAGGTCGGATCCATGCCCAGGATGTCGGCGCCCATCGCACCACCCAGGCCGGCCAGTCCGGAGCCGACCGCGAAGGTCAGCAGGAAGATCTGCTTGACGGGGATGCCCAGCCCGGTGGCGACGCGCGGGTCGTCGACGGCGGCGCGAAGGCGGCTGCCGAATCGTGTGTGCGTCAGCACGCCCTGCAGGCCCAACGCCAGCGCCACGCAGGTGGCGATGATGAACAGCCGGTAGGCGCCCATGCCGAGCTTCAGTGAACCCGAGCCGATCTCGAAGCGCTGGCGCAGCCACTCGGGCAGCTCGACCACCTGCGGCGACGAACCCATGATGTAGTCCACCGTGGCCACGGCCATGAAGGTCAGGCCGATCGAGAACAGCACCTGGTCCAGGTGCGGCTTGGCGTACATGCGCCGGTACAGCGTGGCTTCGAGCAGCGCACCTGCCGCGGCTGTGACGACGAAGGCTGCGGGCAGGCACAGCAGGAACGGCCAGCCGGCGCGCTGCATCAGCACGATCAGCAGGTATCCCCCCGCCATGGCGAAGGCGCCATGGGCCAGGTTGATGAAGTTCATCAGGCCCATGGTCACCGCCAGCCCGAGGGCCAGCACGAACAACAGCATGCCGTAGGCCACGCCGTCGAATAGCAGGGTCAGCATCGCAGACCGATATTCGCGAAGCGCTGCAGTTCAAGCAAACGCCGCGGATCCGGCTCTGCCGGTCCGCAGGCGTTGCCCCCTTGAGGGGGAGGCGCCGAAGGCGCTTCGGGGGTGGTCACTTCGACTTGCCGGGGTCCTTCATGGCCTTGATCGAATCGAACTCGATGTTGAACAACTGGCCGTTGACCCGCTCGACCTTGCGGATGTACATGTCCTGCACGATGTCGCGCGTCTGCGCGTCGATCAGCACGGGGCCGCGCGGGCTCTCGAACATCTGACCCTTCATCGCCGCCAACAGCGCCTCGCCGGTGCCGCCCTTGCTGGCGTTGAGCGCGTTGTAGATCACGCGCATGCCGTCGTAGCCACCCATGGCCATGAAGTTGGGGCGGAACTTGTTGGCGGCCTCGAAGGCCGCGACGAACTTCTTGTTCGTCGGGCTGTCGTGGGCCGCCGAATAGTGGTGCGAGTTGACCACGCCCAGCGCCACGTCGCCCATGTCGGCCAGTTGGTCGTCGTCGGTCACGTCGCCGGTGGCGATCAGCTTGATGCCAGACTTGCCCAGCCCGCGCTCGGCAAACTGCTTCATGAATTGCGCGCCCTGGCCCGAGGGCAGGAAGACGAACAGCGCGTCAGGGTAGATGTCACTCACCTTCTGCAGTACGGGCGCGAAGTCGGGTGAACGAAGCGGCGTGCGCAGTTTTTCGATCACCTGCCCGCCGTTGAGAACGATGCGGTCGGCAAAGTACTTCTCGGCGTCGAAGCCGGGGCCGTAGTCGGCCACCAGCGTGACCACCTTCTTGACCTTGTTCTTGGCCGCCCATTCGGCCAGCGCGACCGCTGCCTGCGGCAGCGTGAAACTGGTGCGCACGATGAACGGCGAGGCCTCCGTGATCGCCGACGTGGCTGCGGCCATCACGATCATCGGTGTCTTGCTCTGGGTGGCGATCGGCGCCGTCGCCATCGCCGAGGGCGTGATGCCGAAGCCGGCCAGCACGGCGACCTTGTCGTTGACCACCAGTTCCTGCGCCAGCCGCCGCGTGTTGTCGGGCACCGACGCGTCGTCCTTCAGGATCACCTCGACCGTTCTGCCGCCGGCCTTGTTGCCGTTCTGCGCCTGCCACAGCTTGACGGCGGCCTCGATCTGGCGGCCCGTCGAGGCCTGCTGACCGGTCATCGGCAGGATCAGGCCGATCTTGATCGGGCCGGCGTCGGCGGCGTATCCCGGCAGGGCCAGGGTGGCCAGCGTGGCCAGCGTCGCCGTCGCGAGGGCATGGATCAGGGGGCGTCGTTGCATCGTTGAATCTCCTGGGGCGGGTTGGGGAATCCTCAAGGGTAACCACATTGTGAGCGGCGGGCGCTGCTGCGTCATGCTGGCAGACCACTACCCGGTCGCGGCCCGTGCGCCAGGCCAGCACCCGAACTCAATGACCGGGCCGCTGTGCGCGCTCAGTCGACCGGCGCCGGCGCATCGCGCACCGGATCGCGCGGCGGCGAGCCGAACTGCGCCAGGGCCACGCCGGCCAGCGTCAGTGCCGCGCCACCGAGCTTGA
>Ga0315271_10002727_pt1 | contig 11101 bp, 9 predicted proteins | sample C3_top_MG_FD_204664 | JGI IMG/M metagenome (GOLD analysis project Ga0315271, IMG submission 204664) | Sediment microbial communities from Yellowstone Lake, YNP, Wyoming, USA - C3_top | ecosystem: Environmental > Aquatic > Freshwater > Lake > Sediment | place: USA: Wyoming | collected 2017-08-01
GCCCCGGCGTAACTGGCGCTATTGGCTCGACGAGTTCCTGCTGCATCCGCAGTGGGGCCTGCTCGCCAGTCTGGCGCTGTTTGCCGGCGTGCTGTTCGTGGTGTTCGAGGTCAGCGGTTGGATCGACATGCAGACCACGCAGCGTCTGATCGAACTCGCGAGCAACTGGCAGCCGCAGTCCACCATCGGCGTTGTCGAGCGTGCGATTGTGGACGGTTTCATCGGCTTGATCGGCATCGTCGTGCCCTATATGCTGCCACTGTTGCTGCTGCTGATCGCGCTCGAAGAGATGGGCCTGATGCAGCGCATCGCCTTTGTCGTGGACCGGGGCTTTCACAAGATCGGCCTGCATGGCGGCGTGGCTGTGCCGTTCTTGCTGGGTTTGGGCTGCAATGTGCCGGCCATCTCCGCCGTGGCGCGTACCTCGTCGGGTCACGAACGCGTGATTGCATCGGTGCTGATCACCTTCGTGCCGTGTTCGGCGCGTTCGGCCATCATCCTTGCCGTCGCCGGCAAGTACCTGGGCGTCATGGGTGTGATCGGTATCTACGCGCTGACGCTGCTTCTCGTCGCCGTCATGGGGCGGCTGCTGTCGCGTCAGCAGCGCGAGGTCGGTCCCGGGCAGGTGCAGGAGATTCCGGCCTACACGCTGCCGAACTGGCGCGCCATGCTGCGCGAGACCTGGATCCGCTCGAGCGATGTGCTGACCATCGTCACGCCCTTGCTGGTCGGCGGCAGCGTGGTGCTGGCGCTGCTCGGTCACTTCGGTGCCGACGGTGTCATCAACACCGTTCTGACGCCGCTGACGTGCTGGTGGCTGGGTCTGCCACTGGTGCTGGGCCTGCCGCTGCTGTTTGGCGTGCTGCGCAAGGAGCTCTCCCTGCTGATGATCTTTCAGGCCTTGGGCACGCAGAATATCGACACCGTGCTGGCGCCGGTGCAGATCATCACCTTGCTCGTGTTCCTGACCTTCTATGTACCTTGCATCTCCACCTTCGCCGTGATGCAAAAGACACTGGGGCGCAATGAAGCCTGGTTCTCGGTGCTGCTCTCAGTTGGCGTCGCCCTGCTGCTCAGTGCGGCTGTGCGTCTGGTGATGTTGTCGGCGCAAGCGCTGCTGAGCTGATGTCCGTCATGGTTGTTCGGACCGAAGCTTGAGTCATTTTGACCGGTGACGCGCGGACGCCTCGTGCCAGGCGGCCGGCGCAGCTTGCGGACTCCGGCCCACGCTCGCGGCGGGGCTGCACTGGCAAGCCAGTGTTACTGCGTCAACAACACAGTTGGCCCGCGCACGCTGTGCAATCGCGAATGGGGCCTGCGCTCGCAAACCGCACCACCCGCCTTCGTGAAGGAGTTGGTCCGGCCTCGATACCCCAAACTGTTAGGTTTCAGTATTTGATCGTGGAGGCTCCATCCATCAATATCGTTGGGCAGGTGGATTGGGCATCCGGGCGTCGGCCCCATTCGCGTTTGCAGAGAGCGGGCGCGCCTTTCAAGGCGTTGACGCCATGGCGATGGCGAACCAGACAGGCGAGTCCGCGAGCGTGGGCCAGAGAACGGATACCCGGTCCGCCTGCCTGCCAACAGACAGAAGACAACCCGCGATAATCAGGTCATGTCGTCCCCCAAAGTCCTGTTCGGTTTTCATGCCGTCGGCGTGCGTCTCAAAACGGCGCCTAAGTCGATTGTCGAGATCTATTTTGATCCGACACGCCGTGACGCCCGCATGCGCCAGTTTCTTGAGAGAGCTAACGAGGCCGGCGTGCGCCTGATCGAGGCTGACGGCATGCGGCTGGCCAAGCTCTGTGGCAGTCATGGCCATCAGGGCGTGGCGGCGCGCGTGCAACAGCTGGCGCCGGTGAAATCGCTTGACGAACTGCTGGAGCAGCTCGAAGAAGCGCAGAAGGCATTGCCGCTGGAGCAGCGTCAGGAGCCGCTGTTGCTGGTGCTCGATGGTGTCACCGATCCGCACAACCTGGGCGCCTGTCTGCGGGTTGCCGACGGCGCCGGTGTCCACGCTGTGGTTGCACCCAAGGATCATGCCGCCGGCATCAACGCCACGGTGGCCAAAGTGGCCAGCGGCGCGGCCGAGACCGTGCCCTATTTCATGGTGACGAATCTGGCGCGCACCTTGAACGAACTCAAGGAACGCAGCATCAGGATCATCGGCACCAGCGACGCAGCGGGCAAAACGATTTACCAGGCTGACCTCAAGGGCCCGGTGGCGCTGGTGCTGGGCGCAGAAGGCGAGGGCATGCGCCAGCTCACTGCCAAGACATGTGATGAACTGGTCAATATTCCGATGCGCGGTGCGGTCGAGAGTCTTAACGTGTCGGTGGCCAGCGGCGTCTGTCTGTATGAAGCCGTGCGTCAGCGCCATTGTGGCGTGCCGGGATCGGCGTTGCGTGAGGCGACCCGATGAAGAAGGCCGAGCAGATCAACGAGCGTCGGCTGGCCGATGCCTGGGCAGAACTGCAGAACTATTCGGACCGGGGCAACCCGCTCGAATCCGACGCTTACCGCCTGGCCTTTGCCGACCCGGAATTCTTGCTCCGCCGTGAAACGCGCGGTATCCGTTTCCAGCTCGAAATGCTCAAGCCCGACCTTGACCAGGCCGAGCAGGGCGTCGACAACACCATTGTGGTCTTTGGCAGCGCGCGTTTCCCTTCACCCGAAGCGGCGCAGCTGAGCCTGGAACAGGCGCTGCTGAGCGGCGATGCCAGCGCGCTGGCGGTGGCGCGGCGCGAGCAGCGCAACGCCCATTTTTACGAGCAGGCGCGCTTGTTTGCAAGGCTTGTGGCCGCTTACAGCGAGCACCGTCGACGCGAGGAACGTCTGTTCATCGCGACCGGGGGCGGCCCCGGCATCATGGAAGCGGCGAACCGCGGTGCCCACGAGATGGGCGCGCCGAGCGTGGGCCTGAACATCGCCCTGCCGCATGAGCAGCAGCCGAATCCCTACATCACCCCGAACCTGAGCTTCAAGTTTCACTATTTCGCCTTGCGCAAGATGCATTTCATGATGCGCGCCAAGGCACTGGTGGCCTTTCCCGGCGGTTTCGGCACGCTCGACGAACTGTTTGAAATCATCACGCTGGTGCAAACGCGCAAGGCCAAGCCGGTACCGATTCTTCTTTTTGGTACCGACTACTGGAAGCGCCTCGTCAATATGGAGATGATGGTTGAAGAAGGCGTCATAGCGCCAAAGGATCTGGCCTTGTTCCGCTACGTCGACGAGCCTGAGGCAGCGTGGGATGCGATTCAGACGTTTTATGGTCTCAATCGACCACCCTGAATGACTCGCAGGCATTGCTAAACCCAGCCGAACCATCCCAGCAGGGCGCCCGCCGCCAGCAGCCACAGCATATGCAGCCGGGTGCGCCAGATCAGCACTGCGGTGAGCAGGGTCAGCAACCACAGGGGCCAGCTTCTCGCGGCCTCGCCCAGGTTGGCGACCAGAATCCAGCCGGTTGCGACGAGCATCGCAACGACGATCGGCGCCATGCCTTGTTTGAAGGCGCGCACCGTGCGCAATTCACGGTTTTGGTGACCCCAGCGCGCTGCGACGAAGGTCAGGGTGGTGCTGGGCACCAGGATGCCTATCATCGCAATGAGGACGCCGAGCGCAGCGAAGGGCCAGGCATGGGCGCCGGCCGCCACACCGCCACCCGCGTTGATGCCGACGTTCCAGCCGAAGAGCGCAATGAACAGCACGTTCGGCCCGGGCGACGCCTGCGCCAGAGCGATGGATGAAGTGAACTGGGCATCGCTGAGCCAATGCTGCTGCGTCACGAGATAACGGTGCATCTCCGGCGCCGTGGTGATTGCACCACCGACCGCCAGCAGGGACAGCGACAGAAAATGACCGAGCAAGGCAAGCCAGTCGGCGCCCGTGAGGTCGATAATCATGTGTCGCTCTAACGCCGGTCGAACCGACCCAGTTGACGGTAGGCCCAGGCGCAGGCCAGCCCACCTGCGCCGAGCAACACCCACAGCAATGGCACGCGCAGCAGGGCAATGGCGACAAAGGTCAGCGCTGCCAGCGCCCCACAAGCCAGGTAGCCCATGACATTCTTCTTCAAGGCGGCCGCCAGCTTGATGCCGGTGGCCGCGATCAGGCCGGCGGCGACGGCGCCCATGCCGCGCAATGCGCCCGCAACCGCGTTCGAGTCGGAAATGCCGGCAAAAATGGCGGCCAGCATCAACACAATCACGAGCGGCAAGGTCAGCATGCCGGCCAGCGCCATCAGGGCTCCGCGCAAGCCAAAGTAGCGGTCGCCAATCATCAAGGAGAGGTTGACCACATTGGGGCCGGGCAAGATTTGCGCGACAGCCCAGTCTTCGATGAATTCCTCGCGTGTCAGCCATTGCTTTCTTTCGACCAGCTCGCGCTGCACAATCGCCAGCACACCGCCGAATCCCTGCAGCGCGAGCCAGGTGAATGACCAGAACAGGTCGGACGGCGACCGGGGGCGGGGGCGATCGGCTTTCAAAGTCTCAGCTCCCAGGTTTCGCCGACCAGATCATGACCAAAGCCATGGTAGGGCTCACTCTTGACGAGGTGAAAGCCGCGCCGGGAATAGATATGGCGCGCGGCATCGAGGCAACTGTTGGTCCACAACACCATCTTCCTGTAGCCCTTGGCGCGCGCAAAGGCAATGCATTCGTCGGTCAGGCGCGCACCGAGGCCCAGCCCGCGCGCCTGCGGCGTCAGGATCAGCATGCGCAACTGGGCAATGGTCTTGGATTTGCGTACGACAAAAACAGAGCCGACCTTCTGGCCATCGAGCTCGGCGATCCAGCAGCGCTCCCATTGCGGCTGAAGCTTGCGCAGGTAGTTGGCTACGATATCGGCGACCAGCGCCTCGAACTCGCTGTTCCAGCCGTATTCGCGGCCATAGATTTCGCCGTGCTGCTGCACCACCCAGCCCATGTCGCCGGGCCGTGGTTCGCGCAGGATGACCGGTTTGCTCAAGGTGTCAATAGACGGGCTCAAAGCGCCGGATCGCCGCCTTGACCTCGTCGGTCAGGGCAAAGCCCGCGCCAAAGCGCTGCGCCAGTCTATCGGCGCGCTTGACGAAGGCATCGATGCCCATGCCGTAGATGAATTGCATGACGCCGCCGGTCCAGGCCGGAAAACCAATGCCGAAGATGGAACCGATATTGGCCTCGTGCACGCTGGTCAGCACGCCCTCGCTCAGGCAGCGCGCGGTCTCGATGGACTGGCGGTACAGCAACCGGTCTTTCATGTCGGTGATGTCCCATTGAGCATCCGCTTTTTCGTACAGGGTCTTCAGTTGCGGCCACAGGAATTTCTTTGCGCCTTTTTCCTTCGGGTATTCGAAAAAGCCGCCGCCAGCAGCGCGACCTGGCCGCTGGTGTATCCGCACCATGTCGGCCACCAGTTGTTCGCCCGGACCGGGGACGTAGGTCTTGCCCTCGGCCTCGAAGTCGGCGCGCGTCTGCTCCATCACGTGCAGGCTCAGGTTCAGAGCCACTTCATCCAGCACCGCGAGCGGGCCCACCGGCATGCCGCACTGGATGCCCGCGTTTTCGATCGCCGCTGCCGGTATGCCTTCTCCCAGCATCGCCACACCTTCCATGACAAAAGTGCCAAAGACACGGCTGGTGAAGAAGCCGCGCGAGTCGTTCACGATGATCGGCATCTTGCCGATCGCCTGCACGTAGTCGAAGGCGCGCGCGACGGTTTCATCGTCGGTCTGCTTGCCGCGAATGATCTCGACCAGCTTCATCTTGTCGACCGGGCTGAAGAAATGGATGCCGATGAATTTTTCGGGTGCGCGACTGGCGGTGGCCAGGCCGCTGATCGGCAGCGTCGAGGTATTGGAGGCGAAGAAGCCGCCGGCGGCCAGCATGGGCTCGGCTTCCTGCGTGACTTTGGCCTTGAGTTCGCGGTTCTCGAATACCGCTTCGATGATCAGCTCGCAGCCCGCCAGATCGGCCGCCTGACCGGTGGCTTGAATGCGGGCCAGCAGCCTTTGCTGATCGTCGGCGCTCATGCGACCCTTGTCGACGCGCGCCTGCGTCACCTTGGCGCTGTAGGCCTTGCCGGCCTCGGCCTTCTCCTGGCTGACGTCCTTCAGGACCGTGACGATGCCCTTGCTGGCCTGGGTGAAGGCAATGCCGGCCCCCATCATGCCGGCGCCGAGGACGCCGACCTTGCTGGGTTTGAAGCGCGGCGACTTGCCGGGGCGCGACTGGGCGCTCTTGATCGCGTTCAGATTGAAGAAGAAGGTGTTGATCATGGCGCGCGCGTTGGCGCCCGTCATGAGCTTCGCCAGGTAGCGGCTCTCGATGCGCAGCGCGGTGTCAAGATCGACCTGCAGGCCCTCCACCATGCAGGCCATGATGGCCTCGGGGGCCGGGTAGAGTCCGCGCGTCTGCTTCTTGATCATGGCCGGCGCGACGGCCAGCATCGGTGCCACCGCCGGGCTCGACGGCAAGCCCCCGGGCACCTTGTAGCCCTTGGCCTCCCACGGGTGCTGCGCTGTCGGGTTGGCGGCAATCCAGGCCAGCGCCTTGGCGCGCATCTCGGCTGCCGCATTCTCGGACGGGGCCACAAGTTCATGCACCAGACCCAGACCCTTGGCCTCGATCGGTGAAAAAGTCTTGCCCTCCACCAGGTAGGGCTGCGCCCCCATCAGACCCAGGTGGCGCGTCATCTTGGTCACGCCGCTGGCGCCGGGCAACAAGCCGAGGGTCACCTCGGGCAGCCCGAACTGGATCTTGCGCTCGTCGATCGCAATGCGGTGGTGGCCTACCAGCGCCACCTCCCAGCCGCCACCCAGGGCGGTGCCGTTGAGGCAACTGACCACAGGCTTGCCCAGGGTTTCAAGGGTGCGGAAGTTCCTCTTGACGCGTTCGATTTCGGTAAAGATCGCCGTGGCATCGGTCACTTTCAGACGCATCGCGCCTTTGAGGTCGGCGCCGGCAAAGAAGGTCGATTTGGCGGAGGCCAGCACGATGCCCTTGATCGCGTCCTTGTCCTGCAGCACCTGTGACGCCAGCGCGCTCAGGTCCTCCTGCCACTGCCGGCACATGGTGTTGACCATTGAGCCGGGTTCGTCAAAGGTGACGGTGGCAATGCCGTCTTCGAGTTGGTATTTGATGGTTTTCATGAAAGTCTGTCTACTCTGGAAAGTATTGGAAACTCGTCATCGCGAGGCCGAAGGCCGTGGCGATCCATGACTGCGAACTGCATGGACTGCGGCGCTGCTCTCGCAATGACACCTAGGGTGCACTTTAGATGCGCTCCACAATCGTCGCAATGCCCATGCCGCCGCCGACGCACAGCGTGGCCAGGCCGTAACGCAGCTTGCGCCGGTGCAACTCGTCGATCAGGGTACTCAATATCATCGCGCCGGTGGCGCCGAGCGGATGGCCCATGGCAATCGCGCCGCCGTTGACGTTGACCTTGTCGTGCGAGACCTTCATTTCCTTCATGAAGCGCATGACCACGGCCGCAAAGGCCTCGTTGACTTCAAACAGGTCGATCTGGTCAATCGTCATACCCGCCTTGGCCAGCGCCTTGCGCGTTGCCGGCATCGGACCGGTCAGCATGATGGTCGGGTCGGCGCCGCTCAATGCGGCGGCGACAATGCGCGCCCGCGGCGTGAAGCCGTGACGCTTGCCGGCCCCCTCGGAGCCGATCAGCAGAGCGGCTGCGCCATCGACGATGCCGCTCGAATTGCCGGCGTGGTGCACGTGCTCGATGCGCTCGACCTGCGGATAGCGCGTCAGCGCCACCTGATCGAAGCCCATGCCGCCCATCTGCTCGAACGCCGGTTTCAGCGCCGCCAGTCCTTCGAGCGTGGTATTGGGTTTGATGAACTCGTCCGCGGCCAGGATGACCTGGCCCAGGAAGTCTTTGACCGGAACGATAGCGCGATCAAAGTGGCCGCTGGCTCGGGCATGCGTCGCACGGCGCTGGCTCTCCAGCGCAAACGCATCGACGTCCTGGCGCGAGAAGCCTTCGAGCGTTGCAATCAGATCGGCGCCGATACCCTGCGGCACAAAGGCGGTCTGCGAATTGGTCTCGGGGTCCATCGCCCAGGCACCGCCGTCGGAGCCGATCGGCACGCGGCTCATGCTTTCGACACCGCCGGCCACCACCAGATCCTCCCAGCCCGAGCGCACCTTTTGCGCGGCCATGTTGACCGCTTCCAGGCCGGAGGCGCAGAAGCGGTTGATCTGCACGCCGGCACAGGTGAAATCCCAACCGGCCTTGAGGGCAGCCACCTTGGGTAGAACCGAACCCTGGTCGCCGACCGGCGACACCACGCCCATCACCACGTCGTCCACAGTGGCGGTATCGAAATCGTTGCGCCGTTGCAGTTCGGTCAGCACGCCGGCCAACAGATTCACGGGTTTGACCTCGTACAGACTGCCGTCCTTCTTGCCTTTTCCGCGCGGCGTGCGGATGGCGTCATACACAAATGCTTCGGTCATGGGGGCTCCAATTCAGGATTGCATTCAAGCTGGGATTTCCGTCTCGTCACGGCGAGCGCAGCGCGACAATCCATGCATGGACTGCCGCGTTGCTGAGCTCCTCGCAGTGACAGCTTCACTAATGCAGTATATTCTTTTCGCCAAGCAATTGCTTTGCATAAATACCTCATTTTGTCGAGAAGGTGACAGCATGATCCAGCGAACCATTTTCAACCCCGAGCATGAGGCCTTTCGCGACAGTTTCCGTCGTTTCATCGAGAAGGAAATTGCGCCTTTCCATGCCGATTGGGAAGAGCAGGGCTACGTCGATCGTGCCGTCTGGAGCAAGGCCGGCGAGAACGGCTTCTTGTGCCCCACGATGCCCGAGCAATACGGCGGCGCGGGCGCCGACAAGCTGTATTCGGTGGCGCAGATCGAGGAGCTCAGCGGCGCCGGTTTCTCCGGCATCGGCTACTCGCTGCACAACGAGATCGTCGCACCCTACATCCTGCACTACGGCACCGAGGCGCAGAAGAAGGGCTTTTTGCCGCGACTGGCCAGCGGCGAACTGATCGGCGCGATTGCCATGAGCGAGCCGGCGGCAGGTTCCGACCTGCAAGGCATCAAGGCGACCGCCGTTCTGCATAGTGACGGCAGCTACTTGCTCAATGGCAGCAAGACCTTCATCACGAACGGCTGGCACGCCGATCTCGTCATCGTCGTGGCCAAGACCAACCCGGTGGCCGGCGCCAAGGGGACCAGCCTGCTGCTGGTCGAGCGTGGCATGCCCGGTTATTCGGTCGGCAAGCGCCTGAAAAAATTGGGCCTGAAAGCGCAGGATACGTCAGAGCTCTTCTTCGACAACGTGCGCGTGCAGGCAAGCCATCTGCTGGGCGGACCGGCCTATGAGAACCGCGGCTTCATCTGCCTGATGGAGCAGTTGCCCTGGGAGCGCCTGCAGATCGCCATCGGCGCCGTCGCCGCCGCGCAGGCAGCCATCGGTTGGACGGTGGACTATGTGAAGGAGCGCAAAGTCTTTGGCCAGAGCGTGGGCTCGTTCCAGAACACGCGCTTCACGCTGGCCGAGTTGCAGACCGAGGTGCAGGTGGCTCGCGTCTTTGTCGACAAATGCATTGAGCTTCTGCTGTCCGGCACCCTCGACACGGCGACGGCCAGCATGGCCAAGTACTGGTGCAGCGATCTGCAATGCAAGGTGATGGACGAGTGTGTGCAACTGTTCGGCGGCTACGGCTACATGTGGGAGTACCCGATCACCCGCGCCTACGCCGACGCGCGCGTGCAGCGCATCTACGGCGGCACCAACGAGATCATGAAGGAGGTGATCACGCGCGCCATGGGCCTGGGCGGCAAGTGATGCCCACGCTGCTGAGTGTCCAGACCGCGCGAGCGCGTCGCGTCCAGATCGATGGCCGCTCCGTCCTGACGGCCATTCACAAGCAGCCTGTGGCCGGTCCGGTTGCGGTCTCCGCCATGGGCCTGACCGGTGACGAGCAGGCCGATCTGTCGGTGCACGGCGGCCTCGCCAAGGCGGTGTACGCCTATCCGGCCGAGCATTACCCGTTCTGGCTGGCAGCGCGCGCCAAGGCGGGCCTGACCGGCATCGACGACGCTTTGCCGTTCGGCTCGCTCGGTGAAAACCTGACGCTGCAGGGTGCGCTGGAAACGCAAGTCTGGGTCGGTGATGTGCTCAAGTTCGCGAACTGCAGTCTGCGCGTGACCGAGCCGCGCCAGCCCTGCTACAAGTTCAACGCGGCGATGGGCTTCAGTAGGGCCTCCAAGACCATGGCGGTGAAGGGTTGCTGCGGCTTCTACCTGGGGGTCGATCAGGCGGGTAGCTTGAGCGCCGGTGAGAGCTTTGAGCTGCTGCCAGGTCCCCGGCGCCTAAGCATCAGCGAGTCGTTCAAGGCGAAGATGATCAAGCACCTGCGCTGAGCGCCTCGATCTGCGTATCTTTCTCCAGCCAGAGCTGGTGCACCCATTTCTGGTAGGCCTCGCGCACGGCCGGGTCGCCCGCGTAATCCGCTTGCGCCAGCTTCTGCGGGATGGGCAGCGACCGCACCCGGACGATCACATGCCTGAGTTTGCCGCACAGGAAATTCCAGAAATCGGGGGCACCCCCGGGGTAGACGATGGTGACATCGAGAATCGCCTGAAACTTGTCGCCCATCGCGTTGAGCGCCAGCGCCAGGCCGCCGGCCTTCGGTTTGAGCAGATGTTTGTACGGTGACCTCTGGCGCTGGTGCTTGGCCGGCGTGAAGCGCGTGCCCTCCAGAAAATTCATCACGCTGGTCGGAATCAGGGCGAACTTTTCGCAGGCCTTGCGCGTCGTGGCCTGGTCCTTGCCGCGCATCTCGGGATGCGTCTTCAGATACTCCTCGCTGTGCCGGCGCATGAACGGAAAATCGAGGGCCCACCAGGCCAGTCCCATGATCGGGACCCAGACCAGCTGCTGCTTCAGAAAGAACTTGAGCAGCGGGATGCGCCGGTTGAACAGGTGCTGCAACACGAGTATGTCGACCCAGGACTGGTGATTGGAGTTCACCAGGTACCAGCTTCGGTAATTCAAACCCTCGATGCCCTGCACGTCCCACTTGATGCGCTGGGTCAGACGCATCCAGCCGCTGTTGCCGGCA
>Ga0315271_10002731_pt1 | contig 11098 bp, 5 predicted proteins | sample C3_top_MG_FD_204664 | JGI IMG/M metagenome (GOLD analysis project Ga0315271, IMG submission 204664) | Sediment microbial communities from Yellowstone Lake, YNP, Wyoming, USA - C3_top | ecosystem: Environmental > Aquatic > Freshwater > Lake > Sediment | place: USA: Wyoming | collected 2017-08-01
TGCAAGGACAAGCCCTGCGAACTTGCCCACCACATGGACACCAACTTCGCAGGGCTTGTCCTTGCACTGTTTGTCGCGCAACGCTTCCAGCCAGACAAACATCTCGACTTCGCGCGCGCTGTAGCCCAGATTTATGTAGCCAAGGTAACCCTGGTTTACCAGACCGAAGTCCCTGGAGCGCTCCTCGGCATCGCGCATGTAAGGCGGAATGGACCTCTCCACCGGCCAGTTGTGCGACAAGCCCTTGAACATCGGGTAGCGCTCTGACAGATGGGCTTCGATGGCTCGCACAAACTTGCGCTTGAGGCTGAGCGGCACGTTCCAGATGAAACGCATCAATACCTTGGCGGCGTCATCGTCGCGCAGTAGCAGGTTCCACAGGGTTCGGACAAACTCGGCGCTGAGCTCGGGCTGCTGGAACTCCCAAACCACGGCATGGGTACCGTCGGCAATGAACATGTCGCGAAACGCCTGCGGATCTGTAAGCAATTTGCGCCGCAGCAGCGCCATCTGGTGGTGGAAGTCTTCGACCGCTTCGGTTTGCTCCAGCGCCTCGAGCTGCGAGCGCGTACTCTCGATCGCGCTGCTGGCATCCAGGTAGCGCGACAGGTCGTCCGGACTGGAAGCTTGGCTACTGTCACTCATGGATGATCTCCGCATCGCAGTTCGCCGCCACCCGCTTGATGCGCGACTTGAGTTCGGCAGTAACGCTGACGCGCTCAAGGCCCCCTGGAATCAGCTGTGCCACATCCCGGCTAGCGCCATCGACGACGATCCGGGTCTTCTCGAAGAGTTCCGGCAGATCCTGATAACAGGTCTTGCAGTCGGTGCACTTGACCTGGTCCACGACATCGTAGGTGACCAAGGCCTCGCTCAGCACCGCCGCCTCAGCGTCACCCGCATCGACCGCACCGCTGGTCGGAGCGCCGGCGACCGGCTTGATCATAATCACGCTGCCCCGGTTCGCCGGTGCCTTGCTGGATGTGGCCAGTTCCGACATGGCTCGGGCAAAACTGTCGAGCGAAGCATCGCGCTGCTTGACCGAGTCCAGGTACTGCGCCTGCAGTGTCGCCATACCGGCACTGTGCTCGGCCTTCATCTTGTCCACGTGCTGGCCATCCAGGTACTGCAACAGATGCCAGTAGTTGCGACGCTCTTCAACCAGCGCCACGATCGCGTCCGACACGCCGAGTCTGACGAGCTTCTTGCGGCCGTCGGTCGAGTAGACGAAAGCTGTCTTGCCGGTGCGCTGCTGCGGGCTCAGATCGATGAATTCCTCCACCGGCACCAGATCGACCGCATCCGCCGGCAGTTTGCGGAACTGCTTCTTGAAGCGGATTTCGCCGATCGCAAAGTGCCCCGGCGTCAATGGCATCTTCATCAGTTGCAGCTTGCCGTCGTTGTCCAGGTACTCGAGCGTCGTCGTCGTCCAGGTGCTCAGTGGATCCGGGTTGCCTTCCAGGGAGAACCAATCATGCAGCGTCTTGCCGCGGCGCGGATCGTGCACAAACACCGGGTTCATGCGGCTCTCGACCGCCAGGCGCGATTGCTCCGCCGAGGCGGCGTCGCCAATACCATGCTCGCCCTGACAGGGGGTGTAGACATCGAGCAGGGCCGGCGAGTCGGTGTAGGTCAGGAACTCCATCGTGTTCTTGAGGAAATGGTTCTGCAGCGCCGTGCTGGTCGAACAGACGAACACATTGGAATGAAAGGATGCGATGAGGCCGAGTTCCTTGCGCGCTTCGTGCTTGCCGCTGTGCGCGCCGCCATGCCGGGCCAGATCGGAGTCCTGGCCGATAAAGCTCGAGGTCGAGGCCTGACCGCCGGTGTTCGAATAAGCACCGGTGTTGAGCACCAGCACCTTGAGCGGTGTGTTGCTGGCCAGGATGCGCGAGAGCGCGCCAAATCCGATGTCATAGGTCGCGCCGTCGCCGCCGACGGTCAATACGGTTGGCAACAGGCCAAGCTCCTCGGGCGTGAACTGGTCCCACGACAGCAGGCGCAACTCGCGGTCATGCTCTGAAGCATCGTAGGCGTCAGCGAGTTCCAGGCGTGCCTGGCGCAAGGCGCGTATGTCGCCGACGCTCTGCGCCGAGATGCCCTCGAAGATGCCCTTGGCCAGCGGCTGCGCGTCCTGGAACAGGCTGTTGACCCAGGGATCGTTGTAGGCATTGAACGGAAAGGTCGAGGCGTAGACGCTGCTGCAACCCGTGGAATTTGCAATCACGGCGCCGCTCGGCCCGTTGCCGGTCGGCCCGCCCTCGTAGAGGTAAAGCCGCTTCTCGAGCGCTCTGATCAGGCCCTGGATGCGCGCGCTGCGCTCCGTTTCGCTGACCGGCAGCGCCGAATTCTTGGCCTGCAGCGCGCCGATCAGCCGGTCCAGCTCAACGGTGTGTTCGCGCCGGCGCTTGGCGGTGATGGCGTGGTTGGTGGCCATGACGAGGCGGATCGCCGTCACCTCGCCGCAACCGCGGCAGCCGCCGTGGCCGCCGGTGGTCGAGTAGTAGTTGGAACGGTCCAGCAAAAGACGCTTGATTTCGCCCCCGGCCTCTATCGCATCGTGCACGAAGCGCTCCGGCGTATCGGGCATCTTGCTCATGAAATCAAAGCGCTCCTGCAGCGTCTTCATGATGGGCGCATCCTGCTCGTGCGTGACCAGCGCGCCCGGTCCGCAAACCTCGACGCACTCCAGGCAACCGGTGCATTTCCAGGGGTCGATGTTGACGCCATAGAGTCCGCCGCTGCCGGGGCGGCTCTTCTCCATGGCATCGAAGAAGGGTCGCGTCCTGGCCACCGGATAGCTGGCGAGCAGTTCGACCAGCTTGCGGAAATTGCCGCGCAAGGTGGGCTGCAGATCCGCCATGCCCGCCACCGCTTGGGCCACGAGTTCGTGCAGCGCGCGCGCGTCCCGACTCTGGCGGTAGGACTCGCGCACCTTCTCGGAAATTGCGTAGACATGGGCACGCAGCGCCTCGCGCTGCGGTTCGGTGACGTCGAGCAGGCGTATGCCGCTCAGAAGTAGATCATGGATCTCGTGCACCGTGTTTGGAATGGCGGCATCCGGGCAGACCAGCGCGCACTCTATACAGCCGGTGCAGACCGCCGGGTTGAACACCGGCACTGCGCGCCGGAACAATCCCTTGTCCTTGGAACCGGCCGTGCCGGCCGGCATGAACAGACCGGTGCCGGGCAACACTGGCGCCTCGCTCATGGTGCCGTCTCTAAATGGCTTGAACACCATGTCATCGAAGTACTCGCGGTCAAACATGCCGCCATAGCCCGACGACCCCGACGACTGGCACATGGAGGCCGACAGCGACACATTGCGCATCATGATAGGAGCCGGCCTGGCATCGATCCTGGCAAACTCGGCCCCGTTGTAGTCGACCCGGCGCGTCGCCTCGGCGCCCTCGCGGATCACGGCCATGTTGCCTTCGATGACGGCGCTGCCCTTGCTGCCGAACTTCTTGGCGATCTGCTTGCCGATCTTCTCCAGAATCGCTTCGGCCGAGGCGCCCGCGGCCACCTGCTTGACATGCGCTGCCACCGCGCCGATGAAGGCGATGCCCATCATGCGCGTCGCAAGTTCCGGCGTCGGTGCGTGCTTCTTGGCAACGGCAAAGGCGTCGATGGTGAAGAAATTGATTTGCTTGTCGCGGATGGTCTTTCTGGCCTGGGCCGGCATTTCCTGCCATACCTGCTGCGGTGTCGCGCTGGACTGCAAGATGAAGGTGCCTCCCGTCGCCAGGCCGTGCAATGGATTGGAGTGGCTGAACGCACGGTGGTCGGGCGAGATCACGACTTCGACGTCTTCCAGTTCAGCGTTGGTGATCTTGATCGGCTCCGGGCTCAGCGTGATGTAGTAGTTGGTCGGCGCGCCGCTCTTTTCGGAGCCGTATTTCGGGGCCGACTTGGAATGCATTTCAAGCACACCTGCGAGGATGTCGGTCAGCAATTTCCCCGAGGCGATGGTGCCGTAGCCACCGACCGAGTGAAAACGCACCCTGAAAGCCGCATCGGGCAGCAAGCGAGGGTTGTCGCCGGTTTGCAGCGCCATCATTTCAGTTTCAGGATAGGCCTGTTTCAAGCGCCTTTGAAGTTCGGCAACGCGCGGCGTCGGGTCGCTGGAGAAGAACTGGGAACCGAGGTAGATCAGCGGCGCGCCCTTGTCATCATCCATGTTGGCGAAGGCGGCGATCAGATGGCGCGGCTGCAGGTCATGGCCACCGAGACCAAAGATCGCCGTCGTGAGCCGCGGTGTTTTCCTGATCGCCGGAATGCCGGCGTGGCGCTCCTGATCGGCGTTCTCGCGTCCCTTGAACAGGGCTTGCGTCACCAGGCTGGTCAGTACCGTCTGGTCGGAGCGCTCCAGCACCGTCACCGCCTTCTTGCCCTTGAGGGCAGCCACCAGTTCGGCCTCGGGGAAGGGCTGCAGCAACTTGATGCCGACCAGGCCCACCTTCTTGCCCTGTGCGCGCAGGTGCGTGACGACCGCCTCGACGTCATCGGTCACGGAGCCAAGCCCCACCATCACGGTCTGGGCATCGTCGCACATGAAGGTGTGCACCGGCGCGTACGTGCGCCCGGTCAGGGCCGAGAACTCCTGCATCGCCTGGCGCACCAGGGCTGGGACTGCGCTCACGAAATGGGTGCGGTGATCAGCGGCGCCGGCCTGGAAGTCGGGCTGGTTCTGCACCGCGCCGGTGAGCCCCGGATTGTTGACATCGACCTGCGCTGGAACCAACTGGCGCGTGCCCTTCTCAAAGGCATTGATCCACTGGCGCCGCCACTGGCCGTGCAATTCCCGGGGCAACCAGCCAAGCGTCTTGACCACCAGGGCGCCCAAGGCATCCTTCTCGACCTTGGCAGCGTTGCTGGACAGGTATTGCTTGAGCGCAGCAAGATGCTCGTGCGTGATGTCGCCAGCGTGGCGCGCAAGGTACTGGTTGAGCTGAAACACGCGTCCCTTGGCACCAAAAAGCATCTCCTGCGCCAGCGTCGGGCACTTGATACGGCCGGCCGGATCACCGAGGTATCCGGCCAGCAGTTCGGGCTCGGGCAGCAAGGCCTCGCTCATCATGTGGCTGGTCGAAAACCCGTCCATGGCATTGGCCACCGGAATCAGCGACAACGATGAAGCGCGATAGGCAATGGCAGCCAGGTCGGCAGCTTCCTGCGGATTGGCGCCAAACAAAATGGTGTAGCCCGAGGACAGCAGCGCATAGACGTCATCGTGGCCAGCCATGACGTTGAGCGAGTGTTTGGATACCACGCGCGCCGCCACCTGCAGCACAAAGCCGCCGACCTTCTTGCCGACCGTCACATAGTGCGACTCCAGCGCGTACAGAATGCCCTGGCTCGACGATGCATTGGAAATGAACTGGCCGCCGGTCAGCGTCGCACCGAGTGCACCACTCTGCGCCGAATGCTCTCCTTCGGGCTCAAAGAAGAAGGGATGCCTGCCCCAGACATTGACGCCGCCTTCGGCACGGAAGGCCTCGTAGATCTCGGCGATCTCGGTGGACGGCGTAATCGGATAACCGATGACACCGCCGCAAACATGGTTCATGACATGAGCCACTGCGCCATTGCCGTGAATGACGCTGGGAATGCCGGGATATTTGACCTGTCTGACTTTCATGATGACCCGTCCGAAGGTGTGTTGGGAGAACTGCCAGGCGACGCTGACATCGCCCTTATTTCATATCGTAGAACAATATCCCACAACAAAATTCCTGCTCTGACTCAAATCAATCTTTAGCCAATCAGCCGGCTCGCCAGGACCTTGTCAATGCGCTTGCCGTCCAGATCGACGACCTCGAACGACCAGTCTGCGCAGGCTACGCGCTCGCCCAGGGCCGGCAGATGACCCGAGACTGACATCAGCAAACCAGCCACCGTGTTGTAGCGACCGCGATCTTCTTCCGGCAGTTCATCGAGTCCAAGACGGACCTTCAGTTCGCCCACCGGCATCAGGCCGTCCAGCAGCCAACTGCCATCGTCGCGCCGGGTCGCCCAGGCATCGATCTGCGCCCCGGGCTGCAGTTCGCCGGTAATGGCCTCCAGCAGGTCCCGTGGCGTCACCGCCCCCTGCACCACGCCATACTCATCCACCACAAAAACAAACCGACCGGCCTTGGCCCGAAACTGTTCCAACAACTCCATACCGCTCAAGGTCTCAGGCACAAAGGTCGCAGGCGCCGCATGGTCAGCTATCGTGCCGGGCGTCTGTGCCCCCAATTGCAGCAAACGGGCGATGCTGATCACCCCCACCACGTCGTCGAGCGAACCCCGACATACCGGGTACCAGGAATGTGCGCCGGACTCGCCGCTGCGACCCAAGATTTCCAGACTCTGCGCGACCGTATTTGTCGCGGACAGCCACTCCACATCGGTGCGCGGCACCATCAGCGAAGTCAGGGGCCGGTCATCGAGCTGGAACACGTTCTGCACCATCTGGTGCTCATGCTGTTCAATCACACCGGCATCGACGCCCTCCTCCAGACTGGCGCTGATTTCCTCTTCCGTCACCAGCCGCGCCGCGTTGATGTCGATGCGCAGCAGCCTCAGCATCATGGCAGTCATGCTGGAGAGGAGTTTCACAAACGGTTTGGCAATGTTCGCCAGCCACAGCATCGGTCGAGACACCCAGCGAGCCACCGGCTCCGGGTACAACTGACCGATGCGCTTGGGCACAAGTTCGCCAAAAAGAATCGTCGTGAATGTGATCAGCGTAACGACCAGGGCCGTCGCCGAAATCGCCGCCACTTTTTCGGCGATGCCGAAGCCATGCAGCCACGCGGCAACGCCGTCACTGAAGGCAGCCTCGCCGACGATGCCGTTGAGCATGCCAATCGACGTGATGCCGACCTGGACCGTCGACAAGAACTGGTTCGGATTGCCAAGCAGCGCCAGCGCCGCCTGCGCCCCCTTGTCGCCGGCTTCGGCCATGACACCGAGCCGAGTCTTTCGGCTTGCCGCCAACGCCATCTCCGACATGGCGAACACGCCATTGAGGAGGGTCAGGAAAACGATCAGCAGGAAATCCATGGATCAGGAGCGAGAATAAACACCATGGCACTCTACCTCATTGGCGACGTGCAGGGCTGCAACACCGCACTGCAACGGCTGCTGGACGAGATTTCCTTCTCTTCCAGCAGGGACACACTCTACCTGGTCGGCGACCTCGTCAATCGCGGACCCGACTCGGCTGGCGTGCTGCGCCGCCTGATGGCTTATGGGGCCGCGGTTCATTGTCTTCTGGGAAACCACGACCTGCATCTGCTGGCGGTCGCCCATGGCGCCTGCAAGCCAAGCCGCAAAGACACGCTGAATGCGATCCTGGAGGCGCCGGATCGCCTGCCGATGCTGGAATGGCTGCGCTGGCAACGCCTGGCGATGCTGGAGAGAATCGATGGGCATGCGGTCTTGATGGTTCATGCCGGCGTCCTGCCATCCTGGACCGCCGACAAGACAATGGCCTTGGCCGGGGAGGTGGAGGCCGCTCTGCGCGGGCCGGCACTGGGCGACTTCCTGCAGCACATGTACGGCGACGCGCCAAACATGTGGAGCGACGACCTGGCCGGCATGTCGCGCCTGCGAGTGATTGTGAACAGCTTGACGCGACTGAGGTTTTGTGACGCCGAAGGACGGATGGAATTCGCCAGCAAAGAGGGGCCAGCCGCAGCGCCTGAAGGCTACATGCCATGGTTCGATGTGCCGGGTCGCCGGACAGCGAACGTGACAGTGGCTTTCGGACACTGGTCGACACTGGGCAGGCTGTCCCGCAGCGACGTGCTGCCGCTAGACACCGGCTGCGTTTGGGGCGGTTGCCTGAGCGCACTGCGCCTGGGCCGATCAAGGGAGAAGTCCGGGAACGCGGCAACGCTCCATTGGGAATTGATTCAGATTAAGTGTGAAGAAGCCCAGAAACCGGGCTGAAGCCCCGGCCGCGGAACTTACTCGGCCTTGAAGAGAGCCGCCACGCGGCGCTTGGGTTTGATGTTGGCGGATATGCTGCGTGCGCCGTGCCGGTTGACCGTGGCTTCCCACGCCGGCGCTGTCTCGGCTGCGGGCGCTTCATAGGGTTTGTCGAAAAAGGGATCTCGAGCGGCCTGTGCCGGACGCGCGTGGTCGCGGCGTAGCGGTCGCTCCGGTCGCGCAAACTGGCCCTCGCGAGCCACATCGCGCAAAGCCCCGTGCCGTTGGCCGCCACGATGCGCCTCCTCCTGCTCACTGTGCGAATACATGCGGCGGCCGTCATTGATGCGGCCCTGGCGCCGGATATCAGGAACGTCTTCATCGAACTCGATCGCCTCCAACTCGAGTTTTGTCTTCAGGAGTTTCTCGATGTCGGCGACGAGCCTGCCATCGCTCTTCGATACGAAGCTGAGCGCCAGCCCCGCAGCGCCAGCCCGTCCGGTGCGACCAATGCGGTGCACGTAATCTTCGGCGTTGAAGGGAATGTCAAAATTGAACACCGCGGGCACGTCCTTGATATCCAGGCCACGCGCAGCGACATCGGTACAGACCAGCAGGTCGACCGCCCCACTCTTGAACGCCTCGAGCGCCTTCAGGCGTTCGTCCTGGCTTTTGTCACCATGCAGGGCCGTGGTGTTCAAACCTTCGCGCTCGAGCGAGCGAGCCAGCCTCGCGCAACCAAGCTTGCTGTTGACAAAAACGAAAGCCTGCTTGATTTCGCGCGCCTTCAGGATCTGGTGCAGGGCGCGCCGCTTGTCGTCGTCGCCGACGCTGTAGAAATGCTGCTCGACGGTTGAAGCCGTCGTGTTCGAGCCGCCCACCTCGATGGTCACCGGGCTTTGCAGATAGCTGCCCGCGAGGCGCTTGATTTCGGGCGAGAACGTGGCGGAGAAGAGCAATGTGGTGCGCTGCTTCGGCAGGAAACTCAGGATGCGCTGCAGGTCAGGCAGGAAGCCGATGTCGAGCATGCGATCGGCCTCGTCGAGCACCACGTACTCAACCTGGTTCAGAACGGCATTTTTGGCTTCGATGTGATCCAGCAGACGACCCGGTGTGGCGACGAGGATCTCGACGCCCTTTTTGAGCTCGATGGTCTGGGGTTTCATGTCGATGCCGCCAAAGACAACAGCACTGCGCAACAGCGTGTATTTGGCGTAGTCCTTGATCGCCTGCGCCACCTGGTCCGCCAACTCGCGCGTAGGCAGCAGCACCAGCGCCCGCACCGGATGGCGCGCTGGCGAGGTCGAACTGCTTTCGTATTTCAGCATGCGTTGCAGCAGCGGCAAGGCGAAAGCGGCGGTCTTGCCGGTGCCCGTCTGGGCCGCGCCCATGACATCACGGCCCTGCAGGACGACGGGAATCGCCTGCGCCTGAATCGGGGTCATGGATTCGTAGCCCATCTCGGCAACGGCGCGGGCCAACGGTGCAGCCAGCTGCAGTTGGGCAAAGGCCATCGGCAACGGCTCAGGGATCAAATCAGAAGTCAAATCGGTCATTCACAGCCAGTTTTGGGTGCCATCGGTCGGATGGCGCTCTTCGCCCTCGGACTAGGGGCAAACCCGCATTATCCTCCAAACCTCCGGGAAATGGTACCCGGTGCCGGGCCAGGCTTTGCTACGCCTTGGGCAGCGTCACGCCACGCTGGCCCTGGTATTTGCCGCCGCGGTCCTTGTAGCTGGTCTCACAGACCTCGTCGCTTTCGAAAAACAAGACCTGGGCACAGCCCTCGCCCGCATAGATCTTGGCCGGTAGCGGCGTGGTGTTGCTGAACTCCAGCGTGACATAGCCTTCCCATTCCGGCTCAAAAGGCGTCACATTGACAATGATGCCGCAGCGCGCATAGGTGCTTTTCCCGAGGCAGATGGTCAGCACATTGCGCGGTATCCGAAAGTATTCCATGGTTCGCGCCAGAGCAAAACTGTTGGGCGGGATGATGCAGACGTCTTCGTTGAAATCCACAAAACTCTTCTCATCGAAATTCTTCGGATCGACCACCGTGCTGTGGATGTTGGTAAAGACCTTGAACTCGGGCGCGCAGCGGATGTCGTAGCCGTAACTGCTGGTGCCATAGCTGACGATCTTGGCGCCATCACGTTCACGAATCTGGCCCGGCTCGAAAGGCTCGATCATGCCGGTGCTCTCTGCCATGCGGCGAATCCACTTGTCGCTTTTGATGCTCATGGGGACACAACTCCTAGGGTTGGCCGATTGTAAGCAGCGCCTGCGAAATCACCGTTCTCTCGATCAGGCGGTCATCGCCGAGCACAATCATCGCAAACAGAAGCTCGTCCAGGCTGTCGGCCTGTGCCGTCCGGCGGGCCAGCAAGGGCGTCGCCCGCGGATCCAGCACCACAAAATCCGCCTCGCAGCCGACCTGCAGGTTGCCCACAGCCGGTCGCCCCTGCTGACCGTCAAGGCCCAAGGCTCGGGCCGCGCCGGCCGTGTGTTGCCACCACAGATGCTGCGGCGACAGCGACAGACCCTGTTTGGTATGTCCCTCGCGCCCGACGTAGTAGGCCGCCAGCATGGTATGGAATGGACTGAAACTGGTACCACCTCCAACATCGCTGGCCAGGCCATATTGAAAACCGGCTCGATTCGCCGCCACATAGTCAAAAGACCCGCTGCCAAGAAAAAGATTGCTGGTCGGGCAGACGGCGGCGGCGGCACCGGTATCACGCATCAAAGCGCGATCAGCGTCGTCAAAGTGAAGGCAATGCGCGTAGACAGAGCGCTCGCGCAGCAGCCCGAAGTCGGCGTAAATTGCCAGGTAGCTGCGTGCCGCCGGGAACAAACTGCGTGCCCAGGCGATTTCGTCCCTGTTTTCAGCCACGTGGGATTGGATCCAGACATCGGGATGGCGAGCCGCCAGCTGAGCCGCGCCACGCAATTGAGCGCCAGTGCAACTCGGTGCAAAGCGCGGAGTGATCGCGTAGCCCAGACGATCCTTGCCGTGCCACTTCTGCAACAGGGCCTCGGAGTCAAGCAGGCTCTGCTCGGTGGCATCGCGCGAACTGTCGGATGCAGCGCGGTTCAGCACGCCGGCCGGTGCATTGCGATCCATCAGACACAATCCCGTCATCAGGCGCATCTGCCTGCGTTGCGCCTCGCAGAACAG
>Ga0315271_10002732_pt1 | contig 11096 bp, 4 predicted proteins | sample C3_top_MG_FD_204664 | JGI IMG/M metagenome (GOLD analysis project Ga0315271, IMG submission 204664) | Sediment microbial communities from Yellowstone Lake, YNP, Wyoming, USA - C3_top | ecosystem: Environmental > Aquatic > Freshwater > Lake > Sediment | place: USA: Wyoming | collected 2017-08-01
TCATGTAGACCGGCACGCCGAGGACGAACGGCATCAGGATGCAGGCAATCAGACCCATGTCGTGGTAATGCGGCAGCCACGACACCACCTTGTCGCCAGGCACATACGGCACGAAGTCCGAGTAGGCCTGGATCTGGTTGAGGAGCGCCTTCACCGAGATCTTGACGCCCTTCTTCGCGCCCGTCGTCCCCGACGAGAACTGCAGGAACGCCTCGTGCAACGGCGCGGGGAAGTCGCTCAAGTTCGACCGGCCGGTCACCGGGACCTCCGAGCACTCGTAGAAGCCCACGAATTCCGGCACCGAAATCCGGTGGTGACCCTTGAGGTCCGAAATAACCTCCGGGTAGCTGATGATGAGCTTGACCTCGTTGTAGAGCAGCAGGGTGTCAATGGACGCGAGGAACGTCTCCACGGACTGCTTGGGGGACGGGTAGAAGTAATAGGCCGGCAGGGCTCCGCAGACGATGCCCGCGAAAAACGCCGCAATCAGATCCAGGGATTCACGGAGGATGAGCACCACCGTGTCACCCTCGGCCACCCCTGACGATCGGTAGAACGCGCAGTAGTCGCAGGTCCGCTCGACGATTTGCGTAAAGGAATACGGCTCCGCACGATCTCCAGAGACCAGCGTCAGCCATGGCCTCTCGGCGTGCGAGGCCATATGCGCTGAGATGATTTCGCGAAACGTCTGCATCAAAACCTCCCGGTCCTGAGAAGCCGGCCCCCGACGATCACGTCCGTTGCGTCGCGGTCACGCCGTGGGCGCGGACTTCAGCCATCCGCCCGGCTCAGGGTCCGGCCTCCACGCGACGTTGCTCAGGACATGGGCTTGGGGACGCCAAGTCGAAAACTACCACAAATTGGGTCGTATTTGAGGCTGCACAGGCTATAATCCCCTATCCAACTCAACCGCCGGCCCTCTGGTTCGCCGGCCGCCCGCCCGACGCCGTGAGTACCGTCGGTCAACGCGTCGGCCCGTACGAAATTGCTGCCCTCCTCGGGCAGGGGGGCATGGGTGTCGTCTACAAGGCCGTCGACACGCGCAACGGATCGGCTGTGGCCCTCAAGAGCCTGCCCAGGGCCGACCCGGCCGCGCTCTACCGCTTCAAGCAGGAGTTCCGATCGCTTGCCGACATCTCGCATCCGAACCTGGCGTCGCTCTACGAGCTGATCGCACTGGACGGCGCGTGGTGGCTCGCGATGGAGCTTGTCGACGGGGTCGATCTGCTCAGCTACGTGCGCGGGACTCCGAGAGTGGCCGCGCCTTCCTCGTCGTCCGACGACGAGGAGACCAGCGCGACGCCCGCGCCGCGCGTGGCGACCGGGTCCGACAGCGCGCCGTCCACGCCCGGCGGGAGCGCCGCCGGGCCGGCGCCGCCGGTTCGCCGGCACGAGGCGGCAAGTGATCCTCAGGAGATCGGCCGGCTCCGGTCGGTGCTCGCCCAACTGGCGGGCGCGCTCGACGCGCTGCACGCCAACGACACGCTCCACCGGGACATCAAGCCGTCCAACGTCCTGGTCGACGTCACGGGCCGCACGGTCCTGCTCGACTTCGGGCTGGCGACGGCGATGTCCGGGCCCGACGCGCTCCAGGGCCAGAGCGAGATCGTGGGCACGGTCGACTACATGGCGCCCGAGCAGGCCGCGTCGCAGGTGCTGTCGCCTGCCGCCGACTGGTACGCCGTCGGCGTGATGCTGTACCGCGCGTTGGCCGGGCGCCTGCCGTTTGACGGGAGCTCGTGGGAGGTGCTCGACCAGAAGCAGCACAGCGCGCCCCCGCCGCTTCGCGACGTCAACCCCCTCGTGCCAGCCGACCTGCGCGATCTGTGCGAAGCGCTGCTGCACCGTGATCCGTTGCGGCGGCCCTCGGGCCGCGAGGTGCTCGCGCGGCTCGGCGTGCAGGAGGCCGGGGAACGCCTGCGCGGCGAGGAACTGCTCGTCGGACGCGACGCCGAGGTGCGGGCGCTGCGCGACGTGCTTGCGCGCGTGCGGGCCGGCCGTCCGGCCGTGGTGTTTGTCCAGGGGCGATCGGGCGCGGGGAAGTCCCATCTCGTGCGCCACTTCCTTGCCGAGGCGCGCGCCATCCCCGACGCGGCGGTGCTCGCGGGCCGCTGTTACGAAGACGAGTCGGTGCCGTACAAGACGGTCGACAGCCTCATCGACGCCCTGGCGCAGTTTCTCGGCCGGCTGCCGTCATCGGAGCGGGAAGTGCTGGCGCCGCGCGATGCCCCGGCGCTCACGAAGGTCTTCCCCGTCCTGCGCCAGGTCGCCGAGTTGACCGCCGGGCACCGGGCCGACGCCGCCGTCCCCGATCCCCAGGAGTTGCGCCGGCGGGCGTTTCGCGGGCTGCGCGAACTGCTCGGCCGCATCGGCGATCGGCGCCCGCTGGTGGTCTACGTCGACGACCTGCAGTGGGGGGATGCCGACGGCGCGGCCCTGCTGGCCGATCTGCTGCGTCCGCCCGACCCGCCTGCGCTGCTGCTCCTGTGCGCGTATCGCAGCGAGTACGCCAAGGACAGCGCCTGCGTGCGGGCGCTCAGGCAGGCCTACGGCGCCACCGCCGACATCGACGCGACGACCCTCGACATCGAGCCGCTGGAGCCGGCCGAGGCCGTGGCGCTCGCGCAGGCCCTGCTGCCGCCAGCCACCGCCGATCGGGCGGCCCGGGCCGCGGCGATCGCGCGGGAGTCGGGCGGCGTACCGTTCTTCATCCACGAACTGGCGCGCCACGAGGCCGGCGGCGCGTTGGACGAGCACGCGGAGGGCGGCGCCGACCTGGACCGCGTGATCCGCCGGCGCGTGGCCGCGCTGGCGCCCTCCGCGCGCGAGGTGCTCGAAGTCGTCGCCCTGTGCGGCCAGCCCGTCACGCGCCGGGCGCTCGCGTCGGCCTCGGGCAGCGCCGACCGCGGCGTGCTGCGCCTGCTTCGGACGGCGCATTTCGTCCGCACCACCGGGGCCGGCGAAGACGACTGGGTCGAGCCGTACCACGATCGCATCCGCGAGGCCGTCGTGCGGGAGATTCCTGCGGGCCGGGCACGCGCGCACCATCAGCGGCTCGCGGACAGCCTCGAGGCCGGCGGCGGCGCCGACCCCGAGACGCTGGCCTCGCACTTCGAAGGCGCGGGCGTCGGCGATCGCGCCGGCCACTACTACGGGCTGGCCGCGGCCGCGGCCGCCGATCAGCTGGCGTTCGAGCGCGCGTCGACGCTCTACGCGCGGGCGCTGGCGCTGCAGACGCAGACCGACGAGGACGCCCGGCACATGCGCGCCCGCCTCGCCGACGCGCTGGCCAACGACGGCCGCGGCGCCGACGCGGCGCGCGAGTACCTCGCGGCCGCCGCCGCGGGCGCGACCGAAGACGAGGCCGTCGATCTGCGCCGCAAGGCCGCCTATCAGTACTGCATCAGCGGCCACCTGCAGGAAGGACGCGCCGCGCTGCGCGCGCTCCTCGGGCCGTTCGGCATCACGATGGCGGACGGGCGCGCCGCGGTCATCACGCGCCTGCTCATGCAGCGCGGCCGGCTGCGCCTGCGCGGGCTGGGCTTCACGGCGAAGCCCGCCGCCGAGGCCGCCCCGGCCGATCTGCTGCGCAGCGATCTCACTTGGGCGGCGGGGGCCGGGCTGAGCATGTTCGACATCCTCGCGGGCGCCGAGTTCGTGTCGCGCAACCTCTACCACGCGCTCGGCGTCGGCGAACCCTACCGTGTCGCCCGCGCCCTCTCCTGGGAGGCGGCCCACACGTCCAACGAGGGCTCGCCCGCCTGGGCACGCACCTCGCGCCTGCTGGAGCGGGCGGGGGCGATCGCGCGCGACATCGACCAGCCCCACGCGCAGGCCCTGGTCGCCATGGCGTCCGGCGTCGCCGAGTTCACGATGGGCCGATGGATCAGCGCGCGCGACCGCCTGCTCGACGCCGAAGAGGTGCTCCGCTCCCGCTGCACCGGCGTCGCCTGGGAGCTCGACACCACGCACACCTTCGAGCTCTGGGCCCGCGTCTACTCGGGCGACTTCGGCGCGATGGCGGCGCGCACGTCCCAGCTCCTGAACGAGGCGACCGAGCGCGGCGACCTGTACGCGATGACGACCTTCGGCAGCTTTATGGTGCCGCACGCGCGTCTCGTAGACGACGACGCGGAGGGCGCGGCGAGGGCGGTGGACGAGTACCTCCGCCTCTGGGGCATCGAGGGCTACCACCTCCAGCACATGACGGGCCTGATGAGCCGCGTCTACATCGACCTCTACCGCGGCGACGGCCGGTCCGCGCTGCAGCGCCTGACGTCGAAGCGCGGCTGGGTGCGCGCGGGCTTCTTCACCACGATCCAGGTGCTGCGCGTCGTCATGGCGTCGCTCGAGGGGCGGGCCGCGCTGATGGCTGCCGACGGCTCGCCGGATCGCGGGAAGCTGCTCGGCCTCGCGCGCGCCAGGGCCCGCAGCATCGAGCGCGAGGGCGTAGCCTGGGCGCGGCCCATCGCGCGGCTCCTGCGCGCCGGGCTCGCGCTGGCCGACGGCGGGCGCGAACAGGCCGTGTCGCTGCTCGAGACGGCGGCCGACGAGTTCGACGCCGTGCCCATGAATGGCTACGCGGCCGCGGCGCGATGGCGCGCCGCCGATCTCACCGGCGGCACCCCGCGCGGGGCCGCATTGCGGCAGCGGGCGGGGGAGTGGATGACACGCGAGTCGATCCGCAGCCCGGAGCGGATGGCGCGGATGCACGCATTCGGGGAGGGCCGATGACCGCCGCACCACGTCCGCGCGCCTGGGCCTACGGCCACCTCGACGTCACCGTCGCGCTCGTGGCGAGGCCTGCCGCCGAGGTGTCCTCCTGGCTGCCGCGCGGTCTCTCGCTGGCGCCCCAGACCATGACGCCTCCCGGCACGCACCCGGTGACGCTGATGTTCGGCGAGCACTCGCACGTGCGGCCCTGGTTCAGGCCGCCCGCGTCCGGCGGGAACTATGGCGAGTGGATCGTGGCGACGCCGATGCTCGAATGGACCGACGCCCACGGGCGCGTGTCGCCGTGGGCATACATGTCGCGGCTCTTCCTGAACAGCCCCGGGTTCGTCTTCCTCGGCTGGCTCTACGCCTACCCGAAGGTGCTCGCCCGGGTGTCGGCGCCTGCGGGCGCCTACTCGGTCAGCACGCTGCTGCGCGGAAGGCCGAGGGTGCAGATGCAGTGGGAGGGCGCGGGCCCCGTGGTCCCATGGGGCGATTTTCCGGGCGCGCTCAGGCTCGCGCCGGTGTTCGAGCAGCCGTTCATCAGCCGCTTCGCCCCGGTGCCGTGGCTGGGCTCGCGCATGTGGTTCGATCTCGACCGCGCCACCATCCAGCCGGCGCGCGCGCACGTCACGCTCCAGCCGGGCTGCGCGCCAGGCCTGCCGCCGATGACCGTCGACGCCGGCAGCATCATCGACGGCGTGCCCGGCGCCTTCCGCCTCTCCTGCGACTGGATGCTGTCGCGGCCGTACCTGGCCTCGCGCCTGCCGGGCGCGCTCAGAACGCTCCCGGCGTCTGACCTTCGAGGACCCCACCATGCCTAAGAAGCGCATCGCCATTCTCGGCAGCGGCGTCGGATCCATCACCACGGCCTGGGCGCTCACGAGCCAGCCGGGATGGGCCGACCGCTACGAGATCACGATCTACACCCTCGGCTGGCGGCTCGGCGGCAAGGGCGCCAGCGGGCGCAACGCGCAGTACGGCCAGCGCATCGAGGAGCACGGCCTGCACATCTGGATGGGCTTCTACGACAACGCCTTCCGCGCCATGCAGGAGTGCTACGCGGAGCTGGACCGCCCGGTGGGCAGCCCGATGCGCACCTGGACGGATGCCTTCCGCCCTCACAACCACATCGTGCTCTACGAGTTCATCAACGGCGGCTGGCGCGACTGGCCGATTACGGTGCCCATGTTGCCTGGCGTGCCCGGGACCGACCGCGAGCCGCACGAGATCACGAAACTGTTCGAGATGCTGGTGCACTGGCTGGCCGAGGTGTTCACGAGCCACATCCACCAGCCTGCGCTCCTGAAGATGCTGGACCGGTGGCGCGAGGACGGCCGCCCGGGGTGGGTCAGCCAGGAACTGCACAAGGCCGCCGCGTTCATCGAATCGCACCTGCCTGGGCTGGCGGGGCTGATGAATGCCGGGCACGACGCGGGGCACCTGGGGTGGCTGGCGGAAGGCCTGCACGAGGCGGGGCGGATCGCGTCGGCAGCCCGCGCCGACGCGGCCGCGGATCTCGGCGCGCTGGTGGCGCACCTCGAGGGTTTCGTCGATCGCCTGCGATCCCTCGCGCACCATCTGATCGACGCCAACGACGACGTGCGCCGGGTGTGGACGCTGATGGAACTGGGCTCCGTCGTTGTCCGCGGGATGGTCCGCGACGGCGTGCTCACTCACGGGTTCGATGCGATCGCCGGCACCGACTTCCGCGAGTGGCTCCGCCGCCACGGCGCCAGCGAGGAGGTGCTGTCCTCGGCGGTCGTGCGGACCATGTACGACCTGTGCTTCGCCTTCGTGGACGGCGAACTGGACCGGCCCGACATGGACGCCGCGGTGTTCCTGCGCACCGTGATGCTGATGGTCCTCACCTTCCGCGGCGGCTTCATGTATCGCATGAACGCCGGCATGGGCGACGTCGTGTTCGGGCCGTACTACGAAGCGCTCACGCGGCGCGGCGTGCGCTTCGAGTTCTTCCACCGCGTCCGATCGCTCGGCTTGTCCGCCGACGGCGCGGCGGTGGACGCGATTGCCGTCGATCGCCAGGTGACGCTGAAGAGCGGCCGCCCGGAATACGACCCCTTCGTGACGGTGAAGGGCCTCCCGTGCTGGCCGAGCGCGCCGAACTTCGATCAGATCGAGAACGGCGACGCGCTCGAGGCCTCGGGGCAGAACCTGGAGTCGTCCTGGTGCACGTGGCCCGTGGCGGAGTCGCGCGTGCTCAGGCGCGGGCAGGACTTCGACGAGGTGGTGCTCGGCATCTCGCTCGGGGCGCTGCCCGAGATCTGCGCGAGCCTGGTCGATCGCAGCGCCGCCTGGCGCGGGATGTGCGAGAAGGTCAAGACCGTCGAGACGCAGGGCGTGCAGCTCTGGCTGCGCCGCCCGCTGGCGGACCTCGGGTGGAGCGGCCCGCCGGTCGTCGGCGGCACGTTCGCGGAGCCGCTCGACACCTGGGCCGACATGAGCGATCTGCTCGCGGCGGAAGACTGGACGGGCGCGTCGCCGCCGCAGAGCGTCATGTATCTGTGCGGGCCGCTGCAGGCCCAGCCGGACGGGTCCGGCAGCCCCGGCTACCCCGAGTCGCGTGCCTTGCAGGTGCGCAACATCGCGCGCACCTGGCTCCAGAGCCAGACCGCCGTCGTCCTGCCGAAGGGCGCGTCCGTCTCCAACCCCTCGGGCCTCGATCTGAAGTGGCTGCATGCGCCGATCAACCCGGGCGATCCGCTGATCGATCAGTACCTGCGCGCGAACATCGATCCGTCGGAGCGCTACGTGCTCTCCGTGGCGGGGTCGTCCCCGTTCAGGCTGCGCGCCGGCCAGTCGGGATTCTCGAACCTGTTCCTGGCGGGCGACTGGGTGTGGACGCCCCTCAACGCCGGGTGCGTCGAAGCCGCCACCATGGCCGGACTGGACGCCGCGCGCGAGCTGTGCGGCGTGCCCATTCCCATTTTCGGCTGGCCCGATCTCCAGCCGCCGACACGAGGAGTGCAGTCGTGACGACGACCCCCAACCACACACGGCGCCGCGTGGCGGTGCTCGGCGGCGGCGCAGGATCGATGGGCGCGCTCTGGGCGCTGACGTCGCTACCCGACGCGGCCGAGCGGTTCGACATCACGGTGTACCAGATGGGATGGCGGCTGGGCGGGAAGGGCGCCAGCGGCCGCAACGCCGCGCTCGGCAACCGCATCGAGGAGCACGGCCTGCACGTGTGGGCCGGGTTCTACCGCAACGCGTTCCGGATGATGCGCGAGATCTACGCCGCGCAGCCCTCCGACGGCCGCCTGTTCACGCAGTGGTCCGACGCGTTCAGGCGGCACAGCACCGTGATCCTGGAGGAGCACGTCGACGGAGGGTGGGAGTCGTGGCCGATTACGCTCCCCGAGGATCCCGTCGACGACCCGCGATCCGACCCGACCACCGGCGGCGAGATGCCCTCGCAAGGGGAGTACGTGCGCCTGATCATCGACGCGATGATTGAGCACGCCGGGGACCATGACATCGATCTCTCCACGCCGACGCCCGAGCATGCCGCCGCGCATGCGGGCGGATGGCTGAGCCGCGTCGAGGCGGCGTTCGGCCGGATCGTGGGGCACCCGGTCGCCGCGATTCTCCACGAGGCCGGCGTGCTCACGCACGAAGGCCTTGCCGCCGTCGCCGGCTGCGCGGCCGTGCCGCTGCTTGCCGCGGCGCGCGCGCTGGCGGCCGCGCTGCCGACCGATCCGGCCCACCACGACCCGGTGCATCTCGCGCTCATCGCGCACATCATGCGTGATGCCACCGCCGCCGCCGAGGCGGTGCTCGCGCCGCTCGGCCGGCGCCACACGACGGCGCGCCGCCTGAGCATCATGCTGTCGCTTGGCAGCACCACGGTCGTGGGCCTCATCGAAGACGACGTCCTCAAGCTCGGCTTCGAGGCCATCAACGGCGAGGACTGGACGGCGTGGATGCGCCGGCACGGCGCCACGCCCGAGGCCCTCGCCTCGGCACCAGTGCGCGGCATCTACGACTACGTGTTCGGCTACGAGCAGGGGCGCGGCGATCGGCGCGCGCTCGAGGCCGGCACGGCCGTGCACGGCATCCTCCGGCTGTTCTTCACCTTCAAGGGCTCGCTCTTCTGGGAGATGCAGGCGGGCATGGGCGACGTCGTGTTCGCGCCGACCTACGAGGTGCTCAAGGCCCGCGGGGTGAAGTTCGAGTTCTTCAGCCGCGCGGAGCGCCTGGAGGCCGATGCGACGGGCGTCTTCGTGCAGCGCATCGAGATGCGGCGGCAGGCGCAGGTGAAGGGCGGCGGCGAGTATCAGCCGCTCGCCACGATCGGCGGGGTGCCGTCGTGGCCGTCGGCGCCGGACCTCGGGCAACTGGAGAACGGCGACCAACTCGCCGGCGCGCAGTTCGAGTCGGCGTGGGCGCCGCCCACGGGCGACGTGGTCACGCTTGAGCGCGGCCGGGATTTCGACGATGTGATTCTCGGGATCTCCGTCGCCGGCGTGAACGAGGTGTGCCGCGGGCTCGCGCCCGAGGGCAGCCCGTTCCAGCAGATGCTCGACGCGGTCAAGACCGTGCAGACGTGCTGCCTGCAGCTGTGGTTCGCACAGGACGCGGCGGGCATCGGCGCGCCGCCGGCCCCGCCGATCGCGTCCTGCTACGTGGACAACCTCAATACGTGGGCCGACATGAGCTTCCTGCTCGCCCGGGAAACGTGGCCTGACGCCGGGCCGCGCTTCATCGCGTATCTGTGCGGGCAGTTCCCCGATGCCGACGTGATTCCGCCGTTCACGGATCACGAGTTCCCTGCGCGCGAGCGCGAGCGGTTCCGGGCGCACGCGGTGCAGTGGCTCCAGGACAACGCCGCGGCGCTCTGGTCGCGCACGGCCGCGGAGGGCGGCGCCGGCTTCGACTGGTCGCGCCTGTACGACGCGAGCGGCGGCGCGGGTGCGGCGCGCATCGACGCGCAGTACGTGCGCGTGAACATCGATCCGAGCGAGCGGTACGTGCTGTCGGTGCCCGGCTCGTCGGCCTTCAGGCTGCGGGCCGGCGAGTCGGGATTCTCGAACCTGTTCCTGGCGGGCGACTGGGTGCGCACGTCGATCAACGCGGGATGCGTCGAGGCGGCGGTGATGGCCGGCATGGACGCGGCGTCGGCGCTCTCGGGCGTTCCCATTCCCGTCGTCGGAGGTCTCCAGTGAGCGGCACCGGAAAGACGCGAGTCGCGATCCTCGGCGGCGGCGCCGGCAGCATGACGGCGGCCTACTACCTGACGCACACGCCCGCCCTGCGCGAGAGGTACGAGGTGACCGTGTACCAGATGGGCTGGCGGCTGGGCGGCAAGGGCGCCAGCGGCCGGCGGGCCAGCGCCTCCCAGCGCATCGAGGAACACGGCCTGCACGTGTGGGGCGGCTTCTATTACAACGCGTTCCGGACCATGCGGGCGGCCTACGCCGAACTGGGCCGGCCCGCGGGCGCGCCGCTCTCGACCGTCGACGAGGCCTTCATTCCCGCGCCGAACGTGTTCTGGGAGGAGGCGGTCGACGGCGCGTGGCGGCACTGGCCCGTCGTCGTGCCCTCCACTGCCGGCAGGCCGGGCGAGGGCGGCGAACTGCCGACGGTGCACGAGTATCTCCAGATGCTGGTCGGGTTCATCCGCGACGTGATCGTGACGTTCCCGCACGAAGCCGTGCGCGGCGCCGCGGCCGCGCCCGGGGCGCCGCTCACGGCGCGGCTGATCGGCGCGGTGCGCGGCATGGAGCACCTCGTGGAAGGCGCCGCGGAGGGCGCGGCGGTGTCGCTGCTGCACGCCGCGCATGCCCTGGCGTCGAAGATCGCCGGCGCGCCGGACGGCGGCGGACACGAGACGATGGCCGATCTGGTCGAGGGGTTCTGGGACTGGCTGCGATCGCACGTGATGGACGCGATCGCGGCGCACGACGAGTCGCGGCGGCTCTTCATCCTGGCGGACCTCTGCGTCGCGATGCTGCGCGGCATCGTCCGCGACGGCGTGATCACGCGCGGCTTCACGGCCATCGACGACCAGGACCTCATCGACTGGCTGCGCGCGCACGGTGCCTCGACGATCGCGCTGGAGTCGGGGCCGATGCGCGGGTACTACGACTACTTCTTCGCGTACGACCACGGCGATCCCGCCGAGCCGCGCATGAGCGCCGCCATGGGGCTGTACCACCTGCTGCGCCTGGTGTGCACCTACAAGGGGAGCCTCTTCTACAAGATGGCCTCCGGCATGGGCGACGTCGTGTTCGGGCCGCTGTACGAACTGTGCCAGAGGAACGGTGTCCGGTTCGCGTTCTTCCACGAAGTGCTCGAGCTGGTGCCGGATCCCGCCACGCAGGCGATCGCGTCGGTGCGCGTGCGCCGGCAGGTGGAGACGA
>Ga0315271_10002734_pt1 | contig 11090 bp, 8 predicted proteins | sample C3_top_MG_FD_204664 | JGI IMG/M metagenome (GOLD analysis project Ga0315271, IMG submission 204664) | Sediment microbial communities from Yellowstone Lake, YNP, Wyoming, USA - C3_top | ecosystem: Environmental > Aquatic > Freshwater > Lake > Sediment | place: USA: Wyoming | collected 2017-08-01
GCATTGCGCAGACGCTGACCGGCCAGAGTCTGCTGCTGGCGGCCCTGCGGCAACGCTTGAGCGATCCCGCGGCACTCGCGGTGCTTGGCAGTGCCGAGGCTGCAGCGGCGGAAGCCCAGCAACACATTCGCGACCTCGTCGCCGATCTGAGCCCGGTCGAACTCGACTCTACCAATCTGCGCGAGCTGATCGACTCAATGGCCAGACAATTCGAACAGCGTTATCAATTCCCGGTGCTCGCGGCTGTCGCTTCGGAAGCCGAGGTGCCGGCGGATACCTTGCGCCTGGTATACCGGGTGGTGCGCGAACTGATCTTCAACGCGTTCAAGCACTCGCAGGGCACCCGGGTCACTGTGCACGGGCAGGTGGCCGATGGGCGCGTCATCATCGAGGTGTTCGATGACGGCATCGGCTTTGCGCGCGCCACAGCACGCCCACACGCTGCCGGCCACGGCCTGGGCCTGATACAGATGCGCGAACGCGTGGCGGCTGCCGGGGGCAGTGTGCAGTTCGGCTCCCGACACGGCATAGAAAGCCTGGTGAGCGTCGTCCTGCCGTTTCACCTCGACGAGCCCGCAGTGCCCCCTTTCAAGAATGATTCTGCGCAGGCAGTCGGGTGGTGAAGGATTCGAGGCTGGCCCCGCCCCGTCAGGCGATCTTTGGCGGCACGTTCGCGTTCAGCCGGAACAGGTTCGCCGGGTCGTACTTGGCCTTCAGCGCCACGAGCCGCTCGAAGTTGGCGCCGTAATTCTCCCGATAGTGGACCATGCTTGTGTCCTGATCCGAGAGGTTGGTGTAAAAGCCGTTGGTCAGCGGCTCCAGCTCGCGCCAGTTGGCGCGCATCTTCTCGAGGTTCGCGTCCATGTCAGCCTTGTTCGGCCAGATTCCGATGGTACCGAGCATGAACTGCGCGCCGCGATTGGGGAATGCCGTCGCGGCCGGCGCCACACGCCGGTACGCCCCGCCACCATGATCCATGAACAGCACGTACCAGTTGGGCATGCGCTTGTATGAGTCGATGATGAGATCGATGCCGTCGTCCTTGAGCTGCGGCAGGAAGCCGCCCTTCAGATGGTAGTACTTGCCGGCCCCGAGAATCTCGTCGCCACTGGCCTGCAGGGTCACATAGGGCATCGCTGCAATGTCATCGCGCGCCGGTTTGCCGAAAGCGCGCAGCTTCTTGAGCCAGGCTTCACCTTTGGCTCGATCGCCCGACCAGCACACTTCGACAGTGACCTTCGGACCGTCGGGTTCCCAGTGCATGCCGGGTTCCAGGTTGACGAGCTCGGGCGCGTCCAGTGCAATATCACGGTAGAAACGCAGCACGTCACGGGCCTGGTCGAGTGGCCAGACTATGCTGCCACCGAGGATGACCGGATCCATCGGGTGCAGCCGGTACTCGATCGAGGTCACGATGCCGAAATTGCCGCCACCGCCGCGCAGACCCCAGAACAGATCGGGGTTCTCGTGATCGTTCGCCCGCAGGAAACGCCCGTCGGCGGTAACGATGTCGAAGGAGGCGACATTGTCACAGGCGAGCCCGAAGCGCCGGCCCAGCCTTCCAAAGCCGCCGCCGAGCGTGAGGCCCGCAGCGCCCGTGTGCGATACGGTGCCCGCTGTGGTCGCCAGCCCAAAGGCCGCGCATTCATGATCGAGCTGCCCGAGCAGCGAGCCTGACTCGAGATAGGCGCGTTGGGTTTGCGGATCGACACGCACGCCCTGCATCGGCTGCAGGTCGATCATCAACCCACCCTCGCAGCTCGACTTGCCCGACAGGCTGTGACCACCGGCGCGCACGGCCGTCAGCAACTGGTGCTCGCGCGCGAAATCGACGGCGTGCCGGACGTCAGATGCGCCCGTGCAGCGCACGATCAGTGCCGGTTTCTTGTCGAAGGCTGCGTTCCAGACGCGGCGAACCCGGTCGTAGTCCTGGTTATTCGCCAGCAGCACGTCGCCGCGCAGGCTGGCAGCGAGGGCCTCGATTGACGATGCAGGCAGCGTGACATCGCCACCCGCGAGTGTCTTTGCCGACAGGTCGCCGACGCCCTTGAGAACGGAGCTAAAGCCGCGCAGCGGCCAGGTGGCGGCGAGCGCAAGGCCCGCGCCGACGAATTGACGCCTCTTCATGGTGTCCCCCTCAGGAATACTTAAGCGCCGGAAAGTCTACGCCTCACCGCGGCAGTGTGCACCCAGGACGCGGGCTCGATATTGCAAAAAAGCAACATCTCCACTGGCTCGGCCGCAAATTGCGTTTGATCTGTGACGGCGCTATGGTGACATGGCGATGCCCCCGGAAGGTTCAGTCCGCCAGAGGGCACGCCTAAACAGCCAAAAGGGGATGATCATGCGAGCAACACCGACACCGGCGGCGCCGTGCGCCGTGCGTACCGTCAAATTTGAGCTTGCGGCCGTTGTTTTTTGCGCCCTGTCGCTGGCCCTGTGGGCCGCGCCCGCCCGCAGCGCGGTCGCGTCGGAAGCCGCCGCCGCCGCCCCACAACTCGAGGAAATCGTCGTCACGGCGACGCGCCGCGAGGAATCCATGAGCAAGATCGCGGTCAGCGTCACCGCGATCACCCAGGAAGGCCTGGACCTGCGCGGCATCAAGGACATCCAGGACGTTGCGCGCTTCACGCCGAGCATCAATGTCGACAAATCCGGCACCAATAACATCTCGATCCGCGGCATCGCCTCGAGCGGCGGCGCGGGCACGACCGGCATCTACATCGACGACACGCCGATCCAGATGCGCGCGCTGGCCTTCAACCCGGACGAGGCGCTGCCGAAGTCTTTCGACATCGAGCGCGTCGAGGTGCTGCGTGGCCCCCAGGGCACGCTGTTCGGTGCCGGTTCCATGGGCGGCACGGTCCGCTACATCACCGCCCAGCCCAGCCTCAACAAGAGCAGCGTCTACAGCCGCAGCGAACTCTCGTTCACGGCGGGTGGTGACCCCAGCTACGAGGCGGGCATTGCCGCCGGCGGGCCGCTTGTCGAGGGCGTCTTCGGTGCCCGCATCAGCGCCTGGTATCGCAAGGACGGCGGCTGGATAGACCGCATCAATCCGGACACGCTGGCGCTGGAAGACAAGCGCGCGAATCATGCCGAGACCACGCTGCTCCGCCTCGCCGCAGTATGGGCGCCCAGCGACAAGTGGACGCTGACACCGAGCATCTATTACCAGGAGATCAAAAAGAACGATGTGTCCAACTACTGGACGCTGTACTCCGACCCCTCGAGCCATCATTTCATCAGCGCCAACCCGACGCAGCTGAAGTCGCCCGACAAACTTTTCCTCCCCTCGCTCAAGATCGAGGCGGATTTCTCCAGTTTCCACCTGATCTCGAACACCTCGTATTACCGCCGGGACAACACTACCGGCTACGATGGCACGCTGTACAACCTCGGCTTCTACCAGTCATTTTTTGCATTTCCATTGCCCGCATTGCTGCTCGACGGCAGCGGCGTCCACCTGAACGATCCGAACTACAATCCGCCTGGCGTCCCGGGCGCAAGCGGTTATCGCGCACCGGCAACCGTCGACAACAAGCAGCGCAACTTCACCCAGGAAATCCGCCTGCAGTCGCTGGACTCCGACGCGAAGTTCGTCTGGACCACCGGCCTGTTCTATAGCGTCAACAAACAGGAATACCTCGAGCAGATCCACGATCCGCAGCTTAACGATCTGCTGCAGGCGATCTACACCGGTACCGGCAATTCGCTCGGCGCGGGGGTCGAGCCAGATGCTTACATCCTCGACTACTTCGGCATTGGTTACGACCCGGGTTACCCGACCGACTCCTATTTCCTGCACACCAATGCCAAGGACGAGCAGCTCGCCTGGTTTGGCGAAGGCAATTACAAGATCACCGAGCGCCTGAAGCTGACCGTGGGCGCGCGCTATGCACAGATGAAATTCTCGTTCGACTCACTGACCGGCGGCCCGCAGGTTTACGACGACACCGCCGCGCTCGCCAGCAGCAGGACCGAAACCGCGTTCACGCCGAAGGTGGGTCTGTCGTTCCAGGCCGACCCGAACAACATGTATTACCTGACTTACGCCAAGGGTTTCCGCCCGGGTGGTGGCAACAATCCCCTGCCGCCGGTTGCCTGCGCACAGGATTTCGACCCGCAGCACCTGGATCTGCCCAACGGCGCGCCGCCAACCTACGACTCGGACAACGTCGACAGCTTCGAAGTGGGCGCGAAGAACAATTTCAACAATCGCCTCAAGATTGCGACCGGCGTCTACTACATCAAGTGGCACAACATCCAGCAGACCGTCGTTCCGCCGGTCTGCCAGATCTCCTTCATCTCCAACCTGGGCGAGGCCACGGCCAAGGGTATCGACCTGCAGGCGGATATCGCGGTGACGGACAGCCTGACGATGGAGTTGTCGGCAGGCTATACCGATGCACGCTATACGCAGGATTCGAAGATCTCGCTGAACCCGGACGTGCCGCCGATCGTCGCGAGCGGCAATGCGATCGTCGGCCAGGGCGGTCAGCCGGGCGCGCCCTTCACGGGCGCGATCGGGCTCGAGTACAAGTTCAGCGCCTTCAGCAAGGAGTCCTTCGTGCGCTTCGACTACGAGCACAACGGCGCGCCGAAATGGGTAGGGGCCAATCAGGACCCGACCACCGGCCAGTATGGCCCGGCAAACTACCCGCTGTCGGCGACCAATTTCATGACGCTGCGCGGCGGCGTGGCGCTGGGCGAGTGGTCGGTGGCCGCATTCATCGACAACCTGGCAGACAGCCACCCCGTCACGAACTACGACTTCACGATCGATGCGGGTTACTCGGACACCTCGTATCTCGACACGGTTCAGCGCAACTATACCTTCCGCCCGCGCACCTTCGGTCTCACCCTTACCTACCGAAGGTAAGCTTCAACCCCGGGCCACCGTGCAGGTGGCCCGGGGCAAACACGCCGCCATAGCGCATCCGCCCTGATGCGCGCGCGCCTGCCGGTGCCCCTACCTCCGGCGAATCGTGACCTGGCGCACAGAATCAGCACTCGTATTACAGCGTGTACGGTTACGGCCGTTACCAGCGCTGACGGTCAATTGACCGTGACGCGTGAATACAATTGGCCTCATTGGAACCTATAGGGACTCCTTAACTATGAACATCAAGACTGTAGTCAGAAGTGCGCTGGCGGTGGGCGCCACGTTCATGACAGTGGACGGTTACGCCGCCAACGCCACCGCGACCGCCACGGCCACGGTAATCACACCGATTGCGATCACCAAGGCGGTGGATCTGTCATTCGGCAAGTTTGCGCACGGTACCGGTGGCAGCGTGGCGGTCAGCAACAGTGGTGCTCGCAGCACGCCCCTTGCCGGACCTATCCTTTCGGCCGTGGGCAGTACGCCGACTGCGGCAAGATTCGATGTCGTGGGTGACAACCTGGCCACCTACAGCATTGCCATCGCGGCGGACGCCACCATAGTCAGCGGCGCCAATTCCATGGCGCTGGCCGTTACCAGCGACCTCACGGGCGCCAATGTGCTCACGGGTAACGTAGCCACGGGTACCCTGTCGGGCGCTGGTGCGCAGAGCATCTTCGTCGGCGGCACGTTGACCGTAGGCCTTACCCAGGCGACTGGCGCCTATACGGGCAACATCGTCGTCACGGTCGAGTACAATTAAGTTCAATGATCGGTGAGCCCGCGGAGATCCGCGGGCTCACCCGGCGCCTCAGTCCCTGAGGTGGCCCCTGGATGCAGGCCCCTGCATCGCTCCTGTTGACGTGTCTCGCGATCACGAGTATCACGGTGCCTATAACAGGGGCTGAATTTCATGCGCATCACAACCGTGGCCGTACCCGGGTTTGCGTTGGGCGTTGTCATCATGGCGGCCAACTGCCAGGCGGCCAGCGCTGTCGCGACGGCCAGCGCCACGGTGCTCGCGCCCATCGCGATCGCTAAGTCCGCAGATCTTTCCTTCGGCAGCTTCGCACCTGGCACAGGCGGCTCGGTAACGGTGAGCACCAGCGGCGTGCGTGTCGCCGGCAACACCGTACAGTTGGCCACCAACAGTTCACCGACGGCGGCGAAATTCGAGGTCAGTGGCGATCCGGCGGCCAGCTACGACATCACCATCGCGGCCTCCACCACGCTGAACGATGGCGCCGCGCACAGCATGACGCTGGTGACCTGCAGCGATCTCAGCATGGCCAATACCACCTCGGGCAACGTTGCCAGCGGCACCCTGTCGGCAACCGGAACGCAGTCGCTGTTCGTGGGCGGCACGCTTAATGTCGATGCGGCGCAGCTGGCGGGCCAGTACAGTGGCAACATCGCGGTTACCGTTGAGTACAATTAGCCGCTCTGCCTGTGAGCTTGCGGATGAGTGCATGCTGCCCCCACAGCGATATGGTCTTCGCCTGCTGCTCGCGCTCGCGGGCCTTGGCTGCCTGTCGGCGCTGCACGCCGCGAACATCGGCATAAGCAGTTCGCAGGCGCTGTCGTTCGGCAAGTTCGTGGCCGCCAGCGGTTCGGTCACGGTCAGCCCGAGCGGCACGCGCATCGCCAGTGGCGGCGTCGTGCTGCTGCAGACCGGCCCCGGCCAGGCGGCGCAGTTTGTGGTGAGCGGCAATGCCGACGTCACTTACGCCGTGACCTTGCCCGCCGACGGCACCGTATCGATATCGAACGGTGGCACCAGCGTGTCGGTCAACGCCTTTGCGAGCAGCCCCGCAGCCACCGGCCTGCTGGGCGGTGGCGGCACGCAGCTGCTCAACGTCGGTGCCAGGCTGGATGTCACGGCGGGTCTGCCGGCCGGCGCGTATTCGGGAACTTTCAGCGTCGTAGTCGACTACAATTAGCCCACCTGACACGCAGCATGCGATAGGAACAGCAAAGTTGCTTAGCAAAGTCGGCGCCTCGACCTCCGCACCCCTGATCCGTCGAACTTGGCCGCAGCTGCTTGGTGTCCTGGCGATCTTTGCGCTGGGCTCCGATCGGGCTGCCGCGCAACTCATGGTGAATCCGACCCGCCTGGTGCTGGAGCACAACCAGCGCGCCGGTCAGCTCGAGATCATCAATAACAGCGCCAGGACCGTGACCTACCGCATCACGCTGGTGAACCGGCGCATGGACGAGAATGGCAGATTCCAGGCGGCCGAGAGCGCCGCTGCCGGCGAGCTGTTTGCGGATGGCATGCTGAGCTACTCACCGCGGCGGGCCACCCTCGCACCGGGCGCCGGTCAGGTGATCCGCCTCATGGCGAGAAAACCCGCCGACCTCGCGGCGGGCGAATACCGTTCACACCTCCTGTTCAGCGAGCAGGCGGAGCCGACCGGTCAGAGCAGCGCGCAGGTCCCGGCTGAGAATGCTGCCGACATCGGCGTATCGCTGACCGCGCTGGTGGGCATATCCATTCCGGTCATCATGCGCGTGGGCGATACGGCAGTTACCGTGACGCTGGGCAATCTCGCGTTGAGCAGCGCTGCGGCGGACCAGCCGGCGAGCCTGTCGGTCGACGTCCAGCGCAGTGGTACGCAATCCTGTTACGGTGACCTCAGCGCCAGCTTTACACCTGCCGGTGGCGTGGCGCTGGAAATAGGCCGGGTGAATGGCGTGGCGGTCTATACACCCAATGCCCTGCGGCACGTGAAGATCCCATTGAACCTGTCCGCCGGCGCGGCGCTCGCCAACGGCACCGTGACTGTCAGCTATCGGGAACGCCCGGAGCCCCACGGTGCGCCCGCTGTGGAAGCCTCACTGTCGCTGCACTGACCGATCGTGACTGCCCGATCGTGATTGCGAAGGGTCCGCGCCACCGCTCTGAAGGGCCCAAAAAATCCCGGCGTGCCATGCTGCTGGCGCTGGCAATGTGCCTGATGCCAGCCGCGCTGGCCCAGAACCTCAGCGCTCAACAGGCGGCAGTCGAGTCCGACGTGCTGCTGCTGCAGATCGTGGTGGACGACCAGCCGATGTCCGAGGTGCTAAGCGCGTACCAGTCAGAGCGCGATGTACTGCTGCCGCTCGGCGAACTGGCGCGCCTGCTGACGCTGGCGATCACTACCCAGCCTGGACGCGGCACCGCAAGCGGCTACATTCTCAGGGAGGAGCGTGTCTTCGCGCTCGATCTCGCACACTCGAGTGTGGTCGTGGATGGCAAGCGTGAGCTTGTCGACCTGAGCGCCGTGCAGCAGCGGAGTGATGACATCTACGTGCCCAGCCGCCTGCTGGCGCGCTGGCTGCCGATCGATATCGACGTGGATATGTCGGGCCTGTTGCTGCTGCTGCGCACGCGTGAGCACCTGCCGATGCAGTTTCGTCTCGAACGCGAAGCGCAGGCGGCACGCCTTGGCACCCACACGCCGGAGGCAGTTCCTCTGTACCCGCGTTACCGGATTCCATACCGAACGCTCGCCTGGCCGCTGATTGATCAGACCCTGAGCGTCGACTATACGCGCCGCAACGACAGCCGCTATTTCTCAGGGCGCTATTCCGCCTACGCGACCGCCGACCTGCTGGGCATGCAGGGCGAGCTGTACGTCGATGCGAACTCGGGCACGCTGCCGGACGACGTGCGCCTGACACTCGGGCGCTATGATCCCGATGCCGGTCTGCTGGGGCCGCTGCGCGCGCGTACCGCGGCCATCGGCAACATTCCGGTTCCCGCAGAGGAGAACATCTCGCGCACCAACGCGATCGGCAATGGCCTGCTCATCAGCAATCGACCCTTGTCGCAGCCGACCAGTTTCAGTCAGCATTCATTGGTGGGCCCACTGCCGCCGGGCTGGGACGTCGAGTTGTACTTCAACGACGTACTGATTGGCTTTCAGTCCGCGCCCGCGGACGGCCAATACCGTTTCGAGGACCAACCGCTGCTGTTCGGCAACAACGATTTCCGGCTGGTGTTCCACGGCCCACTCGGACAACTGCGTGTGGAACACGAAAGCTTCCTGCTCGACCGGTCGGCCACAGCGCCGGGCGAGGTCTTCTACAGCTTCGCCCAGCAGCACGACAAGCAGGGATTCGAGCGCTCGCTCGCCCGCTTTGAATGGGGACTTGGCGAGCATCTGAGCGCCAGTGGCGGTTTTGTGCGCGCGCCGGTTGCCGGCATCAGCCAGAACTTTGTGCACGCGGGTCTGCAATCCTATTGGCACGCCTTGCTGCTGAGCGGCGAGGCGGTAAAGTCGCAGGATGGTTCGCTGTACGAGCTGGCGGTGCGCACGCGCCTCGGCAAGTGGTCCATCAACGCCAGCCAGGCGCAGCTGCAGAACTTCAGCAGCGAACTGTTTCTGCCCAGCAGCGATCCGGTGCGCGCCAACACGCGGCTGCGTGTCGATGGCGCGCTGAGCTTCTCGTCCAGCAACATTCGCCTGCCGATCACCATTGAGGGCAGGCGCGAACTGCATGAATCAGGCGCTCACACGCTCGATTTGTCGAGCCGGATTTCGGCGCGCCTGCGCGGCACGCTGGCCACCGGGCAGGTGCACTGGAATACCGTGGGCGGGCAGGACAACGCCGATGCAACGCTGCAGCTGAGTCGCGGGGTGTCCGGCCTGAGCCTGCGCGGTGAAATCAATTACCGGCTGCAGCCGCAAAGCAGGCTCTCGACGGTGGCCCTCAGCGCCGACCGGCGCCTGGGCAAGGGCTATCTGCAGACCTTCAACGTGACGCGTCGCTTCGATTCGCCCGAGACGCTTTACAGCACCGGCCTCAGCAAGACCCTGGGCAGTTTCGGAATGGGCCTCAACGCCGGCTACTCCTCGAGCAGCGACATCAGCGCCAGCCTGCAATTCTTCCTGGCGCTGGGCCGCGATCCGCGGGGCGGCGGTTGGCAGTTCGATGCGCAACCGCTCGCCAATAGCGGCGGCGTGTCGGCACAGGTCTTTCTGGATGACAACATGAATGGTCGCCGCGATGCCGGCGAGGAGCCGATCCCGGGCGTTGCCTTCACTGTCAATGGCGGAAGATATCCGCTCAAGACCGACGCCAACGGCGTGGCCTATCTGGCGCGGCTGGCGCCCCTCCAGCACACCGACATCGCCGTGGTTCCCGAAACGCTCGAAGACCCGCACTGGCTGCCGCAGGTGAATGGTGTGCAGCTGGTGCCGCGCGCCGGGACCATTGCCACACTGGACATCGCGGTGCTGCAGACCAGCGAAATAGAAGGCACCGTCTATCTGACCGAGAACGAGCGGCGGCGCGGGCTCGGTGCGGTGGTGATTGAAGTTGTTGACCGCACCGGCCACGTCGCCGCAACCAGCACCAGTGGCGCCGACGGCTACTACGTGCTGGCGGGCGTGCTGGCCGGCGACTATGTGGTGCGGGTAGCGGCAGCGCAGCCGCAACTGCCGGGGCTGCAGTACAGCGCAGCACGCCTGATCAAAGTGGCACGCGACGCCTGGCTGGTGAGTGGCATCGATCTTGAACTGAAGCGCGCGATCACTCCCTGAGTCGGCGCGCGTGCGCCGTTGCAACCATTTCATCCCTCGCGAGTATCTAAGGGGTAAGCAGCACGATTTGTCGATGCTGCCACTACACCGGATGTTAACCGCTGCTCAATGCGAAGGAGACCGCCATGTATCGTCCTGCCACTTTCAAGACACTCTTGCCACTCATGCTGCTCGGCGCCGCCGCTGCAGTTGCTCCCGCCATCACCAGTGCTGCTGCGCCCGCTGCAACGCCCGGCGACAAGATCACCCAATCCACGGTGGTTCGATATTACGACCTGGACCTGAGCAAACCCGAGGATGCCGCGCGGCTCTATGCGCGCATTCGCCACGCCGCGGCCAGCGTGTGCCCCTCAAGGTGGGAGGACCTCCCGCAGCGGGGCTGCTACGATGCAGCGGTCGCGGCGGCCGTTGCCCGCATCAACAAGCCGCTGCTCAGTGCCCGTCATCAGCAGCATGCGCACGGCCCCGCTAACGCGGCCGCCGCCAGTGTGAGCTGATCCAGCGCCTGGCGCGACGCGCGCGCATGCCCGATCAGATGCGCGCGCGTTGCCTCAGCTGCCTGCTACCGGAGCACTGCTGAATACTTGCTTTCCCGCCACCCAGGTCTGCTCGACTCTGATCTTCCAGATATCCGCCGGGGCGATCTTGAACAGGTCGCGATCAATCAGGATGAAATC
>Ga0315271_10002735_pt1 | contig 11090 bp, 7 predicted proteins | sample C3_top_MG_FD_204664 | JGI IMG/M metagenome (GOLD analysis project Ga0315271, IMG submission 204664) | Sediment microbial communities from Yellowstone Lake, YNP, Wyoming, USA - C3_top | ecosystem: Environmental > Aquatic > Freshwater > Lake > Sediment | place: USA: Wyoming | collected 2017-08-01
TTCGCTGGGTTACGCGCGGAGTTATTACGGGCAGAAAAACGTGGGTGTCCTCGCCGCGTTCTTCAACCTGCTACTGCTCGCCACCACGCTCGTCTTCTTGGCCGACCAGGCGTTCTTCTTCCTCATTGCCTGGGAAATCATGGCGCTCACCGCCTACTGCCTCGTCAGCTTCGAGCATGAACACGAGGAAACCCGCAGCGCCGGCGTGCTCTACTTCGTGATGTCGCACATCGGCACCGCGGCTCTCATCCTGGGATTCCTGCTCTTGTTCCAGGCGTCCGGCAGCTATGGCTTCGAGAGCTTCCACGCGCTCGGCGACAAAATGCCCGCCGGCCGACGGAATGTGGTGTTCCTGCTCTTCCTGTTCGGTTTTGGCGTCAAGGCCGGCATGGTCCCAGTGCATATCTGGCTGCCTGCCGCGCATCCGGTCGCCCCCAGCAACGTCTCCGCCCTCATGTCGGGCGTACTCATCAAGACCGGCATCTACGGCATCACCCGCGTGTGTTTCGATTTCATGGGCACGCCGCCAAACTGGTGGGGCGTAACCGTCCTGACCATCGGCACGGTTTCCGCCGTGCTGGGCGTGCTCTACGCATTGATGGAACACGACCTCAAGCGGCTGCTCGCCTATCACAGCATCGAAAACATCGGCATCATCCTCATGGGCCTGGGTGCGTCGCTGATGTTCCTGCACTCGGGCCATCCGGCACTGGCTTCGCTGGCGCTGATTGCCGGGCTGTATCACACCATCAACCACGCCGTGTTCAAGGCGCTGCTCTTCCTCGGCGCGGGCGCAGTGCTGCACGCCACGCACACGCGCAACATGGAGGAAATGGGCGGGCTGGCGAAGCGGATGCGCTGGACGGCGTTCTTCTTCCTCGTCGGCGCGGTGGCCATTTCCGCGTTGCCGCCGTTGAACGGCTTCGTGAGCGAATGGCTCACCTACCAGTCGTTGCTCCAAGGCTTCGGCACCACCACCAGCCTCATCCGGCTCATGTTCCCCTTGAGCGGCGCGATGCTGGCGCTGACCGGCGCGCTGGCGGCGGCGTGTTTCGTGAAGGCGTTCGGGATCACTTTCCTGGCACAGCCACGCAGCGAACACGCCAGGCATGCGCACGAAGCGCCGTTCACCATGTTGCTCGGTCAGGGCATTCTGACGGCGGCCTGCGTCTTCCTTGGGTTGTTTCCGACGGTTTTTCTGAAGCTATTCGACCCGCTGACACAGCAATTGACCGGTCAGCAACTGAGCCGGCAACTCTCGGTGGCCGATGCCTTGGTTCTATCGGGTGTGGCCGCGCAGGGAGGCACGGTTTCCACCCTCGGCATCACGCTCATGCTGCTGTGCCTGCTGCCCGTGCCGCTGGTCTTGTGGGCGTTTTTCGCGCGCCGAGCTAGAGCGCGCATCGCCCCAACCTGGGACTGCGGCCAGCGCGGCCTGACGCCCCAGATGGAATACACTGCCACCGGTTTCTCGAAGCCGCTGCGGATGATTTTCAAGGCGCTGTTCCGGCCGCGCCGCGAGGTGCAGCGCGAATACGACTTCTCGCCGTATTTCACGACGAATCTCCGTTTCGAAAGCCACGTCGAGGAAATGTTCCAGAACCGCATCTACCGCCCACTGCGGTGGCTGGTGCTGTACGGCTCGCGCCGGTTGCGCGCGCTGCAAGCTGGCAGCCTTCAGGCTTACCTCATCTACATTTTCGTCACGTTGCTGGCGCTGCTCCTCTTTGCGCTATGAACCTCAACCCTCTCGCCATCGTGCTACAAACGGCGCTGCTGCTCCTGCTCGCGCCGTTGATGAGCGGCATCATCAAGAATTGGAAAGCCAAGCTGCAAAACCGGCGCGGTCCGCGCATCTGGCAGCCTTACTCGGACATCATTAAATTCCTCCGCAAAGACATGGTGATTTCCGAGCATGCGTCGTGGGTGTTTTCGTTCGCGCCCTACATCGTATTCCTCTCCGCTCTGCTCGCGGGTTTGATGGTACCGATGTTGACCGCGCAAGCGCCGTTGAGCTTGTTCGGCGGTGTGCTGGCGGTGGTCGGCCTGCTTGCGCTGGGGCGCTTCTTTCTCGCGCTGGGCGGACTCGACCCCGGCAGTGCGTTTGGCGGCATGGGCAGCAGCCGTGAGATGACCATCGCGGCCATTGCCGAGCCGGCCATGATGCTGGCCATATTCACCGTCGCCATCGGCGCGGGTTCGACCGACCTCAGCCACATGGTGCAAGCGAGCCAAGGGCCGGTGTGGAAACTGTTCAATCCAACACATGCGATGGCCTTCGTCGCCTTGTTCATCGTGCTGCTGGCCGAAACGGGTCGCATCCCTGTTGACAATCCGGCTACGCACCTGGAGTTGACGATGATTCACGAGGCGATGTTGCTCGAATACTCGGGCCGTTATCTAGCGCTCATGGAATGGGGCGCGTCCATCAAGCAACTCGTGCTGATGACGCTGCTCGCGAATGTCTTCCTTCCAGTGGGTATCGCCACGGACACGTCGCCCGCGGCATTGGGCATCAGCGTGGTGGCCTTTGGGGCGAAGCTGCTGGTGCTGGCAGCGGAGGTCGTGCTGGTTGAGACAACCAACGCCAAGCTGCGCCTGTTCCGCGTGCCCGACCTGTTGAGCGCCGCGTTCGTGCTCGCCACGCTGGCGTTGCTGTCCTCGTTCCTCTTTGGCTGACCATGAATGCTCCCACTTCCACCGAAATCGGCTCGCAATTCATCACGTTTTTCGCCGCCGGCATGTTGGTATTTCAACTCCTGCTGGTCGTGCAGCGGATGTTGCTCACGAACATCCGGCTCTTTGCGTTGCAGTCGCTGTTGCTGGCGGCTATTGCCGGTGTCGTCGCCTACGTTCACAACGCCCCGCACGTCTATGTCGTCGCCGTGCTGACGATCATCGGTAAAGTCGTGTTCCTCCCGTGGCTCTTGGACCGGCAGGTGCGGCGCATCGGGATCACCCAGGAAATCGAGCCATTGCTCAACGCGCCCACGTCCATGCTGCTCTGCGGCGGGCTGACGTTGCTCGGCTATATCCTCACACGACAGTTCACGGCGATGGAACGGCTCGGCAATAACACGCTGGGCATTGCGATGACGCTCGTACTCACCGGCTTTTTCCTCATGTTCAATCGCCGCAAAGCCATTACGCAGGTGCTGGCACTGCTGACGGTGGAAAATGGCGTGATGCTCGCCGCCATCGCGTTGACGACTTACGGAATGCCGCTCGTGGTCGAACTCGGCATTTTTTTCGACGTGATGGTCGCGGTGATGGTGCTGGGCCTCCTGGTTTATCGCATTCGCGAAAGCTTCGATTCGATGGACACCAGCAAGCTCAACCAATTGAAGGGATGACATGCCGCTCCTCGCGCTCCTCATCTTCGTGCCGGCGGCTGCGGGACTGGCCTGCCTGCTGGTGCGGTCGCGCCGTGTGATGTCGGCGCTGGGCGGGCTGGCTTATCTCACGACGCTCGCGCTGGGCATTGCGCTGCTTCCGCAAGTGCTCGATCGCGGCGTGGTGACGGAATGGAACGAGTTCCTCTGCGCGGACGCCTTGAGCGCGTGGATGGTGCTGCTCATCTCGGTGGTGTCGCTCAGCACGTCGCTTTACGCCGGGCGCTACTTCCAGCGCGACCTGGATGCCAAGTCCGTCACCCCTGGCCGCGTGCGTGAATTTTTCGTGCTCACGCCGCTGTTCGTCGCGGGCATGTTTCTCGTCGTGCTGGCCAACAATCTCGGCGTGATGTGGTTCGCGGTTGAGGCAACCGCGTTGTCTTCGGTGCTGCTCGTCGCGCTTTACAACCGCAAGACTTCGCTCGAAGCCGCCTGGAAATACATTATCCTCGGCAGCCTCGGTCTGGCGCTGGCGTTATTCGGCACGGTGTTCCTTTACGCGGCGGCCGTTGGCCCGCACGCGTCCGAAAAGCTGCCCAGCTTCAACTGGTCGCATCTGATCACCGTCGCGCCGCAGTTCGACCACGGCCTCATCAAACTGGCCTTCGTGTTTGCGCTGATCGGCTACGGCACCAAGGCCGGTCTCGCGCCCATGCACACCTGGCTGCCCGACGCGCACAGCGAAGCGCCGTCGCCCACCAGCGCGATGCTCTCCGGTGTGTCGCTCAAAATTGCGCTCTACGCCTTGCTGCGGTTCCACATCCTCACCACAGCCTGCCTGCACTCCGACTTCAGCCGCTACTTTCTCCTGGGCTTTGGCCTGTTTTCGATGTTCCTGGCCCCGCCGTTCATTCTGGTGCAGAAGAACCTCAAGCGGATGCTCGCGTATTCGAGCCTCGAACACGTTGGGCTGATTTGCACGGGCTTCGCTCTGAACACGCCCGTGACCATCTTTGGCGCGCTGTTGCACATGGGTTACCACGCCCTGACCAAACCGGTGTTGTTTTTCGCCGCGGGCAACATTCATCAGACCTTCCATTCGCTCGAATTCCGCGTCATCGGATGCGGCGTCGTCAAAGTGCTGCCGGTCACGGTGCTCTTGATGGGATTGGCTGCCCTCGCCGCCATCGGGCTGCCACCGTTCGGGCTGTTCTTGAGCGAATTGACCATCATCAGTGGCGGCGTGGCGTCTCACCAAACCACCATCAGCCTGTTGGTGGTGGTCGCGCTGTTGGCTTCGTTCTGCGGCATCCTGCAACAACTCACCCGCATCTTGCTCGGCGCGCGCAAGCCGGGCGACCTCGCCAGCGATGCGCGCCGCATGGACGGTGTGCCCGCTATGGTGCTGCTCCTGGGCAGTCTGCTGCTCTTCAGCGTCTGGCTGCCCGCACCGCTGCTCGAATTATTGCACCAAGCGGCAGCCATCATCGGAGGCAAGCCATGAATCTGTCGCACGTTTCCGATGACCTTCGGCCCGTCGTCGAAGATCTCACCCGGCGCTTTCCGGGCCGGCTCGAAGCCGGAGAAGCGCCGCGCCCCAACGAAGTCTATTTCCACGCCAAGATGGATCTGGTAGCCGGTTTTTGCGCCCAGCTCTATCGGCATTGGAACGCCCGCCTGGTGACAGTGTTTGGCGAAGACGCCCGCGCGGGCGACGGCGTGTTCCATCTCTACTACGTTTTCGCCCTTGATGCGGCGCATGGTTTTCTCATCCTCCGCGTGCCGGTGTCGCCGGAGAATCCGGAGTTTACCTCTTTGGTGAACGCCATTCCCGCGGTCAACTGGCAGGAGCGCGAAGTGCAGGACTTGTTTGGCCTCAAACTGGTCGGCCATCCCAATCCGCGCCGCTGCGCGTTGCATGACGACTGGCCGGAGGTTTATCCGTTGCGCAAAGATTTCGATTTGAAGACTGTGCTGCCGCCGTTCCAGGGCGAGCGCCACAAGTTCCGCAAGGTGGAAGGCGAAGGGGTGTTTCAGGTGCCTGTCGGTCCCGTGCATGCCGGCATCATCGAACCGGAACACTTCCTGTTCAGCGTGGCCGGCGAGCCGGTGCTCTACCTCCAGTTGCGCCTGTTCTACACCCACAAAGGGACGGAGAAGCTGTTCGAGAGCCTGCCCATCCCGCATGGCGTCCGACTGGCCGAGAGCATTTCCGGCGATTCGAGTTTCGCCCACGCGACCGCCTTCTGTCATGCCGTCGAGCGCGCCGCCGGAGTCGATGCACCGGTTCGCGCCCGCGTGCTGCGCTCGGTCTGCCTGGAGTTGGAACGCCTCCACAACCACATCGCCGACATCGGCGCCATCTGCACGGATGTCGCCTTCGTCACGGCCAACATGCATGCCATGCGGCTCAAGGAGCGAATCCTTCGCGTCAATGAACACCTGACCGGCAACCGCCTCCTGCGCGGCATGGCCTGCCTGGGTGGCGTGCGTTTTGATTGGGACGCCGGACAACTACAGGCCCTCACCGGACTGGTGGCGGAGTTGCGTCCCGAATTCGATTCGTTGGTGCAACTGATCGCAAATTCCTCCTCCACGCTCGACCGGCTGGAAACCACCGGCATCCTGAAACCGGAAGTCGCCCGCGATCTTGGCGTCGTCGGGATCGCGGGCCGGGCCTCCGGCTTCGACCACGATTTACGCCGCGACTTTCCCCACGCCGCCTACGACCAGGTCAAGATCCACGTCCCCGTCTATCATGTCGGCGACGTCAAACACCGCCTGCAAGTCCGGGTGGACGAAGTGCGCGAGTCGCTCTCCCTCATTGAGCAGTTCAGCGCGACCATGCCCGGCGGCCCGATCCGGGTGGACCTCGGCGAGGTGCCGGCCGGCCGGGTGGCCCTCGGCTACGTCGAAGGCTGGCGCGGTGAAATCTTCCACTGGATTCGCACCGCGCCGGGCAACCGGCTCGCGCGCTGCAAGGTGAAAGACCCGTCCCTGCAAAACTGGCCGGCGTTGAGCGAGGCCATCATGGGCAACATCGTTCCCGACTTCCCGGTAGTGAACAAGAGCTTCAACCTGTCTTACTCCGGCACCGACCGCTGACCTATGCTTGGCATCCTTGGCAAGAGCTTCTCGACCGGCATCGTCACGACGAGCTACCCGGCAACGCCACCGGAGATTTCCAGCCACGCCCGAGGCCGTCCCGAGGTGGACTGGGCCAACTGGAAGGACGCCCGCCCGGCCGCCGCCATCTGCCCCACCGGTGCCCTCTCGCACGAGGATGCCGACGGCCGCCGAGTCGCCTGGCTCGACCTGGCCAAGTGCATAATGTGCGGCCTCTGCGCCGAGGTGGACAAAACCATCCGCATGACTTACGTCTGCGAATGCGCAGCTCACCGGCGCGATGACCTTGTTTTCACAGCGCGCTACCGGCTCAACGACGACGGCACCCACCACCGGCACTTGGACGGCCCGATGGCGCCCGGCTCTCCGCCCCCCGGGAACTCACCGGCCGCTCCAAACGGATCGCTGAATTCCTTGGGCGATCGAGTTAGACAACGCGCCGACCACATATTTGGTCGCTCCTTGCACATTCGCGAAGTGGATGCCGGCTCCTGTAACGGCTGCGAAATCGAGATCGTTGGCCTCAATAGTCCGGTCTATGACATCGAACGCTTCGGCATCCACTTCGTGGCTTCGCCGCGCCACGCGGACATGCTGCTGGTGACCGGCCCCGTCACGCGCAACATGGAACTGGCTCTGAAGAAGACCTACGATGCCACGCCCGATCCGCGTCTGGTGGTGGCCGTCGGCGCCTGCGGGTGCAGCGGCGGCATCTTTGGCGTGAACTACGCCACGCGCGGGGCCGTGGACGCTGTCATTCCCGTGGACGTTTACATTCCCGGCTGCCCACCCAATCCGCACGCGCTCCTCCACGGCATCCTGCTGGCAATGGGACGAATTGAGGCAACGCAGTAATCGGCGCGAGCGCGACAGATTTCGAGACGGCCAGCCGCCCGCCGGGCTTCAGCACGCGGAACGTCTCGCGAAATGCGCGTGGCTTGTCGGGTGAGAGATTGATGACGCAGTTGGAGGTGATGACATCTACCGACGCATGGCCACCGGCCGGCTTTCGATTTCACCAATCCGAAACTCGACATTCTCGTAAGCGCCGTTGGTCTTGTTCCTTCGGGCCTTGTTCACCATTTCGGGCGTCATGTCCACACCGATGACGAACCTCGGCGGCCCGACCACTCGCGCGGCGAGAAACGCGTCAAAGCCCGCGCGGCTGCCGAGGTTGAGCACCGTTTCGCCGGGTTTCAGCGCGGACATGGCCCGTGTATCGCCGTAGCCAAGACCGAGGTTCGATCCTTCCGGAGCCGCGGCGGATTCGGCGGCGGAGTAATCCAGCCCTTGGGATACGGCTGCTTTGGGCTGCAACAAGTTGGTGCGCAACCGCAACTGACGCGTTGCCTGGCGATCCGGCCATAGCGCTCACGGACAATCTGCTTTACTGTGTCGTGTTCCAGTCCTTGTTTCTTCGTTTGTTGTTTCTGGCCGTGCCTTTCGGTCCCGGCCCGTTCATCGCTGAAGACGAACGACATCAAAAAAGGGCGCACACTATTGTTCCCGAGTTTGCGCTGCTTCGCCAAAGCTTCAACCAGTGTGCAATAAATCGCTTTGACTCGGCGAAAATGTGCCAGCTACATGCGGAGCGTGATGGTTCAGGATAGCATTCGGCGTGGTCACGGCGAAGACGCAATACAACCTCAAGAACGCGCGGGAATACTTTGTAGAGCATCTGTGCGTTGGCGATTATTACGACGAGGGGCAGCGCGTTTCTGGCGAGTGGCTGGGATTGGGTTCAGAGCGGCTTGGACTGGCAGGCAAAGTTCGGGCCGATGATTTCCTGCGACTTTGCGAAAACCAGCATCCCGCAACCGGTGAAACATTGACCCAGCGGCTGAACACGACGCGGACGAAAGGGGGTAAGGATGTGGCCAATCGGCGGATATTTTATGATTTCACGTTTTCGCCGCCCAAGTCCGTTTCGTTGGCGGGATTTCTCGGCGAGGATGCGCGGGTGATCGAAGCCCACGCACGAGCGGCGACGTTAGCGCTTCGCGAGTTTGAAGCGTTTGCTTCGACTCGCATTCGTGTCGGTGGAGTGCAGCACGACCGGCGCACGGGGAATTTCGCCGCCGCGTTGTTCACGCATGACACGTCGCGCGCACTTGATCCGCACCTTCACACCCACTGCATCGTCTTCAACGCGACATTCGATTCCGTGGAGAACCGTTGGACGGCGTTGCAGAACTACGAACTGCTCCGGGCGCGGAAGTTTGCCGAGAACGTCTACTACCATGAACTCGCCCGCGAGTTGCGGGGCTTCGGCTACCGCATTCGCAACCTGCCGCGTGGTGATTTTCAAATTGAAGAAATCCCAACGGAACTGTGCGAACGATTTTCCAAGCGGGACGCGGAGATAGACAAGGCGCTGGCGAAACTCCTTTCGGATAGGCCTGAGTTGGCTGGCGCAAGAATCGCGGACCTTCGCGCGCGTCTCGCGACCGAAAAGCGGACTCGAAAGCAGAAGGATTTGAGCCGGCATGAACTGCGGGTGTTGTGGAAGGCTCAATTGAGCCTGGCGGAACGTGAACTTCTACGGGGGTTGTCGAACCGAGTCACAAGCGGCGCGAAGGAACACGAGCGCGTCACTGTCGTCGAAGCGGTTCAATGGGCGGAGGAGCATCTGTTTGACCGGAACTCCGTCGTGCTGGAATGCCAAGTCTGGCAGGAGGCTTTGGGCCGGGCACGCGGGGAAAACTTCTCGGTCGCCGATCTCAAGGACTTCACCGAACGGCGCGGATACATTCGGGACGGGGAGCGTCCGGGCGAGGTGACGAAGCGCGAGGTATTGTTGCGAGAATGTGAGATCGTTCAGACCGCGAAAGCAGGCGTCGGGGATTGCTGGCCGCTGGTTACGAATCCGCTTCCACTGAATCCGAAGCTCGATGATGAGCAACGAAAGGCGCTTGGCGGACTGCTGGCGTCAACAAACACGGTGTCGGTTTTTCGGGGCGGAGCGGGCACGGGCAAAAGCTTCGTTTTGCACGAGTTGGTGGAGCAACTACAGCAGTCGGGCCAGCCTGTCGCCGTCCTCGCGCCCCAACGTCAGCAGATCGTGGACATGGAGAAGGCTGGATTCCCGTCGCCGGCTACGGTCGCCACTTTTCTCATCAGAGGGCAACTAGCAGAGCGCGCAGTCATCGTCGTGGACGAAGCAGGTCAACTCGGGGGACGGCAAATGCTGGAACTACTCCGCCTCGCAAAGGGACGGAATGCGCGGGTGGTTCTTTCGGGTGACACGCGACAGCATGGGGCGGTCGAAGCTTCCGATGCGCTGCTGGCCATTGAACGCCATGCCGGAGTCAGGCCGGTGGAGCTGCACACAGTTCGTCGGCAAGACCCGCGTCTTGGTCGCGACTTGGAAGAACGCACGCGTATCAAGCGGTATCGGAAGGCGGTTGAATCCGCAGCGGCAGGCAAGCTGGCTGAATCGTTTGAGCGCCTCGATAAAATGGGAGCGGTGGTGGCGTGCGGCGTAGGCGAACAAGCCGACAGACTTGCCGATGAGTATCTCCGGCTCGCGGAACAGAATGCTTCAGCCGTTGTCGTCTCGCAGACCTGGGGTGAAGTCCATCGCGTCAATTCGTGCGTGCGTGATGCTCTCAAAGCGAAAGGGTTGCTTGGCGCAAACGATGCAACTGTCCAGGTGCTCGAACGAGTGGACCTCACCGGCGCGCAAAAGCGAGACGAGCGGTTCTTTCCGCAAGATGCCGTCATTGTCTTCAACCAAAAGGTGCGCGAAGCCGAGCCTGGGGCGAAAGGCAAGCTGTCGGGGATTCTCAAGTCCGGGCTGCTGGTTGAAGTCGGCGGACGATTCATCACCGTGTCCAACAAGATGCTCGACCGCATTTCTGTCTGTCAGATGCGCGAAGTTGCGATTGCCTCGGGCGACCGGCTGCATCTAAAGGCCAATCGCAAGCTGTGGTCCGGTGGGCGCGTCACCAACGGAGAACTCGTAGCCGTGAAGTTGGTTCGCACGAATGGCGGCATTGAACTCACCGATGGCCGGGTCTTGGACGCGAGCTTTCGGGAGTTCCTGCACGGTTACGCGGTCACGTCCTATGGCTCGCAAGGCAAGACCGTTGATTACGTCCTGTTCTCCGATTCGACCATCAAAGCTGCTACAAATGCGCAGCAGTGGTATGTGACCATCTCGCGCGGGCGGCGCGGCATCCGCATCTTCACGCCGGACAAGGAGCAACTTCGTGAGAATGTGACGTGTTCGGGCCATCGCCCGCTGGCCCTGGAACTCGCAGCCGGTTTCGCTCGTCGTCGCGGCGTCCGTCTTTGGGATCGGCTGCATGATTATCTGCTGCGCTTTGGTCGCAACGTAGCGGACAACTTCTGCCGACTCAAACTTTCCCGTCGCCGTCGTCATCAACCCATTGAAACCCATGAGCACAAAATTACCCGAATGTTGGGCGAGCGATCCGAACGCTCGCGCGGTCAGAATCGAAGTGTCGGTTGAACAAAGCTTGCTGCTGCCGTTCGACCAGTTCGCCTTCTCCGAACTCAAGAGCGGAGGGAAAGAGCAGCAACTGCGACTCGCCTTCGCCACACACGAGGTCTTGGTGCGTGGCCACGCCTTGCGACGAATCGAGACGACGATGCAGCGTATGGAACTGT
>Ga0315271_10002737_pt1 | contig 11083 bp, 9 predicted proteins | sample C3_top_MG_FD_204664 | JGI IMG/M metagenome (GOLD analysis project Ga0315271, IMG submission 204664) | Sediment microbial communities from Yellowstone Lake, YNP, Wyoming, USA - C3_top | ecosystem: Environmental > Aquatic > Freshwater > Lake > Sediment | place: USA: Wyoming | collected 2017-08-01
CCAGCGAAAAACTGGCGCGCCGCTCGACCACTGTCATCTTGCTCGCAACAACAGCGCTTTTGCCCTTAGATGAGGCTTTAACTTTTGACAAAACAGGACTCTCCAACGGATAAAACGGCAAGGAAACGGGAAAATAAAAGGACCGATTGTCCCCGATCCGGTCGAAACCAGAACGACCCAGTGTGCCAAACCGTTGATCTTTAACTATCATGGCAGGTTTTCCCGAGCCCATAACACCTTGAATTCTTCCCCCGACGGCAGCTGCCGCGCCAACGTCCTGCCGCAGCAGAGCATCAGCATTCGCGGTGCCCGCACGCACAACCTCAAGAACATCGATCTGGACATCCCGCGCAACCAGCTGGTGGTGATCACCGGTCTGAGCGGATCGGGCAAGTCGAGCCTGGCCTTCGACACCCTGTACGCCGAAGGTCAGCGCCGCTATGTCGAGAGTCTGTCTACCTACGCGCGCCAGTTCCTGCAGCTGATGGACAAGCCCGACGTGGACATGATCGAAGGCCTGTCGCCTGCGATCTCGATCGAGCAGAAGGCCACCTCGCACAACCCGCGCTCGACCGTCGGCACCGTCACCGAGATCCACGACTACCTGCGCCTGCTGTTTGCCCGCGCCGGCACGCCCTTTTGCCCGGATCACAACTTGCCCTTGCAGGCGCAGACCGTGAGCCAGATGGTGGACGCGGTGCTGGCGCTGCCAGCCGACACGCGCCTGATGATCCTGGCCCCACTGGCAAGGGAAAAGAAGGGCGAATTCCTCGATGTCTTTGCCGACATGCAGGCACAGGGTTATGTGCGCTTCCGGATCGATGGCCAGGCTTTCGAGTTCGATGCGCTGCCGCAGCTCAAGAAGACCGAGAAGCACGACGTCGACGTCGTGATCGACCGCATCAAGGTGCGCGCCGAGATGCAACAACGACTGGCCGAGAGCTTCGAAGCGGCGCTGCGACTCGCCGGCGGTCGCGCCATTGCGCTGGAGATCGACAGCCAGCAGGAGCATTTGTTCAACGCCCGTTTCGCCTGCCCGCTGTGCAGCTACTCGATCGCCGAGTTGGAGCCGCGCCTGTTTTCCTTCAACTCGCCGATTGGCGCCTGCCCGAGCTGCGACGGCCTGGGATCACAGGACTTTTTTGATCCGGAGCGGGTCGTCGCGTTTCCTTCCTTAAGTCTGGCCAGCGGCGCCATCAAGTCCTGGGACCGGCGCAACGGCTACTACTTCGCGCTGCTCGAGAGTCTGGCGAAACACTACAAGTTCGATATCGAACAGCCCTTCGAAGCCCTCAGTGCCGACATTCAACACGCGGTGCTGCATGGCTCCGGCGAGGAAGAAATCAAGTTCAGCTACGTGATGGACTCCGGGGCATCGCAAGGCAAAAAGCTGAGCAAGAAGCACCCATTCGAAGGCATCATTCCCAACATGGAGCGGCGCTACCGCGAGACCGACTCGGCCCTGGTACGCGAAGACCTGGCGCGTTACCGCAGCACCCAGAGTTGCCTCGAATGTGGTGGCTCGCGACTCAAGCGTGAGGCGCGCCATGTGAAGATCGGCGAAGGCGCGCAGGCGCGTGCCATCTTCGAGGTCAGCCACCTGACCTTGCGGGAATGTCTGGACTATTTCAACAGCCTGCACATGCACGGCGCCAAAGGTGAAATTGCGGCCAAGGTGGTACGCGAAATCGGCCTGCGCCTGAAGTTTCTCAACGACGTCGGCCTCAACTACCTGAGCCTGGACCGCAGCGCCGAGACGCTCAGCGGCGGCGAGTCGCAGCGCATCCGCCTGGCTTCGCAGATCGGCTCCGGGCTGACCGGCGTCATGTACGTTCTCGACGAGCCGAGCATCGGCCTGCACCAGCGCGACAACGACCGGCTGATCGGCACCCTGAAACATCTGCGCGACATCGGCAACAGCGTGCTGGTGGTCGAGCACGACGAGGACATGATGCGCGCTGCCGACCACGTGATCGACATGGGCCTGGGTGCCGGCATTCATGGCGGGCGCGTCATTGCGCAGGGCACGTTCGAAGACGTCAAAGCCAACCCTGATTCCTTGACCGGCAAGTACCTGGCGCAAACCTTGAAGATCGAAGTGCCGCAGCACCGCACCGCATGGCTGCCTGTCATCGCAGAAGCCCGGTCGGAGAAGAAACCAGCGCCCAAATCGCCCCCGAGCAAGGCGGCACTGGCCTGGGCCGAGCGCCATGCCGCGCACCTAGCGACGCAAGGCGAGCTGCAGGCGATTCGCGTCATCAAAGCCAGCGGCAACAACCTGCGCGGCGTCGATGTGGAGTTTCCGGTGGGGTTGTTCACCTGCGTCGCCGGCGTTTCGGGCTCGGGCAAATCGACCCTGGTCAACGACACGCTGTACAAGGCGGTGGCACGCTCGCTCTACCGGGCGCATGATGAACCGGCCGCGTTCGAGGCGATCGAGGGCATCGAGCATTTCGACAAAGTCATCAACGTCGACCAGTCGCCGATCGGCCGCACGCCACGCTCGAACCCGGCCACCTACACGGGATTGTTCACACCGATCCGCGAACTGATGGCCGAAGTGCCGACCGCGCGCGAACGCGGCTACGGTCCGGGACGCTTCAGTTTCAACGTCGGTGCAGCCGGTGGCGGCGGCCGCTGCGAGGCCTGCCAGGGCGATGGCGTGGTGAAAGTGGAGATGCACTTTTTGCCTGACGTCTACGTGCCCTGTGACGTCTGTCAGGGCGCACGCTACAACCGCGAGACGCTCGAAGTTCAATACAAGGGCAAAAACATTGCGCAGGTGCTGGACCTCACCGTGGAAGCGGCCTTCGAGTTCTTCAAGGCGCAACCCACGATTGCGCGCAAGCTGCACACGCTGCTCGACGTCGGCCTGTCCTACATCCGCCTGGGGCAGGCCGCCACCACACTGTCGGGCGGCGAGGCGCAGCGCGTCAAACTCGCGCTCGAGCTCTCCAAGCGCGACACCGGGCGCACGCTCTACATCCTGGACGAGCCGACCACCGGCCTGCACTTTGCCGACATCGACCTGCTGCTCAAGGTGCTGCACCAGTTGCGCGACGCCGGCAACACCATCGTCGTGATCGAGCACAACCTGGATGTCATCAAGACCGCCGACTGGCTGATCGACATGGGCCCCGAAGGCGGCGCCGGCGGCGGCCAGGTGGTCGGTGTCGGCACGCCCGAAGACATTGCCGCCAACCCGGACAGTCATACCGGCCGCTATCTGAAGCGGCTCTTGCAGGGCAAGCATGAATGAGTCGCGCCTGAGCGCTCGCGACCTGGCGGCGGCGCTGGGCGTGATCGTGATCTGGGGTTCGAACTTTGTCGCCATGAAATACGCGCTGCACGACTTCACGCCGTTCCAACTGGGCGCCGCGCGCTATTGCCTGGCGGTGCTGCCGCTGGTGTTTTTCATCCGTGCGCCGCAACTGCACTGGAAGTGGGTGCTGCTGTACGGCCTGTTTCAGGGCGTCGGGCAATTCGGCCTGCTGTTCACGGCGCTCAAGATCGGCATGACGGCGGCGCTGGCCTCGGTGCTGATGCAGACGCAGGTGTTCTTCAGCGCGCTGTTCGGTGCTGTCTTGCTGCATGAAAGAATGAGCCGTCCGCTGGTCGGCGGTCTGCTGCTGGCCGCTGGCGGGCTGGTCTGCTTCGGCATGAACTTCGTCACGGGCGGCAGCGCTGCCATCACCGTGCTGGGCTTCCTGCTCAACCTGTGTGCGGCCGCCATGTGGGCGGCTTCCAACATCGTGGCGCGCAAGGCCCAGCAAAGCAGTCCGCATTACGAACCCTTGCAGTTTCTGGTCTGGAGCTCGCTGGTACCCATTCTTCCCTTCATGCTCATGAGCCTGCTGTTCGACCCGAGCGTGGCCACACCCGAGATGGCCTGGAGCAGCAGCGCCAAATGGCGCAGCGTGCCCTGGACGTCCTGGCTGGCCATCGCCTACCTCGGTTGGGTCGCCACCATCTGGGCCTATGCCATGTGGACCGGCCTGCTGAAACGCCATGCCACGAACCGCGTGGCACCATTCAGCCTCGGCGTGCCGGTCGTCGGCCTGGCCGCCGGCGTGCTCGTGCTGGGCGAAGTCATCACGCCCTGGCAATGGGCTGGCATCGCACTGCTGGTGGCGGCGCTGGCCTGCGTGATGCTCGGTGGATTGATGGCCCAGTCTTCGAAGCGGCGGCCGTAAGCCCGGGACTACACTCCGGCAAAACAGACATTGGGGAGAAGTTGACTGATGGCGCGTCCCAAGAACACCAGCGTTGAGGCCAAAGGCTCGTCCGCCCACTTGGGCTTCGAAGCCAAGCTCTGGCTGGCAGCGGACAAGCTGCGCAACAACATGGACGCGGCGGAATACAAGCACGTCGTCCTCGGTCTCATCTTTCTCAAGTACATCTCTGACAGCTTCGAAGAACACCGCGCCAAACTTCTTGCGGGTCAGGGCGACTACGCTGGTGCCAACCCGGAAGACGCCGACGAATACAAGGCCGAGAACGTGTTCTGGGTGCCCAAGGAAGCACGCTGGACGCACCTGCAAGCGCAGGCCAAGCAACCCAGCATCGGCAAGGTGGTGGACGACGCCATGGTCGCCATCGAGCGCGACAACCCGCGCCTCAAAGGCGTGCTGCCCAAAGACTACGCGCGCCCCGGCTTGGACAAGCACCGCCTGGGTGAGCTGATCGACCTCATCGCCACCATCACCCTGACTGCGGCCGCCGAGGGCGACAAGACGCACCGCTCGATTGACCTGCTAGGCCGCGTGTACGAGTACTTTCTGACCCGCTTTGCCAGCGCCGAAGGCAAGAACGGTGGCCAGTTCTACACCCCCTCGTGCATCGTGCGCTGCCTGGTTGAAATGCTGTCGCCCTACAAGGGTCGCATCTACGACCCCTGCTGCGGCTCCGGCGGCATGTTTGTGCAGAGTGAAAAGTTTGTCGAAGCGCACGGCGGCAAGCTGGGCGACATCAGCATCTATGGGCAAGAAAGCAACGCCACCACGCGCCGCCTGGCGGTGATGAACCTGGCGCTGCGCGGCATCGAGGCCGACTTTGGCCCCGAGCACGCCGACACCTTCCGCCGCGATCTGCACCCCGACCTGCGCGCCGATTTTGTGATCGCCAACCCACCGTTCAACGACAGCGACTGGCACCGCCGCGACGACGACGTGCGCTGGCAATACGGCGTGCCGCCCAAAGGCAACGCCAACTTTGCCTGGGTGCAGCACTTCATCCACCACCTGAGAAGCCAAGGCATGGCCGGCTTTGTGCTGGCCAACGGCAGCATGAGCTCCAACCAGAGCGGCGAAGGCGAAATCCGCAAAGCCCTGATCGAAGCCGACCTGGTGGACTGCATGGTGGCACTGCCGGGGCAACTGTTCTACAGCACGCAGATACCAGTGTGCCTGTGGTTTCTGGCGAAAAACAAGGGAGCTTGTCATTCCGGCGAAGGCCGGAATCCAGTACCCCTGCGCGACCGCCGAAAGCAAACCCTGTTCATAGACGCCCGCAAACTCGGCACCTTGATCGACCGCGTGCACCGCGAACTGACCGATGCCGATCTGCAAAAAATCGTAGGCACTTACCACGCCTGGCGTGGCGACCCTTCAGCTTGTCATTCCGGCGAAGAAACTTGTCATTCCGGCGAAAGCCGGAATCCAGGAAGTTATTCCGACATCCCCGGCTTCTGCAAATCCGCCACCACCGCTGAAATCGCCTCCCACGGCCACGTCCTCACCCCCGGCCGCTACGTCGGTGCCGAAGAAGTTGAAGACGATGGTGAGCCATTCGAGGAAAAGATGCCGCGCTTGGTGGCCGAACTGCACGCTCAGTTCGCCGAGTCCTCGAAACTGGAGCAAGCCATCAAGGCAAACCTGACGGGGTTGGGTTATGGCGGGTGAATGGAAAGACTTGACGCTCGGTGACTTGGGCCGAGTCGTGACCGGCAAGACACCACTCACTGCCGTCGAAGGAAACTTCGGCGGACAGATTCCATTCGTCACCCCATCGGACATGGATGGCAGGAAAACAATTAGCACCACCGCCAGAAAGCTCACTGAGACCGGTACAGCTTCCGTCAAAGGGTCCAAAATTCCCGCAGGTTCCGTGATGGTGTCGTGCATCGGTTCCGACATGGGAAAGACAGTGATAGCTGGGCGCGATTGCGTTACCAACCAGCAAATCAACTCAATCATCGTTGATGATCGCTTTAGCAGCGAGTTCGTCTATTACAACCTCAGTACGCGCAAGGATGAGATTCGCCACCAAGCAGCGGGCGGTTCTGCGCAACCCATCCTGAACAAAGGCGATTTCTCGCGACTGGAAATCACGCTCCCACCACTCGCCGAGCAAAAAGCCATCGCGGCGGTGCTTGGTGCGCTGGACGACAAGATCGAGTTGCATCGGCGGATGAACGCAACGCTGGAGGCGATGGCGCGCTCACTGTTCCAGAGCTGGTTCGTGGACTTCGACCCCGTCCGCGCCAAACTTGACAGCCGCCAACCCGTTGGCCTCGACGCCGCCACCGCTACTCTCTTCCCCGCCGCCTTGCAAGACTCCGAGGTCGGTCATATCCCGCACGGCTGGAAAATCGGGAGTATCCAGGACTGCTGTGTGCAGATTCAGAACGGAGGAACGCCCCGACGAAATGAGCCGCGTTTTTGGAATGATGGAAACATTCCGTGGCTCGCCTCGGGCGAAGTTCGGCAGTCCATCATCACCACGACCGAGAGTTTCATCACCGAGGACGGGCTGAACGAATCGTCGGCGAAGTGGGTGCCAGCGCATTCCACCGTGGTTGCGCTCTACGGTGCTACGGCTGGGCAGGTCTCGTTCACTGCGTCGCGCCTCACCACGAACCAAGCTGTGTGCGCATTGGTTCCAAAGAAGGACTTTGCGTTCTTCAACTATCTCACGATGCGCGCAGCCACGCCCGAGTTGGAAAGCAAGGCCGTGGGCTCAGCTCAACAAAATATCAGCAAGGGAATCATCGAAGAAACCCAAGTGATTTTGCCTCCGACCCCCTTGATTGAGCATTTCTCCAAGGTAGCAAACCCGCTCTTCGAGCACTGGATTTCTAACCTCCACCAATCCCGAACCCTCGCCACCCTGCGCGACACGCTGCTGCCGAAGCTGTTGAGCGGAGAGTTGAGCGTTAACTGAGACAAAGCCATGAGCAAACCAATCGCACCAGCTTCGCCACTACCGTCCGCAACGCCCATTGCGGCTTCAACGTCGGGTAAGCCCATGTTTTTTGGTCCTGAAACTGCTGAATGGGAGGAGTTGAAACCGGATGTTCCGGCGGGCACCGACCCTGCCGGGGAGCAGAGGATCTTGGTCGCTGCGAAAGCCGCCAAAGAGGAAATCAAGAACCTCCTCCTCTCCTCCCTCCAAATGCAGCACGTTGTCGTGCTCGCAGGCAGCGGAACATCGCTTGGACCAGTCACGAACGGACCTTCGATGTGGACGCTTTGGGATTACTGCGTGAATGCCGATCCCGGCACGGGAGCCGCCGTGCGAACAACTTCGCCCGCAGCAGCAAAGGTGATTGCCGAAATTGGATACGACGTCGCGGCTGAGAAAGAGAATATCGAAGCTCTCTTGTCCCGCTGTGACGCCTATCTACAGGTGAAAACCAGTGCAGACGTGACATCCTTCGTCACGGAGTCGAAGAAGGTGATTCTGGAAAAGTGCTCCGAGTTCATCGACCCGGTGGATGCAAATCAATTGGCTGCTCACCGGACATTCCTTCACCGGCTTTCTCGCCGTCGCGTTCGTGACTCCAGGCTAAAACTTTTCACGACCAACTACGATTTATGTTTTGAAACTGCGGCAGGGCGACAGGGCTTGGTCGTTCTCGATGGGTTCACCGCCTGACCAATGACCGTGATCGCGAAGTGGTAGAACGCGCATGCGGAGAAATTGACCGCTCTGCTTCGTCTTTCCTTCCAAACCTGAAGCCGGGTGAGGCCGCAATCATTGGAGCTGATTTTCCGATACCGCTAACGATTCAGATTTTCCCTCCCGAGGCGCAACCGAAGTCAGACGGGCCGAACTATCAGAAGTGCTGGCAAATTGACCCACCCGCGCCATGAACCTCAACGAATCCATCGTCGAATACACCCTCGCCACCCTGTGCGACGCGCTGCTGCCGGAGCTGCTAAGCGGGGAGCTTTGTGTGAGCGATTTGAGCGCTGTCGAGGAGACCATCACATGAGCCAAACCTTCAATGTCTATTGTGATGAAAGCTGTCATTTGGAACATGACAGACAGCCGGTGATGGTGTTGGGCGCTGTATGGTGCCCACTGGAGAAGACGCATGAAACCGCAGTACGCCTGCGCGAAATCAAGCAAGCGCACGGCTTGGCGCCGCAGTTCGAGGTCAAGTGGTCCAAGGTGTCCCCAGCCAAGGCCGATTTTTATAGGGATCTGATTGACTACTTTTTTGACGATGACGATTTGCATTTCAGAGCCTGGGTAGCGCTCAAGGACGGCCTGCGGCACGCCGACTTCGTGCAGACACATGACGATTGGTACTACAAGATGATGTTTGGCTTGCTGGAACCCGTCATTCAGCCTGATGCGCACTACCGCCTTTATCTGGACAAGAAGGACACGCGCAGCGCCCACAAGGTGACCAAGTTGCACGACGTGCTGTGCAACAACCGGTATGACTTCAACCGCGAAATTGTGGAGCGGGTACAGGTGGTGGAGTCACACGCGGTGGAGCATTTACAGCTGGCCGACTTGCTGCTGGGCGCGGTCGGCTACGCCAACCGCGGCTTGAGCGGGAACGCAGGCAAAGAGGCACTGATCGCCCGCATCCGACAGCGTTCCGGATACACACTGACGCGGCCAACTCTGCTGCGGGAACAGAAGTTCAACCTGTTTATCTGGCGTGGGCAACAAGGCGGGGCAGTGGCATGAGTACACAATGGCTGCCCGCCCTGGTACTACTTGCAGATTCGTCGGGTGACTGGGGACGCTATGTCGAGCATCTTTACGCCTATTTTGTTGCCGATTTTGAAATAGCCAAACCCAGCTGGCCCGGTAAGCGTGTCGGGTTGAAGCGACACCCTGAATATGATGGCAAGAGTGCGACCTTCTGGCACTTTTTGTCGGACGGTGCCGATGAGGCGGAACGCATCCCTGATCTGCGCCGCTGTGAACGCATCCGTTGGCCACGCCCCATGATGGATGGCTTCAACCAAAGCAAGCCGGACCTGGCGACCGCACGCATGATCTGGTGGAAAAATAGACGGAGTAACGAAGACCGTTACCTCTTGGCGCTTCCAGATTTCAGCTATATCGTGGTGGTGGCAGATCGCGGTGAGTTTGTGCTGCCATGGACCGCCTACACGGTTGACCGCGACCACCAGCGCAACAAACTGAAGAAAGACTTCGAGTTCTATTGGGAAGCCAGAAAGGCAGAAGCCGCCCCGAAGGGCGGCCCCGTTACTCCTTCAACACGTGGTTGATGAGCTGAAATAATTATAAGTCGACATCCCCGATTCTGCACTGGTCACCAATATTTTTATTTAAACGCTATACGGCACAGGCTGACCCTACAGTACCTAAATTCTTTGTTTTCAATGACTTACCTGTTTAAACGCAAACCTGAGTTGGCAGCCCCAAAAACGAAAGGCCCCGACAACTGCCGGAGCCCAACGCCGACCGAGAATCCCCAGTCCTTGCCTGCAATTGTACAAAGCCCCCCAAGGATTGGCCGTGATGATGCCATCGCCCGTCAATAATCCCGACGCGCCGCGTGAACACGTTCTACGAAATGAGCTTCGCATCAAACAGGACCGTCAGGCCGGACAAATTCCCGGACATTTTGTCCGGCCTGGAGATTCAAAACATGGTGTTGCTGAACCACCAACAACAGCTTGACTCATGACTTGACTTACGGTTGACTCATCACATGCCTTATCAAACCCAGTTCACCAACAGGTCATGAGCCCCCTCAACGAATCCATCGTCGAAGAAGCCGCCCTTGAATGGTTTGGCGAGTTGGGCTATACAGTCGGGCACGGGCCATTGCTCGCACCCGGCGAACCGGCTGCCGAGCGTGCATCGTTTGCGGATGTGGTGCTGGTGGGTCGTCTGCGCGATGCCATCGCTCGACTCAACCCGGCCATTCCTGAAGAAGCACGGGAAGATGCCTTGCGCAAGGTGCTGCGAGTGGCGACGCCGTCGCTGGTGCAGACGAATCGCGCCTTTCACCGCCTGCTGCGCGACGGCGTGGCGGTGGAATACCCGCGGCCTGACGGCAGCATCGCCGGTGACCATGTGCGGCTGCTCGACTTCGGTACCGATGATGAGATCGCTTTCTACGACGCACTCGCCGTCAACGAGAGCGCTGTGCAGGCGATGGGCGACGACAAGCTCAAGCTCATCGCCACCGCACTCATCACCCAGGTGCGCAAGAGCGTGACGATCGACTGGACGCTGCGCGAAAGCGCCCGCGCCAAAATCCGCGTGATGGTCAAACGTATCCTGAACAAATACGGATATCCGCCTGACCTGCAGGAAGAGGCTGTGAAGACCGTGCTGGCGCAGGCCGAACTGTTGTGCGCTGATTGGGTCTCGTAGCCAGTCCTGCGTCACAAGCCAGCCGCCTGCACTCCCGCCGCGTGAAGGTATGATTGACCAAGCTGGCCTGATGAATCAGGCCTTCGCCATTTATCACCAAGCCATCTATCAGAAGGAGCAAGCATGAAATTCATTTCTCGTACATTGAGCGCACTGGTCTGCGCGATCAGTCTGGGGCTGGGACTGCCGGCCGTGGCCGCCGAAAAGGTCAACATCGGCATCGTCACCGCGCCGAACTTTGTGCACACCATTGCGGCGATGAAGTTCAAGGAAGAACTCGACAAGGCCCTGCCCGGCAAGTACGACGTGATCATTCACCACTCCGCGGCGCTGGGCAGCGAGACGCAGGTCCTGCAGCAACTCCAGCTTGGCACCGTGCAGATGAGCGTCTGCACGACCGGCCCGGTGGAGGCCTTCGTGCCCGAGATCAAGGCGCTGGAGATGCCCTTCCTGTTCAGTTCCTACGAGGCGTCGGACAAGGTGCTCGACG
>Ga0315271_10002739_pt1 | contig 11078 bp, 8 predicted proteins | sample C3_top_MG_FD_204664 | JGI IMG/M metagenome (GOLD analysis project Ga0315271, IMG submission 204664) | Sediment microbial communities from Yellowstone Lake, YNP, Wyoming, USA - C3_top | ecosystem: Environmental > Aquatic > Freshwater > Lake > Sediment | place: USA: Wyoming | collected 2017-08-01
ACCAAACACGGATTCCGATTCCGCTCAATCTGACGTCGATTTGATCGCCGCCATCAATGGCGGTGATGCCGACGCCTTTGAGATCTTGTACTGGCGTTATCGCGATTGGGTGATGGGGCTGGCCTTCCGTTTCACCGGGGACAGCGATGCCGCGCTCGACGTCATTCAGGAGACGTTCCTCTATTTTCTCAAGAAATTTCCCGGATTCCGCCTCACTGCGCAGCTCAAAACCTTTCTGTATCCCGCGGTGAGAAATTTGTCGATTGCCGCGCGGCGCAAAGCCAACCGCTACCAGGCCTCGCCCGGCGACCTGGAGCAAATCGCAAACGCAGCGACCCCGGAACCGGCAAGAACAGCGACCGGCGACCTGGAAGCCCTGCTGAAGCAACTGCCCGAGGAACAACGGGAAGTGCTCATGCTCCGGTTCGTGGATGGCCTGAGCCTGGCGGAGATCAGCGAGGCGATGGGGATTCCTCTCGGAACAGTGAAGTCCCGCCTGCACAATGCCCTCCATACCTTGCGCACCGACGACCGAACGAAAGAATTCTTCGACCGGTGAACCTTTTCGGCTGCACACGCACTTAACTCCATGACGATGCAAGAGCCAGGAAACCAATTTGACGACCGGGATGAAGCGCTGGAGGCGCCGGCCGGGCTGGTTTCCGCTCTCCGGCAGCTTCCCTGCGAAAAGCTCTTCGTCCCCCCGACAACCGACGAAGCCATTCTTCGCACCGCGCAAGCGCATCTCAGACCCAGTTTGAAAAGTAGCAGACGACGTAAGGAGGCACTAGCTTTAGACGGGAGAGGCTCAGAAAGTCGGGAATATTGGAGCCTCCTTACGTCGGCTGCTACGACCGTATCGAGAATCTTCAAGCCGGCTTTCAGCCTGGGCGGAAAACTGCGGTTTGCTGCCTGGCTGGCGGGCGCTGGCGCGGCGGCGGTCGTGTTGCTCCTTGCTCTTTACCTGCCCAAGGCAAGCACCAAATTCGCGCGGGAAGATCTCAATCATGACGGGTCTGTGGACATTTTGGATGCCTTTGTGCTGGCAAAAAGGGTCGAGGCCAGTGTCCCCGCCGATGCCGGCATCGATTTGAACGGCGATGGCAAGGTGGACCAGCGGGATGTCGCGGCGCTGGCGGCGCAAGCCGTATCACTAGGGAAAGGCGGGCACTCGTGAGAACGGCCTCGCGCATTGCCTCACTTGTGATTCTCGCCCTGGTGTTTTTTGGCCAGGCGGCGGGGCTTCGGGCGCAGCAACCGGCTGATGAGGAAGGCCGCAGTCGCTTTCGCACCATCGACATTTTTGTCGATTCCCGAAGCACGCCCCTGGCCGCCTACCAGATCAAATTCGCCGCCACGAATGGCGTGGTCAAGATCGTGGGAATTGAGGGCGGAGAGTCGGAGGCATTCCGGCAACCGCCGGTCTATGACCCGAAAGCCATGCAGCAGGATCGTCTGATCATTGCCAGCTTCAGCACAGCGTCGGCGTCCGCTCTGCCCAAGGGGAAAACCCGCGTGGCGACCATCCATATTTTAGTCAGCGGAAAAACCGAACCGCAGTTCGAACTCAAACTGCAAACCGCGGGCGATTCGCGCGGTCGTAAAATCTCCGCCCAGGCGACTTTTGAAGAAAGGAAGACCCCATGACACATTTCAAATTCCTCAGAGCCAGTTTGCCTATTTTAGCGAGCAGAAACCGCCTCAAGTTGCTCCTCTCTGGCGGGGCAGTTGCAGGTCTGTTTCTGCTCCTTCTGCTACAGGGCTGCGCGAAGGCACCCTGCTCACTCACAGGTTTGCCAGCCTCGCGTCCCGGCATGGCACCGAGTTTCTTGGGCGGGGACGGATTGGCGCGCTGCGGTGTTCCGTTGCCCCCTGTGGGCACAGAGGAGATCTGGGTTGTCGCTCGCGGTGATCGCAGCGAAACCGATATCTCGGACAAAACACCTGGCTCGGGCGCGTTAATGGCGAAGATCGAGCACAAAGAAGTTCCGATGCCGCTGAAGCACACCGACGTTCACGCGTCGGTGAGTGGATACCTCGGCTCGGTCGAGGTGATCCAGCAGTTTCACAATCCTTACTCCAGCAAAATTGAGGCGGTCTATGTGTTTCCCCTGCCGCACAACGCGGCGGTGAACGAGTTCATCATGACGATCGGGGATCGGCGGATTCGGGGCATCATCCGCGAGCGCGCGGAGGCGGAACAAATCTATCAGGAGGCCAAGCGGCAGGGTTACGTGGCAGCGCTGCTCACCGAAGAGCGGCCGAACATTTTCACCCAATCCGTGGCAAACATCGAACCGGGGAAAGAGATCGATGTGACTATCAAGTATTTCCAGACGCTGGACTACGTGGACGGTTGGTATGAATTTGTGTTTCCGATGGTGGTGGGTCCGCGGTTCAACCCGCCCGGCTCGACCAATGGCATCGGCGCGGTGGCGCGAGGACAACGCGGCGTGTCCAGGCAAAACCGGGAAGTGGAGTATTTGCGGCCGGACGAACGCAGCCCCCATGATATTTCGCTGAAGCTGGAGGTGGAGGCCGGGGTGCCCATCGAACAATCCGAATGCCGGACGCACCAGGTGATTTCCGAGGCGGTGTCGCCGAGCCGTATGGCGGTGTCGCTCAATCCGGTGGACAATTTACCCAATAAGGACTTTGTGTTTCGATATCGTGTCGCCGGCGACCGGATCAAATCGGCCCTCGTGACGCATCGCGACGAGCGCGGCGGGTTCTTTTCCCTGATGCTCTATCCGCCGCAGGAAATGAAGGAATTGAGACGCCAACCGCTCGAGTTGGTATTTGTGCTGGATTGTTCCGGGAGCATGTTCGGCCGGCCGTTGGAGCAGGCCAAGGCAGCGATCGAACGCGGGTTGGGCCTGCTCCAGCCGGGCGATTCGTTTCAATTGATCACCTTCTCCATCACGGCCTCGCAACTGGGCGCCGCGCCTCTCGAAGCCACGCCTGAAAACGTGCAGCGCGGATTGCGCTACCTGCGCGGTGTGCGAAGCGAGGGCGGGACGATGATGATTGAGGGAATCAAGGCGGCGCTTGATTTCCCGCATGACCCCAGGCGGTTGCGCTTTGTTTGCTTTTTGACGGATGGCTATATCGGCAACGAAATCGAGATCCTGGGTGCGATCCACCAGCGGCTTGGGGCTTCGCGAATCTTCAGTTTTGGGATCGGATCCTCTGTAAATCGCTATCTGCTGGATCACATGGCCAAAGAAGGCCGCGGTGCGGTGGCCTACCTCGGTCTCAAGGAAAACGCGGCGCCGATCATGGAAGCCTTCTTCCAACGGATCAGCCATCCGGCGATGACCGAGGTGGCGGTGGATTGGGGCGGGTGGCACGTCACCGAAGTTTTCCCTCGAGAATTGCCGGACCTGTTTGTGGGGCGGCCGGTGATCCTGACCGGCCGTTTTGCCGGGGGGCAAGACACGACGATTCGAGTGAACGGCAACGCCGCCGGCCGGCCGTTGCAAGTGCTTATCCCCGCCACCTTACGTGACGCCCGGGCAACACACTCCGCGCTGCCAGGCGTCTGGGCGCGCATGAAAATCGCCGACCTTTCCCAACAATTGGTTCATGCGCCCGATCCAGGCCTTCCCGAAGCCATCAAGAAGGTGGCGTTGGATTACAGCTTGATGTCCGCGTTTACGGCCTTTGTGGCGGTGGACTCGAGCCGCCAAACGGAGGGCGCGAAAGGCACAACTGTGCCCGTGGCCGTGCCCGTGCCCGAGGGGGTGAATTACGACACCACCGTGGAAGAAAAATAGGCTCCGCAGGGCCGAATGCCAACTGGTCCCAATCCCACTTGAGTCAATCGCTTTAAGCTGTTAGGAGGTGTTCCCTCCTCACGGCATCAACAGCCGGTTGGTCTGGAACCCCGTATTGTCAATCGCCTCGCGCAACCGTGGCATAGAGACCTGCTGAACACTGCCGTCCGACAGCAAAATGTTTCCGTTTCCAACATGGGTCGAAGCAGTCCAGCCCGCAGAATCGTTGGTCGAGGCAAAGAGAATCCCGTTCCGAAGACCTGTTGAGTTGGTGATATTTCGATCACCCGCGAGCAAACACTGCAAATTCGCGGATGAGGCTTCCAAGCCTATGAAGTAACTCAGGTTCTTGGGCTGTAGGCCCGTGAATGTATCGCTGGGGCGGCGCTCGGAATCTGAGGGACAAGTCAAAACAAATGGCGTGCTCAATTCGTTGGACATGATCTGATAAACAAACGCAAGGCGGCCAGTGGACACCGCTTCCATTGCCCCACCTTCCGCCAACGGCACCTCCATGGGGAAACGATCGCGATGGTCGATGGCCCAGGTCTTGTAAGCCAACCCCAATTGCTTCAGATGGCTGGTGCAACGAATCCGGTGAGCCCGTGCCCTGGCAGGGATGTAGGACGGAACGAATATGAGCGCCAGCATCAACAAGACCGCCACGACGATCAGGACCTCGATCAGCGTGAAGGCTCTGGATTCGGTGCGAGGCATTTTCATGGCATCAGCAACCGATTGGTTGGAAAACCCGTGGTGGCAATCGCCTCTCGCAGACGCACGGTCGCAAGCTGCTGAACACTGCCATCGGCAAACAGAATGTTACCGGATCCTTTGTGAGGTGCGGGTGTCCATCGTGCGGGATCATTCGTCGCTGCGTAGAGGATGCCAGCCCGCACCCCCATTCCATTTGTGATGTTGCAGTCTCCGGCCAGGATGCACGCCGGGTTTGTTTCTGTGGCATCCAACCCGGCGAAGTAGCTGATATTCTTGCTGGCCAAGCTCAAGAAATTGGTGGCATAAGTCCGCATCGTGTCCGCAGGGCAGACAAGGGTTTTCGGTGTGCTGAGTTCGTTCGACATCACCTGGAATATTAGTGGCAAATTGGTGATGGCAGCTTCCATGGCCCCGCCGTTTGCGATGGAAACCCCCATCGGATAGCGATCGTGATTATCAATCGCCCAGGTGTTGAAGGCTAATCCATTCTGCTTGAGATTGTTTGTGCAGTTTAATCTCGAGCTGCGCGCTTGCGCCCGTCTGAGTGCTGCTGACAAGAATGCAACCGCCAACGTCACGAGGACCGCCACGACGATCAGGACCTCGATCAGCGTGAAGGCTCTGGATTCGGTGCGAGGGATTTTCATGGCATCAGCAACCGATTGGTTGGAAAACCCGTAATGCCGACGGCTTCGCGTAACCTCACCGTCGAGAACTGCTGCACACTCCCGTCTGCGAGCCCGATGTTGCCAACGCCATTATGCAGCATGTGTGTCCATCCCACGGGATCGTTGGTGCTGGCAAGCAACAGCCCGGCTTTCAGCCCCGCAGCATTGGTGATGTTGTAATCCCCGGATAAAAATGCGGACGGCACCGTGTTGGTGGCATCCAATCCCGCAAAGTAACTGATGTTCGTTCCTCGCAAGCCCAGAAAATTCGTCACGACCACGCGGTTCCTGTCTGCGGGACACACCAGGAGCTTGGGAGTGCTCAACTCGTTGGACATCACTTGGAAAACCATCGCCAGGTTCCCGGTCGCCACCGCTTCCATCGCGCCGCCATTCGTCAGCGGCACGTTGAAGGGGAATCTGTCTTCATTGTCTAGTTCCCAGATCCTGAAGGCCAACCCAATTTGCTTGAGGTTGTTGATGCAATAGATCCTGGAGCTGGTCACGCGCTGCGGCCTTAGAACTCTCGGGAGAAACACGAGGGCGAGAGTGATGAGGACCGCCAGGACAATCAGCACTTCGACCAGGGTAAAAGCCACCGCCTTCCTCTCAGTAGGTTCGGATTTCATAGGCCTGAAGAATTTTAAGCATAAGGAATGCCGAGCGCAATCCCGCCTTGGCGCCTCACCACCCGCCCAAAAGCCAGCGCGAACCTCACGCCTTTTGCGCCAGGTTCACGCCTTGCGGTTCGGCCTGCCAATTCAGAGCCCTTTAGCGGATGTCGCGAAGCTCGAAGGGACGAGTTACACGAGTCCCCGATAAAACATTACGGAGCAGGGTCATTGGGGAGAATTATTGGGGACTCGCGGGAGCTCGTCCCTCCGAATTCTTGCAGGGGCTACGGCCGAAACACCCTGGCGTTCGCCGGACGTAATTCCAGGCCACCCCCTTGGCTGGGTGGTAGCAGTCTTATGTCGCGCCGCATCGCTGGATAAATCCACGGCCGGGGCTCCCCCACCCCCGCCCCAGCCGGACAGCCGTCAAGCTGTCGTGAATAATTGAATGCAACGCGGTTACGGACAAATGTCGCGAACGTTACAAATGAGTGACGCTTGAGCTGGCTGCGATTGCCGGGGAGTCGGACTCGGGAGGTAACAGAGCGCTCATCGCACGGCTTGAGGGCCCGCGTGTGACCTGGGGACGTGGAAAAGGTCCGGCTTCCGATCGATCACCTCGCGCAGGTCTGCTCAGGCCGGTGGCGGCCAGAAGCCCTGCAACTCGTCCGCCTTCCTCATGAAGGCGCGGATGGCATCCCGGCGCCGACGATCCACCAGTTTGACCACTGGTTGCAGCACCTCTCGGAAGGGAGGATGCCTCTCTGCGAATTCCTGCAATAACTTCCGGAACACCTCCAAATCCTGGATGCGACCCAGGCGGCGCTGGTAATGCGCCATTCGCCGCAATTGCTTTCGGCTGTAACCAGTCCAGGTCGGGGACAGCGCTTCGACCATATAGCGGAATTTTTTGTAGGCGATGCGCACATGATGAATAGTCGAGGGGTCGGAAACGATCGCCTCCAAACGCCTCTGGTTCACCTCCGCAAACGCGGCCGAAGTGGCTTGCATGATTTGGCCCAGCAAACGGTGTTGCGTGGGGCTTTCGTCCGCCCCCTGCAGCAAGCTGCGGTGAACGCGCACGATCCAGTTCAGCAGTTTTTTCTCCCGCGCCGATTCTAGAGTTCGAGACGCTTGCTTCACGATCCGTTTCTGATGGCGTTTGAGTTCCGCGTCCACCATCACCAATGCCGGATAACCCCTGAGTAATCGCCGAATGATCTCGCGTTGAACGTGAATGTCCCGCAATTCGCCAAGTTCTTTGAACCGCCGTTTGAGCGCCTTGCGCAGCTTTGTCGATGCGCTCCCCGGGCGCACCTCCTCCACGAGCAACAATTGGGCGAGCAACCGACGAATCGCGACGCGCAACTCGTGCACCGCTTCTTCCGAACAATGCGTTAAACAACGTTTGAACTCGTTGCGGTAGCTTTTCCAGCGGGTTTCGAGCACCTCGCCCAGCTTCGGACCAGGCGCGACGAAAGTGCGCTTCACCGGAGGCCGGGAGGGTGTCGCCAATCCAGCGAAATTTCTTAGGGGGATCATCTCCATTCCCGCCGCATCCAGGCCAGCCACCGCCAACACATCAGGCCCGCACCCGGAGGGCCCTATTCCCAAACTCTCAACTGGGGTTGAAGCGATCATGGCAACCCCAGATCCTACCATAAATCAGTGAATAAATAAAGAGTTTTGGCACGCTTTGACCCCAGCTTGGGCTCGCGTTGCGGCGGATCTTGTGCCATTAAATACGGGTCTGCGCTCAGATTCGCGGAGATTCATTTCATGTCAGGAAGAAGCATCAAAACAACCGGGCGACGAAGGAAATCGGCAGAAGCCGCTGATAGTCCGCAACTACCGCTTGATCTGTTTGCCGAACCACCGCCCGTGACCTCGACAAAACCGACAAGACCGCATACCGCGGCAACGCGCTCTCGCCACGGAGGAATCGCCGCGGAACTTGCCGCTTTCAAGGAATTCGGCGAGGCGACCAAGGTGCTCCAGACGGCCTTCGTTGTCCCTGGAGGAGGCACTTGCGAAACTCCCACCTACGTCAACGAGTATTGGACCGCGCGTCAACGCCAAGCCTGCAGCCTCCACGAAGTTTCCTATCGCGCCTGCTTCAAACCCCAATTGCCGCGCTTCTTCATCGAGCGCCTGACGGAACCCGGCGATCTGGTTTATGATCCTTTCATGGGTCGCGGCACCACGCCGCTCGAAACCGCCCTGATGGACCGTGTGCCTGTCGGCAACGACATCAACCCGCTCAGTATCGTCATGACGCGACCGCGGCTAACTCCCCCCAGCGTGGCGGAAATCGAGGCGCGCCTGAAGATTATCCCGCTGGAGGATCCGGCGGACATGCCCGAAGATCTGCTGGTTTTTTATCATCCCGAAACGCTCCGGGGCATTTCCTCTTTAAAGCATTACATCGTGCGGAAACGGAAGGCTAAGACCCTGGATGCCCTGGATGAATGGATCGAGCTGGTGGCACTGAACCGGCTCACCGGCCATTCAAACGGGTTCTTTTCGGTTTACACCCTGCCCCCGAACCAGGCGGTCTCCGTCGTCTCGCAGCGCAAGATCAACGAGAAACGCAAACAAACCCCGCCACCTCGCGATGTGTGCAAAATCATCCTCAAGAAATCGCGCCAACTCCTGGGGGATGTGTCCCCCGAGGTTCGCGAAATCCTTGGTCGAAATGCCGGGAAGGCGCAACTCCACACCGGCCCCGCCGAGTCCACCCCCGGCATCCGCTCGAACTCGGTCGCGCTGGTGGTAACTTCGCCTCCCTTTCTCAACGTCGTCCAATACGATGTGGATAACTGGCTGCGCTGCTGGTTCCTGGGATTTGAGTCCAGAAACGTGAAGTTAACCATGCCGCGCAAAGTCGAGGATTGGCAGGCGGCGATGACGCCCGTCTTCAAGGAACTCCACCGAGTGCTGAAACCCGGCGGCCACGTCGCTTTTGAGGTCGGCGAGGTTCAAAAGGGCGCCACGCGCCTTGAAGAAGCGGTGCTGCCCTGCGGACTGGCGGCCGGCCTCGAACCGCTGCTGGTCATGGTCAACCAGCAGGAGTTCACCAAAACCGCCAATTGCTGGGGCATCGATAACATGGACAAGGGCACGAACACCAACCGGATTGTGCTGTTTCGGAAATCTTAGAGTCATCCGTAGCAGCCGACGTCAGGAGATTCAACGTCACGGCTTGCGTAAGCCTGCGGTCTAAAGGTAGAGCCTCCTCACGTCGGCTGCCACTTTGCAAACAGGCTTTTCGGCTCTGGGTGGCTTGCGAACCTCGCGAACCGACCTTACCTTCCGGTGCAATGTCGAATTCGTCAGCGCGCTCCGCCATTCGCCTGCGGGGGGTTCGCCAGAACAACTTGAAGGGCTTCGATCTCGACCTGCCGCTCAACCAACTGATTGTGATCACTGGTTTGAGCGGGTCAGGGAAGAGTTCGCTCGCCTTTGACACCCTCTTCGCCGAGGGCCAGCGGCGTTATATCGAGACGTTCTCCCCTTATGCGCGGCAGTTCTTCGATCGCATGGACAAGCCGCGGGCGGACAGCATCGAGGGGATTCCGCCCGCGATCGCCATTGAACAACGCAACACGGTCAGGACAACCCGATCCACTGTCGGCACCATGACAGAGATTTGCGATCACCTCAAGGTGCTGTGGCCCGCGCTCGCTCATCTTCATTGCCGCAATTGCGGCCAGCGCGTCCGCAAAGATCAGCCCCCGATGATTTGGTACAAAGTCCGCGGCACCACCGCCGGGAGAGACCTGGTGATTGCTTTCGACTTGCCGCTCACCGAAAAGCTCTCGCTGGCGGAATCGCTCGGACTCATCGCCAAACAGGGCTACCAACGCCTGGTGATGGATGGCCGCTTGATCCGGGTTGAGGACCTTGCCAGTCAAGCTGCCGTCAAAACGCCGCCGCTCGCTCATTTGACCGTGGTGCAAGACCGGGTGGACACCAGGGCCGCGAACCGGGCGCGATTCGTCGAAGCCTGCGAACAAGCTTACCACTTCGGCAAAGGCAAACTCGCTTTGCTGGAACTGAGCGGTCAGGGAACGGTTTCCGGAGCGCACCTGTTCTCCAACCGGTTGCACTGCGCCCGCTGCGACATCGATTACCGCGAGCCATCGCCCCCGCTCTTCAGTTTCAATCATCCCGTTGGCGCCTGCCCCACCTGCCGTGGCTTCGGCCGTGTCATCAACATCGATTATCACCTCGTCATTCCTGATCGCGGCCGCACACTCGCGCAGGGCGTCGTCAAGCCCTGGCTCTCCGGCACGGGCGCTGAATCGCAAACCGATCTATTGCGCATGTGCCGGAGTTTTGAGATTCCTACCCATGTCCCCTTTGAGCAGCTTCCGCAAAAGTGGCAGGACCTGGTGATCGACGGTGAGCCCGATTACGGGAAGGACGAGGACCACGAATGGCCGCGCGCCTGGTATGGAGTGAAAGGTTACTTCCGATGGCTGGAATCGAAGGCCTACAAAATGCACGTGCGGGTGCTTCTGTCCCGGTATCGGGCTTATACCCCCTGCTCTGACTGCGGCGGCAGGCGCTTCCAACCGGACACGCTGCTGTATCGCGTTCCGGGCTTCGATGGCTCAGGAACAGATAAGGACGGTCCGGGATTGACCCTGGCTGATTTTTATCTCCTGCCCATTCGTGATGCCGCGGTTTTCCTCGAAAAACTCGCCGCGCGCCATCAGTTTCCCGCCCACGATCCGCTGGGCCTGGTATTGGAAGAACTGCGCTCGCGCCTCGGCTATCTCAATGCGGTCGGCCTGGGCTATCTCACGCTGGATCGGCCCACCCGCTCGCTGTCGGGCGGCGAAACCGAACGCGTCAACCTGACGACCTGCCTCGGCACCCGGCTGGTTAACACGCTGTTTGTCCTCGATGAACCCAGCGTCGGCCTGCACGCTCGCGACACCGCCCGACTCGTCCGCATCCTGGAACAACTCCGCGACGCTGGAAACACGGTGGTCGTGGTCGAACATGAAGCTGCCGTGATGCGTGCCGCCGACCAGATCATCGATCTGGGGCCCGGCCATGGCGCGGCCGGCGGCAATCTGGTCTTTCAAGGTCCCTTTGAAGCCATTTCAAAGGCTAAAGATTCTTTAACCGGCCAATATTTGGGCGGCAAGGTCGCCATGGATCCCCCTCCCCGACGGCCTGTCGATAGCGCGAATGGGGACCACGCCTCCGCCATGGCGCTCAATGACCGATCACAACCGCTTCCACCAGCAAAGGACGCGACGGACAAGCTCAAGATTTCTCGGGCCACCTGC
>Ga0315271_10002740_pt1 | contig 11075 bp, 11 predicted proteins | sample C3_top_MG_FD_204664 | JGI IMG/M metagenome (GOLD analysis project Ga0315271, IMG submission 204664) | Sediment microbial communities from Yellowstone Lake, YNP, Wyoming, USA - C3_top | ecosystem: Environmental > Aquatic > Freshwater > Lake > Sediment | place: USA: Wyoming | collected 2017-08-01
TAACGCCATTTGCGAAACGCCCCCCGTGCAAACCAATTTCAAGAGATTCCTCCAAAACTGGATCGTCAATACCCTGGCGGTCCTGGTGGCCGTCTATATTGTCAAAGGTCTCCGGTTTAAGGACAACAGCCTGTGGACACCATTCATCACGTCCCTGGTGCTCGGGATTCTCAACGCCTTCATCCGCCCGGTGATCATGCTGCTGGCTTTGCCGCTTCTGGTGTTCACCCTGGGACTTTTCATGCTCGTCATCAATGCGTCGCTGATTTGTCTGGTCGGTTGGTTGTTGGGGGACCACTTCCAGGTGGATAGTTTCTGGTCGGCGCTGCTGGGTGCGATGGTTATTGGCATCGTCTCGCTCATCCTGAATTCCCTGACCGGTGCCGGGCAGTCCCGGGTCCAATTCAGGCGCTTCCCCGGGAAATCGAAATCGAACTCCAATCCTCCCGGCAACGGCCCGGTGATCGACGTTTAGGCGGCGGTCAGGCGCGCTGGAATGCCGCGCGTTGTGTGGGAATTCCCTGGGAATTAAAGCCGCGCTCAAAATCCGTCAGCACCGCCGCCACTTCCGGCGGCGTTTCCACCGGGAGGAACAAGGGGCTTGCCTGAAACACCTCCTGCATCTGGTTGAAATAATCCAGGTCGTCCGTCCTCAGGAAAACAGTTCCGTCGGGCCTAAGCGCCCGGGAGACGATCCCGGGAAACAGTTCGTTGATCAGTCGGTGACGCCAATGTTTGCGCTTCGGCCACGGATCCGGAAAATAGATGTGGATGGCGGAAACGCAATGGCGCGGCAGCAGGAATTCAAGGAAATAAGCCGACTCGATCCGCACGCAACGGACGTTTTTTAAGCCACCGCGGCGCGCCTTCCGATCCGTCTTTCGAACCCGCCCCAGCAACCGTTCAACCCCAATGAAATTGACCTCCGGGTGCGCCGCCGCGTATGTCGTCAGGAAGGTGCCGTCACCGCTGCCCAATTCCACCTCAAGACGTTGAGCGGCCGGGAAAAGGGCGGCCAGATCGATCCGTTCGGTGATCGACTTCAAATCATGGATGACGCTGTCCTGGGCCAAACCGCTGAGCATGACGACACAGTAGCTGGAAACCGGGATTTGGCGAGCGCGGGGAGTTGAATCTCTCGCCGCCCCTCGTGGTTGCGATGACGGAAACTGTTCGTGCCTCGTTCCTCCCGGAGGCGCCTGGCCACTGACGCCCAAAAAGACGCGCCACATCAGTTGAGATATTGCGCCGGATGAGCTATGTGTAACCTTGCTGGATATCTAAACACGAAATGAACCCAGATGATGCCGCGGTTAAAGCCGCCCAGGACAAACTGAATGCCCATCTCCGCGAGATTATCGCGTGGCATTTTTCGCCCGAAACCGGCTGCCCTTTCTGGCTCGATTGGGCCAAAAAGGCGGGCTGGGACCCGCGCGAAAGAGTAAAATCTTTCGGCGATCTTGTGGCGGCATTTCCTCATTTCCAGGATGAATGGCTGCGCGATCTCCAGCCGGATGTCTGGGTGCCCGCCCGCTACCGGGGCCGGCCTTATAACATCTTCGAAACCGGGGGCACCACCGGCATGCCCAAACAGCGCATCGGCTGGGATGATTACAAAACTGATTACGAGGAATTTTCCTCCAAGGTATCGGATGAGCATTTTCCAAAGGGACAAGCCTGGCTCATGGTGGGGCCGACCGGTCCGCGCCGCCTCCGCCTGGCCATTGAGCACCTTGCCAACTTCCGCGGCAGCTCCTGCTATTTCATCGATCTCGACCCCCGCTGGGTTAAGAAAGTCATCGCCGACAAGAAATTCGACCAGGCCCGCGCTTACATGGATCACGTCGTGGACCAGGCCGTGACGATCCTTAAACACCGCAAGATCAGCGCCTTGTTCACCACGCCCAAGCTGCTTGAGGCTCTCGGCGAAAAGCTCAACCTTTTCGACGCGGGCATTCGCGGTGTCTTTTGCGGTGGCACCACGATGGCTCCGCAATACGTCCGCTTCATCTGCGAGGAAGTTCTCGAAGGCCGCATCGGCTTTTACCCCACCTACGGCAACACGCTCATGGGGTTGGCGGTCAGCGCGCCTCTCCGGCCGGAGGACAACTATTCCATCACCTACTATGCCCCTCAACCCCGGGCCGTTCTCCGTGTCGTCAATCCCGGCCGAACCGATCAGACCGTCGATTACGACGCCTGGGGCCGCGTTGAATTGACCACGCTGACAAAGGAACTCTTCCTGCCCCGGTTCCTTGAGCGCGATGAAGCCATCCGGCGCAAACCCTGGGCTGCTTATGCCTGGGATGGCGTCGCGGAGGTGCGCCCCTTCGGCGCGATGGAAAAGAACATCGTCGAGGGCGTTTACTGATGAGCGTCGCCACGCTTCCCCACCTTCCGGCCCTCCGGCGAGGCAAAACCTATGTCAGCCTCGATCAGGCCGAACTGAAGGATTGCCGGACCGGCGAACCGCGCGCACGCGTGAGCCAGGTCAATGCCGGCATCATCCGCAAGGACCTCGCCCGCATCGCCGAATCCCGCGCCGCCCTCAAACGATTCTCCTGCGCGAGCTTGCTGGAAATCTGCGGTCGGGCCGCGACGGCGTTCCTTGAGCAAAGCCTCCCATTGGGCGACCAGGGCGGCAGCCAATCTCCAGAGCAGTACATAGAGACTCTTTCAGCCACCAGCGGCCTGCCATTCGTGATGGTCCGGCGCAATATGCAAAAGATCGCGAGCGCCCTTGCGAACATGCGAACGGTCCTGAACGGCCTGACTCGCGGCCTCGATCCCGCCGTGCTCGACCACGGGTGGGGCGAGCACGCCGGCGCGCGCGTCAGTTTCTATCCGGCAACCCAGTGCCTCGGCCTGGTCATGCCCAGCAACTCTCCGGCGGTGAACTCTCTTTGGCTGCCGGCCATTCCGCTCAAGATGCCGGTCATCCTCAAGCCGGGCCGGGATGAGCCCTGGACGCCCTGGCGCTTGATCCAAGCGTTCGTCGCCGCGGGTTGCCCCGCCGAGGCTTTCAGTTTTTACCCGACCGATCACGAGGGCGCCGCTGAAATCCTCCGTTCCTGCGGGCGCGCATTGGTCTTCGGCGACAAAACCACCACTGCCCAATACGCCAATAATCCGGGCATTCAAACCCACGGTCCCGGCTTCAGCAAAATTTTGGTTGGGGAGGACGAAATTGAGCGGTGGCCCGATTTTATCGATCTGATCGCGGGGTCCATCGCCGATAACGGCGGCCGCAGCTGCATCAATGTGTCCGCTGTGGTTGTGCCCAAATACGCCCGCGAAATCGCCGACGCGCTGGCCGCCAAACTCGGTCCCATTGCGCCCCTGTCGGCGCGCGACGACAGCGCAAGACTCTCCGCCTTCGCCAATCCGGCGATGGCCAACGGCATCGACGCCATGGTGGAGGAGGGCCTCAAGACTCCCGGTGCCACAGAGGTAACTGCCGCGTTTCGCGGCGGCCCCCGCAAGGTCGCCTTTGAAGGCGGAACCTATCTGCGGCCCACGATTGTCCGTTGCGATGCTTTTGATCATCCGTTGGCGAATCGCGAGTTTCTTTTCCCCTATGCCAGCGTGGTGGAGGTTCCCCAGTCGGAGATGCTCAAGCAAATCGGCCCCTCCCTTGTGGTCACCGCCATCACGAATGACGCCGCCTTCCGGGAGGCGCTCCTCGAATCGTCCCTCATTGAGAGGCTCAACTTCGGCCCCATTCCCACCACGAAAATTTCCTGGGAGCAACCACACGAAGGCAACCTCTTCGAATTCCTGTATCGCCGGAGGGCTTTCGACGTGGTCCCGTCGCAGCCCGGATGAGCCGATGGAAAACCCACCTGTCGCACCGCCCCTTGTGTCAGCGGCCTTTGACTACAGTCCGAGGACCAGGGTCGTCTTTGGCGAGGGCGTGATCGCGCGCATTGGCGAGCTGACGAATGATTTGGCCGCCCGCAAGGTTCTTCTGGTTACCGACCCGGGCATTGTCGCCGCCGGTCATGCCTCGCGGGTAACCCGCTTGCTGGAGGCCGCGGGACTCGCCGTTTCGTGTTTCGACGGCGTCGTGGAGAACCCCACGACGGCTTGTGTGGACAGATGTGTCGAGACGGCCCGCCGTTCGCGCATCGACACGATCATCGGCCTTGGCGGCGGCAGCAGCATGGACACCGCCAAAGGCTGCAATTTCATCCTGACCAACGGCGGTCATATGCGGGACTACCAGGGCATCGGCAAAGCCAAAAACCCCATGCTTCCTCTTATCGCGGTCCCCACCACCGGGGGCACAGGCAGCGAATGCCAGTCTTTCGCCCTCATCACGGACGAAATCACGCATCAAAAAATGGCCTGTGGCGACCCCAAAGCCGCCGCCCGCGTCGCCATTCTGGACCCGGTCCTGACGCTCTCTCAACCGCCCCGCGTAACGGCTTGCGCGGGTATCGATGCGGTCGCCCACGCGGTGGAAACTGCAGTTACCCGGAAACGCACTTGCCTATCCGAACTCTTTTCGCGGGAGGCCTTCCGGCTCACCGTCGCGGGTCTGCCGCGCGTGCTCGAGTCGCCGACTGATATCGAGGCCCGGGGTTGGATGTTGTTGGGAGCGGCCTGGGCGGGCACCGCGATCGAAAACAGCATGCTGGGCGCCGCCCACGCCGCCGCCAACCCGTTGACCGCCGAATTCGGCGTCGCCCACGGCCACGCCGTCGGGTTGATGCTCCCGCATGTGGTGCGGTTCAACTCCCGCAATCCGCAAGCTGCCAGCGGTTACGCGCAACTCGTCGCCGCCGCGCGCCTGGCGCCTCAGGCCGGCACGCCGGAAGCCGCCGCGGAACACTTGGCGTGCCAGGTGGAGCAATTCATGGATCTCGCAATCCTGTCCCGCTCCTTGGAGGCTCTCGGAATAGAGCAGGGGGCCCTCCCCCGCTTGGCCGCGGCGGCCGCCTCTCAGTGGACCGCGCAATTCAACCCGCGCCCGGTTGCCGCCGCCGATTTCGAGGCGATTTATGCGCAGGCGCTCGTCGCGCCGAAGTCCAGCATGGCTCCCCAATAGGTGCGGATGAAATCGAACGCCGTGTCCACATCGCCTGATTTTGCCAGCGCCTGCAACACATAGAAACCGTAGAAGGTCGAGGTATCTTTTGGTCCGCCCGCCTTGAGCACGGTGTCCGAAGTCAGCTTTCCATCCAGCTTCCAATCAGATCGGGCTTAGCCGGGCGGAAGCAACAAATATTGGGACGCGTTTAGCGTCCAAGCTGGTTGTCAGCGAGCATGGTCCATTTCTGACATTTATCGGCACGTAGGGTGCCCTTATCTATTTTAAGGTTCGCGCCAGTTCATCAGCCTCATGCCGCTCCTTTGGGGGGCTTTGAATCTCCTGACGTCGGCTGCTACTTTTCAGGCCGGCTCTGACCGACTGCGCGATTCCCGGGCGGAGATCCCCCTCAGGGCTCCACCAACTGGATCCGGCTGTCGCGGCCGAATCCAACCGCAAGCCGGGCTGCAACCCCGCCGGACATGACACCGAGGAAAGTCCCCACCAAAGCTCCCAGAATCAGGTTCAACGGTTTGTTGGGACGGCTCGGCCGTAATGGCGGCAACGCCAGATCGATGATCTCGGCTTTTCCGGTGCCCGGCGGAGCAACAAAAACCCCGTTGGTCGCGCCGGTTCGTGCAATGGCATTCGCGAGGTGCGCGGCTTCATCGCGATCGAGATCATTAACCCGGATCTCGGCTAGATCCGTCCCGCGGATCCGGCGAACCACTACCATGCGGCGGAATAATTCCATGGTTCGATCCGCTGCCAATGGCCCGCTTTCGCCATAGCGCCGGCCAAAGCTCTGGTTCAACTCCAGTCGGTCCACCACCGCGGTCAGCACAGCGCTGGATTGAAAGATTTCCAACTGTTCAACGGTGGCAGCCCGAACCCGCGCGACGCTGGTATAGCTTTCCGGCAAAATGAAGGTGATCAGAGCGCTGCTGACAAAGATGAGAAGAAACACCGCCAGGAAAACGCTGGCAAAGGCCTTGCCGGGCGTGATGTTCCGGACGGGAGGCGGCGCCGGTGTGCTGTCCATATTGGTTTTCAAAATCGGTTCTACTCGTATCGCAAACCATCGGCGGGGTCAAGCACCCCAGCAATGGGCTGTTCTTTCCGATGATTTGGTGTAGGCTCGTTGGGATCAGTGAGCGCCGCCCCTTTTTCATATCGCATCGTGAAGCTCGCCAACGGCACGCATAGCGTGCATTCGCTGGCGGAGGCGGAGACGTTTCATCCCGTGGTCGGCCCCATGGCGGAAGCGGAGACTCTTTATGTGCGGCAATTGCGCCTGCCTGAGCGCGCCAGCCAGACGGAGGGCGAATTCGTCATCTGGGACGTCGGACTCGGAGCCGCCGCCAACCCGATCACGTTCCTGCGCGCCGCCACGAACATCCGGGCAAAAGTGCGCATCGTCAGTTTCGATCACACCTTGGAACCGCTTCGGTTCGCGCTCGAAAACACCGATCACTTGCCCTATCTGAAGGAATTTCAGGCGCCGCTCGCGACGTTGCTCTCAAATGGCCGCGTTAGTTTCGACCACGGCTCCCTCCGGGTGGAATGGGAAACGCACGTAGCCGATTTTCCATCTCTGCTTTGCCGGCCTGAGGCAATGACCTGGGCCAAGCCGCATGCGGTGATGTATGACGCCTACTCACCCGCCAAGAATCCGTCCATGTGGACCCAGCCAGTGTTTGCGGGGCTTTACCGCTTGCTCGACCCGCAACGGCCCTGCGCGATGCCGACTTACTCGCGCAGCACGATGTTGCGCGTGACCCTCTTGCTGGCCGGCTTCTATGTCGGCGTGGGCCATGCCACCGGCGAGAAAGAGGAAACCACCATCGCCGCGAACACGCTGGACCTTGTGGCCGAGCCGTTGGATTCCCGCTGGCTGCAGCGAGCGCACCGGTCCCACAGCGCGGAACCGCTCTGGCAGCCCGTTTACCGTCAGGCGCCGCTTTCCGCCGAGTCCCGGGAGAAACTCCACCGGCATCCTCAATTCCTGGCCGGGACCGCGAACGCGGGCACCGGATGAATCCGACGGCCCAACTGGACCAATTGCTGCGAGGCCCGGCGCCCCTGCTCGCGCTCGCGCCCATGCAGGACATCACCGACCTGCCGTTCATGCGCCTGATCGCAAACTGCGGCGGGCCGGATATCTTTTACACCGAATACTTCCGGGTCTATAAGGGCTCGCACCTGATCAAGCCGATTCTCCGGTCCGTCACGGAAAACCCCACGGGCATCCCGGTAATCGCCCAAATGATCGGCAACGACATCCCGGCCCTGGTCCGCACCGCGAAGGAACTTCAGCAATACCCGGTGGCCGCCATCGATCTGAACCTGGGTTGCCCCGCGCCCATAGTGTACCGCAAATGCGCCGGAGGCGGCCTGCTTCGCCATCCCGAGGAAATCGATGCCATTTTGGGTCACCTCCGGCAAGCAATCACCTCCACCCGGTTCACGGTCAAAACCCGCCTGGGATTTGATTCACCGGAAGTTTTTGACCGGTTGCTGGCGATTTTCGCGAAACATTCCCTCGACCTGCTGACCGTTCACGGCCGGACGGTGGCGGAAAAATATTTCAGCGAAGTCCATTACGACCTGATTGCCCGCGCAGTCGCCGCCGTTCCCTGCCCCGTCCTGGCCAACGGCAACATCATCTCGGCGCAAAAAGCGGCACAGGTGCTGCGGACGACTGGAGCGCGCGGCCTGATGATCGGCCGCGGCGCCATCCGGAATCCCTGGCTGTTTCACCAGGCTCGGGAGCATTGCGCGGGGCGAGCCTATAGTCTCCCGCGAGGATTCGAGGTTTTGGCCTATGTGCGGGCTCTGTATGACGCGTTGTGCTCTCCCGAAGTCCGGGAAGTCTCCCAGGTTCAAAAGCTCAAGAAATACATGAATTTTTTGGGATTGGGCATCGACCGCGAGGGGGCTTTTTTGCACCAGATCCGGCGCGTCTCGACGCGCGCGGATTTCTTTCGCATCTGCGAGAACTTCTTGGACCACGACCGCCCGATGGCACTAGAGCCCGTGGTGGAAAACCTGGGCCGCACGGATGTCCTGGCAGGGGACCACCTTTGACAACCTGTTCGAAGACTCCAAAATCGGTCGTAGCAGCCGACGTGAGGAGGCTCAAATTTCCAGGATTTCGTGAGCCTGGAGTCAAACATCAGAGCCTCCTCACGTCGGCTGCTGCTTTTTGACGTGACTCTGGACCCCCGCCTCAGCAATAACGATACGGCCGCTCCATCGGGAAACTGTTCGGCAAGTGCCGCACTTCGCGAAGGTCGCCGTCCGCCAGCAGCACCTCCACAATGTCGAAGCGCACTTTGATCTTCGGGTTCTTCAACTTGCGCAGGTAATCCAGACCGGCCCGGGTAAGCCTTTGCCGGCGTTCCCGGTCCACCGCCGCCGCCGGCCGGTTCCAATCTTCGGAAGATCGGGTTTTGACCTCCACAAAAACCAGGCAGTCCTTGTCGCGCATAACGAGGTCAATCTCGCCGCGATCGGTCCGGAAATTGGCCGTGAGAAATTTGAGTCCCAGTCGCCGAAGGTGTTTCCTGGCGGCGCGCTCGCCCAACGCGCCATAGCGCAGATGCTGCGGCAACTCCTTAATCCCGCACCACTGCTTTAACCGCGCCAGGAAAGTCATGCCTCATGGAAACGTGAGCAAGGCGCAAACTCAAGCTCGCACTAGCACGGCTTAACGAAATACAGAAAGAAATCCGTAAGACAGTCTTTTGCCGATTGACCCTGCGGGCTTGATTGGAGTTCGGTTCCCAAAACTCAAACTGCCAAAAATCGGACAGGATTTACGGGATGACCAGGATAAGAACTCTGACCGGCCCCTATCCTGTAAATCCTGTTCATGCTGTCAAAACTCCATTTCATTTTGCCGCTTCATTTGCGGTTTATCGTTTGAATGGGGGATCAGGATTGCGGAGTAGAGGGTGCTTTGCACTCATAGCCAACGCAAAAGTCAGCGACGGGCGCCAGCCGCTGATGACGCTCGATTTGTATCCTGAGCCCCACGGTCTTGATCGTCCTCCCACCGCAAACTCATATCCTGGCTCTTATCGGAGGGCACAATTAACATTCTGCTTTCGACCTCCACCAATGGCAGCATCCAAAAACCGGTCGAGGCCATCAATTCAAGAAGGTGAGTGGCTTTGTGGGTTGTAAGTCGCTCAGCTAACTTTTTCCACAATTTATTCGACCGGCTGAAGTCCCTGAAAATGCACCTGTTGATTTGAATGGACACTCGGTGCTTTGCATCCTCCTCGAACATTGGCCGCCAACGACCGAGCTCGTCATTCAGTTGCTGTGCACTTGAACCATTGGTCTGGTAGAGCGCTTGAAGCGCAACCATGTCGCGTGTCTCAACGGCTGCGTTCAAACGCCGAAGAAAGTCCCTGAAGGAATTCGCCTCCGGTAGCACGGTTCCAAACGAAGCCTCCGCGCCCATCACGTTGCCGCCAACTACAACACGTGGGGGCGACAGTGGCGCTTCTAGTGAAAACGCATTCGCACAGGAGACAAACACGACAACCGCAGTTATGAAGTTTTTCATATTTCAACATCCTCGCTCAGGTTGCCTATGTTGGCCCCTCTGTGGCTCCCGTGTTGGTCACCGGCGTGGCGAGGCCGCTATTGGGCGGGACGACGTGTTCGACGATCCTCTGCTCTGTGATCTTTTCGCACAAGAACCGCTCCAACTTGGCGGCGTCCGAAGATCTGGCAAGCGAGGACACTGGTATCCAGTGGAAAGACGATGGGCCATGAAAAAGCAGGAAGCCATCCCGGAAGTGGACCACCTTCGTGAAAGACAACCAGCGGAGAGTCGTTTCCTGCTTTGGCGACTTTGCATGAAAACCCTCGTCCGTAAACTCAATCGCAACTACTTCATCTCGAAACGCCCACTTTCGCAGAGATCGCCGCGCCAGCCAGAAATCGATGTGATGTCCGAAGAGTAACAGGGCGCACAATCCGACGAAAAAGAGACCAAGGACCAAGGGGCCGTAAACAAATCCAAAAACGGCGAGCGCCGCCAGGAGAAAGGCCATGACGGCCTTGAGGATCATCAGCGGCCGCCGTGCCCGGTGCTGAAGCCGGTAGTGACGGAGTGCATCGCCGATGAAGTCGTCGTCAAAACGTACAGAGGCTTCTGTCATATCGGCGAACAATGGAACTCACTCGCGCCGCTGACGTCCAGCATGAAACAGCCGGCTCATCGCGGCATCGAGTGAAGTGATCGGGTTCGGCTCCCAAAACTCAGACCGCCAGATAGGGGACAGGATTTACCGGATGAACAGGATAATTACCTCTGACCGGCCCCTATCCTGTAAATCCTGTTCATCCTGTCAAAACTCCGTTTCATAGGGACGCTACGCACTCCAGGCTTTGGCCGGCCTTCAAGATTTCATCGCGCGCGAAATGGACGGTTACGCGGCGACCGTCCCGCTTCAGGCTGCACTGAACTTTCTTGCCGTCGATATGAACCACCACGCTCTGAGGTTCCGCATTCTCCGGCACTTCCAGGCTGAAGCTGCGGAGACGGAGCCGCCCCCACTTCATTTCTATCCCGGCCTTCTGCGTCTTCGGCGTGATTCGCTGCCAGATCGTCCCCCAGCCTTCGGCGGCGGTGAAAGCGGCGCGGAAATTGTCCGGCTGCAGCCGCGGTGCGAACCCGATATGGCCGTGCGGCCCGTGGCATTCAAAACCGCACAGTCCCAAAAAGACGCCGTGGCTGGCCATCGCTCGCGCGTAATGATCGCCACATTCCACCTCGTTCCAGGGATTCTGTTTCGACGGTTGGTAACGCTCATGAACCCCCCGGCAAATGGCCAGAGACTGCGTGAGCATGCCTTCCCAGGCCAGGTTGCCCGCCACCTGATACTCGATCCCGGTCCAGATTTCATCCCGGTAAAGAACGGATTCCGGGCCCAGATGTTTGCTTTGCGGCCACGTGCACGTGAACAGACCAGCTTCTCCCGGACGCGCGAACCAACGCTGCGGCGGATGCGCCACATTCTGCGGG
>Ga0315271_10002742_pt1 | contig 11074 bp, 9 predicted proteins | sample C3_top_MG_FD_204664 | JGI IMG/M metagenome (GOLD analysis project Ga0315271, IMG submission 204664) | Sediment microbial communities from Yellowstone Lake, YNP, Wyoming, USA - C3_top | ecosystem: Environmental > Aquatic > Freshwater > Lake > Sediment | place: USA: Wyoming | collected 2017-08-01
TCCTTCGCCGTGCGCTTGAGGTCATGCATGGCGATGGTGGTGGTGACGACCGCGTCCAGGATGCCTTCGGGGATTTCGCGTGTCTGCCCCTGCTTGTCGGTGTACAGGATGGCTGGATTCGTCATCAGGTGGCCGACGTTGCGCACGAACATCAGCGAGCGGCCATGCAGCAGCACTTTCTTGCCTTTGCCGGAGGGCGGCGTGTAGACGCGGTCGGGGTTCAGGCCGCGCGTGAAGGTGTGGCTGCCCTTGCTGACTTCTTCGGTCAGCGTGGCTTGCAGAATGCCGAGCCAGTTGCTGTAGGCCAGCACCTTGTCGTCGGCGTCCACGGCCGCCACCGAGTCTTCGAGGTCGAGGATGGTGGAGAGCGCCGCTTCGACGATCAGGTCGCAGACGCCGGCTGGGTCGCTGGCGCCGATCGGCGTTGTACGCTTGATCTGGATGTCCAGATGCAGGCCGTTGTGCTGCAGCAGCACGGATGATGGCGCCCTGGCCTCGCCCTGGAAGCCGATCAGTTGCGCCGGGTTTTGCAGGCTGGTGTTGCTGCCATCCGCGAGTTTGACGGCCAGTTTGCCGTCCTTGATGCGGTAGCTGACCGAATCCAGGTGTGAGCCCTTGCGCAGCGGCGCCGTGCGGTCCAGCACATGGCGCGCGTAGGCGATGACCTTGGCACCGCGCTTCGGGTTGTAGCCCTTGCCCTTTTCGCAGCCGTCGGCCTCGCTGATGGCGTCGGTGCCGTAGAGCGCGTCGTACAGGCTGCCCCAGCGCGAGTTGGCGGCGTTCAGGGCGTAGCGCGCGTTCAGGATCGGCACCACCAGTTGCGGGCCGGCCTGCACGGCCAACTCGGCGTCGACCTTGCTGGTCGTGATGCGGACCTTTTTCGGTACCGGCACCAGGTAGCCGATTTTTTCGAGAAAGGCGCGGTAGGCCGGCATGTCGCTGATCGGTCCGGGATGCGCTGTGTGCCATTGGTCGAGTTCGGTCTGCAGGCGGTCGCGCTCCTTGAGCAGGGCGATGTTCTTCGGTGCCAGGTCCGCCACAAGCCCATCGAAACCTTTCCAGAATCTGGCTGGCGTGACGCCGGTGCCAGGCAGGACTTTGTTCTCAATGAACTGGTGCAGAACGGGGGCAATTTGCAGGCGGTGGATGGTGGTGCGTGTACTCATGGTGAAACCTTTGAGAGGAAAGAAGATTGCGGTTGCACCCTGTGTTCGTCATCGCGAGCGCAGCGTGGCGATCCATCATGGATTGCCATGCTGCGCTCGGAATGACAGAAGGGCTGGTTCATGTTCGGATTCGTTCAGATGGAAAGCAGTCGAGGACGTCGCGCAGGTTGCTGCCGCTGCGCGTGGGCTGCGTGCCGAGTTCTTCGAACGGCAACTGGTAGCGATTGACCCACAGCGTCTGGTAGCCGTACCAGGTGGCAGCCAGTGCGTCCCAGGCGTTGCTGCTGACAAAAAGGATTTGCTTCGCGGCGAGGCCGGTCGCCTGCTCGCCCAGCGCATAGGCCTCGGGGTGGGTCTTGTACTTGCGGATCGGGTCGACGCTGATCACGTGATCGAGCAGGCCATCGAGTCCGGCCGACTTGACCGCCAGCTTCAGCATGGCGGCGTCGCCGTTGCTCAGGATGCCGGTCGGGATGCCACGCGCTCGGAGTGCCGTCAGCACGTCCTTGTTTTCGGGGAAGGCGCTCAGGTGCCGGTACTGGTTCATCAGGCGATCGATGTTCGTGTCGAACAACGCGTCCGCGCCGGCAGCCTGCGCTGAACCGACGATTCTCTTGATGGCATAGATCAGGGCCGAGCGCGTCAGTTCCCAGAAGGGCTGGTAGTGCGCGCCATGGTTGCTGGTGGTCACGAGCCGGGTGTATTCGATCTGCTTGTCGCGCCACAGCACGCTCAGAGCCTGACCATGGCCGGGAAACAACTGTTCTGCCAACAAGCCCACGCTGTAAACGTCGAACAGCGTGCCGTAGGCGTCGAACAGGACGGCGCGCGGCGCCTGCTGTTTGGCTGCCTTGGTCTTCCTGATGCTGTGGGGGCTCGAAATCATGCTGCCCCCACTTTATTCGATACTTCCTAGACAATTAACCTTCAATAAATCTATTTATCCATGACCAAAATACATGTAATCGCTGTGACCGAATTGCCGATCGATGTCAATCCGCGAAGGCCTGCAGCATCGCCTGGCGCGCCTGACTGAGGATCTTTTCCTTCCAGTCGGTGCTGTCGACGTAGAAGGCGTCGAGCAGATTCTGCTTAATGCGTGCCGCGAGGCCGGCGTCGGCCTGCGGATGGATCGTCAGCCACTGCTCGGCGCGCAGCGCCTGCAGCACCTTGAGCCGCGGCACGGTGCCGAATTCCATACAGATCGCGGTGATCTCGGACTGCGGGCATTCGTCGTAGATGGAACTCCCCATCAGACCGGTCAACGGGGCCGAAACCGAGGCGCTGCCGCCGATCGGCGTGACCGGCGTCGCCCCGGCGCCGCCCCACCAGCGGCGCGAGCGCTCCAGTGCCGCGCTGTCGTCTGCCCTGCCGGCAAAACCGCGCTCGCAGGCGCCGCGCGCGCCCAGACCGGTGTGCAGGTCGATCCAGGCCAGTCGCCGTGCCCGGGCGGCGTGTTCGCGCAGGATCCGGCGCAGCGTGATGTTGCTCCAGGTCGGAGCCGCGCCGCCAAAAAACAGACCCTCGGCAAACTCGTATTGCCCACCCGACACCGCCGTCTGCACCGATCGCATGCCGTGCCCTGCCAGGTGGCAGCCCAGTGCCAGGTGGTTCGCAACCGAGGGTGGCCACGCGTCGGGCAGAAGCAGTGGATGCAGCCGCCGGTAGGCCGGATTCCTCGGCAGCGGTTTCGAAAAATCCTGAAAGTTGCGGTTCAGGTCCACGTTCTCGTGCGTGAAACGGCGAATGTGCGAAAAGCCGTAGGGGTTGAGCGCATGCAGGTAGAGCAGCGCGACACCCTTGGCGGCGCACTGCGTCCTGAAAGCCTCATCCTGCAGCGCATGGACCTGCACCCCCGAGCCGCAGAAGCCCTCGACGCCATGGCAGCCGCTGCTGACGATCAGCAGCTTGTCGGCGCCGACCGTGCCGTCCAGCGCCACATCGATGGCCAGCGCTTCGCCATCGCGGCCGGGCAGCGGATGCTGGTAGGAGATCGGTATCAGGCCGGCGCGGTGCGCCGCCTGCAGAAACTTGGCACGCGCCTGCGCATAGCTCGCTGAAAAAGCTTCGCTGGCCTGCATGATGGAGATGCTTCTTGAAGACGGCTCAGCGCTGGGTTGCGGCAATGACTTCGATTTCAAGCCGGCCACCCAAGGCCAGGCCGCTCGAGCCGAAGGCGCTGCGCGCAGGGTAAGGTGGCGTGAAGAAAGTGCGGTACACCGAATTGAAAGTTGCCCAGTCATTCATGTCGGCCAGCATCACCGTGCATTTCACGACGTGCGCCATCGAATAGCCATGGGTTTCGAGCGTGGTCTTGATGTTTTGCAGCGCCTGCTGCGCCTCGGCCTTGATGCCGCCCGGCGCCAGCGTCAAGGTGCCGGGCAGGTTGCCCATCTGGCCCGACAGATAGAGCGTGCCGCCGACGCGCACGATTTCGGAAAACGGCAGGCCGAGCGCGGCAAAGGCCGCTGAATTGAGGTGCGCCACCGCGCTGGCAGCGAGGTCAGGATTGGGCATGGTGGGAAGGCCGCAGTGTTGGGGCCTTCAATGTAACGATTGCGGGCCGATTGCGCAAATCAATTTCTAGATCTGCACGCGCGTGCCGAGCTCGATGACGCAGTTGTTGGGCAGCCGGAAGAAGCCGGCCACACTGCCTGCGTTGCGCGACATCAGGGCAAAGAAGGCTTCGCGCCAGCGTGCCATGCCGGAACCGCGCGTCGGCACCACCGTCTCGCGGCTCAGGAAGTACGAAGTCTCGAACAGGTTGATGGCGAGTCCCTTGGCGCGGCACAGCTCGAGCGCCTTCGGGATGTCGGGCGTGTTCTTGAAGCCGTAGTTGACCTGGACTTTCCAGAAACCGGCGACCATTGGCGTGATCTGCACCCGATCCTCGAAGGCGATCCAGGGCACATCATGAAAAACCACGGTGAGGATCAGGTTGCGCTCGTGCAGAACCTGGTTGTGCTTGAGGTTGTGCATCAGCGCCTGCGGCACCGTCTCGGGGTTGGCAACGGCATATACCGCAGTGCGCGAGACCCGGTGAATATCGTCGCTGGAGAGCGCGGTGATGAAGGGCAGCAATTCGGGGTCCTCGTTGCGCAGGCTGTCGATCAGGAGTTCGCGCCCGCGTCGCCAGGTCGCCATCACGAAGAAGATGGCGCCGCCGAGCACCAGCGGAAACCAGCCGCCCTGCAGGAACTTGAGTGCGCACGAGACCACCAGCAGGGTGTCCAGCGCCAGAAAGACACTGGTGGCGCCGAGCGCGACAGGCATGGAATAAGTCCAGCCGTCGCGCAGCACAAAGTAGGTCAGCACGGTGGTGATCAGCATCGTGATGGTCACTGCAATGCCATAGGCCGCGGCCATGGCAGAGGAACTGCCAAAGCCGACCACGGCCAGCAGCACGGCCGCCAGCAGCGCCCAGTTGACCTCGGGCATGTAGATCTGGCCAGCCTCCTTGGCCGAGGTGTAAAGCACCTGCAGGCGCGGCAGCAGACCGAGCTGAACGGCCTGTTTGGTCATGGAGTAGGCGCCCGAAATCACCGCCTGCGAGGCGATCACGGTGGCCAGGGTCGCCAGCACCACGGCGGGCAGCAGCCAGCTGGAGGAGAACATGCGGTAGAAGGGGTTCTCGAGCGCTGACGGGTCGCGCATCAGCAGCGCGCCCTGGCCCATGTAGTTGATGGCCAGCGCGGGCAAGACCAGGGTGATCCAGGCCAGCTGGATCGGTCGCTTGCCGAAATGACCCATGTCGGCGTAGAGCGCCTCGGCGCCGGTAAAGGCCAGCACGATCGCGCCGACCGCGACAAACATGTGCCAGCCCTGGGCGTACAGGAAACGCAGCGCATGCAGGGGATTGAGGGCATTCAGGATCGCCGGCTGTTGCGCAATCTGCAGCAGCCCGGTGACGCCCAGCACGCCAAACCAGAGCACGATGATGGGGCCGAACAGCCGCCCCACGACAGCCGTGCCAAAGCGCTGCATGGCAAACAGGCCGACCAGCACCGTGATCGAGATTGGCAGCACATAGGGTTTGAGCAGCGGCGTTGCGACTTCCAGGCCTTCGACCGCGCTGAGCACCGAAATGGCGGGCGTGATCACGCTGTCGCCGTAAAAGAGGGCCGCCCCGAAGACGCCGGTCAGCAGCAGCCAGGTGTGGCGGCGCGGGGTTTTGCCGCTCGCGTGGGCGGCCAGCGCGGTCAAGGCCATGATGCCGCCCTCGCCGCGGTTGTCGGCCCGCAGGATCAGCAGCACGTATTTGAGCGTGACGACCATCATCAGGCCCCAGAAAATCACGGAGACGGCGCCGATCAGATGCGCTGCGTCGAGCGCCAGGCCGCTCACGGGCTTGAAGATTTCCTTCATGGTGTAGAGCGGGCTGGTGCCGATATCGCCATACACCACGCCCATGGCACCCAGGGCCATGACGGCCAGGCCTTCGCGGCCGGAAGATTTACGCATTGTGATCGCCTGACGGTGAACAGGGCGCCACTGTCGCCGCGCGGCCATCAGGAACGCATAAGGATGGCTGGCTCAGACGTCGGCCAGTCGGTAGCCGACACCGGTTTCGGTCAGAAGATGACGCGGCTCGCCTGGATCGCGCTCGATCTTGGCGCGCAGCTGTGCCATGTACAGGCGCAGATAGTGGGTGTGTTCAGTGAACTCCGGCCCCCACACGTCGGTCAGCAATTGCCGATGCGTCACGACCCGCCCGGCGCTTCGCACCAGGCGTGCCAGCAGTTTGAACTCGGTCGGCGTCAGGTGGACGGTCTCGCCCGCCAACTGCACCGTGCGCGTTGTCAGGTCAACGCTGAGGTCTTCCAACTGGTGCTGGGTCACGGCGGCCGCCAGGCTGGTGCCGCGATGGCGCAGCGCCACCCGCATGCGCGCCAGCAGCTCGCCGACGCTGAACGGCTTGGTCAGGTAGTCATCGGCACCCGCATCCAGCAACTCTATCTTGAGGGTTTCCTGATAGCGGGCCGAAACCACGATTACCGGCGTGGCGTGCTGCTTGCGGATTTCGTGCACCAGCTGCACACCGTCGCCATCGGGCAGACCGAGGTCCAGCACGATGAGATCAGGCGCCTTGTGCCGCAACAGCGCGCGCGCCTCGCTCAGGGACACGGCAGTCTGCACCTCGAACCCTTCGACCGAGAGCGAAGATTGCATCAGCGAGCGGATTTCGTGGTCGTCCTCCACCACCAGCACGCGCAAAGTCATTGTGCATCCTGTTCGGGTTGCGCTACGTCCAGCGGCAGCGTCGCGAGAAAGCAGGCCCCGCCGCCGCTGCGCGCCGTGACCCTCAGGCTGCCACCATGCGCCTGCGCGATGGCGCGGCACAGGGCCAGTCCCAGACCCGCGCCGCGCGGGCCGGACTGGTCGCCGCGCCGGTAGGGTTCGAAGATCAGGTCCTGCTGCGCAGGCGCAACACCGGGACCGCGGTCCTTCACGCTGATCGTCAAGGCCTGCCCCTGCGCCGCGATGCTCAGGTCGATGGCACCCTCGCTGTATTTCAGCGCGTTTTCGAGCAGATTCCCGATCATCTGCGCCAGCAGCACCGGATCGGCCTTGATCAGCGGCAGGCCCGCGGGCACCTTCGATTTGATGCGCCGACCGGTGTCGTGCTGGCGCACGCGCGAGAGCACGGAGCCGACGATTTCTTCGAGCGATTCCCAATCTCGTTTCAGATCTTTTTGCAGACTCGTGAGCCGCACCAGCTGCAGCGTGTTTTCCGTCACGCGGGACAGGTAGGAGGCTTCGTTCGCAATGCTGGCCAGCAGTCTATCTTGCTCCGCCGCGCCGAGCTTGTCGCGCTGCGTCTGCAGCGCCGAGGCGGCGCCGACAATGCTTGCCAGCGGCGTGCGCAGATCGTGCGATACGGCCGCCAGAAAGGTGCTCTGGACCTGCTGCCTCTGCGCTTCGGCCTGCACGCTCTGCACCGACGCCGACAGTCGCGCACGCAACAGGTTCTGCGCCAGCAATGAACACAGCGCCTGGGCATGCTCGCGACCGTCGTTGTCGGCAGCGCGTGCGGGCAGAACGCGAGCTGCGCCGAGCACACGGCCTTTTTCACCGAGCGGCAAATACCAGGCGTCCAGGCCGGGCCAGCGGCCGGTGCCGGGGCCGAGCACGGCGCACTCGTTGATGCAGCAGCGCAAACCATCGCGCACCTCGTTGCTCAGATCAGCGCCGCCTTGGAGCTCTTGCCCGTCGTCCAGCAACAGCAGCGTGTTGGGGCCGTCGAAGGCGTCGTCGAGCGCGCCTTGTCCAAGGCTCAGGATTTCCTCTTTTGTGCTGCTGATGGACAGGCCGCTCGCCAGCTCCTGCAACTGACGCGCCCGCCGCGCGTTCAAGGCGGCATGGCGGGATTCGCGCCGGACACTGCTTGCCAGATGGCTGATGACCAGGGCCACCACCAGCATCACCACCAGGGCGATAAAGTGTTCCTGGCTTTCCACGTCGAAGGTCCAGCGTGGCGGCACAAAAAAGAAGTTCAGCGCGGTTACCGCTCCGATGGCGCAGACCGCGGACTGCAGCCAGTCGAGCTTGTAGGCGGCGATGACGATGGCCAGCACGTAGATCATGGCCTGACTCGTGATGGTCACGTAGGGGTCCAGCCATACGCCGCACAGGGTCGCTGCGGCCAGCAGCAGCGCCACGGCGGTCCAGCCGCGGGCCGGGGAAACACCTAGCTTCTGAACGTCGGAAACATGCGCCATGGGGTCAGCGTAACACCGTCGGCATCAGGATTGCATCAGGGACCCGCGTGGGGCCTCACTAGAATCCCCGGCAGATCCTATTGAATGAATCGAGCAACATGAACAAGTCTGCCGACACAGTGCATCCACTGCCGCTGAGCGGACTGCGCGTGGTTGAATTCACCCACATGGTGATGGGGCCGACCTGCGGCATGGTGCTGGCCGACATGGGCGCCGAGGTCATCAAGGTCGAACCCATCGAGGGCGACCGAACGCGCCACCTGCTGGGCGCCGGCGCCGGTTTCTTTCCGCTGTTCAATCGCAACAAGAAAAGCATCGCCATCGACCTGCACAGTGCAGCCGGTGCCGAGGTCGCGCGCAAGCTTGCGGCCGCGGCCGATATCGTGGCCGAGAATTTCAAGCCCGGTACCATGGGCAAGTACGGGCTCGATTACGCCGCGCTGTCCAAGATCAACCTGCGCCTGATCTATGTCAGCCTCAAGGGCTTTCTGCCCGGTCCTTACGAGCAGCGCACGGCACTCGACGAGGTGGTGCAGATGATGGGCGGCCTGGCCTACATGACCGGGCGCCCGGGCGACCCGCTGCGCGCCGGCACCAGCGTGAACGACATCATGGGCGGCATGTTCGGCGCCATCGGCGCCCTCGGCGCGCTGATTCAGCGCGGCATTACCGGCAAGGGGCAGGAGGTGCAGAGCGCGCTGTTCGAGAACAACGTCTTTCTGGTCGGCCAGCACATGCTGCAGTACGCGATCACCGGCAAGCCGGCGGCGCCGATGCCCGAGCGCATTTCGGCCTGGGGCGTCTATGACGTCTTCACCGTCAAGGATGGCCAACAGATCTTCCTGGCGGCCGTCAGCGATGCGCAGTGGGCCACCTTTTGCGATGCGCTCGGCTTCGCCGACCTCAAGGCGAACCCGCCGTATGCGAGCAACAACCAGCGCGTGCAGGAGCGCGCCAGCCTGATACCGCTGCTGCGCGAGCGGCTCGCCACGCGCAGTGCGGCCGAGCTGGCGGCGCTGTTCGAGCGCGTCGGCCTGCCCTTTGCACCGATCCGCAAGCCCGAAGAGCTGTACCAGGACGAGCATCTGCTGGCCACCGGTGGTCTGGCTGATATCACCTTGCCCGACGGCGCGCGCGCGGGCCAGACTGCCATGACCACGCTGTTCCCTTTTACCATGGATGGCCGGCGCCTGGGCGTGCGTTTGCAGCCGCCGACCCAGGGCCAGCACACGACGCAGGTGCTGGCGGACCTGGGCTACAGCGCGCAGGCGATCGAGGCACTGCGGGCCAGTCACGCTGTCTGTTGATAATCGGCCAAAATGGACAAGCTCAAGCAGATCGAATCCTTTGTCTCGGTGGCAACGCGCGGCAGCCTGACCGCCGCAGCCCGCGCCGAAGGCGTGGCGCCGGCCATCATGGGCCGCCGGCTCGACGCGCTTGAGCAGCGCCTCGGGGTCAAGCTGCTGGTGCGCAGCACGCGGCGCATCACGCTGACGCACGAGGGCAGTTCGTTCCTGGAAGACTGCCAGCGCCTGCTGGTCGACTTTGCCAACGCCGAGGCCAGCGTCTCGGCCGGCGGCGTCAAGGCCAGCGGCCATTTGCGCGTGACGGCGCCGGCCGGTTTCGGGCGCCGGCATGTGGCGCCGCTGGTGCCGCGTTTTCGGGAACTGCACGCCGACGTCAGCATTTCGCTGAACCTCAGCGACCGCGTCGTCGATCTGGCTGCCGAGGGCTTCGACTGCGCGGTGCGCGTCGGCGACATGCCCGACTCGAGCCTGGTCAGCGTGCGCCTCGCCGACAACCGCCGCCTGTGCGTGGCGACGCCGGCCTACCTCAAGCGGCACGGCACGCCGGCGCATCCGGCCGATCTGTCGAAGTTCGACTGCCTGACCCTGTCGAGCGACGCCTCGCAGACGCGTGGCTGGTCCTTCATGGTGCCGGCCGGCAGCGCCAGGGAACTGATCTACCTGAAGCCGGGCGGTCCGCTCGATTGCTCCGACGGGCAGGTGCTGCACGACTGGTGCCTGGCCGGTTACGGCATCGCCTGGCGCAGCACCTGGGAGGTCGAGGCCGAGATTGCGGCCGGACTGCTGGTCGCGCTGCTGGAAGATTTTGCGGCGCCGGCGAACGGCATTTACGCGGTCTTCGCGCACGCCAAGCACATGCCCTTGCGCCTGCGCCTGTGGATTGATTTTCTCAAGCACCACTACGCCCAGCCGGGTTTTTGGCGCGCCCAATGATGGCGAACAAGGGCATGGCCAGCAAGGACGTCATCGTTTGCGCCGACGACTTTGCGGTGCATGCCCAAGCATCCCGAGGCATTGCCGAACTGGCGCGTGGCGCTCGCCTCAGCGCCACCAGCGCCATGGTGCTATCACCGCGCTGGCCGCAGGATGTGGGCTTGCTCAAAGACCTGCCGCAGGCGATCGATGTCGGACTGCACCTGGACTGGACCAGCGAGTTTGCGCTTGCCAGCGGCCACGGCATGTCGCTGGCAGCGGCCATGCGCCAAGCCGTGTTCGGTGGTTTTGGCCGCGGTGCGGCGGCGCAGGCGACGCGCGCCGTGATCGAGCGCCAGCTCGACGCTTTCGAGGCCCACTGGAAGGCGCCGCCGGACCACGTCGATGGCCATCAGCATGTGCAGCAGTTTGCCGGCATTCGCGAGGCGCTGTTGCCGGCCTTGCTTGATCGCTACGGCGGACGCGGCAGGCCCTTGCCTTACCTGCGGATTTCGCGAGCGCCGGCCGGCCAGGCCGATCTGAAGAGCCGGGTGATCGCCGCGATGGGGGCCGACGCGCTGCAGCAAGCCGCGCTCCGGCAGGGCCTGACGTGCAGCGCCGCCCTGCTCGGCATTTATGATTTTTCCGGCGACGAGAGCCGCTATGGTGCCCTGATGGACGGCTGGCTGCGCGCTGCGCCGCAGCGCAGCATCATCATGTGCCATCCGGCGCAGGCGCTCGCGGCGCAGGATGCGATCGGTGCCGCGCGCGCGCGCGAGTTCGGCTATCTCGGCAGCGCGGCGTTTGCGGCAGCGCTGCAACGCGCCGGAGTTCGACTGGTGCGCGGCCATGGTCTTGGCCGGTAAAATTCTGTCGTGACTATCTCCCTGACCGAACGCCAAAAGTCCTGGTCGACACTGATCGCGCTGTGGCTGGTCCTGTTGCTTCTGGCCGCGCTGCGGCCGCTCGC